>OBVB01000046.1_pt1 | contig 175854 bp, 169 predicted proteins | sample 1475891 | NCBI WGS metagenome assembly OBVB01 (sample SAMEA2579943, study PRJEB22360) | human gut metagenome | biome: human gut; feature: human-associated habitat; material: faeces | place: Denmark | collected 2008/2010 | reverse complement strand
GGTATTGGTCTAGTACCGAATATGACGCTTCCAGCAGTTGGGGCGTGGGCTTCAACAACGGCTACGTCAGCACGTCCTACCGCCAGGGCGCGTACCGGGTTCGTCCCCTCGCCGCAATAAACACTTTATCCCTTTAATTCTTTATCCCTTAGAGGGTTAGCTAAATAAAAGCCCCGGTAGGGGCTTTTTAGTTTCACTTTTTTGTGCTAAAATTGTGTTAATTGCTTTACAGTTATTAACTTTGTGTCCTCTAATACATACATTAAAATATTGAAAAATTAACATGGCACTTACACAAGACCTTCCTATATCAAATTCGATGTATAAGCTTCTGAACCTTATCATTGATGCCCGGCAACAATTCCCCAAGGCGTTCCGGTATGAATTTGGTACGGAGTTGATGATGCTTGCCGTCCATTGTTGCGAATATATCCGTTATGCAAATACAGATATGAACCTTGAGCACCGTGCAGATTATCTGATGAAGTTTTTGTGTGAGTTTGATGCATTGAAATTACTGCTAAGAGTGTGTGAAGAACGACATTTGACCAGCCTGACTCAAACTGCCGAAATCTGTCTGCTTGCAGAGAGCATCGGTAAGCAAAGTACCGGTTGGTACAAAAAAACGGTTGCAGATCTCCAACGGCAAAAAGCTAACGGATCGCAACAAGTCGCAAAGCCGGAGTCATAATCGCCAAGGGGATTATGAGTGAGCAATTAGAATTATTTATTGGGCATCCCCCCGGTGATGAGCCGGGAAAGACTAAGATAGCGGATGCAACGGCTTCCAGCAGTTGGAACGTGAACTTCAACAACGGCAACGTCAACACGAACAACCGCCAGAACGCGAACCGGGTTCGTCCCCTCGCCGCAACAGGTAATATAATCTATGACATACTTCTTAGCAGTATTTTCGAAGCATCCGAAGATTGTGCCAGGCAGAAAAGAACGAGTACGGATTGTGTTGAGTTTTATAATGATTATCAGTCCGCATTGGTGCGGCTATGGTATTCTATTATTTACGGTGAATATGTACCGGACTTTTCAAAAGTATTCATACGGACTTACCCGGTATATCGGGAGGTTTTTGCCGCCGCTTTCATTGATCGTGTTGTCCATCACTGGATCGCTCTTCGTATCGAGCCGATTTTAGAGGAACGTTTTCGGGAACAAGGGAACGTCTCGAAGAACTGCCGGAAAGGTGAGGGATGTCTGTCTGCCGTGCACTATCTGAATAACATGATAGTCGAGGTCAGTGAGAATTATACTGCCGATGCGTACATTTTCAAAGATGACCTGTTCAGTTTCTTCATGTCTATCTCGAAATCGTTGGTATGGGAAATGCTGAACATATTCGTAAGGGACAATTATAAAGGCGATGATATTGAATGTCTGCTTTACCTTCTAGCCGTTACTATCTTTCATTGTCCACAAAATAAGTGTATCAGACGCTCTCCCGTCTCCATGTGGGACAAACTTCCCAGTAATAAAAGTCTGTTTCATAATGACCCTGACAGGGGAGTGGCTATCGGGAACCTGCCGTCACAACTCATAGCTAACTTCTTGGCGTCTGTTTTCGATTATTATGTAATGGTGATGTTAGGATTCAGGCATTATGTACGCTTTGTTGATGACTTTTGTATTGTGGTGAAATCTCCGGAAGAAATATTGTCCAAAGTCCATCTTCTTGATGGTTTCCTGAAAGAACAACTCCTTTTACGGTTGCATCCACGCAAACTGTATCTTCAGCATTATAAAAAAGGAGTCTTGTTTGTAGGGGCGTTCATTTTGCCTGGTAGAATTTATGTATCTAACAGGGTGGTTGGTAACACATATAACGCTGTCAGGAAATTTAATAAAATAGCTGAAAATGGATTTGCAGAAGCGTATGTTGAGAAATTTGTGAGTACAATGAATTCTTATTATGGCTTGATGAAACACTTTGCAACGTACAATATCCGCCGTAGAATTGCAGCGATGTTACTTCCTGAATGGTGGGAATATGTTTATATCGAAGGACATTTTGAAAAGTTTGTATTGAAGAATAAATATAACCATAGAAAACAACTAATTAAACATATCAAAAAACATGGATCAAAAAAATATCTTACCGCGTGGGATTGCTAAGCCTATCGAGCAACAGTCGGACGGAACCTGGATTGTGCGTCATCACTTCCGGGTGGTTGGTACCAGTGAGAATGGTGAGGAACTGGTAACTTTTGCCAGTTCGGAATATCCCGAGAAACCTACCTTGCAACAGATTCAAAGAAGTATTAACCGTTATCGGGTGTGTCTTACAATGTATGGAGATACGATTTCAGACGAAATAGAAAAGGTTGATCTTTCCGTGTATATGTTTACGGATTAATAGTTCAATCTGTTGGTTGTTTTAGGGGTGCTTTTCAAGCATCCCTTTTTTATTTATGGAAAAAGTGAAAATTATAATGTCTTGTTTTATAGATATTTATCATAGAATTGATTTCCAAGATTTTCCATTTTTGTAAAACTCGTTATTATACTCAATACATTTGTTCCATACAGAATATTTTATTAATAATTAAACGCTATGAGTATGGGTATAAAAGTATTGTATGATTGGATTTTGCAATCTAATCGACCGGCACACGTCAAAGCCGGGATGTTCGTCTTTGTTGTAATGCTTGTTTTCTGTTTCCTTCTATTAGGCATTGATTTCTGTAAATCTGCTATTGTTTCTTTTACGACAACCGCCATTGCCGCAATAGTGGTTGAGTACATTCAGAAAAAGTGCGGGTTCATCTTTGATTGGCTTGACGCATTAGCTACTGTTTTGCTTCCTGGGCTGATTACTGTGTTTTCAATATTGGTAGTAACTTTATGATTAATATTATGAGATGGTTATATGAGCTATTTAATGTAGACCAGATACGAATTATTTTCGTTTCGATGTTCAGTTCTCTTCTTGCTTATTTAACGCCGACTAAAGGTTTTCTTATAGCATTAGTTGTAATGTTTGGATTTAATATTTGGTGCGGAATGAGGGCTGATGGTGTTTCAATTATACGTTGTAAAAACTTTAAGTGGGATAAGTTTAAAAATGCCTTGGTTGAACTTCTTCTCTATCTTATAATCATTGAGGTAGTCTTCTCCTTTATGAGCTTGATAGGAGACGGTGAGAACTCATTGTTAGTTATTAAGACTATTACGTATGTATTTTCTTATGTATATCTTCAGAACGCATTTAAGAATCTGATTATTGCTTATCCTAGAAACAAAGGGTTTCGTATAATTTATCATGTAATACGTTTTGAATTTAAGCGGGCTACGCCTACGCACGTACAAGGAATTATTGATAGAATCGAAAACGAACTAGATAAAGAGGAAAGATATGAAAATATTGATTGATAACGGTCACGGTAGTAATACTCCGGGTAAGTGTTCTCCAGATGGCAGGTTAAGGGAATACTCTTATACCCGTGAAATTGCTGGGCGTGTAGTATTTGAATTGCGTAAATTAGGTATTGATGCGGAACTGGTCGTGAAAGAGGAAATAGATGTTCCTTTGTCAGAACGTTGTAGGCGAGTGAATGAATATAAGACTTCTGAAGCAATTCTTATTTCTATCCATTGCAATGCAGCCGGTAATGGTTCAATTTGGATGCAAGCACGTGGTTGGGAAGCATGGACCAGTGTGGGGCAGACAAAAGCCGATAAGCTGGCTGATTATCTGTATGGGGCTGCTGAAGAATGCTTGCCTGGAATGAAGATACGGAAAGATATGGCAGATGGCGATCCTGATAAGGAGAGTAGTTTTTATATCTTGAAGCATACGAAGTGTCCGGCTGTTCTGACAGAAAATTTGTTTCAGGATAACAGGGAAGATGTGGATTTCCTGCTGTCAGAGGAGGGGAAACGGACTATTGTTTCTCTTCATGTGAAAGGCATTTGTAAATATCTAGGCATATGAAGTCGCTTCCGTGGATATTAGTCTGTCTATTGTTGGGTATGATCGTGTGGATGCGTTGTAATCCGCACGATCCGTCAACGGTGTACATTAAGGGAGATACTGTACATATTCGGGACACATTAAGGGACACAATACTCCAACCGGTAAAAGAAACTCTGAAACGTATCGATACGGTATATTTACCGATCATGATAGATATTACCACCGACAGAACCGTAGAAGGAGATTCTATTCCGGTACTTGTACCGATTACAAGTAAAGAGTATAAGACCGATGATTACCGGGCGGTAGTCAGTGGATATAAGCCCAGTCTTGATTCCATGGAAATATACAGAGACAAGGGATTTATTACTCTTACTCCTTTACAGAAAAAGAAACGTTTGGGATTAGGTTTACAGATTGGATATGGTTATCCAACAGGTGGATATATTGGGATTGGATTAAATTATAATTTATGGGAATGGTAATAATTGTTATTAATTAATGAAAGCAAATTAATTTTCTTGTATATTTGTACCCAAATTTTTTGTTTAAATGGTTTTTTATTAGAAAAATGATTTGATAGTATTTTAACGATATGTAATGCAACGAAGTATATTAATTGGCAAGAGGAGGTTAATAATCCAAAGACTTGCTCTTAAAAGATATCGGCGCCGAGTCACAAGGAAAAAATATAAGAAGCGTAAAAAAAAGAGGGAGATAGAAGAATTTGAGAGAAATGCCCCCTATCGAGCTCTTGCAAAGGATGTAAAGTGTTATCAAGATGCGATAAACCTTTTTTTACCTCGTAATTTAAGTTATATGATGACGAATGAAAAGTGCTTATTTTACTCGAAAAAGATAAAGAGGGGAAAGGTACAGCATCAGTATATACTTGAGGTCCCAAGAGAGTTCTCTATTATAACTAACCCTGACGAAAGTTATTCGTTTTTACAAAAAATGATAGCTGCGTTTGTTTATCAAACATGTAATACACTATGGATTGATTATAAACATTGTATTAAAACGGATCTTCTAACACAAGTATTTCTAGATGCAATTTTGCTTGATATAGATAGATATCATCAACTTTGTAAGAAGGCAAATTTGTATAAATATATAAATTGGGGAGCTGTTGGTGGAAAGAACTATAATGATGAGAAAATATGTAGAATGGTTAATTCTGTTGGATCTCCCACTGTTCTTATTAATAGAAAAGTGTCTTATAAAGAAATTGTGCCTTTTAGATTGCACTGTTTCGATGGTATGAATGTTTCATCTCAGACAAGATTGGTTCAAAAAGAGATTGATACAACCAACGTGATTGAATATGTGAATAAATGTTTGGAAAGAGTTAATAAGACTCTTAATTCTAAGGCTTTACGAGAAATGGGATATGTTGTAGGCGAAACTTTAATAAATGCTGAAGAACATTCTAGTCTTAATTATCGTTATATGATTGGATACTTCGAGGAATGTAATGATGATAGCAAACATTATGGCGTTTTTAATCTTGTTATTATGAATTTTGGTCAGTCGATTTATGAAAAGTTTAAATACCCAATCGATGAGGTAAAACTAAACACTGAATGTCTTTCAAGGATGCAAGAACTTTCGGATGCTTTTACTAAGAAACGTTGGTTTAGGACTGCAGAGTTCACTGAAGAAACTTTATGGACATTGTATTCCTTACAACAAGGGGTAACTAGTGTACCCAATCAGGAACGTGGTAATGGTACTATTCAGTTTATTGAAAGTTTTTTTAAGTTGAAGGGAAATAAAGATGTAGATGATGTGTCTCGTATGTATATTCTTTCTGGAAATTCTATCATAGAATTTGACGGGACTTATAGATTGTCTGATTTGAAAGATGATAATGGAGTGCCTCGTGGAATAATATCATTTAATTCTTCTGGTTCTTTATTGGATAAGCCTGATACTAGATATGTAAGGAGCGTGAATCAGTATTTTCCAGGTACAGCCATTTTTATTCGAATATTGTTAAATGAAGATGATATAAGAAATGAAAACAAATATAATTAATTTAGAAAACTATAGGACTCAATTGGGTAATGTGAAGTCTAAAGTTTTTACAGGGAGAGATAGAGGGTTAGATGTTCGTGAGAAAAGTCATATTGATGAACTTTTTAATGAATGTGAAAAAGTGAAATTTGTTATTCCTAATGATATTTTTTCAATAACTCCTTCGTTCTTGGAAGAACTATTTTTTAATGTTGTTAAGGTGTATGGTAAAGAAAAATTATACGAGAAACTAGACTTGGAAGGTAACATCTATGATTTGCATGAACCATTGAATGAAGCAATTGACAGAATTTTACAACGTAAAACAGGATTAGATAAATAAGGAAATGATAGATACTTTACAAGTCATAACGAATTCATTAACTAATGAAAAAATGTTGATGGAATCTACGATGAATTTTTATGATATTCTTGATTATGCTTACAAAATAGCTATGGTGGTCATAGCTATTTTTAATGCTTGTTTTGCAGTTTATATTTATAATTCAAATAGTAGAAAGAGTTCTAAAGATAAAGATGCTGATAGAAAGATTGCTTTATTAAAATCTTTGATATTGGATTATAATTTAAAATTTCTATATGATTCATTTGCTGATTTAGAAAAAGATTTATCTAAATTAAAAGAAAAAGGATGTGATAAATCAGCTGTTGAAAAGAGTATACAAACCGATTTTAGAAAATTGAATGAACGCTTTGTTAATTTTCTGGAGGCTATAGATGGGACATTATATCATTCTATGTTGGATGCTTGTGATCAATGTCGGGATAAGATTGTAAGTAACATAGGTGATGACGGAGTTAATTTATGGGTAGATGAAAAATATAAAGATTTAATAATGAAGCCTTTGGATGATACAAAGAAAAAAATGTTAAGTCAACTTTTTAACTATAGAGGAGAGTAATTTTATACAGTTTATAATAATAAGCTGTCACTTTATTGGAAGGGATAGTTTTTATATTATGGTAAAAAAGAAGGGGTGCATCTACCCCTTCTTTTGTAATTCCTTCTTATCAACAACACACGAATCAACAAACTCTCAAGAAGGGTTACATAAGATAGTACTAATATATAAGTGAAAAGTTCGATCGTGGATATAAAAAAAGTGAGGGGAACCACCCCCTCACCAAAGTCAAACCAAAATAATCCGAATTATGTCCGTATTATCTTGATGTTGCAAAGATACAATTATTTTTCGATTAGACAATAAAAATCCCTGCATCGGCTCAATGCAGGGATGGTGTCAAATAAGAGCTTAACTGATTTTTAATGATGTCTGATGAATCATTTCGCTAACATCGTTCAAAGCGTTCAGGAACGTTTTGAGTTCATTGTCAGTAAAGCGAGCCTTTTTCCCGTTGACTATATTCCCGTTAATACGCTGATATAGCCAGTTTCTACTTTTACCAAAATATTTCTTTGCAATATAACTGAATGAGATTGCTTCGGGCAATTCTCCAAGTTTATCACGTAATATGGCTTCTTCCGCTCTTTCTATATAATCATTGCAGGCGTTTACCGTTGCTTTTAGCCCAGCTTCAGATACTTTTTTGTAGGCTTCCTTTTGGGCTTCCGGTAGTTTATTATATTTATCCTGCATTTCCTTTTTGAAAGCTTCTTTTTCTTCTGTGGTTTTTAGTTCTTTGAATCTTTCAAAGTCAGCCTGCATTTCTTTTGTTGGCAGGCAATCATTCCAATCTATCATAGCTTTTAATGTTTGTCCCTCCCCGAAGGGAGGGATGTTAATTACAACTTTTTTAATTTCTCTTGGATTTCGTTCATCCGATCGAGTATGTCATTTATAAGCGCTTCCCGTTCTTTGGCATTTTCAGGAACCCCATAGGCCTCGTGAAATGAAGCGAGAAGTTTTAAATTCTCATACTCTTGTTCTAATTCTTTTTTTTCTTCATCTTTCATCAGTTAAACATTAAAATTAAGAACTCTTATTTGACACTACAAAGATAATAAGCATTTGGTTATTAGGCAAATTCTTAGTGATTTATTTTATATGTGATTATTCATTTTTCAAGTTGTCAAGTATTTCCCTGATTGCTTTATCAGCGTGTTTTCTCATTATTGTGACATAGTTGAAGATTGGTCTATCTTCTTTCATTGATTGCCCGATACAGTATTCCAGTGTACTAAGAGGAATTCCCAGGTCATATCCATGTTGGACGAAAGATTTGCGGGCTGAATATAGGGTGAATTTATGCCTGATTCCTGCCACCTTGCCTAATTGACTGATTTTCCTGGCCAGCAGGTTATAGCAGGAGGTATAGTTCTTGTATTTCCCGAATATAATTTTCCCTGTATTCTTTTTCATATACTTTTTTATAATGGGCTTTGCTTCTTCGGGAATGGAAAAGGAAATCAGGGAGTCCCCCTCTTTGGTGTTTTTGGTCTTTTTTCGGATGTAGTTTATTTCATCCGTCCGGAAATCGTATGCTAGTATGTCTACTAGGTTCATGCCGGCAAGATAATAAGTAAGCATGAAAATGTCCCGTGTGACGTTGAGATTGTAATGCTCTAAATTGGCGTCCCTGATTGTCTTGAGTTCTTCGACGGTGATTTGCGTTTCCCTCTTTTGGGCTGATGGAATTCTGGCTGTGATGAAAGGGTCGATATCGTAGGTGACGTATCTCATCTTTATAGCATAGTTAATGATAACCTTTAGCAGGGTTATGTAGATGTTGATTGTGGTGCTTGACAGCTTTGTCTTTTTGAGCCATGATATGTACTGGTTCATTCTGATAGGGGTAATATGTTCCATGAGAGAACCGTTCCCGATGAATTGCATAAACTTGTTTGTGGCCAGCCGATAGAGTTTGTATGTCTTGGTACGTTCTTCTTCATCTATTTGGGACAGATATTCATCCACGATATCCTCGAACTTACGGTGCTTTTCTCCGTTTAATGGGTTAGTTATCATTTTGACTAATTGCGTGCACGTGAGCGAATCAGGGTAGTCCAGTTCCATGTATCGCTTGAAATAAAGGTTGTATAGCTGCTGTAATTTTGTATTGAGAAAATCCTTGTCTGGACGGTGTACTATTTTCCCGTTCTTAAACTCGTTTTCTCTTACCACTATATCCGTGGTGATGAATCTCGTTTCAGAGTTGTGTGCGACTCGAATTCTTATTTTGTGTGTCCCGTCTGATAACTTCTTTGCGGGAACTATTACCAATGTTAATGTAGCCATAATTTGTGTTTTTAGGGTAAAAATGGCGTTTTCGACCATTATTTTTTTAACATCCTATTGTAATTTACTTATAATCAGATTCTAATCCGGGAATTTTCCGACCATAATCCGACCATTTTATAGCGTCAAAAGTGACGTTTTTGCTCTCTATTATAGACTACTAATTGATAGGAAAAATAGTTCGATTGTGCTTTTAATATGCTGTATATCAATAAAATAAAAATCGGAAGCTCATGCTCGCTCGCAGGCTTCCGATCAACACAAAAACTAAACTAGACTTAACTAAACTATTCTATTCTTGGAATTTCACAATCCCTTTCTGTTCGTTGCAAAGTTACATATAAAACCGATTTCTGACAAACTATAATCGACAAAATTCACTTTTTTGCCGATAAATTCGACAATCATCAGCTTCTTTCATCCAAAAATGCCTGAAAAACCTGCTTGTAACTATCACTAATGGGGATATACGTTTTGTCAAAGACGATACGTCCACGGTCGATCACCCGTATTTTGTCCTTTTGGACGATGAATGAACGGTGTACACGTATGAACCGGCTGGAAGGCAAAAGCTCTTCCATGGCTTTCATGCTCATGAGTGACAAGATGGGTTTGGCATCATCTTCCGTATATATTTTGATGTAATCTTTCAGTCCTTCGATGTACATGATCTTTTTCAGTTCTACCTGTACCAGCTTATAGTCGCTCTTGACAAAGATGCTGTCTATCTCTTCCGGCTTCTGCACCAGCTCGAACCATTGCAGGGCTTTATTGGCCGCTTGCAGGAAATCGACATACGAGATAGGTTTCAGCAGATAATCGAGTGCATTGACACGATAACCGTCGATAGCGTATTGACCGAATGCGGTGGTAAATACGATACGCGTACGGGAATCTACCATTTGTGAGAACTCCAGCCCGTTAAGTTCCGGCATCTGAATGTCAAGGAAAAGAAGATCGACTTCTTCACCCGGCAACTCCTTCATTGCCTGAACTGCACTGGAATACTTTCCTGTAAGTTGCAAAAACGGAGTCTTATTCACATAACTTTCCAGTAGGCCCAGAGCCAATGGCTCATCATCTACAATGGCACAACGTAATATCATAATTCTCTATATTTTATTTAATTACCTAAACCGAATATACTCTCAATTATTACCTATTACTTAATACTTATTACTTATTAATACTCTCCCTCACACGGATACTCAGCCTGGATCTATACTCCTTGCCGTCTTCCGAAATTCCTTTCTGCCAGGTATACTGGCCGGGATAAAGAATCTCCAGTCGTCGGTTCACCTGTTCCAGTCCTATCCCCGAACCACTCTTGTCCATTATGTTCTTCGGGTGGTTGCTGTTGCTTATTTCGCAGATCACTTCCGTCTCATTTTCCGCAAGATGGATATGGATAAAACTCCGTTCCGTAGGCGATATGCCATGCTTAAAGGCATTTTCGATCAGCGAAATAAAGATAAGCGGTGCGATAAGAGTCTGGCTGTCCGGCAGTATATCAATCTGCGTAGTCATCTGTACATTGGAGGATAGACGGATGCGCATCAGTTCGATATAGTTGCGGATAAAGTCAGTCTCTTTGCCCAGCGGGACGTAGGTCTGCTGATTATCATACAGCACATAGCGGAGCAGTTTGCTTAGTTCCTGCACAGCCTGTTGCGCCTTGTCCGTATCAAAAGCAATTAATGCATAGATATTGTTCAGCGTATTGAGCAGAAAATGCGGGTTCAGTTGATTGCGCAGATTCTTCAGTTCCGCTTCCGAACGGCTCCGTTCCGCTTCCTTGCGGGCAGCTTCCGCCTGTGTCCATCGGGCGCTCATACGTATGGCGGCACTCAGTCCGATAGTAAAGACGAGACTTAGCATATCTCTGACAAAGAACAACCATCCCGGAGGAGCTCCCGATCGGTGAGGTTTGGGAACAAAGGAAGGATCGAATGTCAGACTCCGCCAAAGGTGCAGCATCAGACCGATGACACACAACAGGAGAATGTTGTAAGTAATATACCTCTTGGTCTGGCTCTCGAAAAGATATCGGGGAACCAGCAGGAAGTAGTTGACGTAGAACGCGATCATGAAAGACAACGGTACGGCAGAATGGCGTACGTATGCCATCCAGTTGATGTTTCCGTTTTCGCGCTCTACAAAGAAGAACGGAAAACCGAACATAATCCCCCAGCCGATAATATGTATCAGTGCTTCCAGGGGACGACGTGCGGATGTTAGGCTTTGTTTCATAAAGACAAAGATAGTTTTTTATTCGTATCTGATAGCCTCTATCGGGTCTAAATCTGCTGCTTTCTTTGCAGGATACCATCCGAAGAAGACTCCGGTGACGGTGCAGACAGCGAAAGAAAGGAATACACTCCAAGGTTGGATGAAGATAGGCCAGTGTGCCACGCTCTTCACGATCCAGCTGGCTCCGCAGCCTATGATGACTCCGATAAGACCTCCCGTAATACTGATCATGATAGCCTCGATGAGGAACTGGCTCAGAATATCAACGCCACGTGCGCCGACGGACATACGCAGACCGATTTCACGGGTACGTTCGGTGACGGATACGTACATGATATTCATGATACCGATACCGCCCACTACCAGAGATATTCCGGCAATACAGGCGAGCAGGGTGGTCATCAGATCGGTGGTAGAGTTTAGCATCGTACTCAACTCCTGTTGGGTACGGATGGTGAAATCGTCTTCGTCCGAAGCTTTCAACTTATGGTTGCGCCGCAGGATTTCCGTGATTTCATCGGTAGCATACTCCGTCATGTCTTCCGAAAGGGCAGAAGCAAAGACGCCCTGAAGATAGGTGACGGCAAGCAATCGTTTCATGACGGTGGTGTAAGGAGCCAGTACGATATTGTCCTGATCCTGTCCCATAGAGTTGTACCCTTTGGCTTTGAGCACACCGACCACCCGGAACGGTATCTTGTTGAAGCGGATGATTTTCCCTATCGGATCGCTTCCGTCCGGAAAGAGGTTGTCCACAATCGTCTTACCGATCACGCAGACCTTAGCCGAACTCTGTATGTCGGCTTCCGTAAACATATCTCCGCTTTCTACACTCAGCTGACGGATGTCGAGATACTCCAGCCCGACACCGCTGACGGATGACGGGTAGTTGTTGTTACCCGCGATAAGCTGTCCCGACGAAGACACATTGGGGCTGATGGCGGACAGGAAATTGGTCTCATCGCGCAAGGCTTCATAGTCGGTCAGCTTCAACGTCTGCATGGCCGAAGGGTCTTGCCGGACACCACCCCGTCTGTCGGCTCCCGGATGGATCATGATCATGTTCGATCCCATCTCCGATATCTGTTGCTGGATGCTTCGCTTCGATCCCTGACCGATAGCGAGCATCGTGATGACGGAAGCGACACCGATGATGATACCAAGCATGGTGAGGAAAGCACGCAGCTTGTTGTTCGCCAATGCCCGGAGAGCTATCTTAAATAAGTTAGTTCCATTCATAAACTACTGTTACTTATTACTTAATACTTAATACTTGATATCTGATACTTAATACCTGATACCTAATACTTATTACCTATTACTTATCTTCAATCCTCGTCGCTTTTTGGCAATGCGGCCAGTGCTTCGGCGGCGGACAGGACATGCGTGTTGACTGTATCTTCAATGACATGACCGTCGCGCAGGCGGATGTTCCGGCTGCTGTATTGCGCGATTTCGGGATTGTGCGTTACGAATATAATGGTACGTCCTTCCGCATGAAGTTTCTGGAACAGGACAAGTATATCAAAAGACGTACGTGTGTCGAGATTTCCGGTTGCTTCGTCGGCAAGGATGACCGCAGGGTTGTTTACCAGTGCACGGGCGATGGCTACACGCTGCATCTGTCCTCCGGACATCTGGTTGGACTTATGCTCCAACCGATCGCCCAGACCTACCGCCTGCAAGGCTTCGATGGCACGCCGGCGACGTTCGGAAGCGCTCACTGACGAATTGTACATCAGCGGTAACTCTACGTTTTCCACAGCCGTCGTCTTGGGCAGCAAGTTGTAGCTTTGGAAGACGAAGCCGATTTTCCGGTTTCTCAGTACGGCACGCTGAGGCTTGCTCATGGTACGCACGGAGATGTCATCGAGCAGATACTCCCCGCTGGTAGGAGTGTCCAGACAGCCCAACGTGTTAAGCAGTGTGGACTTTCCCGAACCGGAAGTACCCATGATGGTCACAAACTCACCTTCGTTGATGGTGAATGAAACGCCCCGTAACGCATGGACGGTTTCTTCTCCCACCTGAAAGTCTCGTTTGATATTTTGAAGTTCAATTACTTTTTTCATACTTGGCTACTTGTTGCTTTTCTTTTTGTTGTTTCCCGGAGGGCCTGGCATGAACGGGCTTCTTTCTCCGTTTCCCTGACCCGGTTCTCCATCCATACTCTCGCCCGGCATAGCACCGATAGTGGCTTCCGTGATGACCTTGGTTCCTTCGGCAACCCCACTGATGATCTCTGTGGAAATACCGTTACTGATTCCGATTTCTACCGGATGAGCCGTAAAGGTGGTTCCTTCGCGCGTCCATACCTTATGTTCGCCTTCGCAATCTTTCACGATGTCATTCTTACCGATTAACGGTGCTTCGGGGGTGAAACGCAAAGCTCTGTTGGGGACAGACAATACATCTTTCTTATCAAGGATAAAGATAGTCACATTGGCTGTCAGACGCGGTTTCAGCTTCAAGTCCGGATTCGGAGCAGAGATCACCACTTCATAAGTGACTACCGTGCTGGTACTTGAACTGGCGCTGCTGCTACTGCTTGCATCTCCCAGACGAATCTGTGTCACGACTCCGTCGAACACATCATTCGGATAAGCATCGACAGTAAAGCTGGCGCGCTGTCCTTCTTCAATACCGCCTATATCTGCTTCATCCACGTCTGCTACTACCTGCATCTGTGTCAGGTCGGCCGCAATGGTGAAGAGGGTAGGAGTTTCGAATCCGGAAGCTACGGTCTGTCCGGCTTCTACATCGCGGCTGATGACAACTCCGTCTATCGGAGAAGTAATCGTAGCATATGACAGGTTACGTTCTGCCTTTGCCAGAGATGCCTTGCTGCTGTCGAAAGCGCTCTTGGCCTTCTGATAATTATAGAGAGCCTGCTCGTAGTCGGTATCGCTGATCAATGACTTATCGTGCAATCCCTTGCTACGTTCGTAGTTCTTCTTCTGATATTCAAATTCGGCTTTGGCACCATCGTAAGTTGCCTGCTGGGATGCCAGTTCACTCTGTAAAGTGACACGGTCCATCTCGGCAATCAGCTGTCCTTTGGTTACTACCGAGTTGTAATCTACATAAATCTTGTCGATGATACCGGATACCTGCGTACCGACTTCTACTTCTATCACCGGTTCGATTGTTCCGGTGGCAGTCACCGAATTTGAGATATCGCCTTTACTGACAGTCGCACTGGCATACATCACCTTGTGCTTTGCCGGAGAACCTGTAAAGAACCAGATTCCTCCGCCCACTACTACGGCAACTGCCACAGCGATCAGGATAATCTTTTTCGTTTTCATTCTATATTCTGTTTTACTTATTTATATTCCGCTTTTAGTAAGGAAGAAGGCTTATAATGCCAGTTTGTCTCCTTGGTAGAACTTCAGCAACTGAGTGTTCAGTATCGCCATGTATTTGGCTTGAAGCTGCTCTTGCTGTGCTTGCAGCAAGTTGTTCTTTTCCGTCAGCAACTCTACTGTATTCTTCATGCCCAGATTGAACTGTTCGCTGATCAGGTCGTAGCTGATCTGTGTACTTCTCAGCTTTTCGTTCGCTGCCGCATAACGTTGCTGCGCACTGTTTGCATCCAGCCAAAGTCCTTCGATGGTCTTATACAGTGTTTTCTGTTCGTCGAGCAGCGACAGCAGACTTGTTTCGCGCTGTAACTTCGCTTTCTGCACGGCACTCTTGGTCTGACGGTTATTGAAGATAGGAACGCTGACAGAAACTCCGATGGAGTTGTTCCATCCGTTCTTTACCTGTTCTCCGAAGGTGAAGTCACTGCCGCTGGTGTGGTTCGTTCCGATACCTGCACTCAGACTGATGGTGGGGAGATATCCCGCTTTGGCGATATCGATACCTAGTTCCGAAGCCTCTACGCTCAGTTTGCTCGCCTCGATTTCCGGACGGAGGGTGAGCGCGCTCATATACACATCTTTCTTGGTGGGCAATGGCAACAGTACGTTTTCGTCGGACAGGGCGGGGAGATAGACATTCATTTCATTCTCCCCATCCAATTCGAGCAGTTGTTTCAGTTGTAATTTGTAGTCCTGCAGAGTGGCTTGCGCTGTTACTAATTGATAACGGTCGGTGCTGACTTGAGCTTCCAGTTGTGCCAGATCACTTTTGGCAATGCTTCCGGCATTCAGAAGTTCCTGTCCGCGGTCGCGTTGCGCAATGGAAACTTGCAGCGTGTTTTCATTAACCTTGACGGACTCCGCTGCATAGAGAATCTGAATGTAAATCTGAGCAATAGATTCCTGAATACTATTCTCGGACGTTTCTACATCCAGATTGGCTGCCTGATTGTTCAGCTTCTCCTGTTTGATGGTGTTCAGTCGCTTGCTACCATTATAAATGGTCCACGAAGCATTCAGACCATAATTGCCATTGTAACTGGTCTTGCTGGTTGTCTCGATCACCTCGCTTCCGCTGATCGTTCTGCTTGATTCCTGATACGGACGGTTCACCATGTTCTGGCTCGTTGAGAACGACAGACTGGGGAACAGGGCAGCTTTGGCTGTCTTCACATCGATCTGTGTACTTTCCGCATTCACCCGGTTTTTGCGAATCGTAATGTTCTGTTGCAACGCATAGTCGATGCACGACTGTAAATCCCATTGGGCGGGGAGATTCATCTCGCTCTGGGCGGCTGTCTGCACAGAAGATTCCTGGGCGGATATACCGGGCAGCAGACCCGCTCCAAGAAATGCTATCACTGTCAATCTTCTTACATTTATCATATTTTTATATGTCTATTGATTTACTGGAACGAAGGTACGTACATATTATATTAGCTGCAAAAGCGATAGACAGATGGCGCTTTTTCGCCGTTAAATGTTTTTTTTCTGTCGATAGGCAGGTTTTTTGAGAAAAAACATACAAATCATGCAACATTTTGCCTTACTTGTTTGTTTTAATTATAAAAATTGTATATTTGTACTCATTACAAATTCTAAGGTCAGCTTATGAAGAATACACTGCTTGCAATATGGAACTTTTATTTGGAGGGTTTCCGTAGTATGACGTTAGGTCGTACTTTGTGGCTTATTATCTTAGTGAAATTATTCATTATGTTCTTCATCCTCAAAATTTTCTTCTTTCCCGACTTTCTCGGCGATCATCCTACAGATGCCGACAAGGGTACGTATGTGGGAAATGAGCTGATACAGCGTGCACTTCCGGAGAAAACCACTGATTTTTAACTCTTAAACTACATAAGATTATGATTGAAAGTATTGACACCTCGCTGATCGATTGGTCGAGAGCCCAATTTGCGATGACAGCCATGTACCACTGGATTTTCGTTCCGCTCACCCTCGGACTGGCTGTGGTGATGGGAATAATGGAGACGTTGTATTATAAAACAGGCAATGAATTTTGGAAGCGGACAGCCAAGTTCTGGATGAAACTTTTCGGTATCAACTTCGCCATTGGTGTAGCGACAGGATTGATCCTGGAGTTTGAGTTTGGTACGAACTGGAGTAATTATTCTTGGTTTGTAGGTGATATTTTCGGTGCACCGCTTGCTATTGAAGGTATTCTGGCGTTCTTTATGGAAGCCACGTTTATCGCTGTCATGTTCTTCGGATGGGATAAGGTGAGCAAACGCTTCCACCTTGCTTCTACCTGGCTGACTGGTCTGGGGGCTACGATCTCCGCTTGGTGGATTCTCGTAGCAAACGCATGGATGCAGCATCCGGTAGGTATGGAGTTCAATCCCGATACAGTGCGTAATGAGATGGTTGATTTCTGGGCGGTGGCAACTTCGCCTGTAGCGGTCAACAAGTTCTTTCATACGGTATTGTCCGGATGGGTACTTGGTGGCGTGTTCGTTGTAGGAATCAGTTGTTGGTTTCTGCTGAAGAAACGTAATCGCGAGTTTGCGCTTGCAAGCATAAAGATCGGTGCTATCTTCGGGCTTGTCTCTTCACTGCTGGCTGTATGGACGGGCGATGGTTCCGGCTATCAGATTGCACAGACCCAACCGATGAAACTGGCGGCTGTAGAGGGACTTTATGAAGGAGGAACCAATGTAGGTCTGGTGGGAATAGGAATGCTGAACCCCGAAAAGAAGACTTACAATGATGGGAAAGACCCTTTCCTGTTCCGGATTGAGATACCCAGTATGCTTTCGTTCCTTGCCGAGCGGGATGTGGACGGGTATGTCCCCGGAATTACCAATATTATCGAAGGCGGCTATCAGCTGAAAGACGGTACGACTGCTTTGTCGGCAGCCGAAAAGATAGAGCGGGGTAAGACCGCTATCGGAGCGCTGGCTGCTTATCGTGCAGCGAAGAGCGCCGGGCACGAGGAAGATGCCGCTGTTGCCTATCAGGTTTTGCAGGAGAATATGCCATACTTCGGATACGGATATATTAAAGATGTGAATCAGCTGGTTCCGAATGTTCCTCTGAACTTCTACGCTTTCCGTATAATGGTTATCCTGGGCGGATATTTTATCCTTTTCTTCATCGTTGTGCTCTTCTTTATATATAAGAAAGATTTGAGTAAGATGCGCTGGATGCATTGGATCGCTCTGCTGACCATTCCTTTGGCTTACATTGCCGGACAGGCAGGATGGGTGGTTGCCGAATGCGGTCGTCAGCCTTGGGCTATCCGCGATATGCTTCCTACATCGGCGGCTATCTCTAAATTGGATGTAGGCTCCGTTCAGGCTACTTTCTTTATCTTCCTGATCTTGTTTACCGTAATGCTGATTGCGGAGATAGGGATTATGGTGAAGGCGATTAAGAAAGGACCGGAAGAAGAGATAAGTAATAGGTAATAGGTATTAAGTAATAAGTATTAAGTATTAATCGTAGCTGCTGGCTGATTTGTCATCATGGTTGACGTTATTACTTATTATCTATTACTTATTACTTGATACTATATATTGCTTATTACTTGAGCTAATACTTAATACTTAAAACTTAATACTTACATATTATGTATATATTTCTACAACAATATTGGTGGCTGGTCGTTTCCTTGCTGGGGGCCATACTTGTATTTTTATTATTTGTGCAGGGAGGAAATTCTTTATTGTTCTGTTTGGGTAAGACGGAGGAACATCGTAAGATGATGGTGAACTCTACCGGACGTAAGTGGGAGTTTACGTTTACTACGCTGGTAACGTTCGGAGGTGCTTTCTTTGCTTCGTTCCCGTTGTTTTACAGTACCAGTTTCGGTGGGGCTTACTGGCTTTGGATGATTATTCTTTTCAGTTTTGTGTTGCAGGCTGTGAGTTACGAGTTCCAGAGCAAGGCAGGGAATTTGCTGGGTAAAAAGACCTATCAGACTTTCTTGGTAATTAATGGGGTAGTAGGACCTCTGTTGCTGGGTGGAGCAGTCGCTACTTTCTTCACCGGTTCTGATTTCTATATCAATAAGGCGAATATGACGGATACGATTATGCCGGTTATCAGTCATTGGGGAAATGGATGGCACGGACTGGACGCGTTGACTAATATCTGGAATGTTATTCTCGGACTGGCTGTATTCTTTTTGGCGCGTGTGTTGGGTTCGCTCTATTTCATTAATAGTATAGCGGATAAGGAACTGACCGATAAATGTCGTCGTGCAGTATTGAATAATACTATTTTCTTCCTTGTATTCTTTTTGGCATTTGTAATCCGTACATTGGTTTCTGACGGTTTTGCTGTCAATCCGGATACATTGGAGGTTTATATGCAGCCTTATAAGTACTTTATCAACTTTATAGAAATGCCGGTAGTTCTGATCATCTTCCTGATAGGTGTAGTATTGGTACTTTTTGGAATCGGTAAGACAGTTCTGAAAAAGACTTTCGACAAAGGAATCTGGTTTGCAGGGATAGGTACAGTGCTGACAGTCTTGGCTTTGTTACTCGTAGCCGGATATAATAACACTGCTTATTATCCTTCATATACGGACTTGCAAAGTTCGCTGACATTGGCTAACAGCTGTTCGAGTGAATTTACGCTGAAGACTATGGCTTATGTCTCTATTCTTGTTCCGTTTGTGATAGCTTATATATTCTATGCATGGCGTAGTATCGACCGCCATAAGATTACGGAGAAGGAGATGGATGAAGGAGGACATTCTTATTAAGGTAATTTTGATAGACATTAAAAGAAGAGGATGTGTCAAACTCCCCTTTTAACGAAATCATCCTCGCCACAGATAGTTGTAGCGAGGATGATCTTTAATCTATGAGGGCTTCGACATATTCTCTTAGGCTTAGCTACTTTCTTGGTAATCCTATTTATTCACTACATTTTCCGGTGTTCCGGAGATATAAGCCTGTAGATTGCTAATGGCAATATTCATCAGACGCTCACGAGCTTCTGTGCTTGCCCACGCGATATGCGGAGTAATGTAGCAGTTCTTTGCAGTCAGCAACGGATTGTCGGCATGAGGAGGTTCCGAAGAAAGTACATCTACTCCGGCAGCATAAATCTTGCCACTGTTCAGTGCATCTGCAAGATCTTGTTCGTTAACCAATGGGCCACGACCTGTATTAATTAAAATAGCATTCGGCTTCATCAGAGCAAGACGGCGTGCGTTCACCAATTCGTGAGTTTCCGGAGTGAGCGGGCAGTGCAGACTGATAATATCACATTCGCTGAACAACTGATCCAAATCCATCTTCTTGATTTCCGGTGGCAACTGGAAGTGAGACTTTGAAGTTAAAGCATATACCTGCATACCGAAACCGATGGCAACGCGAGCAGTAGTATATCCTGTATTTCCCAATCCGACAAGACCGATTTTCTTATCCCGTAGCTCTATCAACGGAGTATCCCAAAAACAGAAATCCTTGTTATTGGTCCAACGACCTTTGTGGACTTCTTCCGAATGATGCTGTACCTGCTGACAGATATTAAGAATGTGCGCAAATACCATTTGTGCAACGGAAGCTGTACTATATGCAGGGATATTAGTTACAATAATACCACGTTCTTTGGCTGCTGCCGTATCCACTACATTGTATCCCGTAGCAAGCACACCGATATACTTCAGTTCGGGCAGGGCAGCCATGTGATCGGCGTTGATGATTACTTTATTCGTCAGAATCACTTCAGCTCCGGCTGCGCGTTCCAATACTTCTTCGGGGGCAGTACGGTCATAAATGGTACATTCTCCGAGAGCTTTCAAACCTTCCCATGATAAATCACCGGGATTGGCGGCAAAGCCGTCTAAAACTACTATTTTCATTATATTTAAGTATTAAGTTATAAGTATTAAGTATTATGGGATGTTCCCATTGTTCTTTAGTTTTACAATTGTTGCTGTCAGTAATTTAAGTATTTCCAGGCAGTCAGTATTAATAGATTCATATTGTTCATCGCTTATATATTCTGTTTGCTGAAGTAAATATAGCCAATATTCTGTTTCAGAACATTCCTTTTGAGAAATAGAGTATTTGTGTATAAAGTCAAGATGTGATTCTGCATAAATAGCTTCTCTAATATTAGCACCGATAGAAGTTCCACTACGTAATATCTGTTTTGATAGAATTGTTTCTTTCTTGCAATCTCTTAAATACTTATATAGATTAATTATTCGAATTGCAAATTTGGTAGACTTCTCTTTTAATAAATTTTCTTTCACGGCTACGGCTAATACCTAATACTTAATACCTAATACTTATTTGAACCTTTCTCCCCATAACTGCTGCATCCGTTCTGCATGCTTCTGTTCGGCGGCATTGTTCTGAGGTTGCCATATTCGTTTTTCTTTCAGCTCGTCCGGCAAGAATTGTTGCTTCACGAAGTTGCCTTCGTAGCTGTGGGCGTACTTGTATTCCTGTCCATATCCCAGTTGTTTCATCAGCTTGGTGGGAGCATTGCGCAAGTGCAGAGGCACAGGCAAGTTTCCGGTGGAACGTACCAGTTCTAATGCGTCGTTAATGGCACTGTATGCCGAATTGCTTTTGGGACTCGTTGCCAGATAGATTGTTGTTTCCGCCAAAGGGATACGTCCTTCGGGCCAACCGATTTTCATCAGAGTTTCAAAGCAGGCATTCGCCAGCAACAATGCATTCGGATTGGCCAGACCTATATCTTCGGTAGCAGAGATAACGAGTCTCCGCGCGATGAAAGCAGGGTCTTCACCACCTTCTACCATGCGGGCGAGCCAGTAAATAGCCCCGTCCGGATCACTGCCACGGATAGACTTGATAAAAGCGGAAATGATGTCATAATGCATTTCCCCGTCCTTGTCGTAAGCCAACGGATTCTGTTGCAGACGTTCGGTCACCATGTCATCGGTAATGACAACCGTTTCCTCTGTGTCCGATTCCACTACAAGTTCAAGTATATTGAGCAGTTTACGGGCGTCTCCGCCGGAGAAGCGCAGCATGGCTGTCGTTTCTTTGAGTTCGATTTTCCGTTCTTTCAGTATGGTGTCGGTGGTGATGGCACGTTGCAGAAGTTCGAGCAAATCTTCCTTTTCCAAAGATTTGAGCACATAAAGCTGGCAACGGGAGAGGAGAGGGCGGATCACTTCGAATGATGGATTCTCGGTCGTTGCGCCTATCAGCGTCACCGTACCGTTTTCCACAGCTCCCAACAAAGAATCCTGTTGCGACTTGCTGAAACGATGGATTTCATCGATAAATAAGATCGGACTGGATTGCGAGAAAAAGCGGTTGCTCTTGGCACGCTCTATCACTTCGCGCACATCTTTGACACCTGAAGTCACGGCACTCAGCGTATAAAACGGAGTTTCCAGTTTATTGGCGATAATCTGTGCCAATGTGGTTTTTCCCACTCCGGGAGGTCCCCAGAGGATAAACGAAGAAATACGTCCCGCATCAATCATCTTACGCAGGATAGCCCCCGGTCCAACTAAATGTTTCTGACCGATATAATCATCCAATGTCTTTGGTCGTAACCGTTCTGCTAAAGGTTGCATAGTTTTAGAATACCATTAATACCATGAAACGAATACCGTTCTTGTTGATACCCGGATTGTCACGGTAGGTGAAACGATGTACATATTCAACGTGCAGCAACTTGAAAATGTTGTAGATACCTATACTTCCTTCGATATACGGCACCTTCGGGTCCATCACGAAACTGGTGAATTTACCGTCGCGTGTCGGGAAACGGAAGAGGTCGGGGTTGCTGCTCTTGAATGGATTGTTCTTGTCGGTCAATGTCCCCCACAATGCGCGGATACGGAACATTTCTCTCCATTTCAGATTCTTGATCAGCGGGATGCGGTTGAACAACTTTCCGTTCATGTCATAAGAAAGTGACATGGACGCATAACGGTCGTTCAGGAATTCCATATTGTTGATCAGGGAAAATGTCTCACGTTGAGTGATATATGACAAGTTGGCTTCCGGCAGAATCAATAGCGGGAAAGGTACGACATTCCATTCTGCCCCTGCTTTTACGCTACAGTCTATCTTTCCCCACGAAGCGGGAAGCCAGAAACGTTTCCAGATGCTTGCTTCCGTGCGGTTGAAGTTGTATTCTCCGCCCAGCACGCCTTTGAAGCCCATGGCATGAGTCAGTGTGAAGATAGGAGCGTCCAGCGACACCGGAACACGGCGCTGCTTGGAGTTGACGAAAGATTCTCCCGGAGCATAACGCAGTGTCACACTCGCTTCGGAAGTCGTGATGTCATGCACACGGGTTTGTGCAGCGTCATTCCGCAGATATTCCAGTTTTCCGGTAGGCTCGTCATTTCGATGGCGGAGCATGGCTTTCACTCCGAATCCCGTCAGCGTTTCGAGTTCGTAGTTGATGGTAGCATCACGCATATATGACATCTGGTCTACCGTTGTCGTTTTCATCGAAAGGAAGATGTTGTCTTTGTCCGTAAACAGGAACTTGTCCATCGGCGACATTACATCATAACTGTACGTTGCAGATATAAAATGTTTGGGAAACTCCCATACTACATAATCTCGTTTGTTGAAAGAATAAGTCAGCGTTCCGCTATATTTCCACTTTTCGTCTTTCAGACCATAAGCTCCGTATCCGCTCAGGAACCAATGCTTGTCAAAATGGGCAGTAGTCATACCACTCAGGCGGAAACGGGTTCCGTCGATGTAGTTGCTTGAAATCATGGTGTTGATAGGACCGATATCCACTTTGCTCTTATGGCCTTTGCTGCCTGTTTCCACAAAGTTCTCGATCAATGCTTTCGCACCGAAGATGATATATTTGAATCCCGGAATCTGTTCCAGACGGTTGACGAATACATCCATATTGCTTTCCTTTCTGGTCAACGGCACCTGGCGCACACTCGCCCAGTATTCGTCACTTTTCGAAAGCATGTCGGCCTCCTTGATCACAGGACCTTTCAAACGGAACAATCGCTGTTCTATCGGATCAAATTTATAATTGCTGTATTTAGTCGTTCGTTCTACCTGTAACCCTCCTGAGGTTTTGTTGGAACTCCATGAAAGGTCTACCGTCATGTCGTCATCCGCCAATACCCAGTTCCCGTTGGGAAGCTGCTCGTACTGCTGCACGATGTCCATGCGGTTGACAAAGTTGACACCACTCTTTTTAGGCAGGTTCATCGTACACTTCTGAACGGCATAGGTCGAATCTTTCAGCACATAAAGATGGCCTGTAAATCCGAAATCCTGTGAGTTCTGCGGTACGAACGTCAGATGTACGCATTCGCGCTTGTCCACCATCAGCGTATCCATCAGGTAGTATTTATAGAATGAGATGGCATTGTTGCCGATAGGGCTTACGAATCGCTGTTGGAGCAGCCGGATGTCATCATCATAGATGTTGATATCGGCAAAAACATCCTTCAGAACAGTCCCCAGCATGTCTCCTGTGGAGAAAAACTCTTCGATACCATTGGAGTTCTTTCCTTTGATAATGGTCTTTTTGCTTTCGGGATCTTTCCGGAAAATGGTTTGTGAGGCCGTTTCCTGTACGGAGATAGGGAGAATCAGTTTGTTGGTCGTCTCCGACACTTCCACCTGATCTTTGAGGAATGAGTATTTCTTGTAGATACCCTTTTCCAGTTTCTCCGGAGTCAGGTCGTTGATCGACATTTTCATTTTCTCGTACTTGTCGTACTGGTAGTAATCGTTCACTTCGAGCACTTGTGCTTTTTTGTGTTCGATCACTTTCTTCATGAATTCGACTGCCGGATTATTCTTGCGGGAGTATTTTTCTTTCTGTGGTTTTACGACTACTTCGGTGAGCATTACATCGTCCGGGGAGAGTTTGACATTGACGGTCTGATTTCCGGAGCCTACTTTAACGGTTTTGGTGACATATCCGATGGAAGAGAAAACGAGCGTTCCTCCGTTTCTTCGTGCGTCGAGTTTATATTCTCCGTCAATATTGGTGACAGTACCCATTTCTCTCTTGTCTTGATAATAGACAGAGATATACATTAGTGGTTCATGAGTGACTGAATCAGTTACAACCCCCTTTATTTGCTGCGCAAAAGCATTTGAAACTGCAAATACGACTAAGAGCAGTATCAGTATTTTGTTATATCGTTGTATCATAACGTTCGTAGTAGGGCTGCAAAGTTAACAAATAAGTCTGAGTAAAATAGAGTATATAACTTTTTTTACCCATCGTTTTTTGTTATTTACAAGCTTATATCATTCAACAATGGAAGGAGGCAGATTGTTTTTGTCTTTTTATACTTCCCTTTTCAACGTATGCCACATCTTGCGAACCGGCATGCTCCGATTCTTTTCCGTAGTTCCAAAATCTGTTTCAACGGTTGAAACAAAAAGTTTCATGCCTTGAAACTCTAGTTCCCACTGCTTGAAACTCTGGTTTCTACGCCTTGAAACTTTGGTTTCCTCGGCGTGAAACTTTCTGAAACACTTGTCGAACCTGATAGTGGTCGGCTACTTCTGTCTGGCTATTAAGCCGGCTCGTTGATCATCGAGTCCGGCTCAACCACTCCGGTTATTTACTTGTTAATATTTGTACGATTCGTTCGGCTGTTCGTCCGTCCCAGCGTTCGGGGAGTTCGCCTTTCTTCCATTCACCTTTCATCAGCGTATCCATAGCCTGAGCGAGTGCTGCCGGATCTTCGCCGACCAGTTCATTCGTTCCCACGCGCCACGTTTCCGGATGTTCGGCATACGTGTTGAGCGTGATACAGGGGATGCCGAGGAACGTAGCTTCTTCGGCTACATTGCCGGAGTCCGTGATGATTCCTTTGGCTTTATTGATCAGATATCCGAAGAAAAGATAATTCTGCGGAGGCATGATATGAAGGTTCGAGGCTTCTATGCCGAGGTCTTTGATCGCATTGCGCACGTAAGTGTGCATGGGCGCTACGATAGGCATACCGGCAGCTTTTTCGATCATCGTTTGCATCAACTTCCGCAGGTTCTCTTTGTTGTTGAGCAGTACACGTCGGTTGAGGGTGAGCAGGAGATAATTGCCCTCCTGAAGTCCCAGCACGGAGAACCATACCGGTTTGAGCAGCCGGTTCCGGTTGAAACGAACGGTATCTACCAAAATGTTGCCGACGTAATATACGTTTTCGCTTTCCGTGCCTGTCTGATTCAGATTTCGGTTGGCCACCATGCCGGCGGTAAACAGATAATCGGATACTCCGTCGGTAATCATCCGGTTTACTTCCTTCGGCATCTTCATGTCGAAGGAACGTGTGCCGGCTACCAGATGGGCTACCTTGATTCCTTGTTTCTTGGCTACGATGGCGCAACTCATGGTTGCTGTCAGATCATCCACTACCAGGACGACGTGTGCCGGATTTTCCGTCAGCTCCTGTTCGAAGGCGATCATGATTCCGGCTGCCAGACTGGTGGGGTTACTGCTTTCCACTCCAAGGTAGACATCGGGAGCTTTCATGTCGAGATCCGAAAACAGGGAAGCATCCAGACTTGTATCGTCCCGTCTGCCTGTGTACACCAAACGGTAGGAGATGCTTTTACCCAGCCCTCTTGCGGCTTCGATGGCGCGTGTGATAGGGGCTATTTTCATGAAATTGGGGCGTGCCCCGGCAACAATTGTTATTTTCATATTGTTTCTATCTAATTCGTGTAGCAAAAGTACATTTTCTTACGGAATTTATTCGTTACTTTGCATACAAAATAACAAATATATGCCGACATTCGTTCAAATTCTTGATTTTATAGGCACATTTGCCTTTGCTATTAGTGGTATCCGGCTGGCTTCGGCAAAGCGTTTCGACTGGTTCGGAGCCTATGTCGTAGGTCTTGCTACCGCTATCGGTGGCGGTACCATCCGTGATGTACTGCTGGATGTGACGCCCGGATGGATGACGAACCCTATCTATTTGATCTGTACGGGACTTGCCTTGATCTGGGTGATCTGTTTCGGTCGCTGGCTGATCCGTCTGAATAATACCTTTTTTATATTCGATACCATCGGACTGGCTTTGTTTACGGTGGTCGGTGTGGGGAAAAGTATCGCTTTGGGCTATCCTTTTTGGGTAGCCATCATCATGGGTAGTATCACAGGTGCCGCAGGAGGTGTGATTCGTGATGTCTTTATCAATGAGATCCCCTTGATTTTCCGAAAAGAAATCTATGCGATGGCGTGTGTAGTAGGCGGCATCGCTTACTGGCTGTGCGATGCCGCAGGGATGGAATCTTATGTCTGTCAGCTCGTTGGCGGATCGGTGGTATTTGTTACACGCATCCTTGCCGTGAAATACCACATTTGCCTTCCTATATTAAAAGGTAGTGAAGAGACTGACGGCAATTCTTGAAGATTTTACTTCTTGTCCAGATCCACTTCTCCCCGGTAGCTGATTGCCTGACGGTTCTGCATCGTGACATCGATGCTGGTGGTGCCGTCGGGGAACACTTTCGCCCTGAACTCAAAGAAGTCTTCCGGACTTCGGGCGGAGAATTTGATAACGGCGTTTCCCTTCTTATCCATATCCATCGTGTATTCTTTGAGGGGAGCGTTGAATATCAGCCCGCTTCCTCCGCCGTAAGGAACGCTGTAAGCACGTCCGTAATAAGGGAGGTAAGAGAATACCGAATCATTTCTGATTTGCAGTGAGTATTGTGAAGTCAGAGGTATAGAACGTCCGCGCATGGGCATAGCAGTGTTGACGTCTATCTTGTAGTCTTCTGATACGATCAGCTGTCTGACAGCTTCTTTCTTCTGTTCCTTCTTCTCCTTCTTGGTCTGTGCCGAAAGAGTCGGGATTCCTGCTAGCATAACCAGCAGTAGCATAAGGATTTGTTTTCTTGTTTTCATATCAGTTACAGTTTAGTGTATATATGTATAACACTCAAATATACTAAAAATAAGGAGTCCCCCTGCTTTCTTTAATGAAAATTAAACAGAAATCTTTAGAACTGTTCCAGAATGGAGATTCGTTTCTCGATAGGGGGATGCGTGGCAAAGAGGCCGCTAAGTCCGCTGAGGGCACTTTTCGACTGGTCGCCCGGATTCTGAATGAATAATTGCGCCACATCCCCACGTTTTACCGCTTCTATATCCGGATCATCGGAAATTTTGCGCAGGGCACTTGCCAATGCTAACGGATTCTTTGTCATCTCCGCCGAACCGGCATCTGCCATATATTCGCGCTTCCGTGAAATGGCGAAGCGCATCAGACTGGCAAAGAAGTAACCGACAGCGGCTATTACTAAGGCAATCAGTATGATGAGGATAGCTCCTCCGCCGTTTTTCCCGTTGCTACGTATGCGCGCGTGCGTAATAGTATAGAAAGTGATCTGCGTCAGCATCGAGAAGATTCCGACAAATACAATCGAGACGATCAGCAGGCGCACATCTCTGTTGCGGATGTGAGTCAGTTCGTGGGCGATGACTGCTTCCAGTTCTTCGTCGTTCAACTTCTGAATAATCCCTTTCGAGAGAGTGACCGTATAGGTGCGGTCGTTGATACCGCTGGCAAAAGCGTTCAATGAATCGTCGTCGATGATATTGATTTTCGGAGTCTTCATTCCGTTTGCCATGCAGAGGTTCTCGACCAGATTGTAGACACGTTTGTTCTCTCTGCGGTCGAGAGGTTTGGCGCCTGTGGCGGCTTTGATGATACTCGTATTCGCCCAGAAAGCTATCAGGAACCAAATCAATACGACCCCCATCGTATAGGGGAGGGCATTGATGAAAAGAGGATTAGCCAATTCCAGGATACTTACTTCCATGCTTTCACCGTGCCCCATAGCGGCCAGCAGATAGCAGGCCAGATAAAGCAATGCTGCTACCAGGCAGGGAAATAGAAATAACAGAAGAACAGAGCACCGGTTGTTCCGGCTCTGCTGTGTTTGGATTCCGACGTACTGCATACGTGCTCGTTTTTAGAAACTGATCTTCGGTGCCTGTTCCAGATTCGCACGTTCGTTGGTACCCAGGTCGAACATGATTTCTCTGCGGAAACCTGCCATACCTGCTATGATATTGGACGGGAATGTCTGAACCGCATTATTATATTCCTTCGTGGCCGAGTTAAAGTAACGGCGTACAGCAGCCAATTTATTCTCTACATCGGATACTTCTTCTTGCAGTTGCAGGAAATTCTGGTTTGCTTTCAGGTCCGGATAAGCCTCCAACGTGATTTTCAATCCCGATAAAGCGGAAGATAATTGATTCTCTGCTGCTATCTTTTCGTCGATTGTCTTGGCGCTGACTGCACCGTTACGTGCCTGAATCACCCGTTCGAGGGTATCTTTTTCGTGTGCGGCATATCCTTTCACGGTATCCACCAGTTGCGGGATAAGGTCGTGGCGCTGTTTCAGCTGCACGTCGATGTCTGCAAAAGCATTTTCACGGTTATTTCTCAGTCTCACCAATGAGTTGTACATAGAAGCAAAAATGATTCCCAACAGTACGATTATTCCTACGATAATAAGTATAGTCATGTCCTTTACTTTAAGTTAATAATACTACCCAAAAGTAAGTTATTTTGTATTGCCAAGCAAGAAGAAGAGAATAAAAAACGTCCTAAACCACCTAAAAACTATCAAAAAGCACCTAAAATCTATCATTTGACAGTTTCACCCCCTAAGAAATGACGAATTTCCCCCTGTTCGACTCATAAAATACCTTTAAACTTGCAAACGTCAAGAAAGAAACGAAATATTAACCGTAAAACCCTTAAAGTATGAAAAGTTTAAGTTTCAGAAAAGATTTAATTGGAGTTCAGGAAGAGTTGCTTCGTTTTGCTTATAAATTAACTGCCAATCGTGAAGAAGCAAATGATTTATTGCAAGAAACATCATTAAAGGCCTTGGATAACGAGGAAAAATATGTTCCCGATACAAATTTTAAAGGATGGATGTACACGATTATGCGTAACATCTTTATTAATAACTACCGTAAAATAGTACGTGACCAGACATTCGTAGATCAGACCGACAATCTGTATCATTTGAATCTCCCCCAAGATTCAGGATTTGAAAGTACGGAAGGCGCTTATGACTTGAAAGAGATGCACCGCATCGTCAACGCGCTGCCGAAGGAATATAAAGTACCATTTTCAATGCACGTATCCGGTTTTAAATACCGTGAGATCGCTGAGAAGCTGGACCTGCCCCTCGGAACGGTGAAGAGCCGCATATTCTTCACACGCCAACGTTTGCAACAAGAGTTGAAAGATTTTGTATAAATAGGGATAACACATTAACCAAACAATTAATTCTGGTAAGGAGCAACGAGTAAAAACTCGCTTGCTCCTTTGATTTTGTGACAATATGATATTAAACATATCTTTATACCCCAACTTATTCTCTCTATATTTGTTATTATGTCAGAAAACTCAATATATTTGTATCAACTAGTTAACCTAAGTAATATAAATCTCATCTATTTACGGCAATGAAAAAGGAAATCAAATTCAGTCTCGTTTATCGGGATATGTGGCAGTCGTCCGGCAAGTATCAACCGCGTGCCGATCAGTTAGTAAGAATTGCTCCGTTAATTATCGAAATGGGTTGTTTCTCCCGTGTAGAAACCAACGGAGGCGCGTTCGAACAAGTCAACCTACTGTATGGCGAGAACCCGAACAAAGCCGTCCGGGCTTTCACGAAACCTTTCCACGAAGCCGGCATACAAACTCATATGCTCGACCGTGGTCTGAATGGTCTTCGAATGTATCCCGTCCCGGCAGATGTGCGCCGGTTAATGTATAAAGTAAAACATGCGCAGGGAGTGGACATCACCCGTATCTTTTGCGGCTTGAATGAAGTCAGAAATATTATTCCTTCCATTCATTATGCCCTCGAAGCAGGGATGATTCCGCAGGCAACGTTATGTATTACGTTCTCGCCCGTGCATACCGTAGAATATTATACCGCCATCGCCGAGCGTCTGATAGAAGCCGGCGCACCGGAAATCTGTCTGAAAGATATGGCAGGTGTCGGTCGCCCCGAAATGCTGGGACGTCTGACGAAAGCAATCAAGGAACGGCATCCCGAAATCATCATCCAATATCACGGACATAGCGGACCGGGGCTTTCGATGGCTTCTATCCTCGAAGTTTGTGAGAATGGCGCGGATATTATTGATGTTGCAATGGAGCCGATCTCGTGGGGTAAAGTTCATCCGGACGTTATCTCCGTGCAGGCTATGCTGAAAGACGCGGGATTTCAAGTACCGGAGATTAATATGAAAGCCTACATGAAAGCCCGTGCCATGACACAGGAGTTCATTGACGATTTTTTGGGTTATTTTATGGACCCTACCAACAAGCATATGTCTTCTTTGCTCTTGAAATGCGGACTTCCCGGAGGTATGATGGGTTCTATGATGGCCGATCTGAAAGGAGTGCATTCCGGCATCAACCTGATATTGAGAAGTAAGAACGAACCGGAACTGAGCATCGATGATTTGCTCGTGATGCTGTTTGACGAAGTGGAATATGTGTGGCCGAAACTCGGCTATCCTCCATTGGTGACTCCGTTCAGCCAATATGTGAAGAATGTGGCATTGATGAATGTGATGTCTCTGATCAAGGGAGAGGAGCGTTGGACGATGATCGACAACCATACCTGGGATATGATTCTAGGTAAGAGTGGTCGTTTGCCCGGTGCACTTGCTCCGGAGATTATCGCATTGGCAAAAGAAAAAGGATACGAATTTACGGACGAAGACCCGCAGAAGAACTATCCGGATCAACTGGACGAGTATCGTAAGGAAATGACAGAAAACGGCTGGGACTTCGGACAGGATGATGAAGAACTCTTCGAACTGGCAATGCACGACCGCCAATATCGGGATTATAAATCGGGTATTGCCAAGAAACGTTTCGAAGATGATTTGCAGCGTGCCAAAGATGCCGCATTGGCAAAACAGGGATTCTCCGAAGAAGAAGTGAAACGGATGAAACGTGCCAAAGCCGAACCGGTGACGGCAATGGAGAAAGGGCAGATCATTTGGGAGATCGATGTGGAATCGCCTTCTATGCCGCCCGAAGTGGGACATAAATATGGTCCGGACGATGTGTTTTGTTATATTGCTACTCCTTGGCATACATATGATAAGGTGTTGGCGAATTTTAGCGGTCGTGTGATCGAGGTATGTGCCAAGCAGGGAGCATTGGTAGATAAAGGCGAACCATTGGCGTATATCGAGAGGTGTGAGGAACCGGCATAGTCTGTATCTCAAATAATAACAGAAAAAAGTAATCCCTTTATCCTTGTCTTGTTTCTTGATGAAATAGACTGTGATAAAGGGATTGCTTTATTTCTTTTTCTTCTTCTTAGTGTCTTTCTTATCGACCGCCTTCTTCTCTACAGGCGGAAACTTAGGAACCAGATTCATTAATCGCAATATCTGTTTTTGTCGTTTCAATAGGTAAGCCGAAGGCTTCGCAGAGTTAAACCGTATCGGGTTAGGGAGCGTAGCGGCAATCAGTGCGCACTGTCCTGAGCTCAACTTGGCAGCTGTTGTGTTGAATTTATACTTTGCGGCAGCCTGTGCGCCATAAATCCCTTTTCCCATTTCGATGGAGTTGAGATATACCTCCATAATCCGTTCTTTCGACCAGAACAACTCTATCAGAAAGGTGAAATAAACTTCGAAACCTTTGCGTATCCAAGACGATTGCGGCCATAGGAACACATTCTTGGCTGTCTGCTGACTGATGGTACTTGCTCCGCGCTTCCGTTTCCGTTTTTCGTTTTCCTTCATCGCTTTCTCTATTTCGATGAAGTCGAATCCGTTGTGTTCGGCAAAGCGGTTGTCTTCGGAGGCGATGACCGCCATCGGCAGGTGAGGAGATATTTTATCAAAAGAAACCCACGTGTGTTTCCACGTGGGTTTATCTCCTGACGCAAGCTGCTGTACACTTCGGATGACCATCAGCGGAGTGACATACACCGGCATAAAGCGGTAGACGATCACAGCCAGAATGGTAGATGCAAAGAAGAAAATCAGCAGGTTGCGCGCATAACGCAATATTTTTTTAATTGGAAGCGGCCTGTGCATCTTTAATCATCTGTTCACTTGCGTACATGTAAACTTCTACACGACGATTCTGTTCTCTTCCGGCAGCTGTGTCGTTGCTGGCGATAGGATCGCTTTCGCCCATTCCCTGCACACCTTTAATCTGGTTGGAAGAAACGCCGCAGTTTAACAGGTAGCTGGCTACACTCTGTGCACGTTCCTGTGACAAGTTCAGATTTTTCTGACGGCTTTGTTCGGCAGTACTGTTTCTCCAGCCCTGATTGTCGGTATATCCGTAGATGGATACGTCCATGTCTCTGTTCTGGTTGAGTACGTTGTTGGCGAACTTGCTCAATGCAGACTTGGCAGCAGCACTCAGAGTTGCATTACCGGTAGTGAAAAGAATACCTGAATCGAATGTAACTTTTACTGCCTGCAATCCGTTGTTGTCAGTTATCTGCTCTACTTGTGCGCCTTCAATTTGTTTTGCTTCTGCTGCCGCTTTATCCATCTTCTTTCCGATAAGGGCACCTGTTCCTGCACCTACTGCAGTACCGATAGCCGCACCGATGGCAGCACCCTTGCCTTTACCGATAACACCGCCGAGGATAGCACCCAATGCAGCACCCGAACCACCGCCGATTGCGGCACCTTTGCCCGTATTGTTCATGCTTGCGCAGCCACTGAATATCATGGTTATACTCATGAAGAGAACCATCCATTTCATCTTGTTCATAATGCAATGTTTTTTAAATAGGTTTATAAAATAATACTTTAATAAATTAACAACGCAAAGATACATATTATTTGCCAAGGTCATACTTTTTAGGTTAAAATAACTCCGGATGATCTTTGTATATGTAAAATAACAAACGACACGGCTACCTTGTTGACACGGAAGGCAGATTTAAGCATTTTTTCCTGATCATGGTGAACCATCCCAAGAGAATCAGCCCTTTGGCAATCGTTGTGACGCATACTGCCCACCAGATACCTTCTACTCCCATGCCCATCCGTACAAACAGGATGGCAAGCGGAATACGCATATAGTTGCATACAATGCTGACAATGGCAGGAGGCACGGTACGCCCGATGCCGTAGAACACTCCCTGCATTGTGATTTCGAGCATCATAAACAGCTGCGAATATCCGTCGATACGCAGAAATACACCTCCGGCTTCGTAAGCCGCCTGTTCGGGGACAAAGATCGAAAAGACCTCATTGCCGTAAAAGACAAACAGCAGCGTGCAGAACGTTCCGAAGATTCCCGTCATCCATAGGGTGGTGTGCCAGGCTTTCAGTACCCGTTCTATTCGTCCGGCGGCGAAGTTCTGGGCAATAAAGGCGCTGAGTGCGGTGGAGAAACCTTGGGAGGTATTCCAGGTGATGGCTTCTATCTGTCCGCCGGTGGTGAAAGTCATCAGCCCGATGTGTCCGCCCTGTTCGGATGCGGTACGGCAGAGGAACATATTGACGAAGGCGAACAGTGTGTTTAGGGTAGCTACGGGCAGGCCTAGTTTCAGAATACGCCGCGTGTACTTCTTCTTCAGTCGGGAGAAGAAGGGGAAACCGCCGAGCAGGGCGTCTTTGCGGAAACGCAGCTGATAGATGAAGATGGCGAAAACCGTTGCCTGCGAGAGCCATGTAGCGTAGGCGGCACCGTTTGTTCCCAGTCCGAAGCCGAAGATAAACAGAGGGTCGAGAATGATATTCATAATCAGTCCCATCCCACTGATATAGAATGGAATTTTGCTTCGTCCCGCTGCATTATAGATACCTGTGAAGGCAGCGGACAGGAATATGAACGGCAATGCGGTGGAAATAATCCGCAGGTATTCGATGGCATTGGCTGTGATGTGCTCTTCTAGTTCATAGATGCGGATAATGGGGCTTGCGAACATGAACAGCAGTCCGCCCCAGCAGATCGAAATGATCAGAGCAATCGTGATATTGTGTGAAGCGAACTGGCGGGCATCTTCCTGATTCTGCGCACCGATGGATTGGCCTACGCTGACTTCGGACCCTACCTTATTTAATAAGGAGATAGAACCGGACATCCACGTCAGGATTCCTACCGAACCGATGGCGGCTACTGCCTCACTGCCCAGTCGTCCCACCCATGCCATATCTGTGAGGCTGTATGCCATCTGTATAAACGACGTTGCCATGATAGGCATCGCCAGATTGAAAAGTTGGCGGTTGATAGGGCCGTGTGTCAGATTCTTAATTCCTTGCATATCATTTTTTCTATTTAAAAGGAGGCGCAAAGATACATAAAATTACTATCTTCGCACATCAAATATTCATTAATCAAAGTATACAGATACTATGAAACAGAAATTCTCTTCTCTTTTTGTATTGCTGGTCCTGCTATTGACAGGACTGCAAGTCTCGGCACAAAGTACGCCAAAACCATTTGATATTGAACAGCCTTCTCTCCGTGTTTTCCTGCCGGCACCGGAACTGGCGACAGGTCGTGCTGTGGTAGCCTGTCCGGGTGGGGGATACTCCGGTTTGGCGGTCAATCACGAAGGGTATGATTGGGCGCCGTATTTCAACAAACAAGGAATTGCATTGATTGTTCTCAAATACCGGATGCCGAAAGGCGACCGCACCCTCCCGATCTCCGATGCCGAAGCAGCCATGAAAATGGTACGTGACAGCGCTGACGTATGGAATCTGAATCCGAATGATATTGGTATCATGGGGTCTTCTGCCGGAGGCCATCTGGCTTCGACCATCGCTACACATGCGCCTGAAGCACTTCGTCCCAACTTCCAGATTCTCTTCTATCCGGTGATCACGATGGACAAATCTTTCACTCACATGGGCTCTCATGACAATCTGTTGGGCAAGGACGCTTCTGCCGATCTGGAAAAAGAATTCTCCAACGAGAAGCAAGTGACCAAAGAGACTCCCCGTGCTTTCATTGTTTATAGCGATGATGACAAGGTAGTTCCTCCTGCCAACGGAGTCAACTATTATCTGGCTTTAAATAAGAAAGGTGTTCCTTCCGTTCTCCATATTCATCCTACAGGCGGACACGGTTGGGGAATCCGTGAAGATTTCCTTTACAAGAGTGAAATGCAGAACGAACTGACTTCTTGGTTGCGTAGTTTCAAGGCTCCTCGCAAAGATGCCGTCCGTGTGGCTTGCATCGGCAACAGTATTACGTTCGGAGCAGGAATAAGAAATCGCAGCCGCGACAGCTATCCTTCCGTACTGGCCCGTATGTTGGGCGACAACTACTGGGTGAAAAACTTCGGAGTGAGTGCCCGTACCATGTTGAACAAAGGAGATCATCCTTATATGAACGAACCTGCTTATAAGAATGCATTGGCTTTTAATCCTAACATCGTCGTTATCAAACTTGGTACAAACGACAGCAAATCATTCAACTGGAAATACAGAGCAGACTTTATGAAAGATGCGCAGACCATGATCGACGCTTTCAAAGGTCTTCCTTCGCAGCCGAAGATTTATCTCTGCTATCCTTCCAAAGCTTATCTGACAGGTGACGGCATCAACGATGATATTATCTCTAAAGAAATTATTCCGATGATCAAGAAGCTCGCCAAGAAAAACGACCTGTCTGTTATAGACCTTCATACTGCTATGGACGGAATGCCCGAACTCTTTCCGGACCGTATTCATCCGAACGAAAAGGGAGCGCAGGTAATGGCAAAAGCTGTCTATCAATCTATCTCTGCTTTAAAATAAAAAATATGTTACCGATCATTGAGCTTTTAACCGGATAATTGTATTGATAATATAGCCCCTGATAAAAGAAAGGAGAATATTATGATTAGAACAGTTGCTGTCTTTGTTTTTGTGTCTTTAGCTTGTGTTGCTACTGCCTTTTCTCAAACTATAGAAAAGGGGAATAAAATGGATGTGCAAAAGAAAAATAGCTCTGCGGAAGTAAGCGGACACCAGTTGCCCGAAGCAAAAATCATAGAACCGAAGTTACCGGATATAGAGGCTAAAAAACTTGCAACAGATGATAAGTCCATGCAGACATACGGTCTGACACCTTCAAGTCCTGCATCGGGCTTATCTCCCTATTTTTACGATTTTCCTGCATTGCTGGAAAGTAATCCGGCATTGACGGATTTTTATAATTTTCGTCAGCATTCTATGAATGGACAGTTTTCTTTTATTGGGAGTGCAGAACAAAAAACTTATTTGGGATTGGGGCAATATGTAGCGGTAAATGCCGGAATGCGCTGGATTCCTTCTCAAAGATTTTTCGTTGAAGCGGGAGGAACCTTAAGCCGGCAATTCTATTTGGCTTTGCCTATAGCGAGGCAAGATATAGCAGGAATATATACGAGAATGCATTATTCTTTAGCCAGAAATGTCCGGTTAAATGTCTGGGGACAATATTTTATGGGGGGAAATACACCTCCTCCGGTTTACAATCCGTTATTTCCACATACAGGGGTAGGAGCTTCTATCTCGGTCGATGTGAAAAAGAATACGGAAGTAAGTGTCGGTGCGGAATACCAGTACGACAAGAATTCAAGGGAATGGAAAATGGAAACGTCAGGCCGTGTATCCATTGGCTTTTGACACATATTTCATCATTCATTTGGTTCTGTTATTTATTTCCCATATCTTTGACGCATTAAAATTATAATGTTTCATTAAAACTAGTGGATGTTTAACTCATCATTTATTACATCGGATTTGGTCTGATAAGAATCTGTTCACTTTAACAGATTCGAACTTTCATACTTTCGGATAATCTTTCCGGAAGTGATTCTCCTATATTATATAACTTTAGTTTTTATACCCGCATACAATAGCAAAAGCATTGTTGTGCTTTCACGTGTATGCTATATACATTAAGATAATGAGTAACGAAAATAATAATCTGTCATTATATGGTTGGAGTGATAATCTATTCCGGCAAAAACAAATCTCACAATTTAAAGATATGTCTCATGGACGAATCATCGTGACACATAAAACCTGTTATGAAGTGGTTGCAGAGGATGGCGTATATTTGTGTGAGTTAACAGGAAATATGATTTATGGCAGAATGCCTGATGAATACCCTTGTACGGGCGATTGGGTGATTTTTCAGCCATTTGATGCAAACAAAGGGATTATAGTTGATACGTTGCCTCGTGAACGGGCGTTGTATCGCAAGAAGAACGGAACGGTAGCCGACCGGCAGGCCATTGCTTCTTACGTCGATAAAGCATTTATTGTGCAAAGCCTTGATGATAATTTCAATGTTCGCAGAGCGGAACGTTTCATAGCCCAGATAATGGAAGAAAATATCAAACCAGTATTGGTGCTCAATAAAGCCGATTTAGGTTGTGACAGGCAGAATATAGATGAAGCGATCAAACACATTGCCCGTCAGTTTCCTGTATTTATCACAAGTATTTGTCAACCTCAAACGATTCTCCGGTTGCGGGAATCCATAACAAAAGGCGAAACGGTCGTGTTTGTCGGCTCTTCGGGTGTCGGCAAGAGTTCACTGGTGAATACCCTTTGCGGGAAATCGGTACTGAATACTTCCGATATAAGCCTGTCTACAGGAAAGGGACGGCATACTTCGACTCGTCGGGAAATGGTATTGGTGGATGGCTCAGGTGTTTTAATCGACACTCCGGGTGTTCGGGAATTTGGTTTGGCGATTGACAATCCCGATTCGCTTGCCGAAATGTTTGAAATATCCGACTATGCGGAATCATGCCGTTTCAGCGATTGTAAGCATATCGACGAGCCGGGTTGTGCTGTTTTAGAAGCGGTACATAATGGTACGTTAGATCATAAGGTATATGAGAGTTATCTGAAACTCAAACGAGAAGCATGGCATTTCTCCGCTTCCGAACATGAAAAACGTAAGAAGGAGAAATCCTTTACGAAACTCGTAGAAGAAGTGAAGAAACGCAAGGCTAATTTCTAAAGAACTATTGAAGCAGGGAATGCCGGTACTTTATCAGACAAGGTGATACTGTATGACGGCTTCTCTGCTTCTTATTGTTTGGTAAGAGTTTACGGCAACTATTCTCTTGCTTTTAGAGTAAAGGCATTTCAACTCTTGTGACATGTTCCTCTTCGGGTACATCCGGATTGCTGTAATAATATTCTATTGATGTTCCCGAAGCCTTATATCCATTTGTTTTTATCCATTCGGTCATCTCATTGTACAGCTGTGCCAGTTCATTGTAATTTCCTCTATGCAGACATACGACTATTCTTCTGGCGGGGAGGATGACAGACTGTATTTTTTCGTCACCCTGTAAAGGTTTCGAAGATTTCAGTCCGATAATCATTTCTATACGATCTTCGGTCAGGCTTTCAAAGTCGGGGTACTCTACGAAGGGGATATCCGTGGTTACTTCTCCCTGTTTCTGGAATAAAGAGTCTATTCTTACAAAATTCTCTCCGATAGCCTGTGACATACCTTTCATGTCGGTTTTTACTTCAATAGCCAAAGCGGGCTGTTCCGGCTGCTGTAAAAGCATGATTTTTGATATCTTTGCCATAGATTCTGTTTTAATGGTGATTATTTCCGTATGACCGGTATATATATTTCTGTTAGTAATTCCGACGTTTCCGTGGTGGACGGATGATTCATATACATCTCAAAGCTGAATGTGCTTTGGGGATGGTATTTACTTTTCGGAAACCATTCCTCATAAATGCTCCTGTACACTTTGTGTAAAGAAGAATAGTTCCCCGTATGTCTGAACACGGCATATCGCCCTCCGGGAATTTACATGATTCCCGGTACCGGTCTCGCTTTAGTATCATCGCGAAGGGTGATGCCTAGATAGAACCGGCACTTCTCCGTAGGCGTAATCGACGGATCGTCCATGCTAAGGCTGATAAACTTGTCATATCGTGGGTCTGCTTCATACTGTTCGGCATGATGCAGTAGTTTATTCCAAAGTAATCTGTATTTTAGTTTGTTTTTATACGCTTCACCCACTTCGATGCAGAATATCTTTATCGGGCTGATCACTTTTATCTCCGGTTTTATGTTTGTTGCCGGATTTTCACCGTTCGGTCTGTGCTTCTCTCTGTATTGAGAAGTTGATATACCAAAATGTTTCTTAAAAGCTTTGGCGATACTGTATTTAGTCTGATAACTCGTTTGCTCTATGATTTGCTTTAGCGTATAGTCCGTAGAGATCAGCAGATGTGCAACGTGTTCCATGCGCAAACGCTGTATGTAACTGCCGATATTCTCTCCGGTAGCGGTGCGGAACACTCTTCTGAAATGAAATTTGGACAGTCCGCTCATCGAACTCAGCGTGTCGGTATTCAGTACCTCCGTCAGATGACCGTTGATGTACACTATTATGTTCTGAATCATCTTATGATGAAGGCTGCTTGTCTCTTGCTTTTGCCGCCATCTGTTCAGTGTGGGAAGGCGTTTGTCCAGTATCTCCCTCAGCTCTTTCGGAGAATAGTCCGTGTCTGCGTATTCATTATATTTATCTGTATATTTTATCCAGATGTCGATCATTTCCCACATGGATATATCAACAATGTATTTCCCATCCTTCAGGCAGTAATAACAAAACTCATCACTCCTCGAACCGTCAGAGTTGGTGCCTAAATATTCCTCCACGTCGAAGCGGAGCGGCATTCCGCAGCTTTGGCAATATCTTTTATTTATTTCTGATTCAACCATTTGACTAATCTTGCATTCTTTGCAAAAATAAGCTATTTTTTCAGTAAACAGTTGTCCGGAATAGCCATCTTTTTATTAACAAATGTTCATTTCCGCTATTTCTTAAAGTTGTATCTTTGCCGCGCTTTTATAATATATAAGGTAAAGATGGAAACAATAACAACAAACAATAACTGGAAAAAGAAGTTTATCATTATATGGACCGGACAATTGTTCTCTATATTAAGTAGTTCGATTGCGCAGTTCTCGATGGTGCTGTGGATCGGTATGGAGACGGGTTCGGCAGAAGTCCTTTCGTATGCTGCCATTGCCGGGTTACTGCCTCAGATACTTTTGGGACCTATGGCGGGTGTTTTTGTCGATCGCTGGAATCGGAAATGGACGATGATAGGTGCTGACAGTTTCGTTGCTCTCTGTTCGGCGGTCATTGCTCTGCTGTTCTATTTGGATATGGTAGAACTGTGGTCTATCTATTTGTTGTTGATGCTGCGGTCGATAGGCGGTGCTTTTCATGCACCGGCAATGAAATCCTCAATTCCTTTGTTGGCTCCGCCTTCCGAACTGGTACGTATTGCAGGGATTAATGAGGTGATTCAGTCGGTGTGTACAATTTGCGGACCGATGCTGGGTGCTGCCTTGTTGCTGGCGTTCAACATGAGTGTAGTGATGCTGCTGGATGTGGCTGGTGCTTTTATGGCCTGCATCTCTCTGCTGTTTGTCTTTATCCCCAATCCTGCCAAAAAAGGGACCAATAGGAATATATTGCATGAAATGTATGAGGGTGCACGGATTATTTTGCGTAATCGGGGAATGAGTTGGCTGATGGTTTCGGAGATTGCGGTTACTTTCTTTGTTATGCCGATTGTGGCTGTTATGCCTCTAATGACTTTGCAATATTTCAATGGTACTCCTTATCAAGTGAGTCTGATAGAAATGCTGTTCGGTATAGGGCTGCTTGTCGGCGGTTCGATACTGGGCGTGTGGAATCCTAAAATAAGAAAATCGATCTTGCTTATTATAGGATACTTCGGACTGGGCATGTCTCTGGCTTTATGCGGAGCGTTGCCTTCCACCTATTTTGTTACGTATGCTGTGTTGACGATGATACAAGGTTTGGTCGTACCTTTATATACAGGGCCTTTTACGGCATTGCTGCAAACTCAGTTTGCTCCTTCCTATCTGGGACGTATCTTTTCTTTATACGGAAGTATCAGCCAGTTTCCTTCTGTCATCGGTTTGCTGTTAACCGGATTCATAGCCGACAGGCTGGGAGTGGAGAATATTTTTACTATCGGAGGTATAGCGATCAGTATTACTGGTATATTGCTGTTGTGCAGTGCTTCCGTTCGGAATTTGGAGCGGAAAGATAGTAGTACCTTTTGAGGGTTGGTTGATAAAGAGAATGCTAAATTGATAATGTCGGAAACTGAAAGTCGGAGTTGCAGAAAAATTGTTTTAAAGTGAAAATCTTGATTCAGATCAAGGTTCTTGTCTTTAATATTGCTGTATTTTGTGGTTATAGATAAATTATATAATCATTCTCTCGATATGAAAATAACATATAACTCAACAAACTATTATCTAATACCTTGCAATGATGGATTTTTACTCATTGATGCAGGGTGGAACGGACTACTAAGAGTTTTTCTTGAAAAATTGCATTCAATAGGAATTGCACCTGTGCAAATTAAATATATCATTTTAACTCATCATCATCACGACCATGCTGCTATCGTACAGGAATTGAGAAAAATGACTGAGGCAAAATTAATTGTACATAAAGAACAGCTACCTTATTTGAAAGCCGGATTTACAGATTATAAAAAATTAAAGCAATATAATAAATTACTATGGATAATAGATAGAATCTCACGTCCTTTTATAAAGTATCAGTATCGACCAATTGATTTCGATGCAGCAGATGTTATAGTAGATTCAGATATTGATGATGTTTCTTTAAGAAATATCGGTGTTCAAGGAAAAATTGTTTTAACGCCCGGACACTCCCATGATTCTATATCCGTATTGCTTGATAATGGAAATGCTTATATTGGCGACTTGGCAATGAATATGAATAGCATGAAACTACTTGGGAAAGCCCCCTTTCCGATTGAGGCCGAGGACTATTTACAAGTCAATCAAAGTTTGAGAAAACTTGTAAATTTAGGTGTGACTTTATTTTATCCATCGCATGGTGAGGTTATTACACAGGAGAAGGTTGTGGAAACTATAAAGTGAACAGGTTTTATAGTTCACAAATATGCAAATCTTAAAATAAACTATCTTATAATGCAATAAGAGTAACTCGATTAAATCTCGAATTACTCTTATCATTTTTTACTTCGTGATCCAGCTGGGGTTTTCACCGTAGCGGTCTATATCTTTGATTTATAAGCTCTTGTAAACCTTGAAAAATTGTACCGTAACGAATTAGTAACGATTTATAGGAACGCTTGTTGTCAGTGAGAGGCATTCGTTTGTCAGCTGTTCTCTGATGCCGCAAAGATAGAGCATTACTTTTTATTTTCCAAACATTTGATTATTAAATCTTTAAAAAAGATCCCCAGTGCAAGGGGCGAACCTATATATATGGATAGGTTTGCCCCTTGCACCGGGCGGATGCTGCATCAGTCCTACAGCCTTGCCGTCCGCCTCGATACCGCCGTTTATGTGAAGCGGTTCCCCTCCTTTTGCGCTGAACCGAAAAAATCATGGTGTAGTACACGTATAGTATCCCATGCGCTGCCTTTTATTGTTATTCTTTTGCAGCAAACATTGAAAATTAAGTTTGTTATGGAAGTTATTACATTTGAAAGCGAAGCGTATAAAGCGCTTGTAGGGAAGATAGAAAAAATCGCAGAGTATGTAGCCGCAGCGCAGTTGCCTTCGGAAGAAAAAAAGGAGGCTTGGCTGGACAGCAATCAACTGGCGGAAGCGTTAGGCATCAGTACACGCACATTGCAACGCCTGAGGGATGAAAACCTGATCAGCTACTCCATGCTGCGTGGACGGTGTATGTACAAGCTGTCGGAAGTCGAACGCTGTCTGGAAGAGCGTACCATTCGGTGCAAACCTCAAACATTGGAGGATTTTCGCAAGAACTACCTAACGAGAATCGGCAATGATAAGAAAGGATGATATACTGAAAATGACGGAAAAGGGCATTTCCGTATTCCGCTATTACCTGCCGGTGGACTTCAAGGTGGGAAAGAACTTCCTGAACCCTTTTTATAAGGATACGAAGGCTTCGTGCAATATTTATTACGAACGTAAGGCCGGTGTGTTTAAAATGAAGGATTTCGGGAACGAGGATTATTCGGGGGACTGCTTTGAGCTGGTGGGCAGGCTGAACGGCCTTAACTGCAAGGAGCCTAAAGAGTTTGTCGAGATCATGGAAATAATAAACCGTGACCTACATTTGGGGCTGTCCGCACATGAGGAATATCATGTGAGCCATAGCAAAGTACCCCAAAAGAATGAAGTGGTATCGGAAGAGCCGAAAGCGAAAAGTGTCCGGCCTTATACTGTCGTGCAAAAGCCCTTTACGGCTGCGGAACTTGCTTTCTGGGGTAAATCGGGTATCGGGGAGAATATTCTGAAAGCGTACCGGACGGTATCGCTAAAGAAGTTCAGCAGTGAGAACCAGGAAAGAAAGCCTTTTTCCTGTATGACAAGCGTCGATGAACCGATGTTCGGATATATGGGTAAACAGCATATCAAGGTTTACCGTCCATGTTCACAAATGCGGTTCCTGTACGTCGGTGATTTTGGCGACAACTACTGTTTCGGGCTGGAACAACTGCCGGCAAAAGGTGATCTGCTCTTTATCACAGGCGGAGAAAAGGACGTGATGAGCCTGGCGGCACACGGCTTCCATGCGATCTGTTTCAATTCGGAAACGGCTTTTATCCCTGCGGCTGTCATACACCGGCTTTCGTTCCGGTTCAAACATATCATCCTCCTCTATGATGTGGACAGTACCGGGCTGAAAAGCTCGGCGAAGCGTGAAGAGGAACTGAAAGAATACGGGGTTAAACGGTTGTTGCTCCCGCTTGCTGGTACAAAGACGGAGAAGGATGTCTCGGACTACTTTATGCAGGGAAACAGCCGTGAGGATTTGATAAAACTTTTTCTGGACTATCTGGAAACCTTATACAGTGAAACCATGTCGGCATTGAAATCCTGCGAGGTGGATTTCAACAACCCGCCTCCCATTGCACAGATGATCGTATCGGTAAATGACGTGCCTCTCGGAACTCAAGGCAACCTGCTTTGTGTCACCGGCGGAGAAGGCACGGGAAAAAGTAACTATGTGGCTGCGTTGATTGCCGGTGCTATCCGTCCCTCCGGAACGGATGTGGATGCGCTGGGCGTTACGCTTCACGAAAATAGCAAGAACAAGGCGGTCCTGTTCTATGACACGGAACAGAGCGAAGTGCAGCTTTATAAGAATATCAGCAACCTACTGCGGCGCTGCGGACGTGAGGCGATGCCGGAATGGTTCAAGGCGTATTGCCTTACGGGAATGAGCCGGAAAGAACGCCTGCTTTCCATTATCCAGAGCTTGGACAAGTACCATTATCAATACGGCGGTGTTCATCTGGTGGTGATAGACGGGATTGCGGATTTGATAAAATGCGCCAACGATGAAGCGGAGAGCATAGCCGTCGTGGAAGAACTGTACCGGCTGGCCGGTATCTATAAAACGTGTATCGTTACGGTACTGCATTTCATCCCCAACGGGCTGAAGCTGAGGGGACACTTGGGAAGCGAGTTGCAGCGGAAGGCTGCGGCAATCCTTTCCATAGAGAAGGACAGCGATCCGGCCGTATCGGTGGTGAAGGCTCTGAAAGTAAGGGATGGAAGTCCGCTGGACGTGCCTATCATGCAGTTTTCGTGGGATAAGGAAAAGGCCATGCACGTCTATCTGGGCGAAAAGCCGAAAGAGGAAAAGGACAAGCGCAAAGAGGACGAGCTTGTAGCGGTGGCAAAAGAGGTATTCAGCCGGAAGCGGTTCGTTACTTACGTGGAGCTTGCGGAAGAAATCCAGTCGATACTGGAGGTGAAGGAGCGCACGGCGAAAAGCTACATCAAGTTCATGCGTGAGAAAGAAATCATTCTGAAATCATCCGATAACCAGAGCTATTATGTTATCGGGAACTTTTAAGGAGGGAAGCGTATGTTAGTAGATAAAACGGAATTTGAAGCATGGATGGAACGTATCATGGGTGAGCTGTACCGCATCTCCCGGAAACTGGACAAGGCGGAAACGAGGGAAAAGCACCTGAACTACCTGGACGGAGAGCGTCTGTATGACAATCAGGAAGTATGCCTGTTGCTGCGCATCAGCAAACGCACTCTGCAACGATACCGGAATAACGGGGTGCTGAAGTTCTATTCGATATATCACAAGACGTATTACAAGGAGTCGGACTTGCACGAGTTCATCCGCAACAACTTCGACGAGAACGAGATAAAACGGCAGGCACGTGAGGACAAGCTGTCCGAGAGCTATCCGCTGCCGAAAGAATAAGTCCATGTTTTTGCTTTGTACCGGTGAAACTACTGCCGTGAGGCAGGAAATCCCAAACTGCGTATTGGTGTTTGTCATGGCAATGACTTCATACAGTTGTGAAACAGGATGAAGTTTCTTTTCTTGTTCGAATGGTGATACTCCAAAGGACAGCGGTCCGGAGGGGTATCTTTTTTTATGTATTTGTCTAAAAATAGGCTGATTAGTTTTTTATAATGAAAGAAAAATGGTATCTTTGCAATGTAATATTAATCATATAAATGCTATGGCTCGACCAATTAAAGAGACTCCGGTCGTAACCGGTAAGGATGCAAAACGCTTTGCGGAAAAAATGGCAAATCTCAAACCTGAAAGCAAGGAAGAGAAAGAAGCCGCAAAGAAAGTTTATGAGAAGTTCAAAGCCATTGCTTCATTCGCATTGTAACAATGGCTATTGAAAATTATGATTTTGTACCGTTAAAGGTAGATACTAACATAAAACCGTTTAAGTGCACAGACAATGACTTAAACGGTTTTTTATTTGATGACTCTCAAAAATATCTGGCAGACTTGATGGCTGTCACCTATCTGCTTGAAGATTTGTCATGCGGAAAAACTGTCGCTTATTTTAGCTTGTTGAATGATAAGATAACTTTTGATCCTGACCAACGTTCTATATGGAACAGATTGAGCAGACGTGTTGCCAATGCTAAACGCAGAAAACATTATCCTGCTGTTAAAATCGGAAGATTGGCTATATCAGAAGAATATGCAGGACAGGGACTGGGAAGGGATATTATTCGTCTTATCAAGTTTATGTTCACTCACGGAAACCGTACCGGATGTCGTTTCATTACGGTGGATGCCTACCATGATGCGGTTGGATTCTATTTGAAGTGTGGATTTGATTTTATTTCGGAGAAAGATCAGAATGAAATGACACGCTCCATGTATTATGATTTAAAGCGTTTTTTGGGATGAATAGCTTATTCGTAGAACAAAACTATGAGAAGGTTTATAATTAAAAATTGTTTTGTGATATAAAAACGATAATCATATGGCATATCTAATAACTTCTTAATATATTTGTTGAATCATATTTCCTAAACTCTAATAAAAACAGCTATGTATAAAGAATTGATTAATGGTGCATTTGTACCGCAAGATATATCTTATCCAACACTAATGAAGAAGCATGTAAAAAAAACATTCTTCATATCTTCAACCAATATTTGAGGCGATTAGCAATTCTTTAGAAGCAACATCAGGTAAAGATGACATTATTACCATTAGAATCAACAAGGCAAAAACATTGAATCAAGAACAATACAGTTTTTTGTCTATTGATATTATTGATACAGGAATTGGATTTAATGATGATAACTTTGGACGTCTAAGAAGATTATATGATGAATCTAAAGGGCAAAATAATTTTGGAACAGGACGTGTTCAATATTTACATTTCTTTAATAATACAGATATATATAGTGTCTTTGAAGAAGAAGGCTTGAAATATAAAAGAAGAATTGTATTGTCTAAAAATTTCTATGCAACACAGAAGTCGGTTATATGGTCAAGTGAAAAAGAAGTAGTAGATATAGATACGCCAATAGGAACAATGGTGTCCTTTTATTATCCCCTAAGTGATGAAGATAAAGAAAAATATAATGAACTAACGACAACAGAGTTAAGAGATAGAATATTGATTCATTACTTAAGTCGTTTTTGTCTAAATAGGGATAATCTTCAGCAAATAAAGTTAGAATATTATATTAATAGTATTTGTGATAAGGATAGCGTTCAGGTAATAACAGGAAAAGATATTCCACAGCCAGATTATACCGATTCTGTACAAGTGAATTATTCTAAAATATCAGTAGATGGAAATACTATTATAAAAACACCCAATACGGAAGAATTCATAATTAATTCGTATAGTTTACCTTGTTCTATACAAAAAAGAAATGAGGTAAAACTGACAAGCAAGAATGAAACAGTTGAAGTGTCAGGTATTGATTTTTCAATAATAAAAGATTCTCCTAAAATAAATAATAGCTATTTATTATTTTTGATTTCAAGTTCCTATCTAACTCAACAAGATAGTGATCTGAGAGGACAGTTAGCTATTTATTCAAAAAAAGATTTTCTGAAAAAAAGAAATCTTTTCTCTGGCGAAGAACAGATTTTAACCGATGATATTGAGGAAAAAGTTACTTCCTCTATAACAACACATTATAAATCTATAAGTAAGGTTAAGGAGTCGTTTGAATCCCAGATAGATGAACTTGCAGAAATGTTTTCGTTAGATAGAAGGATTTTAAATGAAGTAGGATATAAAGCAGGGGATTCAGATCAAAGTATTTTAAAGAAAGTGTATGAATACAATGCAGATATATCAGCGAAACATGATGCTGGTATAAAATCAGTCATGGATTCATTAAAGGAACTTACTCCAAGTTCAAAAGACTTTAAGAAGAAACTTAATGAAAAAGTAAAGAAAGTTACTGAATTGGTTCCACAAATTAATAGAACGGAGCTGGTGCGTTATATTTCGAAAAGAAAAGTAATATTAGATTTAATGCAGAAAACGTTAGATAAGCAATTAGATTGTCAACAAAAGAATTCTAAAGGAAAAAAGATTAATCATGAAAGTTTCTTGCACAATATATTGTTTAGCCAACATTCTGATGATCCATTGGATAGTAACTTATGGATGATAAATGATGATTTTATACACTATAAAGGAATTTCCGAATCTGAACTGAGAAATATAAAGGTAGAAAATGAGCTTTTTTTTAGAGAAGATTTAACTAAAGAAGAGCTTGAAGAACTTACAGCCTATAATAGAGATAAATTAGGGAATCGTCCAGATATACTTTTATTTCCCAAAGAACATAAATGTATTATCATTGAACTAAAAAGTATGGATGCGGATGTATCTAAATTTGTATCACAAGTTTCTCAATATGCAGGCTTAATCAGGCAATACGCAAAAGATAGATTTGAGATAACGACATTTTATGCTTATTTGATAGGAGAAAGTTTCACCCTTAATGAAGTTAAACGAGCAAATCCATTTTTTAAAAAAGCTTATTACTTTGATTATTTATTTTGCCCCAATTATCCAGTAGATGGAGGAGAGAATAGAAGAGATGGAGAAATGTATATTGAAGTAATAAAATATTCGACCTTATTGGAACGAGCTGTTTTTAGAAATAAAATATTTACAAATAAAATTTAGTTCTTCAAATTAAGTAATCCCACTCCTTCAGTTGTCTATTAGAGTTACTGGAGTGGGATTATTTTATAGACATCTAAAATATTCCAGTTTTGTGGCATAAAAACTGGAATACGTGCCGAGAAACTAATTTAGTATAATTAGTATAATAAGGTGTAGTATATGAGTTGAAATGTTAAGTATTCACTCTTTTGGGGTTTTCTGTGCTTTAATCGTATTATATCTCGAAATTATTACTAACTTTGTCATTGGCTGCAAATTTTACGGCTGTAAAGTTTACGGCAGTAAACTCTGTAATGGTGAAATCGAATATAAAAAGATAAGGATATGAAATTTTACAATAGAGACAAAGAGTTAGCATTGTTGGAAAAGGTTCGCCGAGTGTCTTTTTCTGTACATTCCCAAATGACCGTACTTACCGGTCGGCGACGTATCGGCAAGACCAGCCTTATATTCAAGAGCTGCGAGGATACTCCTACGGTGTACTTGTTTGTCAGCCGAAGTAATGAAACGGATCTCTGTTTACGATTTACTTCCGAGATCCGGCAGGCACTTGATATTTATATACCGGAACTTACCAACTTTGCAGAAATGTTCCGCTTCTTAATGGATTTGGGAACACGGATGGAATATAATCTGGTTATAGACGAATTTCAGGAGTTCTATTACATAAATCAAGAGATTTACAGTTTGATGCAGGATACTTGGGATCGACTGAGGAAACAGAGCCATGTCAATCTTATCGTGAGCGGTTCGGTCTATACCCTTATGAATAAAATCTTCAGGGATTCAAAAGAACCGCTGTATGGTCGTGCTGACAGTATCATGAAGTTAGCTCCTTTTACTACTTCCGTATTGAAAGAAATCATATCGGATCATAAGGCCGACTATACTAAAGATGACTTGTTGGCACTCTATACCTTTACCGGTGGTGTTCCAAAGTATATCGAGCAATTTATGGACAATGGATGTACAAGCATGGAAAGTATGGTCGATTTCATGTTGCAACCCGATTCATCCTTTCTGACTGAAGGACAGGCTTTGCTGATACAGGAGTTCGGAAAAAAATACGGTAATTACTTTTCTATCTTATCAGCAATCTCCAATGGTAAGAACACCCTGCCGGAAATGGAAGCGGTTATGGGTGGAATGAGTCTGGGCGGACAATTGAAGAGATTGGAGGAAGATTATGATCTGGTAAAGAAGAAACGGCCCATACTCTCCAAAGAGGGTTCCCAAACCGTCCGTTATGAAGTTTCGGATATGTTTTTACGTTTCTGGTTCCGGTATTTTATCAAGTATCAAAATTATATAGAGATACAGAATTTTGAACGCTTGGCTGATATTATAAAAAAGGATTATCCGACATTCTCCGGTTTGGCTTTGGAAATGTATTTCCGCCAAAAGATGATGGAAAGCAAGGAATTTGCAGATATAGGTTCTTGGTGGCAAGGCAAGAATAATAAAGATCAGGATGAAATAGATATTGTCGGACTATATGCGGAAGAGAAAAAAGCTCTGGTGGCAGAGGTGAAAAGACAATCCAAAAATTTCAAGCCGGATTTGTTTGCACTCAAAGTAGAGGAATTACGGAAAAAAGTCTTGTTTAAGTATGAGATAGAGAGCAGGCTTTTTTCAATGGAGGAAATGTAAATGTGAATTTTATTTAAATACCATGATTGCCAAAATTGATATTGAAAGATTTGGATTGTTCTCAAATTATTATTGGAAACAACATATTGGAACAGAAAATAATCAAATTTTTAATAAAATGAATATTATATATGGACGAAATTATTCAGGTAAAACTACTTTATCTCGAATATTTCGCTGTATAGAAATGAAACAGTTACCCAATAATTATCATAATGGCATTTTCACTATAACTACTGATAATTCAACTATAACTAATATGAATTTAGTTTGTTCTGATAAAGTAAGGGTGTATAATACAGATTTTGTCAAAGAAAATTTAAGTTGGCTAAGTAATGAGGAGGGCGACATAAAACCTTTTACATTATTGGGATCTAACAATGTAAATGCTGAGAAAAGAATAACAGAAATTAATGAAGAATTAGGTGGTATAGATGAGAAAAAAGGATTACTTTATCGAAAGTGGCAAATAGAAGAAAACTTGCAAAAAAGAAAACTACAATTTACTAAAGCTAAAGAGAAGGTTCAGACATTACTAACCAATAAAGCTAATAGAGAGATAAAAGTAAACAATTACTATGTAAAACAAGGCACTAATTATAATGTTAAAACAATTCAATTAGAAATTGACGAAATTATAGATTCCGGAAAAAATTTTATAATAAATGAAAAAGAGAAGGCCATTCGTAGAAAGAGAATTGACGAATCTGTAAAACAGGAAATAGCACCATTACCTATAACAAAGCCACATCTCTCGGAATATATAAAGGAGGTTCAAGAGCTTCTAAAACGTAAGATCGTTTTAACGCAAACACTTGAAGAATTAGTAACTAATAGTCTATTGCAAGAATGGGTGGATAAAGGGCGTGTGCTTAATAAGAATAGGGAAACTTGTGCTTTTTGTGGAGGAATTATTACACCTGATCGTTGGAAGTTATTGGATGCCCATTTTAGCAAGGAATCAGAGGAACTAAAAAAAAGTATTGAAGAACTATTTGATAAACTTGAAAGATCCAAGAAATCACTTGATGGCTTTCTCGAGACAAGGGGAGTAAAACAGGAAAATATTTATGAGATTTTCCAAGATGAGTACAATCAATATTACAAAGAATGGACTATATATATAGACCAGTACAGAGATACAATAGACTTTCTTATTTCCCAATTACAAGAGAGATATAATGATATATTCACTCCAAGGGAAATAAGCAATATTGTTGATTGCTCGGAGAATATCATTGAAATAATTAACCGCTTTAATTCTTTATTACAGAAAAACAAAAACAAATCTTCTACTATTGCAAAAGATAAAGATATTTATCGAAGAGAATTAAGATATTCTGAAATACAATCTTTTATTAAGACAATTGAGTATGAAAGGATTTGTAAGGATTGGAAAAACGAAGAAAAATCCATCAATAGCGAGGAAAAAAAACTTGATGATTTGATAAAGACTATTGGAGAGTTAAGACAAGAAAAGCAAACAAAAGAATTAGAAGCAAAGGATGAAGGAGAAGCTGCCAAAAGAATAAATGAACATTTATCAGATTTTTTTGGGCATGATAGTTTGACTTTGGAGCCAGCACTTATCACTGAATCTAATACACCCTTAACGAGATTTATAATAAAAAGAGGTGATAAAGAAGCTCACAATTTAAGTGAAGGTGAATGCAGCCTAATTTCTTTCTGCTATTTTATTGCAAAAATAGAAGATGAATTGAATGGAGTAGATCATGATAAACTGATAATATATATTGATGATCCTATTTCCAGTCTTGATAATAATCATATCTTTTTTATGTATAGTCTTATTGAAACTATTGTTGCAAAAAAAGGACAATATGGACAATTGTTTATTTCTACGCATAATTTAGATTTCTTAAAGTATTTGAAGAGATTAACCTTACCAATAGATATAAACAGAAAGCCTTTAGTTCAATATTTTTTAATTGAGAAACGAAAAAAAATGAGTGAGGCAATTAGTTGCTTAAAATTGATGCCATCTTATTTAAAAGATTATGTAACCGAATATAATTTTTTATTTCATGAAATTTATAATATGGCAAAAGTTACAACTAAAGGAGATAAAGTAAAGATGATAGAAAATCAATACACCCATTTTTACAATCTACCCAATAATATGCGAAAGTTTTTGGAATGCTATTTATATTATAGATATCCTAATACTGATAACCCTTTGGCTAATTTGGATAAATTATTTGATAATCACATTCCTTGTTTAGTAAATAGAGTGGTCAATGAATATTCCCATTTAGCATGGGGAAATAGGGGAATCTTACCTGTTGATGTTAATGAAGCAGAAAAAGTCGCAAAACATATTTTACATATTATAAGAGAGAAAGACAATGAACATTATTGTGCATTATGTGACAGCATAAAGGTTGATCCAAATATTGATTTAGAGTAAAAATAGAAGCGCTCCACTATGCTTTTGGAACGCTTTTATTTTTATAACTTCAGCTTGGGTTTGGGCTTTTCGGGCTGGTCAGGATTGGGATCGTCCTTGTTGCCGGGCTTGGGGACACCTCCGATGACGAGCTTTCCGTCGAGTGTATCCATTGCCTCTTTGATGCTGATGCTTTGGGGCATTTCGCTTAGTTTGGGCGGGATGCGCTGCCTGTCGGTAAGGAAATCGGGCATCCGGTGGACATAAGACTCGGCGGGGGCGTGTCTCTCGGAACTCAAGGCAATCTGCTTTGTGTCACTGGCGGAGAAGGCACGGGAAAAAGTAACTATGTGGCGGCGTTGATTGTCGGTGCTATCCGTTCTTCCGGAACGGATGTGGATGCGCTTGAGTGTTACGCTCCACGAAAACAGCAAGAACAAGGCAGTCCTGTTCTATGACATGGAACAGAGCAAAGTGCAGCTGTATAAGAATATCATCAACCTGCTGCGTCGTTGCAGACGTGAGTCGATACTGGAATGGTTTAAGGCGTATTACCTTACGGGAATGAGCCGGAAAGAGTGCTTGCTTTCCATTATCCAAATATGGTGGCATCTGGTAGTGATAGACAGAATTGCGGATTTGATAAAATGCGCCAACGATGAAGCGAAGAGCATAACCGTCGTGGAAGAACAATGGCTTCTGCCATCTTTTCACGAATGGTAGAACAGAGAGATGCCGTAAATTTTCATCTGTCATTATATTGCCGACGGGATATCAAATGAGGAATCTCTGAATGATACTCTCTCAACTTAACAAATAAAAGGGATTCGCTGTTAATACCAATGGATCCGGAAGCCATGTTGAGAGCAACCACTTCCAAATAAGAAAATCAGGGAACGACCCCACGCTGAGGTAAATTTCCTTGCCCGTTGATCAAATTCCCTGTAACAGCTTGTGGATGTCGCTAAATTTTGCGAATATTGTATATATGTTGTGCATATATGAATTAAAAACAGATTGTAAAAATAGGGAATATATATTATGAAATTCCCTATTTTCGTGAAATACTCCGTATCAAAAAACTCTGCCGCCTTGTCGGGTTCAGCGATGGGCAGACAGCAACGTTCGTCAAGGGAAAACCGTTGGAATACGCAGGGGAACTCTATTCGGAGGAACACAAGCGGAAATTCAAGACCGAAAAGGTGAGGGCAAGTGCTGAAAGCCCTGACGGACGGGACTAAATTGCTTCTTGCCATCGACCGAAAGCCCATTGCCGAGTGATTCAAGGAGCAATTCGACAAGCTAAGGCAGAGCATACACCACCCCATGCAGCTACGAAGGAAAGGCAGGGAGGCTATAAATGTTAAATCCCGTCCGATTTACCGAAAAAAGTGCGGTGTGCCGTTCGTGGTGTACCGCACTTTTTCTATATTTGTAATTATACAGGATAAAGAAAGGGATAAACATTTCAAGATAATGGATTATCATTATAAAGAAGATGTAAACAATCATACACATTAGGAATTGTTTTTTGAAGTAATGGATAGAATAATTTTATTTTTTTTAGGTAGTGTATTACTTTTATCGGGCTGCAAGAATAGTAAACAGCCGGAAGGCTATAATTCTGTTAATATTATCGAATATGTTAATATTTACGATGAAAACAACAGGATTCTAACTGCACAGGGTAGTGAATATGACTATCTCTATTTTGGAGACAATAAAGATAAAGGGATCTTGGCAGCGACAAATAATTTTACAAAGACATATAGTTATGATAATGATTCTTACTGCTATACCGTAGAGGAGCCCTTGTCAGGATCATTGCTAAAAACAATGAGATATACTGAAAATAGCATAGAAGAACTTGTATTGGAAAATAATAAGGATACATTTAGTTATTCTTTTTCCCTCTATTATGATAAGAATAAACCTAAGTATAAAAAAAGTATTATAATATTAGGAGATGCCCCCTTTTCTGACTCAAGATATGAGGAATACTACTACTATGACAATAATGGAAATAATACCAAGAAAATCCGTCATGCCTTGAACACCGGGGAAAGAGAAGAAACCTATAAATTTAATGATACGGATTATAAGGAAGCTGTTAATCTTGTCCCTTCTTCCGATTACAAACAAAACATCGAATGTTCATTGAAACAAACTGTCAATGATACCTTAATCACTCGGATTACCTTAAACGGTGTACTTGATAGAGTGATGAAGGAATACACGATCGGAAAAAAGAAAATTAAGGAAGAGTTTGACAATGGTATGACTTTAGTCAATAAAGAAACAGAGTATGAAGAAAACGGACTGAGGGTAAACGTCAATCATACTTTAAGAAATACAGGCTACTCAACCGACAGTATCTATTATGAAGGAAACAAAAAAGTTAAGCACATTTATAATTCTGACTATAATGGCACCATAACACTTGAAATTTCAGAATATGATGAACAAGGAAATATAATAAAGAAAACAAAAAAACTCCGATGGGAGTCAGATAATGAAGTTACCCGTTGAATGCAAACTTATTTATACATAAATCAAGTTGTCAAGTGTATGAAAAACATGAGCATAATGCCAACTGGAAATATAAGCAATCCCGTTTTTGTATTTGTGTTATTCCTGTTTGTCTGCGTGCAAATGGGTTGTGCACATCGTCGTGCTGTCCCATTCAACCGGAAAGGTTGGAACGAATGGGACGGCCATTATGCAAAATACGGAAATCGAGGGTGTCAATTCGAGCTAAGAATAAATGATAATGTAACAGCAGAAGTCAAACTATAAACTATATCTGAAATGAAAACGATATATAGTCTTTTATATGGAATGCTTGTACTCTTTAGCGCCTGTGGGCAATCTAAGGTACAAGAAAAATTTGATACCATAACAACGTACAGCTATACAAACAGTTATGGTAAAGATGGACGCTTGGCCGAGGTTCTTATCAAACAACAATCACAATTTCTGGAGAATGGAGCATATATTTCGGGACGGGCTGTTGAAATTACTCAAAGATATAACTACCCGGATAATGATACGTACATGATTACAGAGACTGATGATTTATCTCCCAATGAAATATCAACAGTAATCAAAGGTAAAACTTTTGAAAAGTATTATACACTCAAAAATAATGATACCATTAAGTTTCGTATGCGTACTTATACGGATGCAACACAATCGAAGCCACTGGTGGAAAGAGAAAACTATACACTTTCCGGATTCCCAATTACTGATGAAGAGGAAAACATAAATATAGAATCAAATTATTATTATGATGATAAAGGTGATTTAATCAAAATAATAAAGAGGGATTTTAATAGCGGTGAAGTTGTCGAAACATATGGGCTTAAAGAAGTTATTGCAGATACGACAATTATTTATTACCGCATCAATACGGATACTTCATATGCTGTAAAACGATACATAGATAATGGCAAAACCATTGAGATTACATTCGATGAAAATCAGAAGCCGCAGAATAAAATCACCAATTATACGGCCAATGGCTTTGATATTAAAGTAAGAGAATCAGTAAAAAACGGAATTATTACAGTTGATAGCATCTATCAGATAAAAGGAAAAAAGGTTAGAAGTGTTTCCGTCTCGCCTGAAAATAAATCGGTCACTACATTAGAATATGACGGAAAAGGCAATATTACAAAGGAAATTTGCAAATCAAAGTCGGATATTACTATCTCAAATGAAGATCTGAATGAGATGATTCAACGTTATAAGATGATATGAAACCAGAAAGTGCATATAAGTTGGTAAAAATATGGAGCCATACGAATGCAACAATCATGACTTTGCTTTTCGTAATTCAATGTCATTCTCTTTGGCATGCATTCTGTGTAATTTTTACTATGCCGCTACTCGGTATTGGTACAATAGTAATGTATGAGAATCAAGCTAATGATTACACCGCTCTGAAGGAAAATCTGACAGAAAAGAAGAAAAAGGAAATGCCCTATATCCGTTGGGACGAAGTAATCAAAGATGCACGTAAAGACTATTTATGGGGAGTAATCGGTAGTATAATCCTAAACATTATATATTCCGGGTTTATAATATTTATCCTATGGATGATAATATATGAAGGAGTGTCGACTATTTTTTCATAAATTCATTTCACCATACAAAGAAAAATTGGAAATTATGGAACAAAAAACAAAAAACAATGAAAGGTCATAAACATTCTCTTAATAAGTATCATCAATGGGCTGATGAGGTTCAAGTAGGAAAAGAGGCAGAACAAAGGGAAGAACGGAAATGGAAAAAGATTTTTTTCATTATGGCATTATGCGTTAGTTTATCATTTTGTGCTGTATTTTTTGTCACCTGTTCTCTTTTTGAAACGGCAACAATCACTAATCTTGCTCTTTCGGTAGTAATGATGTTAGTTATTACTTCTGCTTGGCTTATTATGATACTTTATTTAATAATCCCCAAGATATATCCTAAAATTCCTCTTATCAATAACGTCCAACTTAAGTATTATGGTTGTTTCGATTTCGGAAATAAATGGGTTAGTGAAAATATAGAGGTATTTAAGCAGTTTGATGACAAGAAAATCATCATAGATGCAACCTCCCCGACTCGAAATGGTGCAGCAATTTTGTATATTGCAATTTTGATAACATTGGCATTATTTGATTTCTATCCTAAAGTATATGACAACCTATTAGATGGAGATATCTGGGGGACTACTCAAGCTTATACTGTTTATCACAGAATTCTGGATGAGCGAGGTGTATTATTTACAAATAATGATAACGTCATGATAAATAAACTCTCGTTTGCAAGCAATATGGCATTAGCATCTGTTTATGCAATTTTCATTCTATTAGCACTACTTTCCGTTTTATCCCCCCGACGAACAGTTATCTTCGACCGGGAAAAGAAAACAATCACCATTCCTCCGCGTTGGAGGATACACAAAGCGGAAACTATACCGTTTTATGATGCCGTTATTACATTTGGTGCTAAAGTAGATGAAAAATCATTTAAGGGAGATGAGGAAATAGTAATAGCTAATTACAAACACCTCGTCAAGGGAGTTTCTTTGCAGTTTGCTGGTCGTACAAACGGGTATTGTTTTGCTCGTTTGATTCAAGCTTATATGACTGAAGACGATTTATCAAATCATCCTGAATTTGAAGCTTTCAAACAGATACAAGAGGAAATGAGAATAAACAAACTACGGAAAGAGGCTGAAAAGCAATAATACAATGAAAAGCCATAAAGAATATAAAAATGAATATCAACACTGGCTTGATGAAATTCAGGCATTAAATAAAGCAGTGCAACATGATGCGAAAAAATGGAAAATTGTAGGCTGTTTTTTCGCTCTGTGTGCGAGTCTATCATTCTGTGGTTCATTTTTTGCGGCTTACTTTATCTGTGAGATAGCAACAATAACCAACTTGACTTTATCTGTAGGTGTTACAATATTAGGATTTTGCTTTTGGTTAGTATTTATATTTTACAAAGTGGCTTCTAAAGTTTTCCCAAAAATTCCTCTTATTAACAATGACGAACTTGGACATTATGGTTGTTTTGATTTCCGAGATGAATGGGTGTATAAATATATTGATGTATTTAAACAATTCGATGAGAAAAGAATAGTGATTGATGCAAGTAATCATGATAAAGTTGGAGTGTTTTTGACTTGTCTTTTGGCTTTTGTTTTACTTGCTCTATTGGAAATGTTTCCCTTTAGAGACGGAAATAATAATTTCGTAGATAATTTTCTAATTGTTTACGCTTATACGATTGTATTGATATTGGGAATACCGATGCTTTTATCCCCCCGAAGGACAATTGTCTTTGACCGGGAAAAGAAAACAATCACTATTCCTCGCCGATGGCTAATCCATAAAGAAGAAACGATACCATTTCAAAAAGCGGTGATTTCCTTTGGGCAGGATGCTCTCCGAGGAATTGATGGCGTAGTCATAGCCAATTACCAGCATCTTGTTGGTGAAGTTTCTTTGCAGTTTGCCGGTCGTACAAACGGGTATTGTTTTGCCCGTTTGATTCAAGCTTATATGACTGAAGAAGATTTATCAAACTATCCCGAATTTGAAACTTTCAGGCAAATACAGGAAGAAATCAATATAAACAGACTATGACAGAAAAACAGGTGACATGAAAAAGCAGAAAAAAAAGAGCAACAAGCAATCGAGGCGTGAAATCATAGCCGATGTCAAGCGTAGAGAGGCCGAGTGGAGAAAGGAAAGGAGAAAAGAAAGGTGGCGTATATGCAAATCCCATATCATATTGTGGGGAACATTCATATCTTTCTTTCCATTACTTGTATTTGTCACGGGGTCAGATATACGTAACACCTTCACCAATATCATACTTGGATTGATAACCATTAACGGGTGGATTTGCCTGTGCATGTATTTGCTGTTTAAAGAAGCCCGGAATCTGACCGTCTGGATACCTTTGAAAAATGGCGAAAGTACGGGAAATGCGCAATGGTTACCGGATTCTTCAGGGATTCCGGTAGAGCCTGAATATTTAAGCCGGTGTGATGACAAACAGATTGTTATTGATAATGACGGCATCTCGATGAGAATGGTGATTTTCCTGATCTGGCTTTTTGTATTTTTAGTTTCGGTTTGCGCCGGTTTAATTCCTTCAAACCTTACAACTGAAGATTATGGAAGTATATTACTGCTTCTTGAGCTGTACTTGATTATCCTGACAGCAGGAATAAGTGCCATTCTACAGCCTTGGCGGCGGATTGTTTTTGATCGTGTTTCCAAGACCGTAACGATACCGGGACGACTTCTGTTGCATAAAAAAGAAACGATACCTTATAGTCAGTCTGAACTCACGATTCGTTATTATAGGCATAGTTCACGGCTTGCAGCGGATATAATAATTTCCAATGCCAATTCATCCAGTCTGTTAAGTGGAGTCTCCTTGATGCCCGGTGATCTGGATAAGGCCAGGCGTTTTGCACGTTTCATACAACTATACATGGAAGAAGAGGAGTTGCCGGACATACCGGAATTTGAGAAATACAGAAGTAAGGTAAACGTTTAAATTGAAATAATAACGGGTTATGATTCTGTATGATTATTTATTTTACTGTTCCTATAAAATGGGTATGAGGTCACATAACTTTGACGGATTACCAGTGTTAGCAGGCATGATGATGGTTATACCCAATATGGCTATACATTAACAATAGGAGGTTTACAGCAAGGAATCATCAATAAGAAACTCAACTAAGGTGTTTGCACCGGCAAGTGTGACGCTTATTGTTCCATCAAAAGAAGTGCTATACAATGAAGATAAGCATTATTCTAAAAATTCTCGGATTATCAATTGCATTAGCAATGATATCATTTTTTATTCTTAACTACATGGCACAAGGTAGATTAAATAGAGTAGTTAATCCAACTTTTGATATAACCAAAGTTGTTGCGATTGAGCGTGCTTCTATTTCGGAGCATTCAGAAGTCTACAACGACAGTAGTTTTATAGAGTATGAATGCGTATATAAGGATTCTTGTCTGGATTTGGTAAATCTGGCGTGTTGATCCGTTATTTCATCATGTGGAAGATATAGTGGAAGTTACAAATACTCCCATATCATTTCCTAATTCTTTTTTTCCAAATTTAATAGCTCCTGAACCTTATAGCGTGAGTGTTCAGATAACTTCTTTTTACAATGTCTACTCAATGCCCTATAGTTCTCTAAATAAGGTGAAATTATATATTAAAGGGCAGATTAAAAATAAAATTAGTGAATCGACAACTACCGTTAAGTACGAAGTATCAGCAAATCGAATAGACATAGCTTTGAACAATAGTTCAGAGGTAGGGCTTTCCTATAATCTTGGTATAGACAACAATAGGGTTGACGCTGAATTAGTTTTAATCTACATAATGGTAATTTGTATGTTGTGGTATTGACAAAAGCACTTGATGTAAACAATTTGCTGAAAAAATATTTGCCATAAAGGATAGTAGTACCTTATTATGATATAAAATATGAAACTACTTAAATTAAGAGCAAATAAAGAAAGTTTTCATACAATTTTTAAATCAAAAGGTATTTCTCTGATTGTAGCCAAAAAGAGAACTGAAAACGAAAGAAACACATATAATAGCGTTGGAAAATTCTTATCAATTGTTTTAATACATTTTTGTCTTGCCTCAAATAAAATACCTGTATTTGAGGAATTGCTTCAAGGGTGGATATTCTATCTTGATTTTGAGATAGATGGTAAAGAATATGCTTCTTATCGAACAACTGAACAACAAGATGTAATATTTTTGAATGATGAGAAGATGTCTTTAGCTGAGTTCAGAAGTTTCATGGGACAAGAGGTGTTTGGATTGACAACCCCTGTTAATTATCTAACATTTAGAAGTCTTATTTCAAGATTCATTCGTCCTAAAAGAGTTAGCTGAATATAGGATGGAGTTGTCTAAGTTGGAGCAATATAAGCAATTGGTAAAAGAGTATAAGGCTAAGTTAGAGAAGTAAAAAAAGAGTTTGCGGATGAAAATCTTTCCACCAATAAATACCTTGAAGAAGTTGAATCTTTAATAAAGAAAAATATTTTAACATTTCAGTCTTTGACGGAACAATTCTATGAAGATAAAACATCCGGTATCACAATTGAAAATAATTCTGGAACAAATAAATTGCGCTTTGATATAAAGGCTAAAATAATGGATGATACGGGTGATGGCGTAAATGAAGTTAGAACTTTCTGCTTTGACTGGACTTTATTGAAAGGACAATATAATCATTCTGTAAAATTTATTTTTCATGATAGCCGATTGGTTTCAGAAAATGATCCTCGCCAAGTTGCTACAATGTTGAAAATTGCACAAAAAGAATGTGTGAACAATATTTTCAGTATATATTGTCTGTTAATCAATCAACATTAGATTTATTAGCAAAAGAGTTATCAGAGGAAGAATATAAGGCATTAATAGTAGATACGGAGGTTTTGGAGTTGAATGATATTTCAGATACTAATAAATTATTGGGTATTCAACTTGATTTGAATTATACGAAAGAATAAAAGATACTTTTAACTATATAAGATGCTGCTTTTACCCAAAAAAGCTGGATTTTTTATATCTACCGAATGAAATATTACTGTAGTAAACTTTACGGAGGTAAAATTTCGGTTGTGTGATAATATAACCCCCACTTCGCCGCTTCGTTGGAAGCTGGCGGGGTGGGGTTATTTTATGGCTTCGGTTATAGGGACTATAACTTCAGCCTGGTTTTGGGCTTTTCGGGCTGATCTGAATCGGGATCGTCCTTGTTGCCGGACTTGGGGACACCTCCGATGACGAGCTTGCCGCCGAGTGTGTCCATTGCCTCTTTGATGCTGATGCTTTGGGGCATTCCGCTTAGTTTGGGCGGAGTGCGCTGCCTGTCGGTAAGGAAGTCGGGCATCCGGTGGACATAAGGCTCGGCAGGGGGCGTGTCCTGCGTGGGGACACTGCCCGGTGAGGGACTGCCGGGCGGAGCATCGGCGACGGGTATGCCGGCGGCGGGGACATCATCCTGTCCGTCGGGTACCGACCGGGGCGGCACGACGTCGATCACTCCGTCGTTGTTCTTTTCCTGCGCATCCACTGATTTGAGGGAGAGTAGTATCTTACGGTCAAGGGCGGCAAGGTCGGCTTTGAGCTGCTTCAGCTCGTCCTCCTTTTTCCAGACTTCCCCGACGACCTGTTCCAGGACGGGGAGTTCCTTCTCAATGGCTTCGTTGTCCCTCGTGTATTTCTCTATCAGGCGGGGGATGCTGTCGAAGGCGTTGATGAAGTTCTGGCAGGCGGTTTTCGGATCGACCGCCAGACGCCCGTTGTTGTAGTTGTAGAGGAAGTTGCCTTCGCCACGCACGAAAAAACGGTTCTCGCAGAAGTCCAGACCGTCCTTGACGGTGGTATCGGTCTTGACAACGATGTCGAAACCATAGAGCGAGCCGATGACCTTCGGCTGGCCGTGCGTGCGTTCCCTGTCCTCTATCTCGTGGAGCTTGGCGGCAATCACTTTCGGATCATCGCTTGCCACGCCGTCAATTTTCAAGGGGTTGAGCCTGTTGCCCTCCTTGTCGTACTGCATACGGCTCTCGATGGCTGCCTTGTCCTTCCTGACGCGGGCGATAATGTCATCGTTGCTTGCCCGGTTCGCCAGGAAAGTTTCCAGTTTGATGCGTGATTCTCCCTTGCCACGCTGGATGGCTTTGCGCTCACCTTCCATGCCGGCAATCCGTTTCTCCAACCGTGCCTTGTCGAGCAGGTCGGTATTTCCGGAGAGCACCGCCACGTATTCGGAGAAGGGTATGCCTCCCTTCTCGTCCATGCCTCCCTCGTCGATGGTACGGTAGCCCATGTTGTTCTGTTTGAGCTGGGTGATGAAAAGCTGCTTGTTGTAGAGCAGGTTGAACTTGTAGCTGTCAAGCGACTTCTCCACGGCGTAGATTATTACGTCCACCTTGTTGTCCGCATAGAGCTTGGCCACTTCGTTTCCCTTGCGGATACCCCGACCGTTCCGCTGCTGCAAGTCCGAAGGCCGCCACGGTGCGTCGAGGTGATGGATGGCGACACACCGCTTCTGGGCGTTGACTCCCGTGCCCAGCATTTCAGTAGAGCCGAAGAGAACACGTATCTTTCCCTCGTTCATCGCCTCGATCATCGCCTTGCGTTTCTTCTCGGTCTTGGCTTCCTGAATGAAACGTATCTGGTCTTCGGGGATGCCGTGATCCTCCACCAACTTGCGCTTGATCTCGCTGTACGGATTCCACTGGTCGGGCTTGTAAGTTCCCAAGTCCGAAAAGACGAACTGCGTCCCTTTGTGCCCGGCGTATTTATTGTAATACTTCGCAATCATATCGGCGCAATGGGTGGCCTTGTTGTCCTTGTCGTCGCCATAGGACAGCGGATCGATGAGCCGCATGTCGAGCGACATCTTTCGGGCGTAGTCGGTGGCGATGAGCATCTTCGCCTTCTCCTCCCTCTCGTTCAGTGGCGGGCGGCCCAGTACGGTGGCATTGCCGGTCTTGGCGAACTCGATGAGCTTCTGTATGAACTCCCTCTGGTCGGGCGTCGGCGGTATGTTGTGCAGTATCTCGTTCTTCTCCGGCCGGTCGATGCCGATGTCGGCTGCGGTACGGAAGTCGGTAATTTCAGAATAGAACGAGGCAAGTTCCGGAACCTTGATAAAGTAACGGAAACGCTCTTTCTGCACCACCTCGTTGGTGACGGAGAACTCGTAATCGACGGACTTCCGGGCAAACACCGCCGCCCATGCGTCAAAGGAGTTGATCCCCTGACGCTCCAATTCCCGGGGGCGCAGGTACTTGAAGAGCAGGTACAGCTCGGTCAGCGAGTTGGAAATGGTGGTTCCCGACAGGAAGGTGGCTCCCAGGTCCTTGCCGGTGCGCTGCTGGATGGTGCGCAGGGCGAAGAGCATGTTGAGCGCACGCTGGCTGCCCTCGCTGTTGCCCAGACCTGCCACACGGTCGTGCCGGGTGGTGAACATCAGGTTCTTGAACCGGTGCGATTCATCGACAAAGAGGTGGTCGATGCCCATGCGCTTGAAGTCCGCCACGTCGTCCTTGCGGGTCTCGATCTCGTGGAGCAGCTCTTTCAGCCTGACCTCAAGGTTCATCTTGCGCTTCTCCATGCCCTTGATCTGTGCGTTGCTCACTTCCGCACCCTGCTGGTAGAGGACTTCGAGGTTCTCTTCCACGCTGTCCAGCTCCTGTTGCAGGATGTCACGCTGGATTTCGGGGGACTGCGGTATCATGCCGAACTGCTCGTGCGAGAGGATGATGGCGTCCCAGTCGTTGTTCTTCATCCGGTGGAAAATCTCGACACGGCGCTCCGGCGTGAAGTCCTCCTTGCCGGGATAGAGGACTTTGGCGTTGGGGTAGGCGGTGGCGAAGGTCTGTGCGATCTCGTGGATGTTCGCCTTCAGGCCGGTGATAAGGGGCTTGTTCGCCAGTCCCAGACGCTTCATCTCGTAGGCGGCACAGCACATGATGAGCGTCTTGCCGCCACCCACCTCGTGATCGGCGATCCCCCCTCCGTTCTGCTTGAGCATCCAGATGCAGTCCTTCTGGCTGGGATATAGGTCGGGAATGCCCAGCCCCTTGAGGTCGAGGCCGGGAAAGCTCTGGTGCGAGCCGTCGTACTTGGGACGGACGAAGCAGTTGAACTTGCGGTTGTACATGTCCGCCATTTTCCGCTTGAACTCCGGCGACTGCTCCATGAGCCAGTCGGAGAAGCCGTTACGGATCTCGTCAATCTTGCTGTTGGCGAGCAGGGTGACCTCCGGATCACGTATCTTCATTTCCTTGCCCGTCTTGTCCAATACGGTCTTGGTGATGTTGGGCGTGGTGTTGTGGATGGCATGGCGCATGAGGGCGATGCCGTTGAAGATGCGGCTTTCCGAACGTACCGAATACTGGTTCATGATGCGTGGGGAGGTCATGTCGGCCTTGATGCTGTACTCGTCACTGCTGGCGGTATAGCGGACGGACACGTCCGTGTCGAACAGCCATGAGGCGTAGCGGCTGTACACTCCCGCCGGTATCCAACGCTCGCCGAAATTGAAATCCAGATCCTCGAAAGGTATGGGCGTGGGAAGCGACTGCCGCAGGGCTTCGAGGGAAATGCGTGCCTCGCCGTTGTCGGGATGCGACTGCAAATATTCCTCGATGTGTTCGGCCTTGGCCATGACGTTGCCGGAGATGAAACGGTCGGCAATCTCGTAATTCTTCGAGAGGGGATTGTAAAATATTCGTCCACGCAGTTCTTCCAACAAGTCAGATTGCGACTTGTCGGTCAGGGACTCCATGTACGCCATGTCCACGTTGCCGTATTTGTTGAGCGAGGCGGTGAGCGCCTCGTGCACGTCATCGGTATGGGTGATCTCGTTGATGTTGTACGAGACGGGATGGTCGAAGATGTCGGCCTTGACCGCCCGGCCGTCGATGTAACGTTCCAGCGACAATATCTCACGGTTGCCCGCATCCATGCGGAACAGGTCGATGTTCTTCCTGTCGTTCAGGTTGCCGAACTGACGGATGAAGTCATCGTAAAGGGTGTTGAGCATGGTGCGCAACGCCGGATTTGCGGCATGGGCGGCCGCCTCGTTCTCGTACAGGTGATGGTAGGTGTCACGTATCTCGATGTAGAGCGACGCACGGCGTCGCTGGCGTTCGGGCAGATCCAACGGGTTGAATACCGGTGCGGCCCCGCCAATGGCGGAGAGGTAGCCTATCTGCCCGTCATCGTCCACAAGGGAGCCGTTGCGGTGGTGTCCCTGCAGGCCGGCCGGATAAGGACGGGGCTTCATGCGTTCCTGCCGTGCGGCCTCTTCCTCCTGCCGGCGACGTTCCTGTTCCTGCCGTTCCCGCTCCTGCCGCTCTTTCTCTTGGGGAGTCGGTTCGGCCGGGGCGGGATGTATGGCGGGATGTTGCTCCAACGGTGGCATATCGAAAAGGGACAACTGCCCGGAGTCCTCCTTTTTGCGCCTTGTTTTCCTTTTCCTGACCTGTGAACGCTCCTCTTGTGTGAAGCCGAAAAGGTCGTACAGGGACATGACCGGCTCCGGCGTGGTCTTTGCGGCGGTTGGCCGGGCATCCGCTGACGGTTGCTCCGGCGTGACAGTTCCACGCTCCACCTGTACCGTCTGTTGATCCACTGAAGTGGAATGTCCGTTCACCTTACCAGATCGGTTGAGTTCCCGTACCTGTGCGATGCGTTGCGACATGGTTTCTGCCGGACGGCTCACCAGATTGCGGAACTCCTGCACGGGTGAATGGCGGAGATACAGGTCCAGGTCGAGCTGTTCCGAGAGGTTGCGGTCAAGGAAATACTTCATGTCGGCGGCGATGGCTTCCATACCCCCGTCATGCAGGTAGATGCGTGCCGGCTTTCCGTAGGGATCGGTACCGACATGGCCACGTGTATGCACAATGGCGGCGGTATGCTCGAAATACTCGTTCTGTGTCGTCCCGTCGGCCTGCGTGCCGACTTCGACGAAAGACCGTTCGAGCGGGGTGTATTCCCTTTGGGAAAGTGTGTCCTTCTGCAAGATGACCAGGTCGCTGCCCACCTCCGTACCGGCATAATCCGTAAAGAGGTTGTTGGGCAGGCGGACAGCCGAGAGCAGCCGGGATTGGTTCATCAGGTATTGCCTTACCGGATAGGCCATAGCGGAGTTCATCACCCCCTGCGAGGTGATGAAGGCAAGGATGCCTCCCTCACGGACGGCATCCAGCCCTTTGGCGAAGAAATAGTTGTGCAGGCTGTTCAGCGCAAAACGCCTGGCCGTGCCGTTGTCGAAGGACGGATCGAAAACACGTATGTCACCGAAGGGGATGTTGCTGCTCACCACATCGAAATAGCCGTTGCGGTGCGGGGGCAGCTCCTCGAAGCCCTTGATATTGACCTGCGCTTCGGGATAGAGCCGGGCAAGGATGCGGCCGGTAAGCAAATCCTTTTCATAAGCGACAATTTCGGGGGCGTTGCCGGCTGCGGAGTGGAATTGCGGTTGGAAGGCCGAGACAAAATTGCCGGTTCCCGATGAAGGATCAAGGAAACGGCCGGGCGACACTCCGTGTTCGCCCAAAGAAGAGGCAATGGCATTGATAATCGCCGGCGGCGTGTAGAAAGCGGTGAAGGTGGATGCCTTCACGCTTTCCACCAGCCGCTTGTACTCACGCTCGTCAGCGGCTCCGTCATGCAGGACGTTGTGAAGTTCCGTAACCAGGGGGAACAGTTCACGGTCGGCCTGTGTCCAGCGGAGTATGTCGGTGAGTTTCCCGAAAGGGGAAAGAACCGCCTTGATGCCTCCGAACCCGGAGTAGGCGGCGAGTGTGCCCGCTTCCTCCGTTGTGGCGGTGCGTTGTTCCTTCTCCAAACGGAACATCAGTCGGATTGCCTCTATATTGTCCCTGAGATGTGCCTTTTTATTATAAGCCATTCTCTTCCAGCCAGATTACAACCATACCTGTCAGCTCGTCATAGAGCCGCTCGAACTCCGGGCTGAACATGAAATCATCCGAGAGCGTATAGCCGGAGAAGACCTTCCGGCATTCGGGAAGCAACTGCAAGGCCACGCTGCGTGCGCTGCCTTCGGGGACTTCGGCGGCGAACTCGTTCCAGAGGACGGTGACCAGCGTGTCCAAAGGTGAGAAATGCAACCCCTGAAAAAGCAGGGCGTTCGCCTGTTGCGCCGCATCGTCGTAGGTCAGGCCGGAACGGATGGCTGCGCTGAAGGCTTCGGCGGCCTGATCGCTGCGGGTGGTGACGAAAGACTCGTCATCCGCCAAGTCCGGATGCGACTCACGCAGGAAGGACAACAGGGTAAGACGGTAGTAAGATAATTCATCCGGTTCTTCTGCTACGGATACCGGCACATTGGATTTATTCTGATTCATATAATTATTCGGATTATTAAGTGATACAATTCGGACGGGTTATTTCTTCCTGCCGCTTTTCTTTTCCTGCGGTTTCCTGTCCGGGAAGGAGTAACCTATGGTAAAGTCAGGATTAAGCACCAGTGCGGCATCGAAGCTCTTGCCCTCACGGCTCTTGAAGCCTTTGACAAGAGGAGTGCGGCCTTTGGTGGCCAGCTCGATGATCTGTCCGTCGGTCAGTATCTTACCTCCCTTGTTACGGAACAGGGTGAAGTTGCAATCGACATCGGCGCATTTGGCAACCTTGTCGAAGAACAGGATGCAGCTCTTCCTGCACTTGGGACAGGTGCATTGCTCCCCTGAAGGAGCGACATCAAGGGTGGCGGCCAGCAGTTCGGTAACGATCTGTGCGGTATAGACCTCTATGTTCCGGCGGAAAGAGAGGGCCTCGGCCTCTCCGGTTTCTATTTTGGCGAGGGTGTTCTCCCACGCCGCTGTCATTTCGACGTCGGCAATCTTTTTGTCCTTTACCGTATCGTAAACCGCCAGTCCTTTTTCGGTAGGCACAAGGTTCTTCTTGTCCCGGCGTATATAGTCACGGGCAAACAATGTTTCGATGACAGCTGCACGGGTGGCCGGAGTGCCGATACCGATCTCACGGATTCCGGCACGCAGTTGTTCGTCGCTGATCTCTTTGCCGCAATGCTCCATGGCGGAGAGCAGTGAACTCTCGGTATGCAGTGGTTTGGGCTTGGTCTGTTTCTCCACTGTTTCGGAGGCGAGCAGTGGCAGGGTTTCACCCGTTTGCAGTCCTGGCAACGTGGTTTCCTCCGCCTCCTCTTCCGGCTCGCCACGCACGGCACGCCAACCGGCGGACTTGATGACCGCACCCTTGAGGGTGAATATCTCACCGCCTGCGGACAAGGCAACTTCGGTCATTTCCTTGACGCAACATGGCAAGAAGGCTTCGAGCAGGCGTGCGGCAACCATTTCATAGATAGCCTGCTCGTCCTGCGACAGACCTTCGGGCAGGTTCTCGGTGATGAGAAGCGCATGGTGGTCGGTGACTTTGGCATCATCTACCGGACGGCGGTTGAGCGGTGCGTCCGGCAGGACGGATGCGGTGGCGGTGAAGCGTGGATATTGCCGCAGGAGCATTATGAGCGAGGGGATCTCGTCGAAAACATCCTCGGATATATAACGGCTGCCGGTACGTGGATAGCTTAGCACTTTCTTCTCGTACAGGCTTTGCGCAAGCGTGAGCGTCTTGTCTGCGGAGAAGTCCAGTTTGCTGTTGGCCTCTTTCTGCAAGGCGGTCAGGTCATAGAGCAACGGCGGCTTTTGAACGGCCTCCCTGCGTTCTACGGAAGTGACGGCAAGCATACCGCCGTCCTTAATCTCACGAAGCCTGGCAGTGACCGAATCAAGGTCATCGAAGCGGTTCTGTGACAGTGCAGAGAAGTCGATGCCGTCCTTGGCCGCCGAAACCTTTATCCGGAAATATGTCCGGGGCTCGAACTGCCTGTTCTCCCAGTAGCGTGAGCAGATCATCGCCAATGTGGGAGTCTGCACCCGTCCCAGGGAGAACACCCCCTGTCCGGCGGCAAGGCTGAGTGCCTGAGAACTGTTGATGCCCACGAGCCAGTCCGCCTCGCTGCGGGCTTTGGCGGAGAGGTAAAGGTTGTCGTAAAGACTTCCCTCCTTAAGATTTTGCAACCCCTCACGGATGGCCTTGTCGGTGAGCGAGGAGATCCACAGACGGGCAAAGGGCTTGGTACAACCGAGATAGTTGTACACGTAACGGAAAATCAACTCGCCCTCACGACCTGCGTCGGTGGCGACGATGATGGACTCGCATCTGTCGAACAGCTCCCGGATCACTCCCAATTGCCTGACGACTCCGGGATCGTCCTTGTAAGCCTTACCCTCTCGCACCTGACGGGAAACAAGCCTGAACTCTTGTGGCAATATGGGCAGGTGTTCCCGACGGAAACCGGAGAGACCGTAACTTTCGGGCATGGCAAGACCGACCAGATGCCCGAATGCCCATGTCACGGCATATCCGTCCCCCATTAGATACCCCTCTTTCCGTTGGCGTGCGCCCACTACGGACGCTATGGCCTGCGCCACGCTGGGCTTTTCTGCAATGATAACTTTCATATGTAATGTATTATTTATGTGAATGGTTAAATGGATACTCCTTTCTTATCGGTTTTCTGTACCGGGCGGTTCCGGCTGACGGCGTTTGCCGGCTTCGTGCCCTCCTGACGGACGGCCGCCTGTTGCGACTGTCCCTGCTTTTTGCTCTTGTCCGGATTCCATTTGAAGAAATCGAACTTTGCCCGCTCGTGGTTGACACGGACGAAAGCACTGAACAAGTTTCCCTCGTTGTCGGTCATGTTCTTGATATGGACTGTCTTGCCGGCGGCTAACTTCTCCCGTATCTCGGGTGTCAGCCCGACGCCTTTGAGTACCTGTGGTATAACCAGTTCACGGCTTCGTGTCTGTTTCTCTGATTGCGCCTGTTTGCGATTCAGCCCCCTGAAGTCATAAGTGAAGCCGCCCTTGCAGACGTTATATTGGAGGCGTGCGTCGTAATATCCCTGTTTCTTTTCGGACCACATGTTCTCAACCAGCACGGACTCGCCCCGTGCCAGCCTTGTGGTCTGGTCGTCGGAGAGTCGTACCCGGTTCACTTCCTGCGGTATGGTGATTTCACTGACCGGAACATGGTGCAGGCGGTTGGTTTTGGGATTGAGCGAGAGCAGACACGGTTCACGCACTCCTCCGGCAAGTTCCAGCTCAACGACACAACCGGCATTGTTGCTCCTGGAAAGATTCTCTTTCACTTCGGGAGAAAGCTCCGTACCCATGTACGGCCGGTCCAGTTCGGGATACCGCTTGCAGCACTCCACGTTCAGGACCGGTTTGCCGCCGGCTGATCCCACCAGACGAATGCAGGCCGGCGTTTCAAAGTCGATACCCTCGAAGGAGATCCTGATGTCGAGGATGGCGGACTCGTGGCCGTTCAGCAGGCGTTGCATGCCCGTTTCGCCCAACGATTCGGGAGTTACGCCCATGCGTGCGAGCTGCTGCCAATCCACCTCGTCCACTCCCCAACGGGTGGTCTGTTGCGGAGTGTCGCCTGTGATGCTCTGCTCCTGTGCCGGTTGTCGGATGTCAATGGCGTAACTGGAAAGAAGCTGTTCGTTCTCTTTGGGAAACTTGAATATTTCCACCAGCTCTTTGGCTGCGGATAACATTTCCACCGGCAGGTGGTAGAAGCGGAAGTCCGACGGTCGATCATACTGGCGGTTCATGTTGGAGAAGAACGTTCCGATCACGGACTCGTTGCGGTCGATGTGCAGAAAAGTCTCGGAGGGCTTTGCCTGTGCCAGCGGTTTGGTGCGGAGTGAACCGTCAGGCTCAATACCCTGAACGATGTGCGGCGTGTTACCGTCGGAGGCGTTGGTGACTACCAATGCCTCGTTCTTGAAATCTTTGAGATTGTCCATAAATCAATCGGATTAAATTGTGAAACAATAAAGTTAATTGCGGTACGAAGGTAGGCTTAAGTGGTTGTAGGACGAGAGGGAACGTGACGATCGGGTACAAGTGGCTACCGGTTGGCATGAAATGTCTCCTGTTTCCTATTCTGTGTGATTCGTTTTATACATCGCAGGCAACATCAAGACGTTGCGGAAGAATCATTCATCGGATATTTTAGATGATCCGAACGGCGGGCCGGAAAAGAACGGTCCCGTTTTTGAGTACATGACAGAGAATACGGTGGGGTAGGAGGATTATCAAGAAAAGTATCCCATGGGTATCGGCCAGCTTTTTTTGATATTGTGACTTTTCCGGGAGTCATGAAATGTTTTCCTTCGAGATAAAACTAAGAATAGTTAATAGAATAAATGCTTAAACAACAGCAAATATATCCTTGCCTTATTTATCAGGGTAGTACCATACTGTAATTTTGGGGATGGCTATTGTTGCTTTGTCTGTATTTAATTATTGACCAATGGGAGATTCTCACAGCTTTTCTGCCTTTTTATTTATACAACTTTTTATTTCAAACAGTGATTGATTTATTCAACTATTTGAATATTTGTTGTTTTAGTATCGGATTATAGAAAAAAGTAATGGTTTAGCGACCGTCCTATTTTTATCATTTTGTGTTGCATTACTATTGGAAAACTTTTTCACAGGCAAAAATACCAGCTTTTCTGAAAATATGAAATTTTGAAACGTTTTTCTTTCGGAAGCATATCAATATTGATTGATCAATCAATTGGACGTTTAGACGGCAAATAGAGTGTTTAGGAAGATATTGGCGGGTAGTGTGCCTCTGCATTCGAAATAAATTTTGTATCTCACACATGGGGAAGATTCTCCAAAGCCGAATCTCGTATTTTTCTATTTTCCTCCATAGAGCTAACTCCACATGCCAATTTGTAAGGGAAGGTTTCATCCTCCGGGGCACAAAGATCCTCTATTCGGTTTGCTCGTACTGTATTTTTGATCTTTGTGCCCCAGACAAATAGTTTATGATTTGTTGGCTGGTTTTCGGTAAATAAGAAGAAATGTTATTTTTTTTGGTGGATTATCCACTTTGTCATTTTATCACTATATATGTAGTTGACGAGATGCCGGGAATAATTTTAATGAGTATCCTGATACCATAGCGTTTGATTATAATCATTTGCTTTAACATTATGGCTTGGTTCAGATGTTGTTATTCCAGAATATGAATTTATTGGCACTGCACCACGGCTTGCTGAGTAATATTTTTCTGTGTGTGTTTTGTAAGGAACTACTTTGTTTAAAGTTTCAGAAAATTGTAACAGCAGAGTGCTGTCGTTTTTACATAATACTTTTACATAATCCCCGTAATCGTAAAAAATAACAGGACTGTATCCATCCATAGGCTGTACAAAACCTTCTTGGGTATTATCAAATATGTATTGTTGGTTTATTCGTTTCATCAGTGCCGCCAAATTATCTAATTCGCTACAGTTTGTTACGGCTAAAGTTCCATAAGGATATTGATAGGTGGAATAAAATTGATGGAAAGCATCACATGCCGCCTTATAATTTGGTTCTCTTGATAAAAGATGTTTTCCCATTGTGGAATAAGGCATGCCGAATGCCATTATTTCCGTGGGGCAAGCTATTATGTAATCTGTTATATGACGTAGCTCGTACGTAGTCTCTAAGGAGGACATATAGCAATCGTCGAATAAGATATATTCCATAGATAATCCACTATTTTTTATACTGTTGGAAAGGGTTTTTATATCTGTTTGGTATTCGGCGGATAGCCCGCCAAAGAAACGTGTTTGAGGTACATTCTTGTATTCCCAGTGATGCCTGAAATCCTGCAACATTCTTGACTTGCTGCCATTAACAGGCAGCCATCCCATACCATGGCAACCTATAATCATGGAATAGGACTTTGCCGGGGCAAATGTCTTCATATCATTGAGAATATCTGTTAATACAGGTTCTATGGTAAATTGGGGATTTTCGTATTCTTTCAAAATGGAATGGATACAATTTCCATTTTTCAGAATAATTTCAAACATTTGGGCTTTGATGGGACTTGTAGAAAGAAAAACAATCACTCTTTCATTCTTCAAGCCTGTTTCTTTTATGGCATATTCCATATCAGAAATATTGTTATAGAAATAGTCTATTAAATCCTCGGACCATGGGAAATACATAAAGGTGGTTCTTTGATTAATTTCCGGTTCAAATTCTTCTTTTTCGCAGGAGAATAAGACGAATAAAAAAGATAAGAGTGTTATTAGATTCTTGATTCCCATATAACTTTTATTTATAATTTTATACTCACTTTTATTCTGCCAAAAATCTTTTATGACTGCAAATTTAGAAATTTAAGTCGAAAACAGTAATAGCTTGTTTCAAATTGTTGCAATTCTACCTGGAAACATATTTTAATACAGTTAACATTGTTGATAAAATATCAACTTACCCAATTCGATTCATATGATGTTTTGTTTGCTGTTTTGCTTCTTTCATGCGATTTTTGCATTTTTTTATGCAAACAGTTAATTCATATAATCATTTGTAATGTATTTATAGTTATGGCAACAGTAAAAACGGTATTAGTAAAGGGGCGGTGTAATAGTCGCGGGGCCTATCCATTGGCTGTGCAGGTCCTTCATAAACGGAAAAAGAAAGTTTTTTATACAGGATACAGTATCACCCCCTGTCAGTTTGATTCTTTTAGCGGACGAGTACTCTTTAATGGTGCATATACCATGGAAACTGTCCGACGCATGAACCGTACATGCCGGAAAATTTGTAAAATCTTGGATAAAGCCATAGGCATATTGGAAAGGGAGGGTAATGAATATACGACATGTGATATAGCCAGAGTCTATGAAACCCTGACTGGCAAAGTGGGTTTTTACAGCTATTTCCGTGAGAGAATCCGTGTGCTTTTCGACACCGGGCATGAAGGGACGGCAAAAGCGTATGAGGCGACCCTGCATTCCATGCAAAAACATTTGTGTAAGACTGATTTTCCATTTGCACATCTTTCTTCCCGCCTTGTCATTAAGTATCGTGACACTCTCCTGGAGGCCGGTGTGGGCAAGAATACGATAGGGTTTTATTTACATAATATGAAAGCGGTATACAGGCGTGGATGTCTTGAATTGAATCTGGTATTTCCTTCACCTTTTTGCAATATCAGAATCCGGTCTGAAAAGACCGTCAAACAAAGTCTTCCTATGAATCAGGTGAAGTCTCTTGCCAACCTGTCACTTTCAGTCGGAACACCGGAATGCTTGGCCAGAGATGTTTTTATGTTCAGTATCTATACTCGCGGAATGTCATTCGTAGATATTGCTTTTCTAAAAAAGAGCGATATTTTTCCCGGGGTAATCCGCTATAGAAGGCAGAAGACCGGCCAGTTGCTTGAAATAGGTATTAACCGGCAGATACAGAGTTTGCTGGAAAGGTATGGAGATACTTCGGGTGACTATCTTTTCCCTCTGGTTGATGAATCTGAAACTCCTTATTCGGGGTATAAAAAAGCTTATAACAAGATAAGGTATGCACTGAAAAAGATTTCCCAAAGAATCGATATAAATATTCCTTTGCGTCTGCATGCTGCCCGTCACTGCTGGGCAACAATGGCCCGTGAAAACGGTACCCCGCTTCATACCATCAGTGAATGTTTGGGGCATTCTTCGGAGAAAGTGACCAGAATTTATCTGAAGGAACTTGACCGGTCGGTACTGGACGAAGTGAATAATCACATAGCAGATAATATATGTTAATTTTATAGTTATGGTGTCCTATTTAATTGGGGATATGATATATTTGCAAGCATGCTCTTGTATTCTCCATGACAGAGAGTGGAAAGCCTATTAATAGACTGTTTTTATTTGCAAAAAACAATGTTATGACAACATTGAAATTTCGGTCGCAAAATTAGACAGATGTCAATTAACTATAATTATCATAACAAGTCTATTTTTTATCTTTTTCACTCAATTACATTCTTCCGGATAGCCTCTCTGGAGTTTTATCACTATTTTTCAGTAGTTTTCTCCATTCTCCGGGAGTATATCCGAAGTTCCTTTTACAGTATCTACAAAATTGGGCATGTGAAGAAAAATGTAATTCATCAGCTATATTCCCTATCGGTATATCCTCATCAGCTAATTTATATTTAATAATAGTGTTTATTTGTTTCTGCAACCACTCACTCGCAGGCTCTCTGAACTCTTTTAAAAATTTCCTGTTAAAAGTAGAAAGAGAACTTCCGCATAGGCGGGCAAGTTCCTTTACTGTCCTGGCATTTCTGTAATTATCAAGCACCTTCTTTTTGAATTCATGCTCATTCCCCAATATAGGACGGAAAAAGGAAACTTGTTCCGTTTTAGTATAATAAAACTGTATGTTCCAGAACAGCTCTTTCAGCTTTGTTTCATGAAAATGAACGCAATTGGCCCCATCCTCCAGATAGCCTATTAAAAGCTTGAGAAACATTTGTAATCTGGTTCTAATTTCAAGTGGATATATTGCTTTTTCACCCGGGAAACTCAGACTGTTAAGCTGTGAGAATAATATCTTTTCACAACTTTGGACGATGTTGTCAAATTGTGCAATGACAACAGTCGCTTTTCCCCGTGAGAATATCCTGCATATGCTTCCCCTGCTGAAACAAATCATATTACCGGCCAAAATCTTTGTTTTTTCTCCGTTGCAGGATACCTCCAGTTCTCCTTCCGTTACAAACCAAATACAATCAGTCTCATTGGGATCTTCATCCATTTCTATTTTACAAAATTTGTAATATGAAAATCCTTCCCGGATGCATTTTGGATAATTGTAACAGGGGGTATCCCCTTTCAAATATAATATTCGCATTGTTTCTGTCATTTAGTAAAAAATATAAAGTTATGTTATTGTTTATCTGCGTATTTATCTTTTATACATGTTCTATATCCAATCTTTTTTTCATCTTATTCATACAAAGTCCCCTTTTTGAGCTCTATTTACGCTATTTTATTCTTTTTTCCACTCTCTGTCATGGAGAGTGGAAACTATTGTTTGGTTTTTAAGTAATAATTTATTAGTCTTTAATTTGCAGATGGATTTAAAAAGAATTTTTGTTTTGACCCTGTTCCTCGGTATTTTCTGTCCGGCCTTTTGCTGCGGTGATACCCTGCATTACCGGCTCTACTTTCCCGTGGGCAGTTCCACACCGGATCTTTCCTACCGGGACAACGGTGTCCGCCTGGACTCGCTTCTTTCGGGCATCCGTTCCCGGCAGGCCCATTCCGTGCTGCGCCGTATCAGTATGCGCTCGGGATCGTCGCCCGAGGGCAATTCCGCTTCAAACAGGCGCCTGTCCGATGAACGGCTCGCGTCCTTGCGGGGCCTTATCCTGGAACGCCTTCCCGTCCCCGATTCGGTATTCGTATGCACCTCTTCGGGGAATGACTGGGAGGGGCTTGCCTCGCTTGTCAAGGCTTCCGACATGCCCTACCGCGAGGAGGCCCTCCGTATCCTTCGTGACACTCCCGAGTGGGTGACCCGTAACGGTGCCGTCGTCGATTCCCGCAAGCGGCAGCTGATGAATCTGCGCGGCGGCCGCGTATGGCATTATATGGCAGAACATTTCTTTCCGGAACTGCGTAATTGTTCCGTAATCGAATGCGAGTTCGAACCGGTCTCCAAAGGGATGGACGGGGACACTGTCGTTCTGCCCCGACAGGCGGAACCAAGGGATACCGTCGTCGTCCGTGATACCATTGAAAGGACCGTCGTCATCCGCGACACGGTACAGGCAGCCGTTCCCGTTGCCGATGTTCCCAAAGCTTTCTACATGGGACTCAAGACAAACCTGCTCTACGATGCTCTTCTCGTCCCGAATATCGGTGTAGAGCTCTACCTGGGCAAGGGCTGGGCAGTCGGCGGCAACTGGATGTACGCCTGGTGGAACAGCAATAAGCGCCATAATTACTGGCGCCTCTACGGCGGGGAGCTGGACGTACGCAAATACTTCGGCCGCCGCGCGGCGGAAAAACCGCTTACAGGACACCATCTGGGCTTTTACGGGCAGTTGTTCACGTACGATTTCGAGACAGGAGGAAAAGGCTACATGGGCGGCAAACCGGGTGGCTCCCTCTGGGAAAAATGCAATTACGCCGTGGGTGTGGAGTACGGTTACTCGTTGCCCGTGGGCCGTCGCCTGAACCTGGATTTCGTCATCGGCGCAGGCTACTGGGGTGGCGAATACCATACATACGTTCCCGATGGCGGTCAGTATGTCTGGAGAGAGACCAAGCGGCGCCACTGGTTCGGGCCGACGAAAGCGGAGGTCTCGCTCGTGTGGCTTCTGGGACGTGGCAATTATAATGACAAGAAAGGAGGCGGACAATGAAAAGGATGTTGGAACGTATGAACCATGTATTGCTGGCCGTCGCTGTTTTGGCGGTCCTGTTATTGACCTCCTGCGAGCACAAGGATCTGTGCCATGACAGCTTGCATGTGGTCAACGTGAAGGTTGTCTTCGACTGGCGGAAGGCTCCGGATGCCGCCCCCGCGTCCATGTCGCTCTACCTGTTCCCGACCCATGGCGGGGAGGCATTGCGTTACGAGTTCACGGACCGTAACGGCGGTATTATCCGCGTTCCCGTCGGGCATTACGATGCATTTTGCCTGAACAGCGACACGGAGAACGTCACCTATCGCAATACCGGATCGAAAACGACTTTCGAGGTCACCACCCGCACGGCCGATCTGTTATCGGGCCTTTCCGCGCTGGGTGTGCGGTCCGCCGGTGTACCCCGTGCCAGAGGTACGGAGGATGAGCGTATCGTGCTGCCTCCCGACATGCTGTGGAGTGACCATGCGGAGGGTATCGGATTGAATCAGGAAACAGCCGCGCCGACGATCACGCTTTACCCGGAAGTGTCAGTCTGCCGCTACACGGTCGAGATCCGTAATGCCAAAAACCTGAAATACGTCTCCGGGGTCGGCAGCTCGATCTCGGGCCTGGCGGGAGGTCTGTTGCCCGGTACGGGAGCCGATGCCCTTACGGGAGAGCGTGTGACAATTCCCTTCGATGCCGTTACCGGCAAGGATAAGGACGGGGAGAAAACCGTCATCACGGGCGGTCTGCTCACCTTCGGCCATAAGGCGGGAAACAACCATACGCTGACTGTCTATGCCGTTCTGGCCGATGGAAGCAAGTGGTATTACACCTATGACGTGACGGATCAAATCCACTCGGCTCCGGACCCGCGCAACGTGCATATCGTCCTGGACGGGCTTCCCCTGCCCAAACCGATCGTCAACGGCGGCGGTTTCCAACCCGAGGTCAAGGACTGGCAGACCGTGCAGATAGATATAGAGATGTAGTCTTTCCTTCGTCCTTCAAGCAAAGACGAGAGAGTATATAGTTTATTTATTTATTAATTTTTAATTTTTTTTTATGAAAAAACAATTTCTATTCATTGCCATGGCGGCTCTCGCCATGGCATCCTGTTCGAAAGACGAACAGACAACTGTCAACCGTGGTGCTGCAATCGATTTCCGTGGTGCAATGGCAACCCGCGCCGCAGAAACGACAACGGCTAACCTCAATGAAGTTTTCGTGACGGCCCTTGACAAGAACAATGCCAATTTCTTTACTGATGAACAGTTCACTAAAAATGGGGGTGGGTTCTTTCAATCCACTACCTCCTATTATTGGCCGAACGACGACAGCGAACTCAAATTCTTCGCCTATGCGCCTTCGAGCAGTGATCTGGGCGGTACCGTGACAATCACCAGCGCAACCAAGACGCTCTCCGATTTTTCTCCTAAAACGACTATCACCGACCAGAAGGACTTTGTGTCCTGCAAAGCTACCGGTAAAAAGTCGGTCAACGGGTCAGCCGGTGTTGCCTTGACTTTCAAACATCAACTTTCCCAGATCGAGATCAAGGCCAAGAACAGCCAGGATGCTTACCGTTACAAGGTGGTGGCTGTGCGCATCGGACAGCCGGTATCGAAGGGAACATTTGATTTCGGTAACGAAAGCTGGCAGTTGAAAACGGATAAGGTCAACTATACAGTGTCTGATTTTAGTGAAATAGAACTGAATGGAGGTGCCCAATCGCTTATGGGAACGGGAGGCAGCGCCATGCTGATCCCGCAGCAGCTTACAGCATGGGATGCTGCCATGGATAAGCCCAATGCGAACAAGGGTGCTTACCTGGCCGTAAAACTCCAGATAGCCACCAAAGCCGGTGCCCGTGTCTATCCGGCTGAAGTTGTCGGTGACTACGACTGGGCTGCCGTGCCTGTCAACACGAATTGGGAGGCCGGCAAGAAATACGTTTACACACTCGATTTCACAAACGGTGCCGGCAAGGTTGATCCCGAAAAACCATCTCCCACTAATCCGACCGATCCGTTCAAGCCTGGCGACGATATCCTGGGAGGTAGCGCCATCAAGTTTACGGTTACTGTTACCGAGTGGGTAGAAGAAGCGAAGGATATTAACCTGTAAAGAATCGGACGGTCGCATGGCGGCCGGATGAAACAGGCCGGGCGGGGTTGGATCGGTATCCGATATCTTCATAGGCATCACAGTGTCTTTGCCTTGAAGATTCGTCGGGGAGCCGAAACCGGGGTGAAAGCCGGTTTCCGGCTCTGTCCCTTCCCGGTCACAAACAAGCGTGCAAGGGCCTCCCGTGCACGTGAAAAACAAGAAACGATGATATAAATAGTACGAATATGGAAATGAACAAGAATTTATGCCGGAGGCTCGGAAACTTGAGCCTGCCGGTATTGCTTTCGGTCGTCCTGCTCGCCTCGTGCCGGGATGAGATTGAGACGGGCGCGTACACGGGACCCTATATCCGCTTTTCGGTATCCGAGGGGTCGGAGTGGCATAGCACGCGGGCGGCGGGCGGCCCGGCAGAAAAGGCGGTCCCACGGGATTCCGTGCAGCCCCTGCACGGCGGAGATGGCAATACTCCCCTTTACCTGCACACGCTTTACATCGACAGTATCGCTTCCCCCTCTTCGGACAGCCGGCCGGACACGGCCGTCCTTACCCGTGCCACGCCCGTAAAAACGGCGACTCTCTACGAATCGATCGGAATGTTGGCTGCTGCGTTTAATGGGTCGTGGAGCGAGACCTCGTACCGGCCGGATTACATGTACGATGTCGAGGTCACGAAAGCATCGAACTGGACCACCTCCTATCATTGGCCGACTCTCACGGGAGGCATAAGATTCTTCGCCTACGCGCCCTACCACGGGGAAGGAATCGTCCTTTCGGACAAGACGAAGGCAGGAAGCCCGACAATCACTTACACGGTCCCGGCGGACGTCGCCGACCAGAAAGACCTTCTTTTTGCAAATTCGACTTATACTACTCCGACAGGTACTCCGAACGCTAATAATGCCGCGGCGCTTACTTTCAGCCATGCCCTGACAGCCGTCAGGTTCGTGTGCGGGGATAACATGCAGGGAGGTACCGTAAAGAGCGTCAGTCTGAAAAATGTCTGTTCCAAGGGGACCCTCAACTATGGAACACATAGCTGGAGCGATGTAGATACTCCCGCCGATTTCTCGCAGACATTGGATAAATCCACTACGGGAACCCCGGACGAAGCCCTTACTACCGATGCGCAGACTTTCATGATGATCCCGCAGACGCTTCCCGACGGCGCGCAAATTGAAGTCGTGTTCACTGACAACTCCGGCACAGACTACACGCTGACCGCCGACATCAAAGGCACAGAATGGCCTATTGGAAAGACTGTCATTTATAAGATCTCCAGGAGCTCCATAAACTGGACATACGAGCTTAGCGTCAGCATGCCAGGGGACTTCACCTATAGCGGCGGTACACAACAATACAGTGTCACAAGCTACAAGCATAACCCCAGTGGGGATAAGCAACCCGCCCAATGGAAGGCACAGTTTTCGGAGTACGGCGGACCATGGACAGATACCCCACCCACTTGGCTGACCGGTTTCACCCCATCCGGAGCCGGTGGAGAAACTTCACAATCATACAATGCAACTGTCAGCGCACAGATTAAAACGAGTAATGACCCCCATGCGCAAAAGTTAAGGGATAACCCAGCATGTGGTAATGTAATTTATCACTATAACCTCGCCAACCAGACTGATGGCGGTTCAACGAATGAGAACACCGCCAACTGCTACGTTGTCAGTGCTTCGGGATTCTACTGTTTTCCTTTGGTATATGGAAATGCCATCAAAAATGGTACGACCAACACTTCTGCATATACCTCCAATAAAACAGGAGTTTCTATTCTGACATCTTTCATCAACCATACGGGCAATCCAATCACCAGCCCTTACATAAAAGAGAATTCCGGTTGTGTTCCTGCCAAGGCCGAATTGTTATGGCAGGACGCGCCGGATTTGATTTCCAATGTACAATACAATAATTCCAAAATGCAACAATTCGTTAATCCCGAGAATTACATATCCTTCCAAGTGCATGCTTCGACTATCCGGCAGGGCAATGCCGTCATCGCCATCAAGGATGCGAGTGATGCCATCCTCTGGTCCTGGCATATCTGGGTTACCGATGAAAATATCGGCCAAACCATCGAGGTAACCAATCACCAAAGCTATAAATGTAAATTTATGCCCGTTAATCTCGGCTGGTGCGATGGTCGTACCGAAACTTATGCAGAGCGTAGTTGCAAGGTGAAATTCACTGCCGGAGACGCAAGCAAGGAAGTGATCATCAAACAAGCCTCGAATTCAATCGCTATGGGTAGTAATCACCCCTATTATCAATGGGGTCGTAAAGATCCGTTCCTACCTGCGAACGGATTGTCCAATACCAATAAAACCTGGTACGACAAAGACGGCAATGCTCACACGGAAAGGCCTAAAACGGAAAACTTTTCTAGCGGCGCCACTTGTATCATGAATTGTATTCTCAAACCGGATGTGATTCAGAGTCAATATTATGGCGATAATGTATATACAAATCTATGGAGTGCCGATAACCAAGTTTATACTCCCAGTAACGAAAATGTCATAAAAACGATTTATGATCCCTCTCCTGTGGGCTTCAAACTTCCCTTCAGTGCTGCTTTTACGGGATTCACAACAATCGGAGACTATACAAGTATACCTTCTGAAATCAACGGAACGTGGGACAGCTCCTTGAGGGGATGGAATTTTTACACTGACTCCTCAAAAAATAAAACCATCTTCTTCCCTGCGGCGGGGATTCGCGACATTTACAATGACGGGACGATAGTCGACGTTGGCAGCTACGGCTACTGTTGGTCGGCGGGTCCGTACTCCCAGAACTCCTCTTACCAGCTGTTCTTCGACTCGTCTACCGTGTTCCCGTTGGGCGACTACGATCGGGGGTGCCTGTTTGGGGTGCGTTCTTCCCAAGAATAGGGAGCGTAGCGACCGTATCCGTTTCATTGGATTATTTTCCCTACGGCTTTAAGGCCGTAGGGATAGTACCGGTGAAGCCGGTCGATTTTTATAGATATTAAAATTAAATAATTATGACCAGCAAGGATTTTATAGAAGCTGAAGCAGGTAATAACGGAAGTATCATTCTTTATCGTGAGGGGCTTTTCTGGAAAGCTTATGAAAAGTCTGCTTACGCTGTCTGTACGCAGATCAAGCCTTTGAAGGCTATAAAAAGAAGGTTAAAGTCACTCGGTGGCGGTGAGATAGTTTCAGTGGGATTTCCATGTAAGCATGAACAAAAGTATATAGGTTCTTTGGAGCATATGGAGACTATGCCTGACCGTTTTGTGTTGCGAACGTTAAAACCTATAGACGGACAGAGGTTTGAAGAATGGAAACAGGAACTTTCATCGGAGCATTCAGAATGTAAAAATATTATAAAATGTGCAAGATGGAGATAACAGATCTGATCAAGGGAATGGAAAGTGCAAATGTGTCGGATATTTACATTTTTCTTCACGAGGACGGCCCTGTGGCTTTTGACGCCTCTGCCGCCCATCTTCTGTGTTACTTTCCTGAAATGGAGATGGAAAGTGTGTTTTGTAGTGACAACAAACGTCACAGAATTATACAGGGATTCGCATTGGAACCGGTGCTGGAACGACTGGCGCAATACCCGTGTCTGGTTGATGACGATTGTATCAGAATAATGGGTGTGCTGTGAATGATAAGGCACGGTATGAAGTAAACGGGTATGGGCGGGAATGGCGGAGCCTGATCTTCTGGAACTGTTCAGAAAGCATGCGCAGGATGGGCAGAAAGAGATGGTCAGCCTGTTTTGCAATGATGTGAGAAGACTCTCCCGGACGAAGAAGATAAAGAGGCTGCTCGTGTTGGGAAGGTACGCAGGGAACTCTGAACTTTGCGGGCATGTACTCCGTGTGCTGGAGATGCTGCCGGAACTCCCCGGCATGGCTTGTCCTGCATACAGGGCCGTTCTGGTATTGCTCTCCCTTTCACGGGACAGGGATGTTTTGTGCAGGTTGCGGGCAAATGCCGTCCTGCCATGCCGCAAGAGGGGACGCACGGAGGAAATGCTTTGGCTTTGTGAGATTTTGTATGCTATAGGCCCATCTGTTTCCCTGCATGATATTTGCAGGGAGGTTTGTCTGTACTTCTATCTGGAACGGAGGAAACAGCTCCGGGGATATTCCACTTGTGTCAGTGAACTGGACTTTCAGTTCGCAGAAAGGCGGTTGAGGATATTGTCCGTCGCCGTATTTCGTCTGAAAGTGATTTTTTACAGCCCCGGCGTGTATTCCGTCGGTACACTCTCCCTGCTGTGCCGTATGAGTTATTCGGCCTTCAGAAACAGGTTTCTGTCTGTTTACGGGTTGCCCCCGGGACGTTGGCTAAGGAATCGGCGAATAAAACGCATATGTCTGGATATAAAATATAATCATGGACTTTCACTGGGAGAAATATCGGAGAGGAACGGATTTTCATCAGCAAGCCGTCTGTGTGAATTCTGTAAAAGAAACATGGGATGCACTCCGGGGAGGCTGAAGCAGGCACTGGCTCACCGGTGGCGGAGCAAATAAAAATTCATCAGGCTTGATGTAGAGCTTATTTCAAATAAAAAGCGTAACGGCTATCAGTGCTCGTTTCGCTATCTTGCCGGTGTTTAATTAAAATCCCGAATAGCATGGAACTGTTTACTTTTATCCCTTATTTCCTGTTACTGGAGCGAGAAGAGAGTGACAGGAATACACTGGCAAACGCCAACACCGAGTTCATCCGTGAGGTCTATGAGCTGCAACGTGTGGAAAAGGATGTTACGCTCGTCTTTTTCCAGCTGCAATATCTAAGTTGCAAACTGGTCATTCTGCGTGAGCATTACCGCACAGCACAAAAAGAGCACTTGCCCTGCTATGCCTATATCATTGGTACGCTGGAGTACCTGAAAGGTCTGCTGGACAGATGCAGGTTCATTCATAAGTCCGGTTCCGCCATCGCTCCGGCAGGTCTGCCGACTACAGAGGGTGATCCCCCCGTCTGCTGGACGGCAGAGGTCATCTGCCTGATGGAACTGCTGTATGCCTGCCACGAGCTGAAGATGTTCAACGGCGGTGAGGTGACACTCGGGCGTGTGGTGGAATACGTCTGCCATGTGCTGGGGGTGAACGTGAAGAATGCCTCGAGCTACTACGCGCGGATGCGGCGGCGTAAGGCGGGAGACAGAACCTACTTCATCGACCGCCTGCGTGAAGTTCTGCTCAAACGGATGGAAGACGATGACGAGGGGCACAGGAGACGCAACCGATGAAATGCGGACCCTTTCACACACGGTTCTCCACGTGTGTGAAGGCCTTGCATTTACGGTTATTTGTTCAGTTCCAGAAGATGTCTGAGGTTGGGATCTGCGGCGATGCGCTCCAGCTCGTCGGCCACGATCCGTCTGACATCCTCCTTGATCCGGTTGTAGTTCTCCTGTACCATTTCCTTCATGTGATCCACCCCTTCATCGTCCACGAAGCCGGTGATATAGGGGGCACAGAACGATGTGTGTAAACTACGGCGGCCGCAAAAATATGTTGGACTGCCGATGAATAAAGGTGTTGAGATGATTTTTATAAAATAGGAAACACAAAACGATACGTTACACAGATTGTCTTTTGAGTTACACATGCTTGTTATTTGAACGGCTTAAATGCTATGAAAGTTACTTTGAGCTAATATGATGGTGCAAATAACCAATGAATCAATAATAAAAACCCCTAGGAGGCTATTTATAACCTATTTTTGTGTATAGAGTAGAGGTCGGCTATTTTTATGTGCAAGCATTTGAGAGACTGTTTGAATAGGTTGATTACCAGTGCTGATCAGTAATCTACATAGGAAAGTTTAATTGGATTGAAATGTGTTAAATTGGGATTTAGGGATACCATTAAAGATACTGTTTAGGGATACTATATTTTTCTGTAAATTGAAGGAACTATCGAGTTTAGGGATACCTTTTCAGGACTTTTATTTGCGTGTTCGGATATAGATAATGCCTAAATTAATACCTTTTTTGCTGTTTTTTTGCGCTTTAACAGGGGGATAATGCCAGTATTACGACTGTCTTTGCAGTGGCAAATATGAGATAATATCCTGATTTATAGTATGTATATGAGGAATAAGATGTATCTTAGTGGTGAAAAAGTGTGTGTGGCTGCCTTGTGTTGCACAATAGGACGGATTGGCACCCATATTGGTTTCTATTAATTCACCTAAAACGTATAATAATGACACTTAACGAGTGGTTTGATAAATCAGGGATGTTTAAAGGGGTTATGATAGGCTGTGCATTCGTAATTTCGTGTAGATGCTCGATGGCTATACCCGAGATAGCTTCAAAAGCAGTAAAAACCGAACAGAGACTTAAAACGATCGAAGAGAAACTCGATAAACTTATAAAGGAAAGGAGTGAAAATAGCAAATATCCAACCACCAACTTTCCATAGATTTTGCCGAGTTTTTTCTTTTTCTAATTTATCATCTTCCTCTTTTTGGAGAGCAGCGAAGCCACCATACTTTTTAAAAGTGTGTCCTTTTGGAGTAAGAATAAATGTGATTCCTTCTTTTGATACTCTGAGTTTTACCAAACCTTCATTTTCTAGATAGTAAGCAAATGTCTCATTTACGTGCTTATCCCCTGGGATGGATATAATAGAGGTATCTTGCTCGATAGTCCCTGCGGATAGGACTTTATCTAAATCTTTAGCTTTGTATATAAGTTCTGCTTTTACTCCGCTATTCCTGTCTAATCTGCGTTTTATACCTTCAAGAGCTTTCACTATTTTATTAAAATCGCATTCGCTTCTTTCCATAATGTGTTGTTCGTATGTTTTTAATTTGAGATATACTCTTTTATTCCAATATTGCAAGCTTAAAGACTATTTAGAGGTTGTATATCTAGTTATTTTCTATATATATTCTCTTAAGTTCTTTTTTCATGGGGCAGTGACAGAGATCACATTGTCGGCATTTGGCGAAGAAGGTTTCTTTGTAGAAGCATTCTTCACAGAGTCTAAACCCTTAAGATTATCTTTGCTAACTTCTAGCTGCGATTCGTATTGAGCGAGTTTAGCTTTTAAAGCACCTATTTGTTCTTTGAGCATGCCTACTTCAGCATCTTTTTTTTCGTATAACCTATAATATGCAGCAGCTTCGCCCGATAATTCTTGTTGAACTGTCGACTGCAATGATTCTGATTGTATTTGATGGTCATCACGAAGCATGGAACCTTCACCAGAGAGCAACCACTTTAAATCTATTGTATCAGAATATTCTGATATAGAAAAACGTCGAAAGAAGTCATAGCTTGGTGCAGACTTCATATTCATGACATCATAAACCGTTTGGGCACGTTCGTATCCAAGCTTAACAGCGAAGCCGTTACGCGTATCACCTGTATATTGCAAGATTTCCGCTATTCTTGCAGAAATTTCTGCATTTTTATTTTCTTTTTCTTTGTTCATATCAGAATATTCTGTAAGTTTGCAGCATGTTTAAGTGAAACAGCCTCAAAGATAAGAATAATTTTAATCAGAGTTTATATATGGAAAAGAAAATCAGACAGAAGATTGAACTGAATGCTACAGGTAAGGCTAAGTTGGCCAAGGCATTCGGTGTAACTGTGCAGAATGTAAGTCAAGCACTACTATTTAAAAGGAACAGTTCACAGGCTTGCCAAATTAGGGAAGCCGCTCTGATCAATGGCGGGTCGTTGGTACAGATTATCGATGTGACCGATGAACTAAAAAGAATAGTCAAGGTACTTGACTCTAAAGGAAACGTGAAGGAAATTATAAACTCATAAAAAACAAATATGAAAGTAATTAGATGGATTCAGAATGTGGCCGCTACGGCTGCGTTTATTGTGGCTCTCAATTTGGTTGACGGGCTTGGCGTTTCAATAAAAGATGCTTGTACGGCTGGTGTATTGTTGATTCTTTTGGTGGCTATGCTGCTGGGACGGGTTTTGGAAGAGGAAGAAAGGAGGGCTGAGTGATGGATGACGAAAGAATGGTATATCGAAAGAATTTAGAGGAACGCATTGAGGAACTTACGATTCTAAGGAATGAAACCGAACTGTCACTACTAAAAGCAGGCTGTTTGGAATCAATTAACGAGATGACTAACAATTCGTTTTTATGGATATCTCTATTATGCCAGGAACATCCTTCTTTATATTATCAGAAAGCGATACAAGACTCTTCAGCAGAGCCTTATCTTCGGTTAGCCGGTCTTTTGGAATTCTTACTAAAAAATTCAATTCCAAAGGAACTCCTAATGCAGGGGTTGACCATCCGGATTCAGGAAAATAAATGTCACTACTGTATCTCAGGTTCAGTTTCCTTAGATGATCTTTATAAATTGTGCGAACATCATCAAGTGGACCTCGACAGTACGAGTAAAAAATAATAGAGAAATAGTTCATGATTATATAATTTATTGGTTTTGATAGCTACAAAGGTAGCAAAACTATTTCGGTTCGGGATGAATAGGAATAGTGTTTTTCTCACATGCAAGATAAGAACTTTCACGAGTGGCTTACGGATTCGGGTCGGTGCCGGATGCTTGCGCAAATTAAAAATGTTTTATTATGGAAATGTTTGGTAATATACGGTGCGTGACTTTCGCTGAGCTGGTGACTCAGGGAGGAATCCTGAGTGAACCGAACTATAAGAAGAAAGTGCGTGAAGGGAAGATTCGGGTGCTTCGTCCTGGAAAGGGAAAAGGTTCTTGTGCTCTTATTGACTACGTTTCCCTTTATCGTCCCATCAAAGAGGCTTACGACATCAAGTATCCGGATGCAGAACAAAAGTTGAAAGAACAAATCAAAGAAGAAACCATGAGTGATACATTAAGAACTGATAGCAAGGCTATTGTATTCTACCGTGATAAATTTACATTATCCGATGGTAGTAGTTTGACAGATGTGAAGCAGGCAGAATATGTACTGAATGCCCAAGTGATGAATGAAATGATCCGTGTGGAGAATGAAATGAAATCTCTGCACAGGAAGAGTGGTTATTCACACTCCAGGGAAATTTGGGAGGCTGTAATGGGTACTTGTGAGAAACTTCGTTCGCTGTATCAACATACGCTTCCCGCTAATGCTGCTCGTCTGCGTGAAAAGTACAATGCTTATAAGAAGTATGGGTATGAGGTATTGATCAGTGCCAAGAATGGTAACCAGAACACTCGTAAGATCGGACCGATGGAAGGACGCTTGTTGCTAAAACTAAAACGTAGTAAGTTTCCTATTTATAACGACTCTCAGATATTTGAGGAGTACAATCACCAGGCGATAGAACGTGGACTGAAACCAATCAAGTCCATGACCACTCTTCGCAATTATCTGTATGATCCTGCCGTGATGCCACTTTGGTTTGCTGCCGTATATGGAATGCAGAAGTGGAAATCGAAGTATTCTTCTTTATTGAAAACACAGCTCCCGCAGATGCGTGACGCTCTTTGGTATTCTGATGGTACTAAGCTGAACTTGTACTATAAAAATGCGGATAATAAAATGTGTACCACTTCTGTTTACGAAGTTCTTGACGCTTATAGTGAGACGCTAATTGGCTACGATATCGCTCCGAAAGAAACTTTTGACAGTCAGTACCGGGCTTTCCGGCAGGCAGTAGAATTCGCTGGTGTTCGTCCCTATGAAATTGTAAATGATAACCAAGGTGGACACAATAAGCTGGCGGCGCGAGGATTCTTCGACAAGATTGCTATCCTTCATAAACCCACCATGCCATACAACGGTCAGAGCAAAACAATAGAAAGCGTCTTCGGCCGGTTCCAGCAGCAGATACTCCATAAAATATGGTATTTCACCGGGCAGAACGTGACAGCTGTAAAGATGAACAGCAAGCCCAATCTTGAATTCATAGAAAAGAATGCTTACGCTCTTCCTACTCTGGAAGAAGTGAAAGAAATCTACCGTCAATGCCGTGAGGAATGGAACAATGCCGCTCATCCGGCTACCGGTATCGCTCGGATTGACATGTACCGCATGAGCGAGAATCCGGAAACATCACCCGTGCAGCCGGTTGAACTGATTCAGATGTTCTGGCTCACAAGCGCCAAAGAGGTGACCTACACCAATGCCGGGCTGAAAATAGAGATCGACAAGCAGAAATATGAGTACGAAGTTTATGGCGAAGACGGGCTTCGTAATGAACAGTGGGCACTTCGTAACACAGGACGCAAGTTTCGTGTGATGTATGATCCGATGGATATGACCCGTATTGAACTTTGGGAACCGACCGCTTCCGGATTGAAATACAGTATAAGCGCAACTCCGCGAACCGTCATCAACCGTGACACACAGACTCGAACTGCTGATCAGACTTCCTTCATGCGTCGAACTGTCGACCAAAATAAGGAGACAATGGCGCTGATCCAACTCAGCACAGAAGATTTCGATCTGGACGAATCCATCGCAGCCGAACTCTTTAACCTCTCCACTCCGCAACCGAAGAATGTGAGCGAAAAGAAAATGAAGGAAGTGCGTGAGAAATATGAAGCCGGAACGCTACAATCCCCCATATCCCTGCCGGAAAAACTGGCGATTGAAGAAGAGGATGACGGCACGGAACTGGCATATTCCACTACCGGAGAATATACCAAAGTGACTTCCAATCTCACATTTGATGATATCGACTGCCTTGAACGCTATTAGAATGACGAAAAATAACTGTTTAAACAATATACGAAACAATGAAAGAATTAAGCCTTGAGCATAAGAATGCTATCCGTGACGCACTGAGTGCCTACTGTGACAACTACCTGTCCCGTAACCGTGCGGCTGAAAGCCTGAACGGTGTGAGTGCCGCCACTGTATCTACCATAGTGAACAGTAAATATGCCAATATCTCTGACGATATGTTTATTCGCATTGCCACGCAGATCGGATTCAGTTTCGATTGTTGGGAGATTCACGAAAGCATAGCCTTCAAAGAAATATCCTTCATGATGACTGATGCACAGATGTATAAGAACGTCACATGGATTGTAGGTGATGCCGGGTGCGGAAAGACTACCGCTGCCATCGACTATCGCAAAAAGCACCGGAACGTCTTTTATATCCTCTGTTCCGAAGATATGAAGAAAAGCGACTTCGTACGTGAGATATCCAAGCAGGTGGGCGCTCCTACCGATGGGACTAACCTTCGGGATATGCTGGAGTATGCCATTTCGATGATCGCCTTTTTGGGTAATCCGCTTATTATTTTCGACGAGGGCGACAAACTGACGGATAGCGTATTCAATTACTTCATTTCCATTTATAATCGTCTGGAAGGTCATGCGGGAATCATTTTCCTTTCTACCAATTATATCAAACGTCGCCTGGAGAATGGGCTTCGTTATAACAAGAAGGGTTATAAGGAAATATACAGCCGTATCGGCCGTCGTTTCTTCGAGGTAAAAAGCACGACCCAAAATGACATTCACGCTATCTGCCAGGCTAACGGGCTGACGGATGAAGCGGAAATAAAGAAAGTATTGAAAGACGCAGAGGCTAGCGAGAACGACTTGCGACGGGTGAAACGCTGTGTACATAGCCGCAAACGTATCATGGACGCACGTGCCAGGAAAGGAGAAGCGGAATAATGGGGCGAGCCAAGTCTGTAAGCGAATTACTGGCTACGAAGATTGAAACTTTCCCTTTCCGGAATGAATGGTATGATGCGTTTGGCGAACCGGAACGGAGAGGTGTCTGGATAGTTTGGGGAAATTCCGGGAATGGTAAGACCACATTTGTGGTGCAGCTTTGCAAATACTTATGTCAGTTTGAACGAGTGATTTACGACAGTCTTGAAGAGGGAGCCAGTCTGACGATGAAGAATACATTGTTACGATGCGGAATGCTGGAAGTGAACCGTCGGTTTCTTCTTCTTGACAATGAGCCGATAAAAGATTTGAGTGAACGACTGTTGCGACGAAAATCTCCGGGAATTGTGGTGATTGACAGTTTCCAGTATACGCAGATGACATATAAGCAGTATATCACCTTCAAGGAAAAGCATAAAGACAAGCTGATTATTTTCGTAAGTCATGCGGATGGAAAGCTTCCTTCCGGGCGTAGTGCCCGTAGCGTGATGTACGATGCTTCGCAGAAAGTTTACGTAGAAGGTTACAGAGCTTTCAGTAAGGGACGGTTCAACGGACCGAAAATGCAGATTGACGTATGGTCGGAAGAAGCCGAAAAATACTGGGGAGATAAATATCAATGATAATAAAAGTTACAGTTATGAGAACAACAAAAGATAAAATAATCACTCCGCAACAGATGAAGGCGCTGCATGCAACTTTTCATCGAATCGGTATGGATGATGATGCTCGTCACGACTGCATTTCTTCTTTCACGGACGGGAGGACGCAGAGCAGCAAAGAGCTTTCCTTCGACGAGGCTCGCAGATTACTAGCATCACTCAACGAGGATCAGGCAGAGAAAGCACGTGAGGAAGCAAAAAAGTTGGTAAAGGCTATTTTCTGTCTGTCTTTTCAGATATCCTTCCTGAATAAGGGATATGCCAATGATACGCAGGAAGAATTTCAAATGAATATCGCTAAGTTGAATGTCTTTGCCCGCAGCAAAAGTGCCGCACGAAAGAATGTGTCTGAGATGTATCCGTCTGAGTTGAAAGCATTCAAGAAACAGCTGGAAGCCATCGCATATAACGAAAATAATAAATCTAAAAACAAGAGATCATGAGAAAGAATCAGGAAATAAATAAGGCGGTTGCCATTCTTCGTAAGAAGGGTGATTTGGTTAGCCTGGAACAGGCTTCGGTTCTTAGTGACAAACTAAATGACCGAAGTGTCTTCGATAAATATGTGGCAGGTGTGGCAGAAGCGGACCGTAATGAAGGCATTTATTATGCTTGTCGTGACGCAGCTAGATTTTTGAAAGGAGAATTGACGCTGAATGAACTGATTCCGGATCATGAACAAGAAGAAGATGATATTACTGAATCGGCAGAAGAGATGGTCACTGTATCCGCTTCAGAGTTTAAGAAGTTGTTGAGACGTGTAGAACGTTTGGAACGCCGTATAGGATTGCAGAAGAAAATAGCTGTAACCAAGCGTAAAAGAATTGAGGAAGCCTCTGTCGGTGATCTTATTTCGCAGATAGAAGCTTGCAAATATGTTGGATGCAGCAAGACTACTATCAAACGTTGGGCGGACAACGGATTTATAACGGGATATCAGAAGGGACTGAATGTTTATTACAGCAAGCGCGAACTGGATCGCAGTGCTGTAGTAAAAGAACATAGGCTAAACAGAAAGGAGGAGAAAAATGGCTGATGAATCTGATTACTGCATGTCCTATCGTATGTCGGAGGCACAGCGACTTGAATTACAAATCAGAAGGGATGAAAAACGATGGAGTACCATCTTTGATACTCTGATGGAACGCGACTTGATAGAACATTCAAGAGAGTCAGACAAGCTGCTGGAGGATTGGAATAATCTGAACACCCGTATCGAAATGAACCGTACCCGTCTTGCCCTGTTGAAATCCTCCTCGGAACTGACAGAAGAAGAAAAGAAACGTCGTCCCGGACCGGGCGGCAGCGAAAGATTTAATATAAAGTACTGAATCAACATAGTATAAATGATCAAAAAACAAGTTTTATGGCAAAGACAAGAGTTAAAAAAGTAGTGATCTCCGGCATAACATCGGAGCAGGCGGAAATCGCTTTCAGTGAATTTGCAACGGCGGATGCCAAAGTGCAGAACATCCAGAGTAAAATGGACATGGAGATCACCCGTATTCGTGACAAATATGCGGATATATTGGCTGAACAACAGGCTATCCGGGAAAAGAACTTTGAGATCATGCAGATATTCGCTACGGAACATCGTGAAGAGTTGTTCTCCAAACGTAAAAGTTACGAAAGTGCTCATGGGACATTCGGTTTCCGTACAGGAACTCCGAAACTTAAGAATGTCAAAGGCTTTACCTGGGCATCTGTCACCAATCTCGTGAAGGAATTTCTTCCCGGTTATATCCGGGTGAGCGAGGAACTGGCAAAGGATCGTCTTCTTGCTGATCGTGATAAGGAAGAAGTTGCCGGGCAATTATCCAAATGTGGTATGGTTGTAGTACAAGATGAATCATTCTATGTGGAACCCAAGAAAGAAAACGAGCAGCCAGCCTGAGTATTCATATGCTCCCATATATAGTCGCTGGGCGGTTTACCGCTGGACGGAATCCGGAAACATCAGTACGGGTGATAAGGTGGCGGAGTTCCCCACCCGCGAGGAGGCAAGGAGAGAATGTTATCGGCTGAACGGATGGAAATACAAAGAATTTAAGAGATCATGAAATTCATCTATAAGAGTAATCTCCGACGCGAACAGATGCCGGTATGGCTCAAATACATTACGGACATCACATTGGAAGAGATCAATGAATTTTTCCCCATCGGTTCCGCTTTCGAATTTGACTATCTGAAATGGGCGATAGAAGATGATCTGAAATCTCTTCCTGTAAAGAGTGAAGTATCAACGGAACTGGTGACGGAAGAAGAGCAAAGAGTAATTTTCATCAAGCGCTCCGGACGAATACTGGTCTCAATCTATTTTAAATAACAATTAATCAACAATTAAACAACTTACAATTATGGCAATGCACACATGGTTTGAATGTCGTATCCGTTACGAAAAAGTGATGGAGAACGGAATGCAGAAGAAAGTAACGGAGCCTTATCTGGTGGATGCTCTCAGCTTTACAGAAGCGGAAGCACGGATTATCGAAGAGATGACTCCATTCATATCCGGAGAATTCACTGTATCGGATATCAAGCGGATTAATTACAGTGAGCTGTTTCCAAGTGATGATGAAGCTGACGACATTTGGTTCAAATGCAAATTAAGCTTTATCACATTAGATGAAAAGAGTGGAGCAGAGAAACGTACCTCTACTAATGTATTAGTACAGGCTTCTGATTTAGGGCGTGCAAAGAAGAATCTCGATGCGGGAATGAAAGGCACGATGGCGGAATACCAAGTTTCATCGGTGACGGAGACGGCTATCATGGATGTCTATCCTTATACTGCACCGGAAGAAAAATCCGAGTTCAAGGATGAAAAAGCGAACTGATGAAATGAGACTTGTGCCACCAAAGCGGATGCCAACGGTGGCACAAGTTTATGAGAGCAAACTTCCGGTTTCGCTCATCATCCATCGGAAAGATCATACGGGAATGATTCCCGTAACGGCGGAATATGAAGTTGGAATAATGATGCGTTTGATCAACTGCTGACAGATGTCGCACGAAAATTGAAAGTTTTATGAGCAAGAAACAACAAACCTTATTGATTACTCCACCTTTATTATCAAAGGAACATCCTTATGAAATGGAGGCATTTACCGGATTTGAGTGCAGTAACTGTCACGGTAGCGGTTGGGTTCTTGCATTGGGAGAACGTAACGAAACAGTGAGAAACACTTGCCCTGTCTGTGGAGGTAGCGGAAGATTAAAAGCGGTGGTAACCACAAAGTGGATGCCGGATAAGAAAGAAGAATAATCAATGACATAAAAATGAACAGCCAAAGCAGTATTAGCAGTATCACATTTGGTCCGTGAGGCAAAGCCAAGAAAGGACTATATCAATCATTTCCGGCAATCGAAACCCCTTGAAGGTATTTATCTTTCAGACTTTATCCGGGAAACAGTTGAAAAGAAATCACGGCGCAAGCCGTCAAACTCACTAGCTGTTTACAGTGCCCTGATAGGACATATAAACAGTTTCTCCGCAGAATACGATTGTGACATATTCACCAATTCCGTCACAGAAGAGTTCATTGAAGATTTTATTATTTACCTTGAGAATGTTGGTTTGCGGCATAATACGATTGTAGGTTACATTATGAAATTACAATCTATGGTTCGCAAGGCTTCACAGTACAATTATGCCGTCGACCCTACTTATAATCAAATAGACTTGCATCTGGAAGAAACTTTTGCAGTCTTCTTGAGCATGAATGAGATTACGCGCATCTATTATTATAAGTTTAGGAAACAGGATAGCAGAAGGGCGAAGGAGAAGATACGTGATCTGTTCGTTGTTGGTTGCTTGACAGCATTGCGTTATTCGGACTATTCAACGCTGACGCAGGACAACTTCCAGAACGATTTTATCGTGAAGCGTACAAAGAAGACCAATGTCACTGTAAAGGTTCCAATGCATGATTATGTTCGCGAGATTATAGCCAAGTATGGTGGTAATATCCCTAACGGACTTTGCATTCAGTACTTTAACAAATATCTTAAACTGATCATGCACGAAATCGGATTGACAGATAAGATTACTTACTCATACACAGTAGGTGGTAAAATAAAGACTGTGACAAAAGAGAAATGGGAACTAATCTGCAGCCATACCGCTCGTCGTTCAGCCGCGACAAACCTTTATTTGACAGGAAGAATGAAAACGCTGGAGATAATGCGACTTACAGGTCATAAGACTGAACAAAACTTCTTCAGGTACATTCGCTTGACGAATGATGATACAGCAAGATCAATAAGCGGAGATATGTTTTTTAGAAAATAATAATCGGGCGTCTGCCTGTCATCAGGCAAACGTTAAAATATAAGTAAGAAAGAAACGGGGCGGGTTAAACGGTATCATTGCCCGCATTAAGAGGATACCTTGTGTGCCTGCACCAGTGTTAAGGTTTTCACAAAACCAAAGGATGACAGCCGGGAAAGACCGGCATTTATAATATTCAAAAAATTCAGAAAGGAACAAAATTATGACATTAAAACAAGCCCAAAAATTGTATGAAGATTCAGTACAGGCAAAAATGACTCATGCCGACAACTGTATGACTCAATCGCAACTTGAATATATTGGCAGAACCATTTGGGGATTCACTCCCGACAAACAAGCAAAGGTGCTATTCACCAAGATAGGTAAGAGAGTATCTACTGTTATAGCATCAAAAGAAGCATTTATTAAAGAAGTTGGTAAACCTATTGTCTGCAAATGTCCAGTATGTGATATGTATTATTTGGCTTATAGAAAGCCCGTCGATGCTCACGATGAACTAACTGCTCAGTGTCCAAAATGCGATTCACTTGGTTGTGATTCGGATATTGTACACTTGGAGACAAACCGTAAGTTTTGGCTAAATGACAAGATCACTAAAATTCTTGTTCCCAACAAAGATCCGGAACGAGTAGCAACTATGTATGATTCGGCTGCGGAAGATTTCCCGGCACAATATGATATGCTACTGCCTGATGGTAAGAGATGTTCTGATTGCGTAAAAAGTAATACCTGTTGCAATGTATTTGGTCAGAAGGAAAGTGACACTACCTGCCAATGGCATCCTTCCAGATATTCACCGAAGGAATAACCCTCAAAACTAAGATAATAATGAATAAAGATAATATTATTCCACCTATGACGCATCCTTATGGGATGTGTTGGCAACAGCCGCCAACTTACTTGATACTAATTGATGATACTCATGCAGTGATGAGTAGACTTGATTTTGAAATACTCATGGATTATACTCGTTCTCAACCGTCAGCTCTCTATAATGGTAAAATGTGGAAAGCACAATATGAGAATGAAGGTGCGTTGAAATGGTTTCTTTGCTATTGTTTCAATGAGAATGAGAAGACGAATGAGATAGACATTGCATATCGTGAAATTTTGATAATTGACTAATAACAAGAAAGATATGAATATACAAGAAATAAGAAATAGATACGCTAAAATGGTATCAACCATTGAAGATGCTGGAATATACGATGGTCGGGGAACATTTGATTTGTATCAGTGTGAAAAGTGTTTCCGTGAGAAAATAACGACCTACGCCGATAAAGGTGTAACTCCTTTTATTATTGGGTGTAGTTGCGGAGGTAATATGCAGCATACAAAGACTTTTAAATCTGTTCCATATTACATTCGAGTATTCAAATGGAAAAGACCTACAATCGATCAGACAATAAAATTGCCTGATAGGCAAATCGAACATGTCCTTAATGGCGGGTTAATATTAGATTCTGATTTATACACGCCTGCAAGCGAATCAGTAAAGAAGTCGTTAGAAAAGACACCTGAGTTTATTCCACCTCTTACAAGGCAACAGCGAAGAAAAATGGAACGTGAATCTAAAAAGAAGAAATAACTCAATACAAAGTAGAAAGGAGCAAAATAAATATGCTCTTACTATAAAATAAGAGCATATTGTAATCTAGTCAAATTTGATATCGAAAACTACATCCATAGGATGAATATCATAAGGGATTTGTTTAACATCCATGTATCCTTGGATAATCATTATAGCTTTTTCCTTAGCTTTTTCCTTACTGTAATTTTCGTTCTCAAAATCTTCTTTAGTAGGGTAATTCATTTCCCCCCTAGTGAAGTGCCTTTCACCATTTAATGTGAAATTAATAATGTAGTTAGCCATAAATTATATATTTAAAAAATTATACCACAAAGGTATGTTTTGAGATTTAACTGTGCAATAGAATAAATATTTCACTTATATCATCGCAAGTAACTTGCTTATAGTCTTGTTAGTAAAATACTTATTATAGCCTTGGGCGGCTTTATAAAACCCTCAAATATATGGAACCATTCATTCAAAGAGTTATAGACGAAAAGGCAGAACTGGACGAACGTGCCGTAAAACTGGGTGATTTCGTAAAGTCCGAGAAGTTTCATTCATTGGATTCTGAGATGCAGAGCTTGATGGTTGAACAATATGACGTGATGAAACTGTATTCAGTAATTCTTGGCAAACGTCTTGAATTACTTGATGCTTAACATTAATCGAGAGAAACTTCGGTTTCCCTCGAATCAAATCTCTGAAATAAATTAGCGAGTAAAAGTAATGCGTGTCAATAAATCTAGTATCTTTGTTAAAAAAATAAATAATTTGTTTTTATGAATTTGAATATGACTAGCTTCTTTAATTTGAAAGAAGAACAAGTGAAAGTTGTCCATGAGGTTTTAGACAGTAAGGAGAATGATTTGTTGGATTTTAAAATGCTTGATGTAACCTATAATATTAATATTTATTATAAAGAAAAGCATGAGCAATTTATTTGTACATGCTTTATGTATGATGAAATTACATACTATAATGTATTAGAACATTTACGCGAGTTAATTAACGAATCTGTTTTCCAGGAATTTAGTTATCAAGATTACATTAGCCAATGTGATACTTTTGTTCCAGGATACGGAAAGGTAGAGCGAGGTTTCATGCCTAATTATTATATGGGGAAGCCCGAATTGATCCATCCGGAAGGGATTAATTATGAGAACGTTAGAGAAAAACGTATTCTTAAAGCATTACGAGTTGAAACGAGATTGAAAAATATCTTTGAAGATGATTTTTTATATTTCTGTAATTTAATAAATGAGGAATTTAACAATGAAGTCAAAAAAGCAGATATCTCAAGTTTATCTCTTAGTGTATGTATTCTATTTCAAAAATTATAACTAATAGCATAGTAACGGATCAATTCGAGGAGTACCTCGGAATGATATTCAATAAAAAAAATAAAAATGAATTTTATAGCAAGACAACCTAATGGGCTTTTATGCCGATTTTCAACGATAACAGATACTATTACTGATTATAACTTGACAGATGAAGAATATATTGAAATGTGTGCCCAAAAGGCAAGAGAAGAAGCTCGAGAAACATTGAAACATTCTCTTCGTCCATTTGAACGCGTAAAAGAGTCTTTTCGACCTGTCAATATGAGTAATAGCAAGTTTAATAAGATTCTGAGATTAATGGAAACAGAAGTAGTCAGATAAAAGAAAGCCGCTGCAAGATGGATGTAGCGGCTTTCTTTTTCTTTAATGCAATATGTTTTACGCAGATTTAGTTGTACCCAAATGCTATTATCATTATTTTTGTATCAGGTAATCAATCAGTATTTCGGGATATGAAGAAGAATCGGACAAAAATCATAGGACGGAGCTATGCTCATAAGGTTAGCGAGATACTCCGCATTTACGATGAACATGCACGGAGTGGCTTGAGCAACCGTGAAATCCTTCGTAGATATATCTGGCCTCTTTATCCTATCTGCGAAAAAACTTTCTATAATATCATCAACGCCAGTGCTGATCCACGCATTATCCGTCAACAGGATGAGCTGAAACGTCAGCTTTCGTTGTTCTGAATCTCATCCGCTACCGTAGTAATATATTCCGTTTCATAAACTTTAACACCTCCCGGTAATGAAAACTGGCGGCTGGTCCGACGTATCAGGACGGTATCACATCCGTCGAACCGCCAGCCGTGCAGATAAGAGTTTAAACGTTTTGCCAGCGTGAGACGTTCGGTGACGTGCTGCTCCTGCGTACTGCCATAATGGGTATCATCATAACAGTCGAAAGCAAGCCGGACGGTGATAGTCGTTTTTCCGTGCTGGAGACCGTTCTTGATATTGTCCCAGACGGTTTGAGGGATACTGATCAGGACGCAGGGGAATGTTACCGGATACTGGTCTTCTCCGTTAGTGAGTGCTTCCAGTTGTCCGCAGTCTTCATCAATGAGGGTAATTGCACTACCCATCTTGTCGGCTATTTGTTGTTGAAGGTCGTTGAAAAGTTGTTCCATAATGCTGCTTTTAAATATTGATAATCTTTTGAATTTCCTGCTGTAGCTTATCGCTTATCTTTTTTGTCAGTTCCGATCCGGGTGTAGATGGCATGAACTGGCGTCTGGGAATGTGTACGGTAAGCTTGGTCTTTTTCGTCAGTGCGAGACGTTTCCAGTTCAGCGCCTCTTCAGAGGCATTCTCTTCACGTTGTCTACGAGCTTTCCCGCCATGTTTCATTTTCCGTTTGATACCGGTGGCTTTATAGTACATAGCCCAGGCAAAGCGACGCATCTTTGGGGTGACGGTGGGGCTTATGACACCTCCCCGGTTGTGTAATCCGGCATAAGGCACGCGGGTGAAGACCGTAACGGTTCCGTTGCCCGGTGCATATTCAATGCTTCCTGACAGATGGTTTCTGCCTGAAAGCAATGGACCGTACCGGGAGTCCGCCACTTTCCCTCCGTTTCTCTGCCGCTCTGTCTCCTGCCATTTGTGGAAGCCATTATGGGTGAAACCACCCTTGCGGAAATCATCCTCAATATGCCGTTTGGCGATATTTCCGACGATGACCGGCATCTTTCGTCGTACGAGATCCTTAAGCTGTTCCTGTTTTTGCAGAATCCTACGGTTAAATTCCTGAATATCCATTTGTATCTTAAATAAATCTTTCCGTCAAAAAGGTTTTCACTGCTTCTTTCGCTCCCTCATAGGCATTCGTTACGTACGGATGCGTATCGCTGAATAGTCTTCCGTCTTTTCCGGGATTATTATCCAGTCCCGGTGCAGGCTGGTCTTTCGGATCATTGTCCCCATGAGGAGTTTCCGTGGACGGTTCATCCGTAGCAGCCAGTGAACATTTGCAATTCCAGCGGTCTCCCGGTCGATGAACATTCCAGAACGGGTGATTTATCGGCAGGATAGTTCCCCAAAAACCTTTATGGTCGGCTCCGGGATTTATACTGGTGCTGGGCATCCATTCCAGATTCGGCAGGATATCAGCGTATTGTTCAAAGCGCTGCCAGTCCGCTGCCTGGTGTGAACGTATGACAGCAGTGTCATATTCTGTCCGCAGCCAATGTTTTACATGATGATCCAGCATCGGGTGTACATCGTTTCTCCACTGTTCGAACGGTTTTAGATCACCATTCGAATCGAAGAGCCGTGTGGCGATATCGTTTTGCATACGGTGCACTTTGAAAGCGGAGAATACAGCATTGCCCCAGTCTATTTTCTGCCGGAACTCCACAGGAGGTTCTGTTCCGGATTCACTGATACCTTCATCGGTGGCTTCGGTAAAAATGCGGAAAGTCTCATTGAACAGGCTTTCCTCTATCTCTGTCATGGGTTGAAAGTCCTTTTCGTATATATGCTTCAGGGCACGTTGCAGGGCTTTATTATCGAAAATAAAAGCAGAGGCTACATCTTCATCAGTGGCATCCCGATACAGATCATTCATTACCAGTCTGAAGCCCCGTCCCTGTCCGGGGCTTTTCCGAAAAAACGGGTAGACCGGTTCTGTGGCTGTATGATCTGTGCGAACGGGTTATTCACCTTTTTCTTTTCTTCCATTTCCCCTTTCAACTGCTCATAATTATCGGGCTTTTCTACGTTCAGTTGCTCATACAGGTAGTCATCATCCAGGGGTAGGTCGAACACCGTTACAGCTTTCTCCAGCAATTCGGCACGGGTCTTTACCTGCTCCATGTCCGCGTCCTCCACATAAACGAACTCACCTCCTTTAGTATTCACTCCCAGAAATGCAAATATGTCTGTCATATCATAATTCAGCAGGTTCAGGATGGAAAGGGCATCCTGCTCTTCCAGTTCCTGCTCTATGTCCTGATGCACGGTACCCAGTGCCTGTGTGCCTGTCTCACTGGCTTCGGTGGTAAGAGTATTGCCAAGTACAGCCTTGCTCATTTCAGCATTACAGCGTTCCACGAGACTGCTGTACAGTTCACTGCTACCTGTTGTGTTTCCTGTTTCCACAAATTCCAGGTTAGATCCTTCCGGACAAAAGAAATCCATTCCTCCGCCTTGTTCCCGTGCAGCTTCCATTGCATTGTGCAAAGCTTCCGGGTCCGCCGCATCGTATGTATATTTACGTACCGGCATGCCGAATATCTCGGAGAATTGCGCCCAGTCACCAATAGTTCCACGCTTATAGATAACGTATGGAGCTGTACGCGCTAGAATCCCCAGCGGTTCTTTGCCCCGTATCATCAGCAGGTCTCCATAATTATCAAAACTTTCACCGTTGATGTCTTCTTGCCGTGTTTTGATGATGCGCAACACTGGATCTATGTGTTTGCGTGGTGCCAGATAATAATCTATCCAGCCTTTGGTATTGATATAGAACTGAACGAGCGTAAATCCCCAGTATTCCGCATCCAGTGCGTCACTGATAAATCGGAGGAACCAGGGTGATGATATCTGCTCGTTCACTTTATCATCAGGTATGCCGTTATGGCGAAATTCAATCTTCCTGCTTAGTACTCCGCTTTTCCGTTTTTGTACCACGCTGAACAGATGCGGGTCCATCAGGCTTTCGCTATAGATGTCATACAGCCTGACACGTCGTGTGAAATCTACGTTTTCAGCACTGCGGATGGCCTGCATATAGTCCCCCAGACCTATTCCGAAACGTTGTGGCTGTGTCAGTATCACCGTTGCTCCGGGACGGGTTACGTTACTCCCTTCGGTGATGCGTTTACTTTTTGCGGCTTTGTTCCGGAATACCGGAAACCTGTCTAATATATTCATAAATGATTGGTGCGTTTAGGGTTACTACTCATCAGCCAGGGGCTGTTCTTTTTCTGCTCTTCTTCCGGGAGCTTCGGTGCGCCGTCTATCGTTATTTTAAATGTCGCCACCTGTTTCAGCCATTCCATTGCACGGTCGTAGCGATCCTTGCGTATCTGCGACATCTTCTGAGGATTGTGAATACTGAACAAGTGATACACGGCGATATCTACCGCCATCATCAGTATAAGCTCATTGCGGGCCGTGCCTTCGGCCTTGAATATGGTATCAGTGTCATATCGTGCACTGAGATATCCGCGCATTTCGGCAATGGCACGGTCCTCGCAGATCTCAATGATGGCGTTATCATTACGGGTCAGGGCATCCAGTATTTCGCGATGGATGCTGGCATCGTAATCTTGCGGAGTTATAAATTTACTCATGGCTATAATCGTTTGGGGTTCCGGCGGTCATTACGATGTATCACAGTCACCGGTACCAGTTGTTGAATCTTCTTTTTGATGATGCAGTAACCGCCTTCCACGCAGTCGGGACCGTCGGCGGGAAATTTCAGCCGCAGGGTGAACAGTCTGAACTGGTCGTCCAGACGTTTCATGTGCGGGTTGTTTCTTTCAGCTTCGTTGAGGATAAGGTTTCCTTCCCGGTTTAAAGGTTCCAGGTTGGCTTCGATACGGGTAGCCTTGTCGGTCTTTCTTGCTTCGTCGGGCTGGATGTATAATTGGATATTCCTTTCACGGCGTACCTTGCCCACCAAAGGCTTGAATACCTGCTGGAAGAAAGGGTCCTGCAGTTTATTGTTCTCCATGTAGCAATACACAGGCACCTTGCCGCCTACGTACTCCAGCAGCTGTACATACCAGTCGATGAACTCCGCATTCAGCCCGCGGTCTAGGCAGGGCTTGATGATATAGAGTTTCGGACCGATCATCCCCATCAGGATACAGCTTTTCGTACTGCTGTTCTTGCTCTTGTTCTCGCCGGGTGCCGGGTCGCCGTAAATGACCAGGAACTGGAACTTCTTGAGGTCAGGTACTTTGCCGTAAGTGATCTCCTTAAATACTTCGCCTTCTGTCACCGGATTGTTGAAGTATTCCGTCTGCTGGGCGGCAGTACTGATTTTAGACAGAGCGATATCAATACTTTCTTCTGTATTTTTAGACGGCCAGGTACTGTATCCTTTTTCATCACGGATGTTCACTACGTCCCAATGATCAGCCATGTGTCCGGCACGTACCACGCAGCAGTCACGGGCAATGATATTTCCACAGAAAACAATCAGTGTTTTTACCGCCGTGTCACGTGTCCCGTACAGTGCTTTTTCCCACCATGTCCAGTTCTTGTCTATCGTGTCCGGATTCCGGCAGCCTTCATCCGTATCGAAGTCATCTACCAGCAGCACATCCGGACGGACAGCGCCGTTGCGGCTGCCACGAGGAGCGTTTCCGGCACCGACAGCACGGAATGAACAACCGCATTTGGTGATAAACTCCTCGGCACACCAGTTGCCGAGATTCACCTGTACACCATAATAAGCACGTATCAGGGCATTCTCTTCAAACTGTTTCTTATAAGGATCGAGCAACCGGACAGCACTGTCCTGTGTGGCGGAAGCCATCATCACGTTGCACTTCTTTTTCGTAAGCGCAAGGTACATGACGATAAACATCACCGTCGTACTTTTCGCCAGTCCCCGTGCCCATGACAATACTTCGAACCATTCCTCGTGTTTGATGCAACGCCGGATAGCCTTTATCTGGAACTCTGCAAATTCAAACTTGCAGTACTCGGGGAAAAAGAAGCTGATCCATTCTATCGGATCAGCTTCCAGACGGGCACGGTCCTTGGCAATCTGCGCTTGCGTCAGATTGACGTCGGAATTTTGGCGGCGAAGTCCGGATTCATAGAAGACTGCCCATTCCCTAAGCGCATCACGGTCTTTTTGCGTCTGTGTCATAAACTATCCTTTATAAAAGCGTCCCACAATCGAAGAAACTCCTTGCTCTTATCCAGATCGAACGGTCGCAGCCAGTTGATGAATTTCATACCTACACTGATAATGTCGGCAACACCTACATCTGTTTCCATCTTCTTAATAGCTGTCGCCAACTTGTTCAGTGTGTCGGCTTCAGCGGCATTGGCATAACGCTTTCCCTCTTCACGCTCACTGATCACACGGTTGATCTCCGCTACTTGCCGGTGCAGGCTGGCAACCTGCTGTTCTCGGGTAAGTGTCATGCCTACTTTCATTTCCTCCCATTTCTCCGCTGCTATCCAGCGGTTGATGGTGTTGCGTGATACACCTACTTTGTCCGCGATCTCCTGTTGTGTCAGGTTATCTTTCAGATATAATGTGCGGGCATAACCCTTTTTCTGTTGTGTGGTCAAATCTGCCATGATGATAAGTCGTTAGAATTTACACAAAGGTCATTATCCCGGAGGTGAACAGGAAAAAAGCGCAAAGAGGTTACAGACAATGCCACAGCGCCTGCATACTTGCCCGCAAGCGTTACACACTTTTTTGTACGGTTGCCCCTGTCACTATAAGTTTGTGACAGATTCAAAGCCGGAGACGCACATTGCATCGCTGCCGGCACTATATCCTAAATGCTGAAATATGATTCTTTTTAAATCCATACTGAATGAAAAGACTGCCAGTCTGCTGCTCTACGGAGAAATCAGTGACGAAGGCGGTGACGGCAAGATAGCCAGCCGTGACATCGTGAACGAAGTGATGTACATGGACGGCAGTTATGAGAACCTGAATATCCGGATCAATTCCATTGGTGGCGATGTCTATCCCGGTATTGCCATTTTCAACGCTATCCGGCAATGCAAGAGTAACGTCACGATCTACATAGACGGTATTGCCGCCAGCATTGCAGGAGTCATTGCCCTGTGCGGAAAACGGGTGGAAATGAGCCGTTATTCCCGCATGATGCTGCATAATGTCAGCGGTGGATGTTACGGTAACAAAAAGGACCTTCAGGACATGATCTCTACTATCGAAAGCCTAGAAGACACCATTGCTGAAATTATTTCCGGACGTTGCGGCAGGGATAAGGAAGAAGTGAAGAACGCCTATTTCGATGGTACCGATCACTGGCTGAAGGCGGACGAAGCTCTCGCCCTCGGACTCATTGACGCCATCTACGATGTGGAAGCGGTACCCGATGAAAGTACCACAGACGATATATACCGCATATTTACTAACCGGCTGGAGCTGGAGCAACAGCCACAAAACCCTGATAAAATGAAATTGGAAGACTTTAAAAAGATTCCCCGCTTTGCCAACTGCGCGGACGAAGCGGCAGTGATGTCCATGCTTGGCGATACTGCCCAAAAAGCGGACAAGGCCGATGACCTGGAAAAGGAGAACGGTGAACTGAAAGAACAGCTCAGCCGGCAGGAAGAGGAACGGATCGAGACAGCCGTAACGGATGCTGTAACAGACGGGCGCATTGGTGCCGATCAGAAAGATACCTATAAGAACCTTCTGAAGGCTGATTTCAAAAACGGTTTGACTGCACTGAAGGCGATGAAGCCTAAGAAGCTGCTGAAAGACAAGTTTGAGAACCAGGAACCGCAAGCCGGTGAAAGTCCTTGGGAAAAACGTCAGAAGGAAATACGTGAGAACATCCGGAAATAACCTGTAATACGCAAAGATATGATACCGATTAAAAATCCAAAGAATGCCAAATTGGGCGGTTCGTCCTACTTTGGCAAGAATGTCGGGAGCAGCGTACGCAGTGCCGGCAGTGCCCCACAGATACGTGGGCGACAGAAGGTTAAATACTAACAACTAATAACTTACAAGGACAATGGCTATTCAAGGATTGAATACTACCAACTATTCCGGCGAAGTGCTGGAAAATGTACTGACCCTTGCCACTACAGGCAATAAGTTGGTCAGCAGGGGACTGATTATGGTTATCCCCGGAGTGAACAGCGCAATCAGCATTCCACGCGTTAAGGCGGGAAAGATGTTGCAAAAACGAAAGGAAGACCCTACGAAAGCTGACAGCAAGGGGGACTTTACTTATAGTGAAAAGAAACTGACACCTAAGGATATGATGGCATTTACGCTCTTCAATCCCCGCGCGTTCGAACATATCTGGCGTCCGTTCCAGCCTTCGGGAGACCTGGTGTTCCGCCAGTTGCCCGGCAATGTGCAGAATATCCTGTTACAGGAACTGCTGAAACAGGTAGGACACGAACTGGGTTACCAATACATTAATGGTACATACGAAGACGGTTCGGACGATGCGCTCCTGATGGACGGTATCCTGACACAGGCTGCCAAAGATGCGGATATCGTGAAGGTAAAAAGTGTAGGAACTACGATGCTGCAACGTCTTAAAGAACTGCGTACAGTGATTCCGGTGACCATGCGCAATAATCCCAACCTGCGCATTCTGATGAGCGTGACGGACTTTGACACGTATGATGACGAACTGACGCAACTTGCAAATAAAGGTGCGGCTCCTACGGATATCAATCAGGAACGTTACAAGGGCATTCCGTTTGAAGTGTTGACGCAATGGCCGGAAGGCTTGATGGTAGCCACCATTTGTGACAGTGGCATGAATGGCAATCTGTTCGCCGCCGTCAATCTGCAGAATGACGAAAACGTGATTCAGATTGACAAGTGGGCGAATGCCAGCGAGCTTTATTTCTTTAAGATGCTGATGAAGGCAGATACGCAAATTGGTTTCGGTGAAGAATTTATCGCAATTGATTGGCGTGCTGACGGTGCGTTCAAACCAACTGTTGAAGGATAAGGAGAGCGGACGATGGCAAAGAAAGAAAAAGTTACGGTGATTGTCCTGGAGGAGTTTCAGGACAAGTTCGACCACAAGACCATGTATCCGGCGGGAACAGAGCTGGAAGTAGACAAGGAACGCGCTGATGATCTGGTAAGTCGCAAACTTGCTAAAGTCAAGGAAATGAAAACTCCCAAAGATCCGAAAGAACCCGAGAAATCCAAGGAAGTAAAGACTGAAACAGCAAAGACTGAAGCTGAGAAAGCTGAAGAAGGAGAGAAAGACGATGACAAGGGGACTGAGAAATAATAATCCCGGTAATATCCGGAACAGTAAGACCGTGTGGCAAGGAGAGATTGTTCCCTCTACCGACCGTAGTTTTAAACAGTTCAAGACGATGGCTTACGGCTATCGTGCTATGATCAAGCTCTTGCAGAACTACCGGAAGTTGAATGGATGTCGCACGATATCGGACTTCATCAACCGATGGGCACCTCCTGTGGAAAACAATACATCAGGCTATATCAGCCGGGTATGCAGGGAAATGCAGGTGCCCTCCAGTTATGTTCCTGATGTGAACGACAAGGGAACCATGTGCGCCTTTGCAGCTGCCATGTCACAAGTGGAAAACGGCATTCCTGCGGTGATGGAAGACGTACAGGCAGGATGGGACTTACTCTAAGTTAAGGAGGAATAAGATGGATACACTTGAATACATGAAGCTGGTCTGTGGTATCCTTACGGTTATCATCACCTACGGAGGATTCAGGATGTATACCGACAGACGGAAATATATTCAGGAGGTGGAGAAGCTGAAGGCGGAAGTCCGTGACGCGCAGGTGAACACCCGTGGCAGCGAGCTGGACAACGTTCAGAAAGCGATGCAAATCCTGATGGATGAAATTGTAGAACCTTTAAAGCAAGAAATAAATGCGATTCGAAAAGAACTCGGAAAACTTCGCCGGGCTGTTGAGAAGTCCAACAGTTGCCGTTTTGCTACTAACTGCCCTGTGCGTGATGAGTTGCAAAAGCCCGAAAAGATTGGAGAAGATTACCTCCCTAGACAGCCTGTACAGCGCAAGAGGATTCGTTCTGATACAACAGCCGGTACCGCCAAGCATTGCAAAAACGGTGTTTCCGACCAGAACACTGAAAACGATACCGATAGGAACAGGCTTTAGTACCCGCAGCGGACAGGCAACCGTCAACGTGACGCGGGTATCGGAAGATTCAGTAGAGGTAAGCGCCACTTGTGACAGCCTGGCACGTGAAGTAATCTTCCTTCGTGAAGAACTGACACGCATCCGCAATGAGACCGGTGAGGAAGTGGAAGAACCTCCTCCGCAGATTGTGAAGGAACCGACCGGATGGCAGTGGTTCCAGATATGGACAGGACGGATAGCCGTTGCCGTACTTATTCTGATAGTGATCAAACGGTGATTGAAATGAATTTAAATAATATAAATTTTATGGCAGAACTAGGATATGTGCATGGTAGTGACATGCTTGTCGGATTAATGGTTGAAGATGCTTTTTCCCCACTGGGGCATTCAAAGACCTGTACCGTCAGTAATAAGGCAGAAACCAAAGAACGTGCAGTAAAGCCGACTTTGGCGGAAAAGGCAAAAGCGGCTAATGCCGGCAAGTGGAAAGAAAAATCAGTGAGCGGTCTGTCCGTCGAAATCAGTTCGGAAGGATTCCGGTTCTACGGAGATGAGATGGGGTATGACAAATTACTGGAACTTTGGGAAAAGAGCGAACCTGTGACGGTACGTTATGCGCTACGTGGAGAGGAAAAGACGAAATACCGTGAAGGAAAATTCCTTATCACAAGCCTGGAAGAGACATCTCCTTCGGATGACGACTCTACCTATACTATCTCTTTGGAAAACTCCGGTCCGGTTGAGACCAAGACTGTAGCTCCACAAGGATAATGTATCACCCTTAACTTGTATCATCCAATGAATAAAGTAATCATTTGTGCGAAAGAATATCCCTCGCGCGTGACCATGGGGGCAATGATCGACTTCAAACGCGAAACCGGCAGGGATGTCAACGAAATCGGTGCTGATGTGGAACAGCTGACCATGTTTATGTATTGTTGCGTCCGCAGTGCTTGCCGTGCTGATAAAATCGACTTTGCACTGACCTTCGAACAGTTTGCCGACGGCATCAACCTGGAAGACTTTACCGCCTTTCAAAACGGCATGACGCCGGAAGAAGACGGATTAAAAAAAAGAAGGGGACGAAAACATAACGATTGAATCTCTGATGGGACTGGCGATGGGGTGTGTCGGGATGTGTCTGAATGACTTCTGCCGTCTCACCCCGTCGGAGTTTACGGCCGTCTTCGAAGCCTGGCAACAGCAGGAGACGTACGCAGAGCGCAGGGGGTGGGAACAGGCACGCTTCCTTGCATGCAGCATACTGAAGCCCTACAGTAAAAAAAGTCTGGAATTAACTGACGTATGCCGGTTCTCCTGGGACGCGAAACCTGCAAGGGAAGTGGAGGAAGAACCCAGTACACAGGAAAGGTTCGATGAGATCAGGGCTCTGTGGAGTGGGATTTGAGACCTTTCTTTTCCTCTTCCAGTTCGTGGATGAGTTCATCAATATCCTTTTCGGTGATGGTACAATCATCTTTCTTGAAGAGTCCGTACAGACCGATAACGATGAATAATACTATAAAGAAACCTCCAATAGTCATAACTGTTTGATTTTTACTTCACAAATATATGGAAAAAGTTTCATTCGACATCATACTTAACCTGAAAAATAATGTTTCGGGGGCGTTAATTAGCGTCAAGAAGCAATTCGATGCCATAGATCAGGCTGCGGAACAGGTGTCTTCCACCACCAACCGTTTCGGAAACCTTTGCAGCAGGTTGAAAATGCCTGACCTGAATGCGTTTTTGGGAGTAGCCGAGCGATTGGGTGGTGTGCTGGGTGAGTTATCTCAGGGAGGTATGTCTTTCGGACAGTCTATGGCAGACCTTAGTTCCATCACTGGTATTGCGGGTGATGATCTGAAAGCTCTTGGTGAGAATGCTCGTAAGGTGGGCCAAGATTCCGGCTTGGGAGCTGGTACGGCGGCACGTGCGTATGCGATCCTCGCCAGTCAGATAGACGTTGCTGTCATTGGCATGTCGGGTTTGAATAACCTACAAGAAAAGAGCGTGACGCTGGCACAAGCCTCGGGCATGAGTATCGATGCTGCTGCAACATCACTGGCTGGTACAATAAATCAATTCGGGCTATCGGCAAATGAAGCAGAACGGGTGATTAATGTGCTGGCGGCAGGAAGCAAGTATGGAGCAGCTGAGATAGAAGAACTCTCTCAAAGTTTCAAAGTGGTAGGTTCAGCTGCTTCCGCCATGGGGCTAACTGTAGAGCAAAGTGCAGGAGCATTGGAAGTGCTGTCTAAAGCAAACTTGAAGGGTAGCGAAGCGGGAACGGCCCTGCGTAACATCATTCTGAAACTGAATACGGAACTGGGAGTTGACCTGAGCCGTACTTCTTTGTCCACAGCGTTGGACGCATTGAAACCGAGACTGACGGATGCCACTTATTTAAGCAAGCTCTTCGGCATGGAGAATATTGCCGCCGCGCAATATCTGATACAGAATTCATCGGCTGTCGAGGAGATGACCCGGAAAATGACGGGTACCAATGTGGCTCAGGAACAGGCGGCTGTACGGACGGATACGACGGCACACAAGATGGAAATACTACGCGCAAAGGTAGATGACATAAAAATCAGTTTTTCCAACTTATTGGGGCCGATGTCCGCCTATGCTTCCGTGATAGGTGAAAATGCGGTTGTGCTGGCTTCATTTTATCAGATAGGAACTGGTGCCGTATCCATGCTCAGTAAATATCATATTGCTGCAAAAACGGTAGTGGTTACTCAGATGGCTTTTAATGGAATACTAGGTTTGGGACAGCGCGCCCTCTACATTTATCAAATGCAAGTACTTGCCGCCCGTGTCGCTATCGTTTCTACCACGGGAGCTACAAAACTGATGAATATAGCCATTGCGGCAAGCCCGTACATGCTTGCTGCCGTCGCTGCCGTGGCTTTAGGAGTCGCCATTTACAAAATAGCCAAACGCAGTAGTGAAGCGGAGAAAGCACAAAAAAGGCTGGGTGATACAATGGCTGATATGAATAAGGAAGCCATTGTAGAACGCTCCCGGCTGGATAACTTATTTGAACCGCTTAAACGAGCTAAGGAAGGCTCGGAAGAATGGAACCAGGCAAAAGACAAGATTGTGGAACAATACGGGGAATATCTGTCTAAACTGGGTATTGAAATTAAAGATGTCAATACAGCCCGTACCGCTTATGAACAGCTTAGCCGTGCTATTCTTGATACAGCCCGCAGCCGGGCTTTAGATGCTGCTACAGCCGGCGCAGCGGAAAATTATGCTGAAAAGGAAAGCGAGGCCTTAAAAAATATAAGAGAAAAACTTTATTCCGGCATCGGTTCAGGTAAAAGCAATATAACAGCCCAAGAAGCTGGAAAAGCATGGGCACAAATCCGTACCGCTGTACGTGCCGGAGAAGATATTCCTGAGGAAGCGCAGAATATTATAAAGAAATTGGGTAATAGTATGACCAATTCAGAAGGAAAAACTATTACCACTAATGTCTTGGGAACCACCATCACCAAACAAATATCCGCAGCAAGACGTGCGCGGGAAACATATGAACAAGAGATAGAACAGGCGAAATCCCTCTTTGGACAAACAGAGAAGATTCTGTATTCTGCTTCAGGAAACAGTTCCACAGGAAATGGAACGGGTGGCAATACCGGCAGTGATTCTTTAGAGAAGAAAGAACTCACCTTGGCTGACATCAAAAAGAAAATAGAAGAACTCCGGGCAACGCAACAGACTGCATCGGATGAAGAAGGACGTAATATACAGGGTCAGATCAATCAACTGGAGTCTCTTAAAAAGGCCAAGGAAAAAGCAATGGGTATCGGTGGAGACCCGACTTTCATGAATGGCAGTATTGATGCCATGAAAAATGAACTGGCCAAATATGAGAAAGAACTATCCGGCAAACCAATAGGAGAAGCCTCTATTGACTTGCAGATTAAAATTGATAATCTGAAAAATCAAATAGAGGGTGTCAAAATATGGATAGAGAAAGAAGCGTTCAAAGACACTCATGGTGAAATTAAGGTAGATGTAATTCCTTCTTCCAATGCCGGACGTGGTCTTGGGCAAATGGCGGAAGAGTTTCAAGACGAGAGGAGCAAGAAGAACCCGGATAGTGAGCAGAAGATACTGACGCATGATGCCATTAAAAAGATGAAGCTTCCCCAAATTGAGATGCCCAAGATTGATCCAAAGAAAAGCGGCTTTGAAAAATGGAACGAAGCGGTAGACACTGCTTATAAAAAGAATCAGGATCTAATCGAAGGCATGAGCGGCATTGGAAGCGTAATGGGCAGCCTGGGGCAAGCCGTCGGAGGAGCTGCCGGAGAATGGCTGAACTGGGGCGCGAATGTAGTGCAGGCTGTCGCAGCTGCGATCCCTCAGATCACGTCACTGCTGGGGTTGCAGTCAACACAAGTTGCGGCAAATACGGCTGTGGCCGGTTCCGGAGCAGCTGCTTCCACCGCAAGCATTCCGATTGTTGGCCCTATACTCGCAGTTGCGGCTGTGGCAAGTGTCCTGGCCGCTCTCGCCAATCTTCCCAAGTTTGCCAGTGGGGCAATAGCATATGGTCCTACAATGGGACTTTTCGGTGAATACTCCGGAGCACAGAATAATCCGGAGGTCGTTGCTCCTTTAAACAAACTCCGACAATTGATACAGCCGGCAGGTGGCATGGGAGGCATTGTAGAATTCAGAATTGACGGCAGAATGCTCCGTGGGGTATTAAATAAGGTAGACCGATATAACCAACGTACAAGATAATGGAAAAGCAGTTAAGATATCAGGGAGAGTTTTTCAGCGTAGCCGGTGTGCTGTGGCGCGTGGAGATATGGCAGGATGCGGACACTCCTTATCCGGTAGTCGGTGAGTTACGTTTCCCTTCGGATACTCCGTTATCATTTGAATGGTTTGAAACTGACAAGCTGGAACCTGTGCAGGGAAGCGGTGCAACGCTTCAGATAGTAAGCAAGGTGGACCGGCAATACAAGGATATGTATACCGTTGAAGCCGGAAGCATACGTATGGATGCATACAGGAACGATGTTTTGTATTGGAGCGGAACGCTGGATACAGAAACATACGAGGAACCTTTTTCATATGATAATGAATATGAAGTGAAGCTGACGTTCAGTGATTTTTCCTTGCTTGACCGTATGAATTTCTCGTTAAGTGGGGCACGGTCCATCGGCAGCCTTATTGAAACCTTTATAGCAGAGACGAAAATCAACCATCGGGGATTTGAAAAATATATATCAACTACATGCAATTCTGTTTCCGGTGAAATGCTGTATAATGTGGGAATAAGCTGCGAGAACTTCTATGATGAAGAAGGAGTGCCGATGACGATGCGTGAAGTCCTTGAAGAAATACTGCGTCCGTTTGCCTTACGTCTGATACAGCGTGCGGGAAAAGTATTCATATATGATTTGAATGCCGTGCAAACAGCATTTGAACCTCAAACGGTACATTGGGAAAGTGATGATGCGGTGTTGGGGGTAGACAGGGTTTATAAGAATGTGACATTGACATTCAGTCCATATCCGCAAAAAGAACTGTATACATCTACATTGACAGAAAAGATGTTGGATGAAGGGGCTGAACAGTATTATGTAGCGAAAGACACAAGCAAAAGTCCGTTTGATACAAACAATATCGGTTTCATGATCGAATTGAAAAAAAGTTCCGGAGTAAGTGGAGAAATAGAGATTGATACGGACAATGCCAGACTGTTCAAAATCACTCCTGTATTCTCCGGCAGTGAGTCCTTTGGCATCGCCGCACGTGTAAGAGATGTTTTTAAACCTCTTTTCTCCGGGATGGAAACCCCTGTAAATGCAAGTGGATATGGGGCAGCGAATAAACCTTTATTCACGGTACGGCGCATGTTGTCATTGCCGGAAACACACGCTGTTTTTAATGGCTATACTCCGGGGGTGGTTATCGATCCGCAGGCATGCCTTACGGATGTTATGTTACGTTTGAAGGTAGAAGCGCTGATTGACGCGCGCTTTAATCCTTTTGAGGAAGCCACTGGTACTAACAGAAAAAACGAATACGAAAAATTTCAAGGGATAAGTGAATATAACATATCGTATGCGTTGCGTATTATTGATACGAACGGGAGCGTCAAGATGCATTATGCGAACAGATACAATGACGGTAGCGCCCATAATGATTTTTATGCAACTCAATATGTCGAAATGAATGGAAAATGGATTGACGGAGGTGCTGTAACAAACAGTAAAACGACGTTGAGATATTATGACCGTGCAGGATATACCGGGTGGAAAGGAGGCTGGCAATCTAACAACGTTGGATATAGGTATTCATATGTTCCAAAGGAATCTGCCGGAGACGGAGATTTGATACCAATACCTCCCGGATGCCAGGGATGTATGCTTGAGCTGTCAATCTTAAATTTCTTCGGCCCTGTGAGAAGTCGGGGAGAAAATCCAACCCCTTTTAAAGACTACTACCCTAACTGGATATTATTTAAGATCCCTGAACTGACTTTAGTAAACTCCTATGGCAAGGCAATAGACGGAAATGATATCGAATACAAATCGTGGCTTAATTCTTCAGCCAAGGAAGAAAAGAAAATAGAAACGATTGTCGGTACTCCACGTACTTCGGCAAATTTCGGCATGGGGATGCTGATGGATGTGTCATCGCGTACTACATTGAGCATGTTTACTCGTGCAGGCGTAACCGCTCCTTTGGAAAAACTATTGATAGGCACTTGGTATAGTAACTACAGCAGGCGGATGAATATGCTTTCGGGAACTGTACGGCTATTGGATGGCTTTGGTACCTATACAGATGCGAATGAGACCGATACCTATTTAATGGTGTCGGAGGTTCAGGATGTGCAGTGGGATGAGAGTAATGTGAAGTTAGCTGAAATAGCGCCTGACAATTTTGAAGGAGTAGAATATGAATAAAATCATGAGGGAATATGAAGAAGCAATATAATATACTCATTTCAGAACGCAAGCCTGTCCCACGTAGTAAAAGGCTACGTGAAGCCGGACAGTCCGCTTCGTCTGCGGCTGTCCCTGTGTCAGGCAATGCTGGAGGGGCTGGAATTGGAAATGGATCAGATACAGGTATAAGTAGAGATATCCGTGTCAATTCACCATCTGTGGGACATATTATAACAGGCAGTGTTCTTCCTAGTGGAATGAGATACGAACAGATATTCCGAAAGATGCTTTATGCGCCTACTCCTGCGACACTAATAGGCAAATTGTCAACCGCTAATGATGTTGAGTTCGGATCAACCAAAGGTTTCATTACATATACCGTCACCCGCAACGACAATGGTGCAATGATCAAAGCATTCTACGATGACAAAGAAGAAAACGTATTGGAATTCACAGGCGATCCTGCCGGCGTTCAAACCGCAACAAGGCAGTTACAAGGAAACTACACACAGGGAGAATCCTATACTGCAACAGTCATATATGCCGCTTCTGAAGACGGAGATATAAAAGAAACGATTTTGACCAGCAAGATCAGCGTGAATGTACATAGAAAATGGTTTGCAGGCGTTTGTAATTCGGTTCCTACGACTTCAGCCGAGGTGCGGGCACTTTCAGGCAGTGGATTGTATAAGGGCACCGGATCGTACAAGTTCACAATAGGCAATTATAAGACTTTCGTTATCTGTATTCCAAACGGTACCATCAAGGATGTTTCACTGGAGAGATACCAATATAATTTCATGGATTTGGATTCTGCTGCCACTCCGCGAAAGATCAGTGTTGAAGGTGCTAACGGAAGTACACCTTTGGAATATACGATGTATGTGTTCAGTACGGCTACGACAAGCAGCGAAACGGATAATTTCACCTTTAAAACGAATTGAGTATGGCACTAGATATAAAAGGGAGCAGTTTCGCCGGCAGGTACAAACGTGTCAATGGTTATTCTATTGATTCGACTGACGTGTGGGAAACCTTAGAAGAAGCCCGTGTCTATGCCCGTAATACAGATACGGAGCCTTATGTTCCCTATGCCGGACAAGTAGTTTCCGTCATTGAGAATGGAACTATTTATAAACTAGTAAAGGATGATACAGTACCTGAAACTGACGGCAAGAAACATTTCAAGCTTGCCATTATCGGCAGTAACAACGACAATGATGATCGGTATGTACGAAAAGACATAGCCGAAACAATCGAAAAGCTGATGACCTTCCTTGAAGGTATCAATGCGAAGGGGACATCCACGCTCGAACAGATAAAGCTTGTCGGTGACATCATTTCTAATAATTTCTCCACCGGCAGTACAGGATTCGGTATTTATAAAGATGAACAAGGTAATTATCATCTTGATATAGACTTCGTTGACATACGAAAAAAGTTAAGCATCAACGAGATACAAGTGCAGCAGTCTACCTATATAGGAGGGAAACAGTACAACACTAATGGTGGAATCATCTGTAACAAGGTTGAGGACAGGGGAGACGTTTACAGATGCTATTTCAAAACGACCGATGCCGAAGGACGGATTGTCAGAAATACCTTTGAAGTCGGTGATTTTGCTATCAGTGAGACTTTTGCACTGAAGACCGGAACAACATTTTATTGGCGTTATGTGAGCGGATGTGGTGATGATTATATAGAACTCTCCAAAACGAATTGCGCATCCGGTAGTGATGTGCCTTCTGTGGGTGATAATATCGTCCAGCTTGGTAACGAAACAGATCCGGTACGTCAAGGCGCAATCGTCTGGGACAGTGTAACAGTCGGCGGTCCCTACATTCGTATATATAAAGGTATCAACTCCTATACAATGCCGGAACCACTTATCGACCTGAATACTGTACTGAGTGAGATATCCGCTAAGTTCATTAATCAGGCCACAGGGAAAGATATAGACGATACTATTAATGACCTTCAAACGGACATGGATCTTGTCAGGGAGCAAACGGATAAGGAATACACTCTGTGGTTCTTTGACTACGATCCCACGCTGGAGAACCTGCCGGCATCCGATTGGACTACTGACGAACTTAAAACCATGCATGAGCAGGACATGTTCTATAATCGTCTGACGGGACATGGATACAGATTCGAACCGGATGACAGTTCATGGAGTTGGAATGACATAACGGACCATTTGACGCTGAAGGCACTGGAAGATGCATCCAAGGCTCAGGACACTGCTGATGGGAAACGGCGGGTATTCGTATCCCAGCCAAAGGATTCCGATGTTTATGATATCGGCGATATGTGGGTGAATGCAACCTATTCCGGTGAAGGTGTCGCTTATAAGAATGACTCTCTCGTCTGCATCACTGCAAAAGCGAAAGGAGCAGCATTCTCTATAAAACACTGGCAACCTAGCTCAACGGCTACCACCGCCTATCTTGAGAATTTAGGTGACCGGATACTCGCAGCCGTAACGGATTCGGAGGAAGGCATCGAAGCGGCAAAAAGACTAGCCAATCAAGGTATCAGCGATGCGTATGACGCTGCTCAGGACGCACTAAACGCTCTGGGAATTGCAAGAGATGCACAGGAAGCGGCAGATAAAAACACAGCTGTCATCCAGGTGACGAAGGATTCTATTGCCGCTCTTGTAGAAGGAATCCATTTTGATAATTCCGGTAATATCACAAACATTAATACGAGCGGATTGGTAACTACCGATGATTTCAATGTACTGTTATCTAAAAAGATAACCTTTGACGCGGAAGGTCATGTGAGTAATATCAGCACATCCGGTCTTGTTACAGAGGCAAGCTTCACGCATTTGTTTTCCAAGCAGGCTGCCTCAGACGGATATGTGAAGAAGGCGTACATTGACCTGTTTGTAACTGAGAATGAAAACGGAACGTTCCAGTCCAACGCACTAGTAAGTGCGGATAAGATTGACTTTAAAGGTGGTACCGTAAAAATAGCTGCAGAGAATATTGATTTTGAAGGTGCTGACTTTAAATTGAGTGCAGACAATATCAACTTTGAAGGTACTACCGTAAAAATAGCTGCAGAGAACATCTCCTTGGAAAGCTATGAATCTGATGGAGGTGGATTCAGTATTATTAATGGGGAATTAATGATAAATAAGGGCACCATAGGAGGTTTTGAAATAGGTGAGGCAGGAAGTCTATTTTGTGAAGGCCCCTCCCAGTTACATTTCTCCAATGGCGTTCTTGATACACTTATAGCTCCCGGTAAAATAGATCTGACCCGTTCATCTGTCGGAACAGCATTTAATATTTCAGGCATCTCATATAATTTCGCTCTTGGAGATAGCGGGCTAGAGTTAACGACAAGAAATCTAAAAATTACAGCAACTGGTTCATGGAATGTTCCAGGAGTTCTTGGATGTGTTGAAATTTACACTGATGGTACTATTGCCAATATAAATAGACAATGGGGGGATGGTGTATATATAAGTAGAGTTTTTCTTAATACAGATCGAGAATACGAATTTACCCATAATATTGGGCATACGGATTATTATTTCATGGCGATACCTTCAAGTAACTGGGTAGAAGGTTTCCATGAGGCAATACCTTCATATACTTACCTTGGGAATAAAGATTTCCGTCTGTTATTCAGGGCTGGAGATAATAGTAAAATAAGACCTGTATACTTTATGGTTGTAATTTTCGGTAAACCTTACAAATAATTTATTAATAAAATGAATATGAAAATCAATTTTAAGAGAATCGAGGCGCAGACTTCTTTCGAAGGCGGTAAACAGACCTTCGACACCGCTGAAACGGTTGGTAACGAAATGATGTACAACGGCAGCATCCTGCTCGACATAGGTTTTGAGGAACTGGCTAAGCAGATCTACTACTCAAGTGAAGAAGTAGAAGTTCCTGAACGGTATTGCAAGGCGATGGAACTGGTGGTGAAGAACTCACGTCTCATAGCTGCGGTGAAAAGAGAAATAATCAACCAGTTGAACAAGTAGTATGGGGTATATCAAGTTTGTTTTAAGTGTGCGCAAAACGGATGACAAGGGTAATACCACCCGTACCGTGATCAGCCGTGTTGAAAGCGACATGGCTGATACCGGCATGCTTGAGACAAACCTGATCATGCATGCGCTTTCAGCACGCGGAAAAATAGAAATCAAGGAGGAAGGCTTCCCGTATGCCTTCCCGTTAATATTTGGAGAATAGTTTTATGGCACTGAATATAGAACATAAGGAAGAAAATGAAGGCAAGAATTCCCGCGGACGTCTGTCGGCTGAAGAATTCAATAATCTGATCGATACCGTCAAGGAATTGGAGAAAAACGCAAATACTCCTTCTTCAATAGGAGAATTAAAGAATGTCTCCCCTGAATCCGATACGGCAGAAGACGGTTCCGTATTACTGTACGGCAATAATGGATGGTCTCCTGCTGCCGGAGTGTTTATTCCCACCGGAGTTGCGGAGGACGGATCTATTATAACCACCTTTGAAGACTTAATGAACTATATTTCCTCACATAGCGGCGGAGGTGGAGAAACTGGGATACAAAGAAACCTGCGTATAATCAATAACCTGGACAGTAAAAGCCTGTCAGCCAGCAAAGGGGAACCTTGCCATTTGAATTTTACTTTCATCAGCCAGGAAAGATACAGCACCAACGAACCTTATGAAGATACCGGAGAGCGTGGGTTCTGTCAGATCTCTGTTAAAAACAGCAACAGCGCTGAGTATCTTGTCGTCAAACAGCTGTATATCAGTTCCGGTTCTCCTTTCAGTATTGACGTTGCGGAGTTTCTGGCGTCCGGAGCAAACAATGTAATGATCAAAGTAACGGGAGAAGTGACGGAAGTGACGGCTCCGGCATTTGTATACACGGTACAGCTTACTTCATTGTCCATCAGTGCGGACAACTTTAAATGGTGGACGGCTTACACCGGTGCCATTACGCTTCCTCTGAATATCAGCGGTAATATTTCAAAAACATTGTATGTGACTGTTACCGGGAAGGATTATAATGAATCCTACCAGATTCAGATCGGTACAGGCGTATATACGGAAACCGCCTACAATTACTCTGTAATCCACCCGGGCGTGACAGGCGTATTCAATATATCTGCTTATGTCTCGAACTCGGACGGGACGGTCAAGACAAGAACGATATCGTTCAATGTCATTTGCGCGGTAGCCGGCGAACAAAGGAAGCTGGTAGCCGTTAACAACATCCTCGGCAGGGCGACCAACTGGAGTGAGAACTCATTGTTCGATTACGCGATGTACGATGGCGACAATGTCATTACCTCCGCTAAATTCACCATCAAAAAAGATGGTGAGGATGTCTTTACTTCCGAAGAAGACAGTATCGCATGTTCCGCCAGACATACATTCTCATTCCCGATGGAGATTGAGACAATGGATAATACGGAATTTGAAATAACGGCCCATATCCTCGATGTCGATATGGAGCTGACATCCCCAATCACCTATCAGGTAAACAACTCCTTGGGATATTCGGCCGTGTCGGGCTCCGTATTCTATATGAATCCCAAGACCCGCTCCAACCGGCAGGGGAATCGTCAGGAAATCATAAATGAAATGGACGGTTCCGTCATCCCGGGCAGCTGGGAGAATATGAACTGGGGCAATGACGGCTGGCAATCGGACGAAGACGGGAACAAGGTACTCCGGCTTATGGCCGGCTCATCGCTGCGCATGGGATATTCCCCTTTTAAAAATGAATGCGCCCGCACCGGGAAGACTCTCGAACTTGACTATAAGGTTGATAACGTGACGGATTATTCCGAACCGGTTATCACCATATCGTCCCCGTCCGGTGGTTCATTTGTCGGATTGAACATCTATGCGGATGACATTATCATGCACTCCCAGTCACTTAAAAACGATGATGTACAAAGTTTGCATACGTTCGAGGGAAAACGCACAAGACTCACGCTGACCATTTTGCCGGACGCCTATGGCAACAGCGGATTCAACCTTTGCATACTGTATGTCAACGGTGTCAAGAACAGGGAATTCACCTACGAGAGCAATGATTATTTCGCCCATAACGGGATGATCGTGATAGGTTCCGGATACGCGGACGTGGACATATACGGAATACGGGAATATAACCAGGGACTGACCTCACAGGGAGTCCTGCGTAATTACATCAACTGGCTGAATACCACAGATTCCAAGGCAATTGTGACAGAGAATAATGACATCCTGGACCTGCACGGTTCGGATATCGATTTTGAAAATACGAAGGATCAGTTTAACGTAATGACATTCGACAATACAATTCCTTACATGGCGGATCAATCAACTCGTACCGGCATGTTGGAAGTGTTCTTTTATGACCATCCGGAATGGAATGTTTCAATCAGCAACGTGACCGCCAAGGGGCAGGGTACGTCATCCATGAAATACTGGATCTGGAATACCCGTTACCAGCTTGACAAGAAACTCTCCGTCATTCGTTACGCTGACGGCTCGGACTCCACCGCGGGAGCGAAGTGGTCAATGACACCGTCTCTTCCGGCTGGACGCAAGTTTACGGCAAAGAAGAACTATGCCTCCAGTATGCAGTCTCATAAGATCGGTGCGGTAAACTCCTATACGGACCTTATACGTGAAGTGGGTATCCTGAATGAGGCGATGCGCGCAGATGCGAAGGTCCGCGTGTCAGTTTGGGAAGCTCCGTTCGTCTGCTTTGAGAAGCAAACCAATGACGAAGGGGAAACAATATACATATTCCGGGGATTGTACACCTTCGGTCCTGATAAGGGTGACGCCGACACTTTCGGCTATAACACCGATACTTATCCCAACCTGTTGAGTATTGAGGGATCGGATAATTCTCCCTTGCTCACCCTGTTCCGTGTGCCGTGGAATCCGGCAAAGGGATTGATAGCCTATAATGAGGATGAAGAGGCATTCCAGTACAATGGCCAGAACAGCTTCGACCTGGGCGAAGGGGAAGTGGAAAACATATCAAGCTTTATTCCTGCCTACAATTGTGTTTACCAGTGCTCGCCAAGGCTGAAACCGTTTAACGGCACATTGGAAGAATTGAACGCCCAATTATCCGGATACAAGAACGAACCTTGCGAGTTCTGGATTGCCAAATCCGGTGACATCAATCAATATAATGTTTACTATTTTGAGTCGTCAGAAGGAAGGTTCATGTCATCTGATATCGGGGAGGGAACAATCAATCTGCTGTCGCAGCTTGCAGACAAGGGATATGGGCTTAATACTTCCGATCTTGCCGGGAAAACGGATGACGAACTAAACACCCTGTTCATTAACGCCCGTATACAGAAATTCCGCATGGACGCTCCCGCATACTGGGATATTGACGACTGCCTGTTCTTTATGAATAACGTAGAGTTCAATGCCGGAACCGACGAACGCGCGAAGAATACCTATCCATACTGTTTCGGTACGGAGACATCCAGGTGGCGTTGGCGTGTCGATGATGCCGACACCCGTTTTGATACAACCAATCGTGGTTTACCGGATAAGGAGTACAGTGTGGAAACGCATGATACGGACGAAACCGGAGCATCCGTCTGGAACGGCGAAACAAACAATTTCTTCAACCTGATGGAACTGGCTTTCCCGGAAGAAAAGATTGCCAGCATGCGCAAATCAATGACCGCCATGCAGACGCTGGGCGGGCTGAAAAGCGGCAACGACCTTGAAAAACTGTTTGCGTTTTATCAGAAATACTACTTTGACCAGGCTCAGGAATATTTTCCCGCCAATGCCTATAATGCGGATGCGAAGTACTGCTATGAAAACGGGAAACTGGCATACAACAAAGGACACTATTCGAATGATACCGACCCAATCACCCAGTCGCTGGGCGACCATTATCTTGCGGAACAGCGATGGATTACGAAACGTATTCTGTACATGATGTCAAAGTATTCGTTCGGACTATTTTCTGCTAACGGGACGGATACTATCACCGTACGCGCTGCCGGTAACACAATCAAGTATGAACTGACTCCGGCGATGGATATGTATCCTGCGATTGCCAACGGTACAAGTATCATCCGGGGAAGAAGGACGAAAGCCGGAGAAGTATGTGAAATGGAGATTGAACTTTCCGGGTCGGGAGACCAGCAGAATGCGATACAGGGAGCATCCTACCTACAGGATATAGGGGACTGGCATAATAAGAACGTTACCGGGTCTATGATCATTCAGGGAAGGATGCTCCGTGATATCCGGCTGGGAAGCAAGGACGCCCCGGTTGTCATCTCTATATCCTCCCTGACGTTGTCCAACTGCGTAAGCCTTCAGAGGCTGCTGCTGTCGAACATCGCCACCTTGGCCGGTACATTGAACCTGTCCGCATGCTCACATCTGCAGGAGATATATGCGGACGGTACATCCTTGACGCAGATTGTGCTTCCATCGGGAGGAGGGCTTCGTGTAATTCAATACGGCAGGCTTAACCAATACCTGTCATTATCTAATTATCCGTTACTGACAACGGAAGGCATCGAGATTGATTTGTGCAGGGATGTCATTACGGACTTCTTTATCGTGAACTGTCCGAACCTGTCTCCCATGCAGCTGCTTGTTGATATAATGAATGCGCAGACAGGACAGGGAGATAACCATTCGTTGAAGCGTATCCGTGCTGTAGGTTTTGAGGAAACCTACAATGATTCAGGCATGTTGGATAAGCTCGCTACGCTTGCCGATGGAAGCTATGAGGGATTAAGCTCTGAAGGCATAGCCGGAGAGGATAAATATCCGGTCTTGGACGGAATTTTGAATATAGAAGCTAACCATTATGCCGATTCAATAGAAGCTTTGAGGAATACATTCAAAAAACTGGTATTGAATGTCACTGGAAAAGAATACGTCAGATTTAAGGATTCTGTAATAGGAAGTCTTATTATAGATAAATATGGAGATGGAGAAGGGGTAACTATGGGGCAAATACAGACTGTTAGATCATTAGATGTTTCTTTCAGAGGTAATAGTGATATTACTTCGTTCAATGAATTCATGTACTTTGCCTCAGTTACTAATACTAATCGCTTTTTCTTCGAAAATTGTATTAACCTAAGGTCTGTAAAACTTCCTGAGTCTTTAAAAATTATAGATACTAATAGTTTTTATAACACTGCAATAGAAGATATCTACATCCCGGCTAGTGTTGAAAGAATATACTCTGGATCATTTAATAAATGTAAGCAGTTACAAGTCGTGACGTTTAGTGCGGGAAATTTATATGAATTGCAAAATTCGACGTTCAGAGATTCAGGTATTAAAAGCATAATATTGCCTGATACAATCACAGAGATGGTTGGTGGGTATGTGTTTTATGGATGTAGCTCTTTGGAAACGGTTCATTATCCGGTTAATGAGAATATTACCGAGATATCTGCCAGTCAATTTTGTGAATGTTCCTCTTTGATAGAAATAAACATAAGTGAATATATAACGTCTATAGGACAATCATGTTTCAGGTTATGTAAAAGTATGAAGGAGATAGAAATAACTGACAATATACATACTCTTGGAAAAGGTGCTTTTTTTCAGTGCGAATCTTTGGAAAATCTTCATATACCATCTTCCATAACATCTATTCCTGATGAATTAGTGAGAAGATGCTATAATCTTACGCATTTGGATATTCCAGAGGGGGTAACATCATTAGGGATTTATGCAATAGCTGAATGTACGAATATGGAATACATCATAATGAATCCTGTAGTTCCTCCGACTATTGTGGACCTTACATTTAATAATACACCATGTAAATTTTATGTTCCGGATGGCTCTCTGGAAGCCTATAAAACGGCTGGTATTTGGTCGAAATATGCTAGTAGGATATATCCATTATCTCAAAAGACAGAATAAACCAAGAAGAGCTGTTAAATAAAAAACCGCCCTGCTCATCACGAGTAAGACGGATATAAAACACAAACAAAACAAATAACGAAGGGTACCACCCCTTCGCCTTATAAGCGATACAAAGGTAGTATTAATAATTAGATAGAGAAAAGGAATATGGGATAAGATTGCGTTTTATTAAAATGTAGGATGATTATAATATTTGTTTAAGCTATGATTAAGAAGAGTATTTCTATTCAAAACGCACATTTCGTTTTACGTTAACAAGAATAAAAACGTCACAAAATGATTTGGGAAACTCTAACAAATCGTTTTGCCGTTTATACTTACCTATAAATTCGTTACGGTTTTTATCGTAACGGAAAACCGTAACGAATTAGTAACGATTCATCTTCACAGGGTGGCTTTTTGAGGTCCTTTTTCTGTCGTAGGCAGGTAAGGAAAAAAGCTCCTTAAACCATTGGTTTAAAGAGCTTTGTCTTAGATTGTCGGAGTATTTTCATTTCTCCTAAGTGATCCAGCTGGGGCTCGAACCCAGGACCCCAACATTAAAAGTGTTGTGCTCTACCTGCTGAGCTACTGAATCAATCCTTTATGCTTTCTTTCGAATTGCGGGTGCAAAGGTAGAACATTTTTTTAGAACTCCAAAGCATTTCAAACATTTTTCTTATCTTTGTGCCATTATCAACAATATACAATCATTAATATATGGCTGACGATAAAAAAATCATCTTCTCAATGGTGGGAGTGAGCAAAGCTTTCCAACCAAATAAAAATGTACTGAAAGACATTTACCTGTCGTTCTTCTATGGAGCGAAGATTGGTATTATCGGTCTGAACGGTTCCGGTAAATCTACCTTATTGAAGATTATCGCGGGTCTGGAGAAATCCTATCAGGGAGAAGTGGTCTTCTCTCCGGGATATTCTGTGGGCTATTTGGCACAAGAACCTTATCTGGACGACACAAAGACAGTAAAAGAAGTAGTAATGGAAGGTGTGCAACCGATCGTTGACGCACTGGCAGAATACGAAGAAATCAATCAGAAATTCGGTTTGCCCGAGTATTATGAAGATCAGGACAAGATGGATATACTTTTCGCCCGTCAGGGAGAATTGCAAGATATCATCGACGCAACTGATGCATGGAATCTGGACAGTAAACTGGAACGTGCGATGGATGCGCTCCGTTGTCCGCCCGAAGATCAGCCGGTGGTGAATCTCTCCGGAGGTGAACGCCGTCGTGTCGCTCTTTGCCGTTTGTTGTTGCAGAAACCGGACATCCTGTTGCTCGATGAGCCTACCAACCACTTGGATGCTGAATCTATCGACTGGCTGGAACAACATTTGCAGCAATACGAAGGTACAGTTATCGCCGTAACTCACGACCGTTACTTCCTTGATCACGTTGCCGGATGGATTCTCGAACTCGACCGTGGCGAAGGTATCCCTTGGAAGGGAAACTACTCATCCTGGCTGGAACAGAAGACCAAACGGATGGAAATGGAAGAAAAGACCGCCAGCAAGCGTCGTAAAACACTGGAACGTGAGTTGGAATGGGTGCGCATGGCTCCGAAAGCTCGTCAGGCGAAAGGAAAAGCCCGTCTTAATTCATACGACAAGTTGCTGAATGAAGACTTGAAGGAGAAAGAAGAGAAGCTGGAAATCTTTATCCCGAATGGTCCCCGTCTGGGTAATAAGGTAATCGAGGCAAAACACGTAGTGAAGGCATACGGCGACAAACTGCTGTTCGATGATCTGAACTTTATGCTTCCTCCTAACGGTATTGTCGGTGTCATCGGTCCTAACGGTGCAGGAAAAACAACTCTTTTCCGTCTGATTATGGGATTGGAAACGGTAGATAAAGGTGAGTTTGAAGTAGGAGAGACCGTAAAGGTATCCTATGTAGACCAGCAGCATAAAGACATTGACCCGAACAAGAGCGTCTATCAGGTAATCTCCGGTGGTAATGATTTGATCCGTATGGGTGGACGTGATATCAATGCACGTGCGTACCTGTCCCGTTTCAACTTTGCCGGTGCCGATCAGGAAAAACTTTGTGGTGTTCTTTCCGGTGGTGAAAGAAACCGTCTGCATCTGGCGATCGCTCTGAAAGAAGAAGGTAACGTTCTGCTGCTCGATGAGCCGACCAATGACATTGACGTGAACACCCTTCGTGCTTTGGAGGAAGGTTTGGAAGACTTTGCAGGGTGTGCGGTAGTCATCTCTCACGATCGTTGGTTCCTTGATCGTATCTGTACGCATATCCTCGCTTTTGAAGGAGACTCTAATGTATTCTACTTTGAAGGTTCCTATTCAGAATATGAGGAAAACAAATTGAAGCGTCTAGGCAATGAAGAGCCGAAGCGTGTTCGTTATAGAAACCTAATGACTGACTAGTATTTGCTGACAGATTACAAGTTAAATCTCACTTAATATACGAAAGTGAAAGGCTCTGCAAACATTGCAGGGCCTTTATTGTTTTCGAAAGCAATAAAATGTTTATCTCTCTTAAAAGAATGTAGCATAATTGTCATCTAAGTCTAAATAATATTAATTATCTTTGTGCACAGTTTCAATGAAACAAACAATTAGTATTAACTAATAAATTACATTATGTTGAAGAGAATGCGGTCTTTTTTAGTGGTCGTAATGTTACTGATTACTGCTACGATGAGTGCGCAAGTTACCACAGCAAGTATGAGTGGTAAAGTAACAGCACAAGATGAACCTATTATTGGAGCAACGATCGTTGCTATTCACGAGCCCTCCGGTACCCGCTATGGTACAGTGACCAATGTCAGTGGGCAATTCAATCTGCAAGGTATGCGTACAGGCGGTCCTTACAAAGTCGAAATCACCTATGTCGGCTATCAGTCAGCCATTTACAAGGGCATCCAGTTGTCATTAGGAGAAAACTACGTATTGAATGTTTCTTTGAAAGAAAGTTCAGAGTTGTTGGATGAAGTAGTAGTAACAGCACCAAAAACTATCGAAAAAATAGGTACTGTTACTAATGTAAGTGAACGTCAGATGAACACTTTACCTACTATTAACAGAAGTATAACAGATTTCACAAAGCTCTCTCCTTATGCAGGTGGAAGCAGTTCTTTTGCGGGGCGTGATGGACGTTATAACAATATAACGATTGATGGTGCTTCGTTTAATAATAGTTTCGGATTAAGTTCTAATAATTTACCTGGAGGAGATTCTCAACCCATATCTTTAGATGCAATCGATGAGATTACTGTAAATGTCTCTCCTTACGATGTTAAATATTCCAACTTCACAGGTGCTTCTATTAATGCTGTAACAAAAAGTGGAACAAACTCATTTTCGGGTACTGCATATACCTATCATAAACCAAGAGGATTTGCAGGGAGCTCTATTGACGGTGAGGATATTCTTAAAGCAAAAGAATACAACTCTCATTCATATGGTGTAACTTTTGGAGGTCCAATCATTAAGAATAAGCTTTTCTTCTTCTTGAATGCTGAAATTGAAAATAAGGAAACTCCGGGGGTAACTTGGCTTCCTAATCAAGATCAAAATGGAACAGGGGATAGCGGAAAACGTATCTCACGTACTTGGGTGGGTGATATGCGTACTATCAGTGACTTTGTTAAAACTAAATATGATTATGACCCCGGACAGTATGAGAACTTCAATAATTTCCAAAGTGATAATTGGAAGTTAATGGCTCGTATTGATTGGAATATACATCAGAACCATAAGTTGACAGTGCGTTTTAATTCTGTTTCCTCAGAAGATGACAGAGAAGTAAGCGCTAAGTCCACTATTATAACTAGTACTAATTCTAATCGTTATGGTTTGGATGCCTTTTCTTTTGGTAATTCAAACTATAAGATGAAAAACGTAGTAACATCGATAACAGGCGAGTTAAATAGTCGTTTCTCGAATAATGTTCAGAATAAACTGTTAGCCACATATACTCATATTAGTGATACACGCGAGCAGAAAGGCTCTGATTTTCCTTTTGTCGATATATATAAGGACGGAAAGCAATATATAACTTTAGGTACAGAAGTGTTTACTCCTAATAATCAGGTTATCAATAATGTATTTAGTCTTGTTGATAATGTGAGTATATCATTAGGAAAACATGAATTGCTTGCTGGCGTTTCTTTTGAGCGCCAATATTTTAAAAATTCTTATTTGAGAGGCCCTTACGGATATTATCGTTATGATTCAATGGATGATTTTATGCAGGGAAAAGTACCTACCATTTATGGTATTACATATGGGTATAATGGTAATGATGCTCCAGGTTCTGAGTTGACATTCGGAATGGCTGGTGTGTATGCCCAAGACGTATGGTCTCTTACTCCTAATTTTCGTTTGACTTATGGCTTACGTCTGGATATGCCAATATATATGAATTCATTGGATTCTAACAAGTCAATAGAGGAATTAGCTTTTGTAAATAATACTCATGTCGATATTTCTAAGTGGCCGAAGACGCAAGTCTTGTTTTCGCCAAGAGTCGGTTTTAATTGGGATGTAAAAGGTGATCGCTCCGTAATTGTATCAGGAGGTACAGGAATCTTTACTGGATTGTTACCTTTTGTATGGTTCACTAATCAACCAAGTAATTCGGGCTTATACCAAAATATGGTAGAGTATAATACACAAAAAAATCCGGGCTCTTTACCTGCTGACTTTGGTTTTAATCCTAATTATAGAGAAACTCTGCAGAAATATCCCAGTTTATTTCCTTCTACACCTTCAGAGCAAGCACCTGATGTTATAGCATATGTAGATCCTAAGTTTAAGATGCCGCAAGTTTGGCGTAGTAATTTGAATGTGGATATTCAACTGCCGTATGATTTTATGTTATCTGTTGGAGCAATGTATACAAGAGATATTTATAATGTTGCGCAGATCAATATGAATGAGGCTGAGCCTACGGGTGTGTATAATGAACAACCGGATCGTATTTATTGGGCTTCAAAAAAATACGAGTATAATGATTATACTAATGGTAAGAATGTAGTAGTAAAACTTTCTAATGGAGAAGATAAAGGATATCAATATTCTTTTAATGCTATTTTGACAAAGAAATACGATTTTGGTTTTACAGGGTCTATCGGCTATACTTATACAATGGCTAAAGATCTGACTGCAAATCCTGGGTCAGCACCTAATTCAGCATGGCAAAATAATGTGGCAGTAAATTCATTGAATGATCCTGGAGTATCTTATTCTTTATTTTCTACGCCCCATCGTATTATTGCTAATGCTTCTTATGAAATTAATTATGCTAAATGCTTAAAGACAACGTTCTCGTTATTTTATTCAGGATATCATACAGGACGTTATTCCTATACATATTATAATGATATGAATGGTGATGGCAATTATTCGGATTTAATATACGTGCCTAACTCTCAGGATGAAATGACCTTTGTTGATATTACAGATAAAAGTGGTGCTATTACTTATTCTGCTGTAGATCAAGCTAAAGATTTTTGGGATTTTGTGAACAATGATTCTTATCTTAAAGATCGTAAGGGAAAATATGTGGAACGTAATGGATCTTTAACACCTTGGATTAATCGCTTTGATTTTAAAATTGCTCAGGATTTTTATGCAACTTTAGGTGGGCGTAAATATGGAATACAGGTTAGCCTTGATATGCTGAATGTAGGAAATATGATTAATTCAAAATGGGGAGCATATCAATCTTGTGGTCTCAAGAGTTATGACAATGTACAGTTATTAAAAACTGCTAGCAAAGTTGGTGAACCCTTGACTTACCAGATAAATGCTAATTCACGTGAAGCTTTTAAAGAAAGATCATCATGGCAATATACCAATACCATTGGTAGTGCATGGTCTATGCAATTAGGAGTAAAAGTTACTTTCTAATACAAGTTTTAAAGTTAAAAAGAAGGATTTTATTTTAATGGGAAGCCAGTTAATTCATAATGAGTTAACTGGCTTTTTTGTAGCCTTTCTATATAGTGATATACAGCGTAAGGTTTATAACCTCATTCTCATCACCACCGGATTATGATCACTATACTCCAAATCCGGAGAGAAGTAATCTACCCCTTGAAACTCAGACGAATGGAGGATATAGTCGATTCTCAGCAGATGCTTGAAATATCGGAAAGTGTACATATACCCATGTCCGCAGGTCTGAAAACCATCATTCAGTTTTTCTCCTTTTACCGTTTGATATACATATGAAGAAGGGAGAGAGTTGAAGTCACCACATACCAGGGTGGGATAGGGAGAAGCGGAAATCAATTGATTGATATGTTCAGCTTGTGCGGCACGTTTCTTGAAGTTCTCGTGCAGACCATCGGCAAGGGTGAGAGCGGCACGTTCCGCACGGTCGGTATCATCCGCACGAAGTTCTTTTTCCAGTTTGCGCTTGTTGCGGCTGACTTCCGTAGTCTGCAGATGATTGTTGAACAGACGGATTGTTTGGTCGTTAATGTCGATATCACACCACAGGCTGCAGTTGTTGGAATTTGGGTAGGTGACGAGCTGCTTCTCCTTGATGGGATAACGGCTGAACACAGCCAGTTGCAAAAGACTCTCCCCGGCAGGAGAAGAAGGTACATAGTAATACGGCCATTCGGAAAGAACGGTGCGAAGACTGTCAATACCAAATTCATGATTGATCCCAAACTCTTGAAAACAGAAGATATCTACACCGAGCTCCTTCATGCAAGCAGCGATTTGCTTGCATGAGAAACCTGTGTGCTCGTGATTAAAGCTGTTAACGTTATAGGTGGCAATAGTCAGTGCTGATTCGGTGTCCCTTTCGTTTTTCTTCAGAAACGAAGATTCAGTATTCGGTTGGGAAGCCGAATCAAAAAGCGGGAACTGGAGGACACGGGTCAGATACCCCCAATTTCCCAGTATGGCGATTAAAGGAATGAAAACCCAGCATCGCCAGCGAACCGTCCAATAGATGGCAGAGACGACATTAGCCAGCAAAAGTATCGGCAGAACCAATCCGATAAAGGGCATCAGCTTAAAGCCGTCCGGCGAAGCATCTCCGGCGAAGGCTCCGGCTAATGTGAAACCTGCCAGAATACTCGTCAGCAGGATAGACAGGTAGTAAAGTAATCTATATAAGGCTTTCATTTTATGGTAACCATTTATTAATCATATCCTTGAGCTTCGCTTGCGAGATCGGTTTGGCGATGAAGTCGCTGCATCCGGCATCCGTTGCAGCGATCTGATCCTGTTGATAAGCATAAGCACTTTGTGCGATAATGGGCACAGTAGGAGAGAGCTCACGAATGATCTTCGTAGCCTCCAGACCGTCGAGATTAGGCATTTTGATATCCATCAGAATAAGGTCCGGCTTCGCTTCATCGTATGAGGTAACGGCCTCCATACCGTCCCGTGCACGTATAAGCCTGTACTTTCTTCCAAGAATAGCTTTCAGCAAATCGAAGTTACTGTCCTCATCTTCCGCTATCAGAATAGTCCGCTGGCTTGGAGAGGCATTGGCGGAAATACTATCGGAACTATTATCGTCCGTATTTCCGGAAGTCTTTTCAGAATCCTCCTTGACAGACGTTTCTACTGACGTCTCCGTAGAAGCCATGTCAATCTTTATAGAACCCGTGTCGGTCGATTGTTCCGACTCGTAAGGCAGGGTGAACGTGAAAGTCGTCCCTTGACCTACCACCGAAGAAACGGAGATTTCACCTCCCAATCGTTCGACAATTGTTTTACAGATAGACAGTCCGAGTCCCGTCCCCTGCGCATAGTTGTTCAACTTGGCGAAACGTTCGAACACACGTCCTATCTTCTCCGGTTCGATGCCCGTACCGGTATCAGTCACGTGGAAAACGATCTGATTACCTACCAGTTTATATCCGTAACTAATGCTGCCTGCTTTCGTGAATTTGAATGCGTTACCTATCAGATTCGAGAACACCTGGAACACCCGGTTCTTGTCAGTCTCTATCACCAGTCCGTTTTCGGATGGCTCGTAGATCAGTTGTACCCCTTGCGGCGTGCGAAATACGTGAGCGTCATGTACTTCTTTACACAGACTGTTGATATTTATCGGTGCGCTGGTGAACTCGATAATGCCCGATTCGATCTTCGAAAGATCAAGAATCTCGTTGATCAGTTGCAGCAGACGTTCGTTGTTGGCTTCGACGATCTCATAAAATGTTTTACGTTCTTCCTTATTTTCACTTTCGGCTATCAGATGCGAGAAGCCGACGATGGCATTCAGAGGTGTGCGTATTTCATGACTCATGTTGGCGAGGAAAGCAGACTTCAGTTTGTCCGACATTTCGGCTTTCTCTTTGGATGTCTGAAGTTCCCGTTTGATCTTCTCCAGTTCCGTGATGTCCCATTCGATGCTGACGATGATGGGGGAGGAAAGTTCGTCTCCGTCCACCCGTATTTTCCGTTTGTCGAGGATGATCTCGTTTCCGTTTTTGTCTTTCCCTTCGGTTGTCCAGTGCAGTCCCCGTCCGGTGGTGGCAACTAGTGTATCTTCCTCCCTTTTCTTTTCTGCCACTTCGGGGGGATAGTAGTCGAAGTCATTCTTGCCGATAGATTCGCCGATGCACAGATTCCGGTTGTACGATTCCCGGTTGCGGTAGATATATCGGAAATCGTTGTTGATCTCCTTGACGACAATTCCGGCGGGGAGGTTGTCGATGGTAGTATCCATGATCAGGTTGAGCCGTTTGATTTGCGCTTCGTAGTGCAGTCGCTCGGATATGTCGTGGGAGAATGACCAGTAACTTTCTTCACCGGAGTCGTTGGTGACGTTATACATGATTCCCTCGTAAGCCAGTATATTCTTGCTGACTTTCGAAGGATGATGGGCGACGAAACTTCTGCTTCCTCCGTGCAGGATATCCTTGCAGCGTTCATGCCAGTCTTCCTGCGTGTTCATATCGCCGGCGATTTCATAGATTTTCAGTTTGCCGATCTCCTCACTTTCCGGGATGCCGTGGTTGTGGAGGAACTGGCGGTTGGCGAAGATCAGCGTACCGTCCTCTTTGGCGGCGAAGATGCTCTCCTTTGCGTTGTTGATGGCGTGCGTCAGCGTGTTGATGTCGTTTCTGCGACGCTGTATGTCGGTGATGTTCTGGATGTAACCTTCGATGTTGCAGCTGCCGTTCGGTAGTTCGTCTCGCAGATAAGCCTGAAGGCGCATATAGTAAATCTCTCCGGCGACACGGACCCGATAGCTGATACTATCTTCGTTGAGTCCTTCCTCATTTTTCCGGCACCAGTTGGTGAAGCTCAGGCGGTCTTCTTCGACGATAAATTCCTGATATTTCTCCAGAGAGATGCTTCTGGAAGATTCCTCGCACAATACTCCGGTGTAGCCCATGTAATAGAAGACATTGTCGCGGGTGTTGTACATCCACTGTCCGATCTGAGCCACTTTCTGTATCTCCCTCAGATTTCGGTTCACCTGTTCCAGCTGGCGTTTCACGTTGCTTCGCTGGGTGATGTCCCGATATTGGCAGAGCACCATGTCATCGTAAGGATACATGATACACTTGAAATAATAGGTATTATCCTCCAGTTCCAGCTTGTAGTTCTTGCTGATGCTTCGCTGTTCCCGAAGCACGGTCTGGAAGGTGCTGTAAACCTTCTCACGGGTGTGCTCGGGCATCCGTTCGAATATATTTTTTCCTAAGAGCCTCTCTTCTTGTAAAAACCATAAATTGCTATGAATATCAATATCAATGCAAATGCCATTTCTATCGACTAATAGCATGGTGTCGGCGGTCAACTTCAGTATTCTTTGCGCATTATCTGCCTCATGTAATGTTCTGTTCATGCTTGTCCGATTAGATTTATAAGATTCTGTTTCATGCAAAGATAGCAAAATATTTGATTCTCTGTTCTTATTTTTCGGCACGTTTTGCTTTTTCCCAGGCGCCGCTTCCTTTTTTTCTTTTCAGATAGCCGATTCCTTTGAGCACATTCACGTTCATGAATAAGAAATAATAGGGAATAAACAGTACTTTATTCTTTATTTGTCTGGTAGAGAGGTAATATCCCCAGTATCCCATTCCGTAGAAAAGAATCTGTAACCCCAGCAGGGTGCCATAAAACAGGGGAGATTCGCCCAATAGCAAAACGACTATATTCAGTGGCAACAGCGCAAACAGCAGGAATGGAGTGACAGACCAGCGCAATACCCGGTGCGACGTGTACTGAAAACTCAGGATTCCGTAACGGAAAGGATTCAGCAACGGGAGCAGACGCCAGATCGACTGTAATCCTCCGGCAGCGATGCGCACTTTTCGTTTTTCCTCTTCACCCATATCTGCCGATCCGCTTTCGATGGCGTAGGCATTGGTGCAGTAGGCGATGGTGTATCCTTTCATGGCGATGCGGAGAGAGAGGATGAAGTCGTCGAGCAGCGTATCCGGTTCCATCGGTTCGAAGAGTTCGCGGCGGACGGCAAACAGTTCTCCGGCAGCGCCTACAGCTGAGTAGAGACGGGAGTCGAGCGCTTTCAGTGTCGATTCGTATTTCCAGTAGATGCCTTCGCCTCCGGCGGCTGCTCCGTTTTTCGTCTGTACGGCTATGCGTTTTTCTCCTGCCACGCAGCCTACTTTCGGGTTTTGAAAAGCCAGTACGATTTCACGGATTGCCTCGCTGTTGACCATCGTGTTGGCGTCCGTAAAGACGACAAGCGGGGTCCGGACGAGTGTCATTCCTCGTGTCATGGCGGCTGTCTTTCCCTGCCGTTTCGGCTGGAAGTAGACGGTTGCTTTTCCGTTCCAGCGGGTTTGGAGACGGTCGTTTGTGCCGTCATCGCTTCCGTCCGTCACCCAGACGATGCGGAGTTTGTCCGCAGGGTAATCCAGGGCGAGGCTGTTCTCCATCTTTTCGTCCACCACGTCTTCTTCGTTGAAGGCGGTGATGAAGAGGGTTACTTCCGGCAGGTCACTGTCCGGTGGCAGCACCCGTTTCTCGGGTTTCACGAAAAGCTCTTTCAGCTTGACGAGGGCGTAGAGGACGATGCCGTAGCCCAGATAGGTGTAGAACACCATGAACAGGGCGAACCAGAAGATGATTTCGAGGATGAGGGTTTCGTTCATAGCTATATTCTCGTTTAATAGATGTTTGTTGATTTACTTATTGAAGTCGTTTTTTTAGTGCCTCTTTTTTAGCCGATTCTTTCAGTATGTTTACAAAGTAGAGGGCGTCTGCTTTGTTGGAAGCATCGGAAGGATTGGCCTCATATCGTTTTACGAAATTCTCGGCGTGTTCAAACAGGTATTTCCGACAGTCGATATTGAGCATGATACCGTCTCTGTAGTCAGCATAAGATAGTCCGGTCAATGCATCATTTCCTTCGATAGAAACAATGTCATACATGCTAATTCCCGGCAAATTGATAGTGGTAGAAGGATAGTAGAAGAACTTTTCTCCCGGTAAATTTACTGTTAATTTGAAAGAACTTGCGTCTATTTGTGCTATACTAATATGGCTGTTTAAACGATAATAGTTATATTCATAATATTCTTCCTGGCTTGGAAACCATAACGAATCATCCCCATCTTTACCATAATTACTATTTAACCATAATAAAAAGTCGATCCAATTGTTGTCCGTACCATGAACACCTATGCAGATTGCTTTACGTTCTTCTTTGGGTAATTTTAGCAGGTCAGTAATCTGTTGTTTAAAATATGCTGGTGAATCGTTAAACTCCCGTTCTATCAGAGATTTTTGTAAAGTTTCAGACACTTGATACGGATATAGGGTAATTGCTCCTGCTTGTGCGGTCATCGTTTGAATTTCCGGACATTGAAGAGCAGCAGTTACGTATGTTTTATTTCCATTGGGTTCAGCAAGAAATTTACATCCCCTTCCTGTGAGTTTCTCTACAATAATGTTTTGGGCAATATCAAAATGTTCCAATATTTGTATTGGATCATTAGCATCTTTTGTCATTACATCATGGAGGGCAATGCCTGTTCCATAGTTCAACATCTCTCGTATGTTATCCCATATAAGTCCGGATTTCATATAAAAACGATAATAGTTTGCAGTAAACCCCGGCAGTACGTTTGTTTCAGCATCCATCCATTTTTCTTCAGGGGCAAGAGTGGTAGTAATAGCAAACCGAACTTCATTTCCTGCTCCGTCTGTACATCCCAAAGATTGGTTGGCGGAAATAATAGTAGGGGGAAGATCCCCTTTTTGCAAATGTTTGATGTCAAAATATAATTGATGTTTCATATTCTGATCAGTGGGAGTTGGAGTAGGATAAGGTATTGAACTTGAGATCGGTTTACCGTTTATTGCAGCCCACGTACGGCAAAAAGCAGCCTGCATGCAGTCGTCTTGTGTTAGCATCAACATCCATGTCTTATTGTATTTTAAATGAGGGATTTCGACATTAATATCTTTGGTCTGTATTTCTTTTTTTGTGTGGATAATGATTTCTGCTGTAACGTTTGCTGTTTCTTTGTCGAAAGGATACATATAGACGGGAGTAGAATCTGTATCTTTTTCGTTATTGTCTTGTCCTGTATTTCTATTCTCATCGTATAGATTCATTTTTCTTATACAGGAAGTATAGGTGAAAAGACAAGCTGTTACTAAGATGATATTTACTATATATTTTGCCATATCCATAATGATTTTGATGAGACCTTATTTGATGAGATTAGAGTCTTTATCTTTGTATGCCGTCTTTTTGATAAAGAGTCCGGTGATTTCTTTCAGTGCTTTGATTACCCGTATCCATATATTATCAATCAGTGATCCTTCAGAATTTAGGATTCCATTACTTGTAAGCACTCGTGCTTTGCGACTTGTAATAAATACGATTTTTCCATACGGTTTCATAGCTAATGCTAACGAACCGTCTTCTCCGCGGATAATATCTGTACGAAATCCAAACCGACGTCCTATTTCCGTATTAAAACTGAAAGCCATACCTCGCACACAGAGTTCAGGACGCTGGATGGCTTGTAAGCGGAGGTATATATCGCGCAGGCCTTCGTAGCACCATAGTCCGAATCGGGAATGTCTTTCGTCAACCATAAAACTCCATAAACTGAATGTACATGCAACCTTCGGATTCATTAGATATTTTACATGCGTTTCAATGTAATGCGGTGGATATAAAGTATCTGCATCAATACAAATATGATATTTTCCTTTTGCATGGTCCAATCCGCATTGGCGGGCGTATCCCGGACCTTTCTTCGTTTCGTTATAATAGGTAACTCCCAATGATTTTAATACTTCTTCCGTTTTATCCGTTGAATTGTTGTTAACGGCTATTATTTCAATGGGGAAATGGCAATGATTCTCGGAGAGTGACCAGATACAACTTATCAGATGACGTTCCTCATTGTGTGCAATGAGTACAACCGATACCAGTGGAGAATCGTTTTGACGTTCTTTGAGTTGTCTTTTGACTTTGCGGATACTATCGTCAGAAATCTCATCAAAAGATTTCCCGTATACTTCCAGATAAGTTTTATACCACTTTACCATATGTTGTTCTGTTATTTAGAAGAATAAGTTAATGATTCGAATAAGTTTTTCCATTGTGGCATCACATTTTCCGGTAGAAAGCGTTTTACGTTTTCCCTGGCTTTGTGTCCCATCTTGATGCGTACATTTTCATTCTCAATCAGATAGCAGATTTTGTCTGCAAGTTCCTTGATATTTTCTTTCTCCACTAGTAGACCGTCTTCATAGTCTTTTATAATATCCGAAGGACCATGCGGACAGTCAAATGAGACACAGGGTATACCACATGACATTGCTTCTGCCAAAACGAGTCCAAAACCTTCGTATCGGCTTGATAAGACAAATATCGAACTCATACAGTATTTATCGGCTATATTCGATACAGTGTGATGAAGCAGACAATTATTATTTAGTTGTAGTTCATCTATTAGTTTGGTGAACTTCTCTTTCAGGTCGCCTTCTCCATAAATATGTAGTTTCCAGTCCGGATGTCTTTGGGCGACAATGCTCCAGGCGGGGATTAGCATATCAAATCCTTTTTGGGGCGCATACCGCCCTACAGCAATAGCATTATGTGACAGAATATCTGTTTGTTTTCCTTCTACAGGAGTAGAAATAGGATTAGGGATGATGCTGATATTAGTCAGTTCCGGCCAGTCTTTAGCTCCTTCACTTGTAAGTATAATCACTCTGGACAGTTTAGACAGGTTTTTGACAAATCTGTTTGCCCATCTTTTCTTTATCATGTTGACAATCGGGCTTTTGCGTTTCAGTGCTTCTGCTCCATAGGCGTAACGGCTGACGTGAAACTCTCCGATTTTTAGGCTACCGTCTTTCAATTTAGTGATAAAGTTCAGTTCCCGGCGCATGGTTGAGATAGTAATGTCCGGTTTCAGTTCGTTCAATAGATTCGATAGTCGTTGTTTAAACCGATAGTAGCGGAACGGATACTTCAGCACTTTACTTACTATGGATTGAGAGTAGGGCAGGTCGAAAGATACTCCTAAGTCGATATGCTTTACTTTGGGGGATAATGGAAAGTGTGGTGCTTTACCCATTTGTTCGGATGTAATGATGGTGATGTCATATCCTTCAAAATGTTCTGCAAAATAATTGGCTTTGAATGTAACTATCCGTTCTATTCCGCCAGGTGCCTGTAGTGAGGGCAGGTAATAGGCTATCTTCATGATTTAATAGATTTTAGCAATGATTTGTTTCCGATAAAATTCTCCGGCGTCGGACACTTGTTTTCCGTTGGCGGCTTCGTTTACGTATTTTCGTTCCAGCTTTACTTTCCGTTTGGCTCCCATTCGCCACCATTCATATTCCACATCCACGTGCCCTGCGTCAATTGCCTGATAACCGGACTTGAATAAATCGTAAGCCAGTACAGTAGCCGTAGGTCCTAAAGCAATCAGGAAGAGAGCGGTTTTCTCGAGTTTTTGCGCTTCATTCAGAATTTCTTGGTAGCGGTCAAATGCGTCACGGGGCGGACAAAGAATACGTCTGATGCTTTTTACATTGTCAAAGAGGTCGTTGCCTACCCCCAAACGGCTTTTTTCGCCTTCAATGAATACGACATCCCTGTCTTTCCAGATAGCTTTCATCTGGTGAAACCACCGTGGGCAGTCTTCTTTGGAAGCGAAGTCCATGTAGGGACGGGTGATGAATGTATTGTAGTATAGCCTGTCGGGCAACAGCAAGCGGTCCCACCAGCTGCCATACAGAAAGAAGTGAGTTCTCCAGAATCGGCGTGCTTTGCGGTTATAGCGATAAATGTTTTCGAAAGTATCGGAGATACAAACCAAATGTCCTTCTTCATGGCTTGTCAATACTTCCTTGAGACGCTGAGCCAAGAGTACATTTCCTTTTTGGAATCCTATTTCCTTGTCCGGGTTGGTAAGCAGCATCTCACCATCGCCGAAACGGCTCACGGAACATTGGTCTTCTATGATTATCCGAATGGTCTCATCAATGGAAGCTACCTGCGGAGTTATTTTCTGATGGCATCTGAGAGCCATGTACCAGAAATTGTACCATTCTACAGTAATGCCATAACGCAATTTATAGCGGATAGCATTGATCAGTGGCTGTATATTCATAGTGATATAGTTTTATTCAAAGGTTTCATTAATAACAATTTGCATCTGGGCTTTCCATGAAAGTGATTGCTCTATAGACATCCGTATTTGGAGCGGCGTTGTTTTCAATGATTGATAAAAGCGAATTACTTTTTCGATGTCAAGGGGCGAATCGTCCGGTGCTGCCTTAAGTATGTATGGTTGATGCTCAAAGTCATCATCCGTTTCTGAATAAACAAAAGGAATGCCTCTTGCTGCATATTCACGATTTTTTAAGGTCTTGATTTTGTCAATGCCGCTACGATGGCGAGCCAGACTGCCTATTCCCATGTCCGACTGCTCGAACACGGCATCCAGTTCTTTGCCGTATAAGGCACTATGAAAGATGATATATTTCTCTAACTGATGTTTGGCTACATCTTTTTTATAGCTGTCTACCAGTTCGGGAACCCCGAAGCCTACGATGTTGAGATATACTTTATAATCATGAGTGCCGGTATGTGTACGATAGTAATTTGCCATGCCGGCTATAGCTCTGTCGAAACCATGCCATGGGTGCATTGTCGCTACGGCAATCAGTTGTAGAGAATGTGCGGTATCATTCTTTGGACCTCTTAAAGGGATTGCGCTGAAATCAATTCCATTTGAGATGCGGATGGTGGGGCGATTCCAAATAATGTCATAGTCCGAAAAAGTGACGATCTTGTCAACATAGCGTGCCAGATGCTGTCGGAAACATTTGTCTATAAATAGGATTCGTTGGTATACGAATGGGAGGCCCTTATATTCTTGGTCGTATGGATATGTCGGGATTTCCATCACTATACGTGCTCCGGTCTTTTTTAGTAGTTTCATCAGCCGTATGCTGAAAGGGCTGGCATTATGGACATAGCGTACATAAATAAAGTCTATGTCTTCTTTCTGTACATAATGTACGATACTGTCAAATTCGATTCTTTTTAGGATTTTTCCTTTGATCCCGAAACCATAGTCGGCGATTATCGATTCATCTACCATACGGCGTTTATGGTTGTCCGTATCGTCTAGCCAACATGTATGCATTTCTAGTCCGCACTCTTGGAGGGCTTTTACTTGATAACGTATCTTTTTACTGATTCCGTTGAATGCTTCGAAACCATGGAATATGAGGAATAATCCTTTCATTGTTTGTTCTTTTGTACTAACTTTCTATTTCTTGCAAGAGTCTTCACTTTGCCTGTGATATCATAGGTGTGTGTTACTTGCATATATGTTCCAAAGATAATAAAACTTACGAAACTTTTTGCAATAAGTGTTACGAAAATATTCATATTTTCCATCATATAATATATAGGCGTGAGGAATGCTGTTATTAGTAGGCTGACAAGGAGTGGAGAAAGAAGTTGTCTGATAAATATCCATGCGTTTCTTTGGAATGTAACTCGATACATCATCCAATAGCATTGTACGAAATTGATAGTAAAAGTTATCACGATACATATTGCTACAGCTGTCAGTGTGCCGAAATAGAATATCCCTGCCAGCATTCCGGTCACATTAAGTATGGACGAAAAGAGTCCGCAGACAAAAAGGCTCCTTGTATCACCTGCTGCCTGAAAAATAGAGCCTGAAGAGGAGAGTATGATCTGAATACCGACCGAAAGTGACAGTATCCGGAATACAGGAACCGAAGGCAGCCATTGATCACCAAAAATAATCAATGTCACTTCTTCTGCCGTAAAGAAAAGCAGTACGCTGAGTGGCAGACCGATGAATGACAGAAAACGGACAATGCGTTCGTAGGATGTTGCCAGCTTTTCCTTGTCATTCTGGAAATCGCTGAAGATGGGGTGCATTACCGGTGTGATGACTTGCGTAATATTCTGCAGAGGGAGCATCATCAAGCGGTAGGACTTTTCATAGTATCCTAGTGCTGACAAGCTCATATATTTACCAATCAGCAGTTTATCCAGATTGCGGCTGAAGTAGTTAATCACGTTAAACAAGAATTGATAGGCCGAATAGGAGAATATCTTTCGGAGTACTTTCAGTCCTAACGTGAAACGCAGCCGTTGCGGATAGCGTTGATAGGAAATAACGAATATCAGTATGCTGGAAAGTATAGGATTGATGATCAGCGCATATAAACCGGCTCCGCAAAGCGCGGCAGTTATTGCTCCGGCACCTCCGGCTATCTGGATGATAAAGCTTCGGATAGCAATGAACTTGAACTCTTTGTTGCGGTAGAACAAGGCTCCCGGCACGATGTTGGCAGAGGCGAAGAACAGGTTGACGGACAGGAGCTGGCACAACGTCCGTAAGATCCCACTTTCGTAGTAATCGGCGATCAGCCAGGAAGCGGCAAAAAAGAGTATGCTGATTCCGATGCCTGTCCATACGGTGAATGAGAAGATGTCCGATAGTTCTTCTTTAGTCAATGATTTATGTTGTACGATAGCAGGCGATATTCCCATATCCGTAAAGAGATTGAAAAATGCAATAATGACCGTAGCGATTGCCACTACTCCGAAGTCATCCGGAGAGAGCAACCGCGCAAGAATCCCTGCCACGACGAGTGATATAATGATTCCGCTGTATTTGGCTAGTGCCGTGTAGAAAACTCCGGAAAATAACTGATGTTTAATATTGTTTGCCATTGCCTGAATGATTCTTTTCTGGTCTACTTATGAATGATGGATTTTGAATAACAAGACTCCGATGCTTCTTATAGATATGAGTTTTTTGTATCTAAACAGACACCGCCACGCCAGCCGAAGCCGGTACGGGTAAGAGAGCACATGAGCTTGCCAAATGACAGCATTCAGCATTTGCGACAGATATAAATCAATAGTATTCCTGATTTTGTATTCAGAGGTTTGATGCTTGAATTTGACTATCTCTTGAGCAACAGTGAGATATCCTTTTAAATTTTTGAGTGAAAAATCGCATGTCATAATTGAATTTTTACGTATGCGCCGGTGAAAGAACGATCGTTGGATACAGCTTGTTCTTCGGGTTTGCAGATAAAGTAAGGTCGTGAATAGCTGATCTTCGTGTACAATATCCGGATAAAAGAGGAGCTGCCGTTCTTCCAGAAAAGCTGTGCGGATAACGTTCAGGCAGGCGGATGGGGTGTACGTTTTGTGCTGCAATTGTATGTTGATAGCTTCGGGACCTGTATAAACCTTGTCTTCTAACTTATCGGTACGTTGATAATTTAGTACGGGAGCATTGCGAATATTCTCTTCAAAAAAGCTCTGAGCATCAAAGAAAACGAAATCCAGTTCTTTTTCTTCGCATTTGTTATAGCATAACTCCATTGCATCCTTTTCCAACAGATCATCACTATCCATGAAATAGATGTATCTTCCGTGGGCATGCGTGATGCCTGCATTGCGTGCCATTGACAATCCTTGGTTGGTTTGCGAATACACCTGTATCCGACTGTCTGCCGCAGCCAGTTCTTCTACAACTTGCAGACTGTTATCTGTGGAGCCGTCATTGATGATGATGATTTCCAATTCCCGCAGTGTCTGATTCATAATGCTTTCTACTGCCTCCCGAACATATTTTTCGGTGTTATAGACAGGTATGACGACACTGACTTTTATTTCTTCATTTTCCATAAATACTGTGTATGGCTACTCTATTGTTGTTTGTTTTTGAGATCGTTTAAAGAGAGAGATTGGCTAGGTTTCTGTAAAGCTCCGCATATTCTTTTCCTATTTTTCCGCTGTTCATGTTTTCAATGGCATACGCATAGTTGTCTTCTCCCTTCCTTCGGGCGGACAGTTGGCGGGCTGTCTCCAGTGCTCGTATGATATCAAATTGGTTGTCGGGGTGGAAGACGGGGTTGCCCGTATCTTGGAGGATTTCTCCTATATTCCCGATATTGGGGCCTATGACCACTTTGTGAAAAAGGAAGGCGAGAGGTATACTGGCAGAGTTCAGAATATCTTTTCGTTGGATGAATATTACATCCGAAGCGGCCATGTAGTAAGGCAGGTCGCAGTTGTCTATAGGTTCGTCGCTAGCTCCGGCGTGCATTCTGCGCAGGCGGTTGAGCAAGGGTATAAGCAGGTAATATCCTGCCCGGGATGCCCAGCGCTTGAAGAAGTTGCTGCCATACCTGTTGAATCTCGAAAACGGGTACAGCCGTGGAGCAAGCAGGAACTTCTTTGCTTCATCCCATTTTCGGAACGCTCCGGTCACCATCCGCCTCTCTTCACGATTCCGGAACTTTCCGAACGACGTGACGATAAACGCCTCCTGCGGCAGATTAAGATACTGGCGTGCGCGTTCCACACTGATGTTCTCCTTGTACGTGTATTGATAAATATGATGCGGAATGATGACATTCCGGCTGTCCGCGTGTTTGGCTGCAAATTCGTCGAGACTGTAACGTCCCATGTGCACCACCACATCGCTTTGTTCTTCGATAATGTCATAAGCACGGCCGATCACCTCGTTCGCATCATGCGGACGGACATTGTGGCGCGTATACACGAACCGGGCCCCACGGGACCGGAAAAAAGCGATACACTCCTCCAGGCGGCGAATCCTGTCCGGATCGTCACAATTCCATCCCATTACCTCTTCGGGCCATTGGAAGTGGATGATGTCATAAGGTGTATCCGAGTCCCAAAACTCATTCGTGGAACATCGTACGTCAATCCCCGTCGTCCTGATAGCATCGCATAAAATGGGAACATAAAGATTATCCGTATCCCCATTATCTCTGAAAACGATTAATGCTTTTATCGGTGGATTGCCTATTTCATTGTCGTTCATGCTTGATTCTTTGTTTTTGGTGGGCTTTTGCCACATACAAAGGTAATAAAAGATATGATACTTTTCATCTTTTTTGCTTTTTTTCGGTGTTGTGCCTTTATTCTTTGTGTGTCCGTTTTATCTCTCTGTTACTCTATTAGTTGTCAAGCGTGTTCATATCTATGAGAAACAGGCTCCTGTCGAAGGGGATATGCCGCTTATGGAGGTACTTCTGATAGTGGTAGCATATCGTTATGAAACTTTGTACGCTGCATTTGGTCACTTCGTTTTCGTACCGGCTCAGGGTGGAAATACTGAGATTGGTCACATCTGCCGCCTCTTCAAGGTTCAGATTACATAGGTGGCGCAAATGGATGATTCGTTCTATTTGTGCATGACAGTTCGCTTCAATACGCAGCCGGTCGTAAATTTCTTCCTTGGTCGCTCTTTCGTATCCTTTCATAATTTTTTCTTTTTACTAATTATGCCGCAAAGTTCATAGAAAAATGTCAAACATCGTTTGCAGTTCTGCAAGTAGTTTTTCAAAAAAGTATTCGGACCTTTGCAGAACGAATTCGGGACATCCTGAATCACAGTCAATTAATTGTAAGATATGAAGAAAGATCAGTATTTTAATTTAGAGGTAAATTTTTTGAGTAATGACAATATTGTCAGAATGATGATGGAACTTGACGCTGCGCAATCGCTCGGAATCTATATGATGCTTCTTACGCATTTGCGTAAAGCGGACAATTATGAAGCATCTTGTTGTCCGCTTTGTATGGGGGCTTTCGCGCGGATGTATGACTTGGATGCCGGTGTGTTGCAAAGGGTTCTCCGTGAGTTCGACCTTTTTGTGCTTGATGAAGAACGGCAAATGTTCCGTTCGCCTTATCTGGACAGGGTGATGGCAAAGCTCGAAGAAAGGCGGATGATTAATGTGGCAAACGGCAAAAAAGGAGGTCGGCCGAAACGCATGGGAAGCACACCGGAAACACCGATGGATAAAGGCGAAAAACCGAATCAAAACCAGAAGAGTAGAGAAGAGGAGAGAAGAGTTACTACTGTTGTCAAAGACAACAACAGTAGTAACGAAGAAAAGACAGAGAAAGAGCACTCTGCCGCCGCCGCTTCTGACGGACTTCAGATTGTTCCTCCACCGGAGGATAGGGGACAGTTGCCCCTACAGCCGGTTCTTCCGTGGGAGATGCTGGTGGATCAGATGGCCGAATCGGAAAGTTACATGGAGTCGATGGCTATGCACTCCTGTATGGGCAAACTTTTCGTGGAGCGGCAGGAGGAGGTGATCGCTGCTTTTAAAGAGCATATCCGACGCTTTGGCAGGGAAGATGGCTTGCTGTTTTTGAGGGATGTGAAACTGTATTTCGGCAATTATCTCTCTCCGGGCGGACGTCCGGCTCAGGAGCTGAAGAAAAGGCTGCTCGGCAGTTGCCGGCAATCGGCTGAGGAAGAACTGTATCGCTTTGAACAACTCATTGGCGGGCAACGGACGTATCTTGGGCATCCGATTCCGAAGGATGCGCCTCCAAGGCCGGACAGGTCTGCCGTGTGGGATGAAGTGCATTGGAAGTGGGGAAATTAGCTCCGGATTTCTCTGACATTCGGCTACGTGAGCGTTGCCTTTCAGCTCGGTGCTCGTTCATGCTTGGCTCGGTGCTCGTTCATGTTCGGCTCGCTGCTCATTCATGCTCAGCTCGGTGCTCATTCATGCTCGGCTCGCTGCTTATCGGTGTTCAGCTCGCTACCCATCGGTGTTTAGCTTGGTACCCATTGATGCTTAGCTTTCCGCCTGCATTGGGAACTGATAGAAAAATTATTAACTGAAGTTTCGCAAGTTCTTTATAATATTGACAAACAATAGTATCTCAATTGGGGTTGACTAAAAAGTCGGTTCTACCTTTATTCTCCTCCTTCGGGAAGGAGGAGTACCCGTAGGGGGAGGTGGTAGGTAAATACGCAATGCTTTTATTCACAGTAAATTAGGTACAACCTTATTTTACCTACCACCCCGCCCTACGGGCACCCCTCCTTCCTGAAGGAGGGGAATTAAGATAGTTTTGATAACGCAAAGGTAACCTGCGAAACTTGAATTATTGATACAAACTTAAAATCTCCTTTTCGGAAGGGAGGAATAGAAACAAGAAATATGAGAAATTTTGCTAATTATCATGTCGATGTCCGCAGGCATACCAGCGGTGTCGTTAAAACCATTTGCGAGCAATGCCTCCCGACGAGGCACAACAAGCGTGACCGTTCGCTGCGGGTCAATATCGACACAGGACATTGCCATTGCTACCATTGCGGAGCCGACTTCTACGTCCCCGACGATGCCGAAGAGCGTGCGAAAGCCGAGCGACAGGCTGCCCGTAAACGTCGTGCGGCATCTGCCGTTCCCCAGCATTTCCACCGTCCGGTGTTCGACGCTTCGAAGACGACGCTTTCCGAAGCTACGGAACGTTGGCTGGTAGAGACGCGTTGCATTCCGCAGTCCGTCATCGCCGGTCTGCGCATCACGGAGCAGGAAGAGTTCATGTCGCAATCCGGCACGAAAGAGCGGTGCGTCTGTTTCAACTATTTTGAGGACGGGAAACTCGTCAACACCAAATTCCGCAGCGGTGCCAAAAATTTCAAAATGGTGCAGGGAGCCGAACTGATTCCCTACAATATCGATTCCGTGCTGGGACAGGAAACCTGCATCATCCACGAAGGCGAACTGGATGCCGCGTCCTCCCTTGCCGCCGGATTCAAAAGCGTGATCTCCGTACCTGCCGGAGCAAACGCGAACCTTTCGTGGCTCGACCGCTTCATGGAGTCGCACTTCGAGAATCTGAAAGACATCATCATAGCCGTAGACACCGACTCTGCCGGGCTCAAACTGCGTGACGAACTGGTCAACCGTCTGGGTGCCGAACGCTGCCGTGTGGCCGTCTACGGACCGGGGTGCAAGGATGCCAATGAACATCTTGTCAAATATGGGATCGACAGCCTTCGCATCGCCATCGAGCAGGCGGAAGAAATCCCTCTTGAAGGCATCTTCACCGCCGCCGATCTGCACGAAGATCTGCGGGCATTGTTCGACAACGGCTTCGGTCCCGGAGCGGAGACGGGCTGGGAGGAGATGGATAAGATTTGTACGTACGAACGTAGGCGGCTGGTCATCGTTACGGGCATACCGGGGGCCGGAAAATCGGAATGGCTGGACGAACTGGTGTTGCGCCTCTGTATGCGCCATCAGTGGAAGATAGCGTTTTTCAGTCCGGAGAATAATCCCATCGTCTACCATCTCCGCAAGTTGATCGAGAAACTGACCGGACGCCGTTTTCAAAACGGTTGCGGCATGACGGAAGGACTTCTGCTCCGTTCGGAAGAGTTTCTTGCCGAAAACGTCTGTCACATCGCCCTCAAAGGCAGCGCCACTCCGGAACGGGTGCTTGCCAAAGCCCGTGAGCTTGTCCTGCGTCGGGGATGCCGCATCTTCGTCTTCGACCCGGTCAACCGTTTTGAGCATACCCCCGCACCGGGGCAATCGGAAACGCAGTATCTTTCCAATTTCCTGAATCTGTTTACGGAGTTTGCCACGCAATATAACTGTTTGGTGATTCTTGTGGCGCACCCCCGAAAGATGAACCGCAATCCGGTGACGAACCATACTCCGCGTCCGGATATGTACGACGTAAACGGGTCTGCCGATTTCTTCAACAAGGCGGATTACGGCTTGGTAGTGGAGCGTGACAAGGAGGTCGGAGTGACACGTGTCTATGTCGAAAAAGTGAAGTTCAAACATCTCGGAACGGGTGGTGTGGCTACTTTTGTCTACGATCCCGTCAGCGGACGCTACCTCCCCTGCGAAGAGTCCCAAGACCCGTCCGTCCCACCGGAACAACGGGTCAGAAACACTGTCAATGATAGCTCGTGCTGGTTGCCGGAGAAGGAGCTGTTTGAATAGGTAATAGGTAATAAGTATTAGGTATTAAGTATTAGGTATTAAGTATTAGGTAATAAGTATTAGGTATTAAGTATTAGGTAATAAGTATTAGGTAATAAGTAATAGGTAATAGGTAATAATCGTAGTTGGTGAGGGTGGTGGGTAACAGGTCACGGGGGATGAGTAACGATGTGGATCACTGGTTGAATGGTGATTCATTTTGATACCGGTTTACTTTATTTTCGCACAGTTTTGAGGTAAATACGGATTCATGAAACGTCATCCGATAGAATGATTATATTTGCATTTCGATTCTAAGAAACAAATAATAAACCATTAATCTGTAAACAATGAGATTTAGTAACGTAAGATTATTAGTAAAGGACTTCGCCGGATGCTTCAAATTCTACACCGAACAACTCGGATTAGAGCCGGCTTGGGGAGATGAGAATAGCGGATACGCCAGTTTTAAAGTAGCCGACGGAATAGAAGGTCTCGCCCTTTTTGTATCCGACTGGATGGCGGCTTCGGCAGGTAATGCAGATAAGCAGCAGCCTGTTGGGATGCGTGAAAAATTAATGATCTCATTCAGTGTGGATAACGTGGACGAAACCTTTGTCGCACTGAAAGCAAAAGGCGTGACATTTATCAGTGAGCCTACGGATATGCCCGATTGGGGGATGCGTACCCTGTACCTGCGCGATCCCGAAGAAAATCTTATAGAACTCTTTACCCCTTTGGCACCGGAGAAATTTAGCCAGGAACTTATCGAAGAAGATCAGAAATTTCATTAAGAGACACGGCTGAAAAGCAACGTGCTCATCCGAGTGAGCCGGAAAATGATATTGAATGGGGCTGTCCGAAAAGAGAACGTCTGCTATCGTTTTGCTCTGTCATCCTAAGTCTGCCGAAGAATCAGCTCTTTATATTAGTCAAAGAAGAGATTCTTCTCCGTGTGCTGAATGATAGATTGATAGTATTTATCTACTTTTCGGACAGCTTTATACGTTAATTTGGTATCTTGCCCGGAACTATTCTTATTTTGTTTTAACTGCTGATTGGCACCAATACTTAATACTTATCTTCAAGGCTCCTGCAGCACTTCTACGATCAGCCGTACTTGTGCGGGTGTGTAGTGTCTGCTTCGGGGATTCATGCCGGTGGATAGCAGGCGTTCTTTTAGTCCGGGTGCGGCTTCGATCCATTCGTTGAAGCGGTCTACTGCGCTTTGTTGCTGGACGTTGGGGATATATAGCATGGCGAGTTCTCCTTTTCCGTAGCTGCGGTATTGGAAGGATTTTTCTTCTTCCTGTTTTTGCAGGGTATCTGTATTTGCTTTCATTTTTGATTTAATTGTAGGGTTTGTAATGGGTATAAAGTTACTGTTTTTTACTGGATTTAGCAAATTTGTTGCTCATGAAAGTGTTGCTTTTATGCTTGTATTATTTAGTTGTTATTCACGTTGTCTGCTTGTCTTTTTTTTGGGGGAGTATTCGGGGCTGATTGGGAGCTTTTTCAGCTTTTATCTGCTTTATGGTTACTTTGTATTCGCTTTTAGTATGCTTTCAATCTGTTTCTAATTTACTTTATTCTGTTTTATTCTGCTTTATGCTGTTCTAATCCGTCTTAATCCGTTTTATCCCGTCATAGTCCGGCACAGTCCGTCGTAATCCGGGAAATTGCCGGTGCACTGCCATATCTTTGTTTCACCAACAGAAAGGGAGAATGTCCTTCTTTTCTTTAATACAAATTCAGTATGGCAACAGTGTCTGTGGTGCGCTATCAGCGCAAAAAAAAGATTGGTGATGACAAATCGCCGATGGTGTATGTGCTCAAACCCAAGCCGGGGGAATCGAAACTTTATTCTATCGAGTCGCTGGCACGTGAGATCGAGTCGATCGGTTCGCTTTCGGTGGAAGATGTGGAGCATGTGATGCAATCCTTTGTCCGTTCGATGAAGAAGGTGCTCGTAGCGGGGAATAAGGTAAAAGTTGATGGCTTGGGGATTTTCTATACCACGCTTACTTGTCCCGGTGTGGAACTGGAAAAGGACTGTACGGTGAGGAATATCACTCGTGTCAACCTTCGTTTTAAGGTCGATAATGCTCTGCGGCTTGCCAACGACAGTACGGCAACCACACGTGGTGGGGACAATAACATGGTCTTCGAACTCATCTCCAAGAATGCGCCGGCTTCGGGAGGCAACGGTGATGGCGGAGGATCTGGTAGTGGCAGCGGTTCCGGTTCCGGTGGCGATGGAGGGGAGGAGGAAGCTCCCGATCCTACCGTTTAGTCCGGTAAGTACATCAGCATCATTAATGTGTGATACCTGTAAATGAATAACCTGTAAAAATGAAAAGTTATGATTGACAAGATTTTGGAGATTGCATTGGAAATCCTGTTTTTCTTCCGTAGGAAGAGAAAAGGAAAACGAACGAAAGGGCAGGTCGATGAGGAAGATTGACCTGATTGTGATCCACTGTTCCGCCTCTAGGGCGGACAGGGATTTCACGGAAACAGACCTTGAAGTGTGCCACCGCCGGCGGGGATTTAACGGGATTGGTTACCACTTTTATATCCGGAAAAATGGAGACATCAAGACTACCCGCCCCATTGAACGGATAGGAGCTCATGCGAAAGGCTTTAATCAGACAAGTATCGGTATTTGCTATGAGGGCGGACTTGACTGTCACGGGCGGCCTGCCGATACCCGTACCGAATGGCAGATACACTCGATGCATGTGCTTGTGCTTACGTTGTTGCGTGATTATCCCGGTTGCCGGGTGTGCGGACATCGTGACCTGAGCCCTGATCTGAACGGGAACGGGGAGATCGAGCCGGAGGAATGGGTGAAGGCTTGTCCGTGCTTTGATGCGGAGGAGGAGTGGGCTTGACGAAACTTGCTAATGAATATGATTCAGGCACGGTTTTCATAGGGAAATTTTAGGCACGGATGATACGGACGCCAACACGGATTTGAGAGGCTGCGCAGCCAAATCCGTGTTAATTCGTGTCATCTGTGCCTTTTCTTTTCTTTTCTTTCACGGTGAGGCTTTATTCTTCTCCGTGCTCGGTATGAATAAACTTTTTGTTCGCTCCTTTCAGTCGGAACATATTGGCTATCATTGCCAGTGCCAGTGTCGGAATCTGCAGGATTGCTTTTCCTAATTTCCGGTTCAGCAACTTTCCCGGCACAGGTATGATCATGGCGGCAACTTGAGCGGCTGACAGTATCCACCATTTGATGGCTGTATACCATTCGTATCCTCCGCTTTGCAGACTCATTAGTAAGCCGATTGCGGTAAAGAGTAAAGTGAAACCGAAAACTCCCGCCAGTTGTATCAGACGGGGAGGCAGCATCCATTGAAGAATCTTGTCGCAGTAGTCGATATTTCCCTGAATCAGTGCTTTCGGGAAATCGGGCAAGGAAGCCCGCAATGCACCGTATTGTGCTGCAATCCATCGTTTACGCTGATTTTTGATACCTTCTTTTTTCTGTGTTTTTTCATCGTATACAGGCAGTTGTTCCAGATATTCGATATGAATGTGTTGTTTTAGCAACAGGGCTTCCAGCTCCTTGTCTTCGCCCGATGTTTGCAGATGTCCTACATTTCGGCGGAACCAATGAACGTCGAATGCCATTCCGGAACCGGCTAATCCGGCTGACAATCCTATCGCGTTGTGCCCGCTACGGAAGAATCCGTTGTTTATTTCTTCGCTGATCGCATCCAGAACAGCGATGTCTGTATTCATGTTTTTTCCTGTGCGGTGGGCTTGTACGGCATGCAGGCCGGACTCAAAAGCACGGTTGATTTCTGCGAGGAAATTGGGAGTCGTTACATTGTCGGCATCCATGATCACTACTACGTCATAAGATTCGTTGGCAGTGACGTTCATTGCCAGCGTAAGGGCTTTGGCTTTGGAACTATTGGTATAGTCGGCTACTTGCAAACGGATAGGGAGTGTTTGTAGGGCAGCATTCGTGTCCGGCTGCATCTGATCGGAGATGACAAGAACGTCGTACATTTCTTTGGGGTATTCCTGTTCGAGGAAATTACGGATAGTGGAGACGATCACCCTGTCTTCCTTGTATGCAGGGAAGAGTACAAGAAAACGACGCAGGATACGTGCTTCGGAAAGTTTTCGCGGACGATAGAATTTGGAGGCAATGGCGTAGAACAGCAGATAACCGACACAAAGTGCCAGAAGAATAAAGAGAATCCAGTCAATAAAGGTGTACATGGTCTTTCATTTTTAAGGGTTATCGGATAGGAGAGGTGACAGAAAAGCTTCTGACAACGCCTTTCCATACTGCGGCAAATAAATCGAAACGACCTTTCACGGCAAACTGAAGGCTGTTTTTTCCGGCAGCTATGGTAGATTGATAAAGAATGGAGAGCAGCCGTTGAGCACCTTTCCGGTTGCGGCGGGTGTAGAGCAAACGGTTGCGCGTCATGTAGAAGGTACGTAGCTTGCTGAACTGTCCGGTGCTCTGGCTTTCTTTGTGGAAGACGGTGCAACGAGGCTCATACCATAGTTCGTAACCGGCATTTGTCATCTGTGTACACCAGTCCATTTCTTCATAATACAGGAAGAATATTTCCGGCATTTCTCCTACTTTCTCAATGACTTCACGTTTTACCATGAGTGCCGCCCCATGCAGGTAGGGGGTCGTGTGCGGGGTGTCGAACGTGCCGTCGTCCGGACAGCCGAAACCTGTCATTTCGTTGCGTATAGTGATTGCCGACAGGGGGGTGAATCCGGCAAACTGTATGTTTTGCGGAGGAAAGGCAAAGCGTATCTTCGGAGAGACGGCTCCGATGTTTTTCTGACTTTCCAGTCGCTCTGTCAGGCAGTGGAATCCGTCTGATTCAACATAAGTGTCATTGTTTATCAGAAAGATATAGGCTCCTTTAGCTACTCTGATCCCCAGATTATTTCCACCGGAGAAGCCTAGGTTCGACCCGCTCCGCAGGGTGATTATATCGGAATATAGCTCCTTGATTTTAGCCGCTTCGTCTTCGCGCGAAGCATTGTCTACGACGATGATTTCATAGCTCACGGAATGTACATGTGTTTGCAGCGATTCTATTAATTCGCAAGTGTCTTTAAAGCCGTTGTAGCAAACTGTGATAAAGGAGACTTGAGGTTCGTTCATCATAATCTATTGTTCGTTTTTCAGTTCTGTTTCTTTACTTTGCTGCATCCGTTTGTCAATGTACGGTCCTGCGAAGCAGAGGGCAAAGGCCGTATATATGGGGATGGAGTTGGGATATTGCATTACGTCGTTGGCATAGGCTGCCAGATAGAATCCGGCAGCGGTACAGAGCCAGGCAGTAAGTAAGCCTCGCAGGCGTTTGTTCATGATCTTGAACATCAGTATCCATCCGCACCATGCAAAAAGGACTCCGTGAACAGCCAAGTAGAGAACTAGACCGATGATTCCGGTTTCTACCCATACTGAGACTAACCAGGAATCCGGTGGATAGGGCATACGTTCTTTGGGATAGAAACGGTCGCCTTTGGATAACCCTATCCCATATCCAAAAGGCTTGTGAATCATCAATTCTCTCATTTTCTTTCGATTGTCTACACGTAATTGATAGGAAGCGTCTTGGCTAGGACGAAATGCAGAACGCATCTTGCGGATATATTGATTGTCATCTCCTATATTGGTACATACAAAAAACAAGAATAACAAGGCAAGAACTGAAATACCTGTAATACATGCTTTGCGATTGCGTGAAAGAATAATGAAACTCCCTAAAGCACCGATAGGCAGAGCTATCGCAGCGCGTGTACCAGAAATTCCCATTCCATAAATGGCGGCAATAATGACAATTATAAAATAGATTTTCAGCCATACACCTTTTATATAAAAAAGTGAAATTCCAAAGAGTGAAACACCCATAGCCATGTGTACGCCGAAGTTCGCTGCATCACTGAAGAATGAGAAATAACGAATACCGGACCAAATAATATGAGTTCTTGCTCCTCCCAAAACGTATAGAAAGTACTGCTCACGTTCATTAAAACCATAGTTTTTTTGCCAATATCCTTTGGCTGCTGCCAAGAGGATAAAAAGAGACCATATAATTAGAAGCCACTGAATCCCCTTAATGTTACGGATTGCTAACGGTACGATGACAGCACATACAATAGGATATATGAGATAATGGGTGATGGAGATATTCCATGCTGCCTGAACATTGTTCGGATTAGCTATCTCTAATATGCAATAAACTCCCCATATCAGAAAAAGCATAAGCATACCATTACGACTTTCCGACCAGTCAATTTTTTCATGCATTCCGTACGCAAAAAGCAAAACAACTACAAACAATGTACACATTAATGTTGCTACTCCTAATGGTATGTCTGTCACTGCATAAGCTGCTGCCAGCAGAAATTGGAGAGTGAAAAGTGTATAGAAACTTTGTTTTGAATATTTGATAATCAATAAGAAAATAGCTGTCATTAAAGGCAATGAACTAATCGTCAGAAAGAAAGGAAGGGAGGTACGAAAGAACATTTTGTATAATATATACAATCCTCCTGCCAATAGTAAATGTACCCATCCTTTATTGGCAAAATAGCTACCGGCTACTGTTAGGTATTGACTGTATTTTCCTTTATCATTCGTCATCTTCATCTCTTGCTGTTGCCGGCTGCTTCTTTCTTTTTGTGAACGTAAATATACTTTCTGTCAATGCTAATTGTGACAGTCGGTATACTATTTTCCTCCAAAGTGTATATGGTGGAAGCATACCAGTGTAGTCTTCAACCACATTGCGGGATGCGTGTGTCAAGTAAACATAAAGTGGAGTTTTACCTACTTGTTGACTTAGCTTTTCTGACAAAAGCTTATCGGTCTCTTTCCAACCACGGTCAGCACGGGCTACGAGTATATTTAGATTAGCTTCTTGTAGTAATTCCAGCGATATGCTAGCTTCCCGCAGGTTGGGATATTCAACGATGAGAATATCTTCTTCCTCTGATGTGTATAGATCGGTAATGCTTTTGGCCAGGTTGTATTCTCGTGAATCAATTCTGAAGTCTGACTTCCATGTTATTACTTTTGTTTTAAGTCCGATACTGTTCCAGTATTTTTTTAGGGCTTCGATCACATAACTTTTGCCTTCCCCGCCTTCTGTACTAATAAAATTGATAATGTAGGGCAATCCTTCTTTCTTTTGCTGACAGAAACGAAGGATACTATTGCTTAACTGTTTTGTAGCTATACTTTTTGATTCTTCAACATGATTGTGATACTCTAAAATAGAGTCTTTGGGAAAGGCGCCTAACATCGGAAGTCCAATCAAACGACGTGTACGAATAGAATCGCGTAGAGTACGGTCTAATAATTCAAGAATTAAGAAGAATCCCAAAATAAATAAGAAGGTACCGGCACACGCTGCCATTACCATTTTTTTCAAAGGAGTGGGCATGGCACTGATCGGATATGCCGGAGCATTCAACACTTTTAATGCAGCGGAGGTCATTTCCAAATTTTTTCTACGCATGAGGGCATCATTGTAGCTTTTCAATACAGACAAGTAATTTTGCTCTATAAAAGTTATGTTACGCTCTTGACGTTTGATAGTGGAACCTACTGGTGCAAACTGTCTGTATTTCTCGTTGAGGTCTATACGGCTTTGCTGTATAATTTGTAAGTCTGATTTGGCTTTTTCGTATTGCATGGTTACTTCAAGCCACTGTTCTATGATGTTCTCTTTAGCTATTCCTTCTTTGGTATATTTGTTCTCTACATATTTGTTTGAAAGCTCGGAAAGCTCCTTGCGCGTTTGATTTAAGCGATTCTTATATTCCTGTAATGAGGCTTCTTGATTCTGATGATCACTTGAAATCGTCTCCATTTCTGAGATTTTTCCTGTAAGCGAAGCGGCTTCATTTAGTTTATCCAAGAACTGAAGATTGTTGATTACATGTTTGGCATTGCTGCCCATTTGCTTTTCCAGTTCGTTTAACATTGCTTTGGCGCTATTGTATGCAATCAGTACGTTTTGTTCACGTAACTCAAACTCTTTGTTGATGGCAGCGATTTCTTTGGTCTCATCGTAATAATTAATAACACGTTTTTCTACGTTATATTGCGTTAGTGAGTCTTCTTTAAGCCGAAGTTCCTTTCCGATGCGTTGAAGTTCGCTTTTAAAATATTCGATAACTTTATCTGTTTCACCATAGCGGATTGCACTGTATTCGTTTACAAATTCTTTGGTCAGGATGTCGATGGTATTATAGGCGATACCCGGATCACTTGCCGTATAACTTATTTCAATCAGATCGCTGGCACCTTTACGCGCTACTCTGATTGCTCTGAGATCATTATAAGAGTAATAGGGCAAATTATAATAGAATACTCCATAGAGATAGTTTGCTTGAGTCGGTCTCAAGTAATTGAAAAAGTTGGCTACCGTTTTATCTTCGCTGTTTTTATCTATTAATGACAGTATTTCTTTCCCGTTCGGACTATTCTTTAGGTGTTCATATATTCTGTTGTAATTGCTGGCTTTGATGAATTCATTGTCTTCTTTTGGATTACCTTTGATCAGACTTCGGGCATATAATCGCATAGATACCCGTTTGAGTGTACTTTCAGCCTTGATAATGTTCATTAGGTTATCCATAGCGTTCTGAGTTGTCGCCCAATCCACTTTGTTATTTCCACCTTCTAGATTGTAGCCGGAAGCAGCACCAGTGTAGAGGGTTGCCTCTACATTATATGTTTTGCCTATCATGCGTTTTCCAAAATAGTAAACAGCAAATGTTATAATGGCTGTTCCAATTACTAACCACCAACGGATACGATATAGGAATCTGCTGATATAAAGGATGTATTCCATAAATGTATGTTTATTTGTTTCTTAAAATGGGAGTGTGGGTGATTAACTCAAGTATCATTAAACTCTTGCTTAGTTCGAATTTGCTGTTTTCGAATTTCTCTTGTGCGTCAGATTGGCGAGACTTTTCAGATGATAAAGTCCCCGAGTCAATAGCTCCATTCGAGAAATCCTTTTCAGCTATACTATATTGTACATTAGCAAGCATGAGGGCTTCGGCATTAAGTTTAAGAATGTTTAATTGGGAGGTCGCAGTTGCGTATAGGAGGATAATTTCCTTTTTCATTTCCTCAAACTTAACTTCTTTTTCAAGCTGGGCAGTGCGCACATTCAGTTTTTGACGTTTTACCCGTGCTGTCAGGTCAAAGAGCCCGTCTAAAGGAATATTGACTCCTGCACCTACCGTATATCCGTTCTGTGCCTGTGTTGCATAGGTCAGGTAAGGTGCAATCGCTACATCGGTATAAGTAGACTCGTTACCGAACATACCATACTGGTAGCTGCCCCGTAAACTGAAAAAGCCTAAGAAGGCACGCTTCTCTTTTGCCAGAAGTTTCCGTTCAATTTGTTCTTTTACTGAAGCTAATTCGTAAGTTGGAGCGCTTTTTGCGTTCTCGAAAAGAAGATCCAGCGGTGGAAGTGTAATGCTGGAATAATCACTTGGCTGTAGTTTTGAGTAATCGCTTACCTCTTGCGCAGTTACGCTTCCCATGGAGGCAAACAAAAATAATAATCCTCCGAAGAGGTATTTGATTTGTTTCATAAATTAACCCTATTATCTGCTTTTGCTGTGTTATAGCAACGCAAATATAAGGATTAATTTTATTTAATGATGTTCTTATGGAATCATTTTTATTATCTTTCTTGTTAATTATCGGCAAATACTTGTTTAGAATGCCTCCGTCATGTTGAAATAGAACAAATTCTGCTTGTTCACCATGTCTCTGCCGAAGTCGAGACGGACGTTCATACGGGGCTGAACTTCAATGCGTAAACCAAGTCCCAGATTAGGAAGTACACCTTCGATTTTGCCCGGAGTAGGGCCCATGAAACCGCATCCTCCCCACGCTACATAGCCTACATGATTCAGCATCTTCTTCACCCAATTGCTTTTGTCCGTATTTATCATCTGACGGTATTCTGCCATCATCACATGGGATGACTTGTCGCGAAACTGTCCCATGTAATAACCGCGAAGGTCGAAAGGAGTGCCGCTGAGTGCGTATTTAGTCAATGGAACATTGCCGAATACATTCTTTGTCTGCACCGTCCAAGCCAATACTTTACGTTTGCCGAGGGTCTTGTATTGGCGGTAGTCTATTTCCAAACGGTAGAAATTATTATCGCTTCCGAAGGCTTTGTTGTACATCATCCCACGAAAGTCCAGATACGTTCCCCGGTAAGCATTGGCGGGAACGTCACGGGTGTCGTATGTCAGCAGGAAGCCGAGTCCGGAACTGAGGTTAGAGTAGCCGTGATCCGTACCGCCGGCGGCAATGTACGATGGTTGCTCTATCATTCCTGCGGCAGGTTTAGTGATCTTGTCATAATTGAAGTCGATCTGCGGACCGGCAAAGAAGTTGCTTTTCCCCAGACGGAATAAAAACCACGGATTCACCTGCACACCGCTATAACGGTATTCGCTGGTGTCTTCGCCACGCGGATAGTCCTTGTTGGTGCTGTATCCGATGCCGTAGAAATTTTCCAGTGTATTCTTATATGCGAAGACTCCGAAGATGCGGAAGCGGTCGCCCTTGAAGAAAAGCTGCGGTTTGGTGAACAGGTTCAGTCCTCCTTCGAACATCAGGGCGATGGCCATCGGCACCACCGAACGTTGCTGGGTAGTATCACTCGGATTCATTCGGAACGTCATCAATGCACTACCGCCGATCAGTAATCCGAAGTCCGGAGTATAGCTGGGGCCACCTAATATATTATAATGTAGATTACGTTTGGCTACACGCTGGCGTCGCAATTCTTTTTTGGAAAGGGTGGGGGTGGAATCTGTCGGGGCTACCCCGACTTCATCAACAGAAGTTGTAGTCGTTTGCAGTTCATCGCTTTTTACTGCCGTGTCAGCCGTTTGAGCTAACGAAATATTGATGAATAGAAACATCATCAATACACCTATTATATATCTTTTCATATTCTTTCTTGAAATCCGTTGCAAAGGAAACTATTTTATTTCGATTAGTTTTCATTCTCATAGATAATAAATCTAAAAAAGAATCGTATTTTTGCCAATTAATAATATGTAAAACGAAATTGCCAACGGATTACTATTAGCATACAGGCAAAGTTAATTTATAAACGATCTATAATGAATAAACGAATTTTATCAGTTTTTGTTTGCTGTGCCCTTTACTATTCTGCACAGGCACAGGACGCGAAAGGCGGCATCAGCGCTGACATGATGCAGCAAATCAAGCAGAGTTATCAAGGCACTTCTACCGACAAGGCTATCCGGAACGCCATCAGCAACAACGACATCCGCAAGCTTGCCCTGAACCAGGACAACATGAAGGGGATGGATACACATTTTTCTGTCAAAGTGAACTCCAAGGGGATCACCGACCAGAAATCGTCCGGACGCTGCTGGCTCTTCACCGGTCTGAACGTAATGCGTGCCAAAGCCATCGACAAATACAATCTGGGTTCTTTCGAATTCTCGCAAACCTATCCTTTCTTTTTCGACCAGCTGGAAAAGGCCAACCTTTTCCTCCAAGGAGTCATCGACACCAGTGACACGCCTATGAACGATAAAATGGTGGAATGGCTGTTCCGCAATCCGTTGAGCGACGGCGGCACATTCACCGGAGTAGCGGACATCGTAAGCAAATACGGTCTCGTCCCCAAAGACGTGATGCCCGAAACGAACAGCAGCGAAAACACCGCCCGTATGGCGAATCTGATCGCTCTGAAACTTCGCGAACAGGGGTTACAACTCCGTGACATGGCTTCGAAAAAAGCTAAACCTGCCGCTATAGAGAACGCTAAAGTGGAAATGTTGAGCACCATTTACCGTATGCTTGTCCTGAACTTGGGCGTACCTCCCACAGAATTTACCTGGACGCAATATAATGTCAAAGGCGAGCCTGTAGAAACCGCCACCTACACCCCGCTTTCTTTCCTGAAGAAATACGGTGACGAAAAGCTGATCGACAACTACGTCATGCTCATGAACGACCCTAGCCGCGAATACTACAAATGTTATGAAATAGACTACGACCGCCACCGCTACGACGGCAAGAACTGGACATACGTCAACCTCCCGATCGAGGACATCAAGGAGATGGCCATCGCCTCTCTGAAAGACAGCACCATGATGTATTACTCCTGCGACGTCGGCAAGTTCCTGAACTCTGACCGTGGTCTGCTCGACGTCAAAAACTATGATTACGACTCATTGATGGGCACCACCTTCGGCATGGACAAGAAGCAGCGTATCCAAAGCTTTGCCAGCAGCTCCAGTCACGCCATGACCCTCATGGCAGTCGATCTGGACAAAAACGGAAAACCGACCAAATGGATGGTTGAAAATAGTTGGGGTGCCGGAGCCGGCTATCAGGGACATCTCATCATGACCGACGAATGGTTCAACGAATATACCTTCCGTCTTGTTGTGGAAACGAAATACGTGACTCCGAAAGCACTCGAAGTCTTGAAACAAAAACCGATCCGCCTGCCGGCGTGGGATCCAATGTTTGCCGGCGAAGAATAACCAACCGACAATCACGTTGCATAGACTTGTGCGCGCAGGTCTTCCAGCCTACTTTATTAAAGAACGTGTGCGAACACAAAAGGAATTACGGATATTTTTCCGTAATTCCTTTCTTTTTTCCTCCCGAATCACATTATTATTTATTACTTTTGCGGCAAATTTTATGAAACCATTATTTTATATAGCATGGCAAATGTAATAAAGTTACGTAAAGGCCTTGACATAAACCTGAAAGGTAAAGCTGCTGAGACGTACACAACAGTGAAAGAGCCGGGATTTTACGCACTCGTACCCGATGATTTTCCTGGAGTGACACCGAAAGTGGTTGTGAAAGAGCAGGAATATGTGATGGCTGGTGGACCCTTGTTTATCGACAAGTATCATCCTGAAGTGAAATTTGTTTCGCCCGTGAGTGGCGTAGTGACGAGCGTTGAACGTGGTGCTCGCCGTAAGGTATTGAACATCGTAGTGGAAGCTGCCGCAGAGCAGGACTACGAAGAATTTGGTAAGAAGAACGTATCCTCTATGGATGCGGATGCTGTGAAGTCCGCGCTTCTTGAAGCAGGTCTGTTTGCGTTTATCAAGCAACGTCCGTATGACATCATTGCAGACCCGACGGTAACACCGAAGGGCATCTTTGTTTCCGCATTCGATACCAATCCGCTGGCTCCCGACTTCGAATTTGCTCTGAAAGGCGAAGAAGCAAACTTCCAGACAGGTCTTGATGCCCTCGCCAAAATGGCAAAAACTTACCTGAGCATCAGCGTGAAACAGAAAGCCGCTGCACTGACACAGGCTAAGAACGTTACAATCACCGCTTTCGACGGACCGAACCCTGCCGGTAACGTAGGCGTTCAGATCAACCACCTCGACCCCGTTTCAAAGGGCGAAACTGTGTGGACAATCGATCCGCAAGCCGTTATCTTCATCGGTCGCCTCTTCAATACAGGCCGTGTGAATTTTACCCGCACAGTAGCCGTGACAGGTTCCGAAGTGTTGAAACCTGCTTACTGCAAACTTCAGGTAGGTGCATTGCTGACTAACGTATTTGCCGGAAACGTAACAACTGACAAAGATTTGCGCTACATCAGTGGTAACGTGCTGAGTGGCAAACAAGTTTCTCCTAACGGATTTTTGGGCGCTTTCCACAGCCAACTGACTGTAATCCCCGAAGGTGACGACGTTCACGAAATGTTCGGATGGATCATGCCGCGTTTCAACCAGTTCAGTGCCAACCACTCATATTTCAGCTGGTTGATGGGCAAAAAGGAATATACGCTGGATGCACGTATCAAAGGCGGCGAACGCCACATGATCATGTCCGGCGAATATGACAAGGTATTCCCGATGGACATCATGCCCGAATATCTGATTAAAGCGATCATCGCCGGTGATATCGACCGCATGGAAGCGCTGGGGATTTACGAAGTGGCTCCTGAAGACTTCGCACTCTGCGAGTTCGTCTGCTCTTCGAAGATGGAACTCCAACGCATCGTCCGTGTCGGACTCGACATGCTCCGTGCTGAAATGGCATAATCCGCATGGCAAATTGTAAATTGTAAATCGTAAAATAGTAATATATTAATGAAAGCGTTAAGAAATTATCTCGATAAGATAAAGCCGAACTTTGAAGAGGGCGGTAAATTCCACGCATTCCAGTCGGTGTTCGACGGCTTCGAAACATTCCTGTTCGTGCCCAGCAAGACTGCGAAAACGGGAACGCACATACACGACGCGATCGACAGCAAGCGTATTATGTCGATTGTGGTTATTTCGTTAGTACCGGCGCTGCTGTTCGGTATGTACAACGTAGGTTACCAGCATTTCACCCACACGGGTGCTACTGGCAGCTTCATCGAAATGTTTATTTACGGATTTCTGGCTGTATTGCCTAAAATTATCGTATCATACGTTGTTGGTCTGGGGATTGAGTTCGTCGTAGCTCAATGGAAGAAGGAGGAAATTCAGGAAGGATTCCTTGTTTCCGGTATTCTGATCCCGATGATCGTTCCGGTAGACTGTCCGCTTTGGATTCTTGCCGTAGCAACTGCATTCTCTGTTATCTTTGCAAAAGAAGTATTCGGTGGTACGGGTATGAATGTGTTCAACGTAGCGTTGATCACCCGTGCATTCCTGTTCTTCGCTTATCCGACCAAGATGTCCGGTGACGCCGTTTGGGTATCCGGCGATACCATTTTTGGTATGGGACAGGCTGTAGACGGTCTGACTGTGGCTACCCCGCTGGGACAAGCTGCTACATCGGGCACGGTTCCTGCATTCAACATGGATATGATAACAGGTCTTATTCCCGGTTCTATCGGTGAAACAAGTGTGATCGCCATTCTGATCGGTGCCGTTATCCTGCTGTGGACAGGCGTTGCAAGCTGGAAGACGATGCTTTCCGTATTCGTTGGTGGTGCATTCATGGCCTGGGTATTCAATGCTATCGGCATGGAAAACAACACAATGGCTCAGATGCCTTGGTACGAACACCTTGTATTGGGTGGTTTCTGCTTCGGTGCCGTATTCATGGCTACCGACCCTGTGACATCCGCACGTACGGAAAGAGGTAAATACATCTTCGGATTCCTGATCGGTGTGATGGCTATCGTTATCCGCGTACTGAATCCGGGTTATCCCGAAGGTATGATGCTCGCCATCCTGCTGATGAACATCTTCGCTCCGCTGATCGACTACTGTGTAGTACAGAGTAATATCAGCCGTCGCGAGAAACGCGCTGTTAAGTCTAACCAATAATACCGAATGAAAATGAATACAAATAGTAATAGTTATACTATCATTTATGCTTCGGTAATGGTTATTATCGTTGCATTCCTGCTGGCATTCGTTAGTTCTTCACTGAAAGCTACACAAGACAAGAATGTGCAGTTGGACACTAAAAAACAGATTCTTGCTGCATTGAACATTAAAAATGTAGAAGACGCTGATGCCGAATATCAGAAATATGTAAAAGGTGATATGCTGATGAACGTAGACGGCACGCTGACTGAAAACACAGGTGAGTTTGCTACCAACTACGAGAAAGAAGCAAAAGAACAACAACGTCTGCACGTATTTGTATGCGATGTGGATGGCCAGACTAAATATGTATTTCCAGTTTACGGTGCCGGTCTTTGGGGTGCTATCTGGGGATATGTTGCTTTGAACGAGGATAAAGACACTGTTTACGGTGTTTATTTCTCACACGCAAGTGAGACACCGGGGTTGGGTGCTGAAATCGCTACTGACTGGTTCCAACACGAATTCGCAGGCAAGAAGACACTGGAAAACGGTGCCGTTGCTCTGGGTGTTGTTAAGAATGGCAAGGTAGAAAAAGCTGATTACCAAGTGGACGGTATCTCTGGTGGTACGATCACTTCGGTAGGTGTGGATGCTATGCTGAAGGCTTGTCTGAATAATTACATAAGTTTTTTAACTAAATAATAAGGAGGAGGATAAAGAATATGGGACAACTGTTTTCAAAGAAGAATAAAGAAGTATTCTCTGCTCCGTTGGGAATCGATAATCCGGTAACCGTACAGGTGCTTGGTATCTGTTCTGCACTTGCTGTTACTGCCAAGCTGGAACCCGCCATTGTGATGGGACTTTCAGTTACTGTGATTACAGCGTTTGCCAATGTCGTTATTTCACTGTTGCGTAAGACGATTCCAAATCGTATCCGTATCATCGTTCAGTTGGTAGTGGTTGCTGCTTTGGTTACCATCGTTAGTGAAATTCTGAAAGCGTTTGCATACGATGTAAGTGTACAGCTCTCTGTTTATGTAGGTTTGATCATTACCAACTGTATCCTGATGGGACGTCTGGAAGCATTTGCCATGCAGAACGGTCCTTGGGAATCATTCCTTGACGGAGTTGGTAACGGTTTGGGTTATGCCAAGATTCTGGTAATCGTAGCTTTCTTCCGCGAACTGCTCGGTTCGGGAACTTTGCTTGGTTTCAATATCCTGAATTATGAGCCTATCCAGAATATCGGTTATGTAAACAACGGTCTGATGTTGATGCCGCCGATGGCATTGATTATCGTAGCTTGCATCATCTGGTATCAGCGTGCACGTCACAAAGAACTGCAAGAAGAAAGTAATTAATATAAATGAAGGGTGAAGAAGGATGAATGAAGGTAACACTCATAAACTCGAAATTCTTCATTCTTAATTCTTAATTAAAATATATGGAACATTTATTAAGTTTATTCGTCCGCTCCATCTTTGTGGACAACATGATATTCGCGTTCTTCTTGGGTATGTGCTCATATCTGGCTGTATCGAAGAATGTGAAGACTGCCGTAGGACTGGGTATAGCCGTAACATTCGTGTTGCTGGTTACGCTTCCGGTGAACTATTTATTGCAAACCAAGGTGCTGGCTGCCAACGCTATCATTGAAGGTGTTGACCTCAGCTTCCTGAGTTTTATTCTTTTCATTGCCGTTATTGCCGGTATCGTGCAATTGGTGGAGATGGTGGTAGAACGTTTCAGCCCGTCGCTGTATGCTTCACTGGGTATCTTCCTGCCGTTGATTGCTGTTAACTGTGCTATCATGGGTGCTTCTTTGTTTATGCAACAACGCATCAATCTGGGTGCAAGCGATCCGAAATACATCGGTGATGTATGGGATGCGCTGTCTTACGCACTCGGTTCGGGTATCGGCTGGCTGCTGGCTATCGTCGGTCTGGCTGCTATCCGTGAGAAAATGGCTTACTCTGATGTACCTGCTCCGCTGAAAGGTCTGGGTATCACATTTATCACTGTAGGTCTGATGGCAATCGCATTTATGTGTTTCTCTGGTTTGAACATCTAAAAAGAAAGGAATAAGACAATGGATATGAATTTAATATTATCAAGCATTGGGGTATTCCTTGTGGTTATTCTGTTGCTTGTTGTTATCTTGCTGGTTGCCAAGAAATTTCTGGTACCGTCAGGTAACGTGAAACTAACGATCAATGGCGAAACAGGACTGGAAGTAGAGTCCGGTTCCACATTGCTTAATACGCTGGCCGTAAACGGTGTATTCCTGTCATCCGCTTGTGGTGGCAAGGGTTCTTGCGGACAGTGCAAATGTCAGGTACTCGAAGGTGGTGGCGAAATCCTGCCTTCTGAAGTTCCTCACTTCAGTCGTAAACAGCAACAAGACCACTGGCGTCTGGGCTGTCAGGTGAAAGTGAAGAGTGACATGGCTATCAAGATTGACGAGTCTGTACTTGGCGTGAAAGAGTGGGAGTGCGAAGTGATCTCCAACAAGAATGTGGCTACATTTATCAAAGAGTTTATCGTGGCATTGCCTAAAGGCGAACACATGGACTTTATCCCGGGTTCTTACGCACAGATCAAGATACCTAAATTCTCAATGGATTATGATAAGGACATTGATAAGAGCCTGATCGGTGAAGAATATCTGCCTGCATGGGAGAAATTCGGTTTGCTGGGCTTGAAATGTAAGAATGAAGAGGAAACAATCCGTGCTTACTCTATGGCCAACTATCCTGCAGAAGGTGACCGTATCATGCTGACTGTACGTATCGCTACCCCTCCGTTCAAGCCGAAAGAACAAGGTCCCGGATTTATGGATGTAATGCCGGGTATCGCTTCTTCTTATATCTTTACGCTGAAACCGGGTGACAAGGTAATAATGAGTGGTCCTTATGGAGACTTCCATCCGATTTTCGACTCTAACAAGGAAATGATGTGGATCGGTGGTGGTGCCGGTATGGCTCCGTTGCGTGCACAGATCATGCACTTGACGAAAACATTGCATACGACCGACCGCAAGATGTCATACTTCTATGGTGCCCGTGCGCTGAACGAAGTATTCTATCTGGAAGACTTCCTGCAAATTGAAAAGGATTTCCCGAACTTCACATTCCATCTGGCACTCGACCGTCCGGATCCTGCTGCTGATGCTGCCGGTGTGAAATATACTCCGGGCTTCGTACACAACGTAATTTATGAAACTTACTTGAAGAACCACGAAGCTCCTGAAGATATTGAATACTATATGTGTGGTCCTGGTCCGATGTCGAAAGCTGTAGAGAAGATGCTCGACGATCTGGGCGTTCCGGCTCAGAACCTGATGTTCGATAACTTTGGAGGATAATCTTCGGAAGTTGATTTCCGGTCGGAGAGGACCGGAAGAGTAACATAAAGAAACTGGCGGGAAATCTGTAAAAGACAATGGTGCTTTTCAGATTTCCCGCTTTCTTTATGCACTATCTTACCGAATCTTTTCGTCCTTTTTGTATCTTTGTCCCCATGTTAGAGAAAAATGAAATAATACAGTCCGCTCTTCAGAATTTGAAGATTGAATCTTTGAACCCGATGCAGGAAGCTGCGCTCGAACAGGGCACGGGCAGGAAAGATGTTATCCTGTTGTCACCGACAGGATCGGGCAAGACATTGGCTTATCTTTTGCCTCTGTTGCTTACCCTAAAACCGAATGATGACAGCGTGCAGGTGCTGATTCTGGTGCCTTCCCGTGAGTTGGCTTTACAGATAGATACCGTATTCCGGAGCATGGGAACTTCCTGGAAAACGTGTTGCTGCTACGGCGGGCATCCCATTGCCGAAGAAAAGAAAAGCATTGCAGGAAATCATCCTGCCATTATCCTTGGTACTCCGGGACGTATCACCGACCATCTGTCCAAAAGGAACTTTGATCCCGAAACAATCGAGACTTTGATTATCGATGAGTTTGATAAATCGCTGGAGTTCGGCTTTCATGATGAGATGGCAGAGATCATTACCCAGCTTCCGGGATTAAAGAAACGTATGCTGCTGTCGGCTACTGATGCCGAAGAAATTCCTCAGTTTACGGGACTGAACCGGACAGTCAAACTGGATTTTCTTCCGGAGGCAACCGAAGAACAGGAAAACCGGTTGAAGCTGATGAAGGTGCTTTCTCCTTCCAAAGATAAGATTGCTACGCTTTACAACTTGCTTTGTACATTGGGAAGCAGTTCCAGCATTGTTTTCTGCAATCATCGGGATGCGGTGGATCGTGTGCATAAGCTGCTCGAAGATAAGAAACTATCAGCCGAACGTTTTCATGGTGGTATGGAACAGCCGGATCGGGAACGGACATTGTATAAGTTCCGTAACGGAAGCTGTCATGTACTGATCTCCACCGACCTTGCTGCCCGTGGACTTGATATTCCGGAGATAGAGCACATCATTCACTATCATCTGCCTGTGAACGAAGAAGCGTTTACACATCGTAACGGACGTACGGCACGTTGGGATGCAACAGGTACTTCTTATCTGATTCTTCACACAGAAGAGAAACTACCTGAATATATTCCCGAAGATATAGAAACGATGGAACTGCCGGAAAATCCTTCGCGTCCTCCCAAATCAGTCTGGACTACTATATATATAGGTAAAGGAAAGAAGGAGAAACTGAGCCGGATGGACATTGCCGGATTCCTTTATAAGAAAGGTAATCTGACGCGTGAAGATGTAGGTGCGATTGATGTGAAAGAGCATTATGCTTTTGTTGCCGTTCGTCGGGCAAAAGTAAAGCAACTCCTGAATCTTATTCAAGGGGAAAAAATCAAAGGAATGAAGACTATCATTGAGGAAGCTAAATAAAGGGAGCCGAAAAACAACAGGTGTTCTCAAAGCTGAAAGGGGAATTTCAAGAACCAAATAGGTGATTGGGATGCTGCAATGACGAAATGATCGGCTTTGTCATTACAAATAATATCACTTTTCTGAAGTGGGAGATATCTTCCCCGGATGACAGAGTAAAATGATGGTAGAAAAATATTTCTGTGACAGTCTCCATTTCTTTTCTTTTAGGAAGGTATTGGAGACTCCTTTCTTTCTGACTTATTTTTATAATTTTAGTCTCGTCGCTTGTTAGGGTGAGAAATCCTCGTTTTTCTCTGTCTTTCTTAATAAATATTCATTTTATAACCGTTTTCCTTTCACTCTATAACCGATTATTTCCCACAGGTTATATTTTCACCTTTTATCCCTTGCTTGATATGTATGGATAACAATATGGTGTATATATCTTGTATAAACCAATAAAAAGAAAGAGAAATCTGCTTTAGAATAGTATTTTTATAAGGAAAGATTTGTGCACCGGAAATAAATTCGTAAATTCGCAAGGTCAAAAGACATAAACTAACGAAATGTTAAACCAAAAACAAACTTCAAATGAAAAAGCATAATTTCAATGCAGGACCTTCCATTCTTCCGCGTGAGGTGATAGAGGATACAGCGAAGGCTATTTTAGATTTCAACGGCTCTGGTCTCTCCCTGATGGAAATCAGTCACCGTGCCAAAGACTTCCAACCTGTGGTTGACGAAGCAGAGGCATTATTCAAGGAATTACTCAATATCCCCGAAGGTTATTCGGTACTGTTCCTTGGTGGTGGTGCTAGTATGGAGTTCTGCATGGTACCTTTCAACTTCCTTGAAAAAAAGGCTGCTTATCTGAATACAGGTGTGTGGGCAAAGAAAGCGATGAAAGAAGCTAAGGGGTTTGGTGAAGTCGTAGAAGTTGCTTCTTCCGCTGAAGCTACATATACTTACATCCCGAAAGATTACACAATTCCTGCTGACGCAGATTATTTCCACATAACTACCAATAACACGATTTACGGTACAGAATTAAAAGAAGATCTCAACTCTCCGGTTCCGATGGTTGCCGATATGTCTTCTGATATTTTCTCTCGTCCAATCGACGTTTCCAAATATATCTGTATCTATGGTGGTGCGCAGAAAAATCTGGCTCCTGCCGGTGTTACATTCGTTATCGTGAAGAATGATGCGGTAGGTAAAGTTTCTCGTTACATCCCGTCAATGCTAAACTATCAGACTCATATCGATAACGGTTCTATGTTCAACACTCCTCCGGTAGTGCCTATCTATGCTGCACTGTTGAACCTGCGTTGGATTAAGGCACAGGGTGGTGTGAAAGAAATGGAACGTCGTGCTATCGAAAAGGCTGATATGCTGTACGCTGAAATCGACCGTAACAAACTGTTCGTAGGTACTGCTGCCAAAGAAGACCGTTCACGCATGAACATCTGTTTCGTGATGGCTCCCGAATACAAGGATCTGGAAGCTGACTTCATGAAGTTCGCTACAGAAAAAGGTATGGTAGGTATCAAAGGACATCGTTCAGTGGGTGGTTTCCGTGCATCTTGCTACAATGCTCTGCCGAAAGAAAGTGTACAAGCTTTGATCGACTGCATGCAGGAATTTGAAAAACTTCATTAATAATATAAATAGAGTCACCACAGATTGCACGGATTTACACTGAAATCTTATTGAATATAGTGTGTAGGCCGGTGAAGTCTGTGGTGAATCTTTTTTAAAAGATACAGATAAATTATGAAAGTACTTGTAGCTACTGAAAAACCGTTTGCCAAAGTTGCTGTAGACGGTATCCGTAAAGAAATCGAAGCAGCCGGATATGAGCTTGCTTTGCTGGAGAAATATACCGATAAAGCACAGTTGCTGGATGCAGTGAAAGATGCTAATGCTATCATTATCCGTAGTGATATTATTGATGCAGAGGTGCTGGATGCTGCTAAAGAACTGAAGATTGTAGTTCGTGCTGGTGCCGGATACGATAATGTAGACCTGGCTGCCGCTACCGCTCACAATGTTTGCGTGATGAATACTCCGGGACAGAACTCCAATGCTGTTGCCGAACTGGCTTTGGGCATGATGGTATACGCCGTTCGTAACTTCTATAACGGTACTTCCGGTACAGAATTGATGGGCAAGAAACTGGGTATCCATGCATACGGAAACGTTGGTCGTAACGTTGCCCGTGTAGCTAAAGGCTTCGGAATGGAAGTGTACGCCTACGACGCTTTCTGTCCGAAAGAAGTGATCGAGAAAGATGGCGTGAAGGCACTTGACTCTGCAGAAGAACTGTACAAGACTTGTCAGGTAGTGTCTCTTCATATCCCGGCAACTGCTGAAACGAAGAACTCTATCAACTACGCTTTGCTGAAAGAGATGCCAAAAGGCGCTATGTTGGTGAATACTGCCCGCAAGGAAGTGATCAACGAAGCCGAGCTGATCAAATTGATGGAAGACCGTGCCGACTTCAAGTATATGACAGATATCATGCCTGCTGCTAATGCGGAATTTGCTGAGAAGTTCGCAGGACGTTATTTCTCTACTCCGAAGAAGATGGGTGCACAGACTGCCGAAGCGAATATCAATGCCGGTATTGCTGCTGCTCAACAGATTGTCGGTTTCTTGAAAGACGGCTGTGAGAAGTTCAGAGTAAACAAATAATGAGATGAATCGTAAGACTGCTTATCGTTGCTCAGTCACTTATTTGATGATAGGTGCTGGTCATTAAGCAGTATATTCAGAAATATGTTATCAGATTTCGCCCTCGGCTTTTGCGAGGGCGTATCTGTTGTACTAATCTTAAAACATACCATGACTTATGGCTATTATCAAACCTTTTAAAGGCGTTCGCCCTCCACAAGACCTGGTTGAACAGGTTGCTTCCCGTCCTTACGATGTATTAAACTCAGAAGAAGCGCGTACAGAAGCAGCAGGAAACGAAAAATCCCTTTATCATATCATTAAGCCCGAGATTGACTTTCCTGTTGGTACGGATGAACACGATGAATGTGTTTATGAGAAAGCTGCCGAAAACTTCCGGCTGTTTCAGGATAAAGGCTGGTTAGTGCAGGATGCTAAGGAAAACTATTACATCTATGCCCAGACCATGAACGGGAAAACCCAGTACGGGCTGGTAGTAGGCGCTTATGTTCCTGACTATATGAACGGTATCATCAAAAAGCATGAGCTTACCCGTCGTGACAAGGAAGAAGACCGTATGAAGCACGTCCGTGTGAATAATGCGAATATCGAACCTGTATTCTTTGCTTATCCCGATAATGCGAAACTGGATACAATCATTCGGAAATACACTGCCGAAAAGCCTGTCTACGACTTTATCGCTCCGGGTGATGGCTTCGGACATACTTTCTGGATTGTTGACCAGAACGAAGATATTGCTGCAATTACTGCAGAATTTGCTAAAATGCCGGCACTATATATTGCCGACGGGCATCATCGTTCCGCTGCCGCCGCTCTGGTAGGTGCCGAGAAAGCAAAGCAAAATGCGAATCATCGTGGCGATGAAGAGTATAACTATTTCATGGCTGTATGTTTCCCTGCCAATCAATTGACTATCATCGACTATAACCGTGTAGTAAAAGACCTCAACGGGCTGACTCCCGAACAATTTCTTGCTGCATTGGATAAGAATTTTGTTGTAGAAGAAAAGGGTACAGATATCTATAAACCGTCCGGTTTGCACAATTTCTCCCTCTATCTTGGCGACAAGTGGTATAGTCTGACGGCAAAGGCAGGTACATACAATGACAATGATCCTATCGGCGTGCTTGACGTTACTATTTCTTCCAATCTGATTTTAGATGAGATTTTAGGAATCAAAGACCTCCGTTCGGATAAGCGTATTGACTTTGTAGGCGGTATCCGCGGTTTGGGAGAATTGAAGAAGCGTGTTGACAGTGGAGAAATGAAAGTAGCTCTGGCTCTTTATCCCGTATCCATGAAGCAATTGATGGATATTGCCGATACTGGCAACATTATGCCTCCCAAAACGACTTGGTTTGAACCGAAACTTCGTTCAGGATTGGTTATCCATAAGTTGGATTAAGACATATTCTATATAGAAAATAGAGCGGTCAATCTCTCACAATCAACAGGACATTTGTGAGAGATTGACCGCTTGTTTTTGTATAAATGACCGCCCGATTCCGTTAAAACGACCACCCGACTACCTCCAATTGACTGCTTGATTGCACCCCATCGACCGTTTGACTGCATGAAATGAAGCGCTCGTTTCAATGAGAAGCTTTAATATTTTCGAACAGCAGATGGAATTTCGTCAAGAAAGCCGTATCTTTGCGGCATGACTGCTGAAGATACTTATAAAACTATCGTCGAACCTTCCGAAGGTATTTATACAGAAAAGCGAAGCAAGTTTATTGCCATCGCCTTGCCTGTGCGTACCCTTGATGAGATAAAAGCGCATCTTGAAACGTATCAGAAGAAGTATTATGATGCACGGCACGTGTGCTATGCTTATATGTTAGGTGCAGCGCGAAAGGATTTTCGAGCCAATGATAACGGTGAACCTTCGGGAACGGCGGGGAAAGCCCATCTCCGGGCAAATAAATCTAATACAACGTCAT
>OBVB01000044.1_pt1 | contig 176926 bp, 159 predicted proteins | sample 1475891 | NCBI WGS metagenome assembly OBVB01 (sample SAMEA2579943, study PRJEB22360) | human gut metagenome | biome: human gut; feature: human-associated habitat; material: faeces | place: Denmark | collected 2008/2010 | reverse complement strand
AGCGAAGATTATTTATTCACAATAGAAGAAGTACCACCAAATTTGACGAAGAACCCTGATTATGATTACATAACTACTGATATGCTTAAATATTCAGAAATAGTTAATATACAGGCTGTAGGATATGATAAGTATAATGCTACACAGTGGGCTATAAGTGCTACAGAAAAAGGATTACCACTGGAAGAATACGCACAGACATTAGCCAACTTTAATAAGCCTACCAGAGAAATGGAACGGCTTATATTATCTGGGAAGGCAGCAATAGACAATAATGAAATAAACAGGTATTGCTTTAGGAATGTGACTTTGAAGTCAGACCATAACGGCAATATCAAACCTAACAAACAAGTAGACAAAAAGAAGATTGATGGAACTATATCTATGATACAGGCTTTAGGTATGTATTTGCAAGTACCACACTACACAAACCAAATATTTACATTTTAATGAAACTCAATATCAATTTCAATCCATTTAAAAAGAAAGAAGCCAGACAAGAAGAACGCAGCTATAACTTTCTTTCAGATTCTCTATTTTATAATTCAGCTACTACATATTCAGAATCAAAAGCTATGCTGTTATCTGCCGTTTACAGATGTGTAGACGTGATAAGTGATTCTGTTGCACAGTTACCGTTAGAACCGTATTATGTAGATGATGAGGGATTTAAGACTAAATTTACTAAACATCCTACATACTGGCTGTTGAATAGAGAACCGAACGACCAAATGAGCAGATTTACTTTTATCAAGACACTGGTTACCAGCGTACTTCTTACAGGTAATGGCTATGCTCTTATTAACAGAGATGAAAAAGGTGATGCCAAAGAACTGATATTTCTAAAGTCAGATTCAGTATCAGTCACTTTTAAAAACGGAAAAAAGATGTATAACATTACAGGGATGAACCAATTGGTAGAAGCTATCAATATGATTCATATTCTGAATTTTAGTTATGATGGGATTACAGGTATAAGTACTTTAAAACACGCCAGAAATACACTAGGGTTAACTGCCGATTCAGAAGCGCACGCAGAAGGATTTTTCAAAGGTGGTGCTAATCTGGCTGGCATTATTAAAGTGGAATCTTCATTGACGACACAACAGAAGCAAGACATAAAAACAGCTTGGAGTAGTGCTTTTAATTCTATTACTGGTACTCCTAACGGTGTAGCCGTGATGGAAGGCAATATGACTTTTCAGCCTATAACCGTAAATCCGTCTGATGCACAACTATTGGAGACTAGACAGTTCAATGTGATTGATATTTGCAGGTTCTTCGGTGTGTCGCCAGTTAAGGCTTTTGATTTGTCCAAGTCCAGTTATAGTACAGTAGAAGCTACTCAACTGGCTTTCTTAACTGATACACTTTCGCCACTACTGGAAAAGATAGAACTGGAATTTGAACGTAAACTGTATAAGCCGTCTGAAAGGAATAATATAGATGTTCGTTTTGACACTTCCGTTCTTCTTCGAGCAGATAAGGCAAGTCTGGCTAGTTATTATAATACGCTGTTCCAGATTGGTGTGATTACTCCAAATGAAATCAGGAAGAATCTGGATTTGCCAGCTATTGAAAATGGTGACAAATCATTTGTACAGGTGAATGTACAGACACTAGATAATGCAGTTACTAAGCAAACAGAAAAAGACAATGAGGTATATAATCAAGGGGAATGATTTTAGCTTTACTTGGACTATAAAGGACTGTAACGGCTATGTAGATTTATCTGCTGTTACTGATTTGAAGGTAATGTATCAACATTCTACAGTTCCATCCAAGAAATATGTAGCAGATGCCAAAATAGTTGATATAGTCCTTAAAGAGAGGGAAGAAGATTTAGGGGATGCTGTTCTTTATGACAGTACTTTAGTGAAAGGCATTGAGTTTGAGGTAACAGCCGAACAACAGCAGGAAATGCTTTTGGGAGACTATAATGTTATCTGTACATTTATAAAGAATGATGATAGTCACTGCTATAAAATGATTAGGGCTTATACCATAGTAGCAGATAATGATGGTCTTAAATATTGCTGTTCTGAATCAAAGGAAAGACTGATTAAGCTAAGTCAGTTGATAAATGATATGGGATTTATCACTAGAGATGATTTACCTACCAAAGTAAGCGAGTTGCAAAATGACTGTAATTATGTCAATATAAATAGTGTACCTACTAAACTTAGTCAGTTAGTGAATGATAGTAACTTTGCTTTCAAAGATGAAGTTCCCAAATATACAACGGAGCTTTCCAATGATGCACAGTTTACCAATGTTGTAGACTTGGCAAAAAAGGTTGATAAAGAATCTGGCAAAGGATTATCTACTAATGATTATACTAATGAAGATAAAACCAAGCTTACTAATTTATCTGATTTTGATTCGACAGGTATTAATAAGGAACTAAAAGAACTGGAAGAAGCACTGGCTGCTAAAGCTGATACTAGTGAAATACCTAATTTCACGTCTGATTTAATAAATGATTCCAAGTTCGTAACAAGTTCCGATTTACTTGCTGAAAATGTAGGATATGACAGTACAACTGTGAAAGACACATTGGATTCATTGCTGTATGAAGCTATTAATATAACCTCATTTACTAGCAATGTAGCACCAGTACAGGAAATAGGAACTAACATTAGCAGTATAACACTTACTTGGAAGTTAAGCCAGCCAGCAACGGAACAATTTATTAATGATGTGCCTGTGACAGGCAGTTCTTTCACATTTGATACTCCATTCAACAGCAATAAATCATTTACATTAAAGGTAAATGATGGAACTACCATCAAATCTAAAACTATTGATATTAAGTTTATGAATAATATTTATTACGGTGTATCAGCTTCTACTACTTATGATTCCAACTTTATTGAATCTCTTACAAAAGAACTACGGCAAGCTACAGAAATGAATTTCAGAGTAAATGCAGGCAAGGATGAATATATATGTTTTGCTTATCCTTCACATTATGGAGAAGCCGTATTCAGTGTAGGTGGATTTGAAGGAGGATTCAGAGAAGTAGCCAAGTTCTATTACACCAATGAATCAGGATATAACGAACAATATACTGTTTACTGCTCTGATAATCCCTGTCTGGGAGATACTAGAGTAAAGGTAATATATGTATAAGGGATTACTACGATACTATGAAAGAAACACGAAATTGTAAAATTGAAAAAAGAAACGAAGATTCCAGAATTGTTGAGGGTTATGCAATAGTATTCAATTCTGAATCTAGAGATTTAGGCGGGTTTACAGAAGTTATAGAACCTACGGCACTGGAAGGAGTGCTACAACAGTCAGATATTTTATGCCTGCTGAATCATAATGAGGACAGGGGTATTCTGGCACGCTCCAAATACGGTGCAGGCAGTTTGAAACTGGAAGTTGATTCTACAGGTCTTAAATATAGCTTTGAAGCACCTTGTACAAATCTAGGAGATGAATTGCTGGAAGGTTTAAAGAGAGGTGATATTACTACTTCATCTTTTGCTTTTACCATTGATTCTGATACTTGGACAAAGAAGGATAATGGTTCTTATATCAGGACTATCAATAAGTTCAAAGAACTGTTTGATGTATCACCTGTCTATAAAGAAGCGTATCCTGATACGAGTGTAGCACTTAGAAAGCTGGAATCATTCGATAAAGAAGATTTGACTGATTACTATATGGAGCTAAGACACAAACTACAATAATGAACACTTTAGAACTGTTAGACAAAAAAGAACAGTTAAAGCAACGGGCAGAGGAAATAGTTTCCAAAGCAGAAAAGGAAACCAGACGGTTAAATGAAGGTGAACACGCTGAATTTAATTCTATTGCTGATGAACTGAAAGACATAGATAATGAAATAAGAAAGATTGCAAGCGAGACAAAACTAACAAACACAAATAATACATCTATGAAAAAAGAGAAATTTTCACTTTTAAAGGCTATTAATGACGTAGCCAATAGCAGACAACTGGACGAAAGAGCGCAGGAAGTTGTATCTGCTGGTATTGCAGAATTTAGAAAATCAGGACAGAACTATTCTGGACAAATCGTATTACCGATTGAAGAAAGAGCCGATGTGCAAGCTACTGTAGAGGGTGCAGGACAGGAAACCGTAGCAGAAGATAAACTGGCTCTGTTAGAACCATTGAGAGCTAATTTAGTAATGGTTAAAGCTGGTGCAAGTTATCTGTCTGGACTGGTAGGTAATGTTTCTATTCCTGCTTATTCTGGAAGCAATGTTAGCTGGGCTGGTGAAGTATCTGCTGCTACAGACGGTGCAGGTGATTTCAGTGAAGTAAACTTAGAACCAAAGAGACTAACCGCTTATGTAGACGTTTCCAAACAATTCCTGATTCAGGATTCTGCCAGTGCAGAAGAGATGCTTAAACGTGATATTGTAAATGCTATATCAGACAAACTGGAAGCTACAATCTTGGGTAGTGCTGCTGGTTCTGCTACTATGCCTGCCGGTATCTTTAATGGCGTTACTCCTGAAACAAAGGATATTACTTATAAGAGATTGGTTGATATGGAAACTGCACTGGAAGAAGCTAATGTAGCAGGAAACAAATGTTTCATTGTATCGCCATCTGCAAAAGGTATTTTGAAAACGACTGCTAAAGACGCTCTTTACAATGTAACTGACGGTGGTGTACATACTTGTGTCGGTTGTGCTGGTTGTCTGATGGAAGAAAATGAAGTGAACGGTTATCCAGTATATTGTACATCCAATGTTACCAGTAAGGGTGTTGTAATGGGACACTTTGAAGATTTTGTTATTGGACAATGGGGTGGGATTGACTTAACAGTAGACCCGTACACACAAGCAGCTAACGGTAAAGTAAGATTGGTTATCAATGCATATTTCGATGCAAAACCAAGAAGAACAGGTTCTTTCCAAAAAGCTATCTTAAAATAATATGTACGTCAAACTGGAAGAAGCTAAGAAGCACCTTCTTTTGGATGATTCTTTCAAGGATGATGATTTATATATACTTGGACTGATTGATGTTGCAGAGGATGCAGTAGCACGCAATTTGAATCTGAAACTGGATGAATTAGCGGTAGATGGGGAATTTACCCCACCTGCTGTTATTCACGCTATTTTATTACTGATTGGTAATCTATATGCCAATCGTGAGCCAGTATCTTATTCATCCGTTAATAAAGTGCCATATACATTTGATTATCTAATTTCATTTTATAAAAACTACAAAGAAGTATGATTGATTATATACATAATAGAGACGGTAGGGCAACATCTACACAGGTTAGTAGAATGGATGATATTACAGAGGATGAATTCACACCAGAATTCTATTTTCTCATTAAAAATACCAATGATAATGAGGTTACTGTAAAAATTAGACCTGCTGGACAAGAGAAATTTATAACTACGGTTCTTTATCCTGGCTGGAATCCTGAATTATGCAGTGCAGTAAAAACAAGCGGTGAAACAGGATTACAATATGGCTATTAATATTAAATATTATGAGGGCAGGGATACTGACAGAAACGATACTACTACAGGAATCAGTACCGATTAAAAATGAGTTTGGAGCTACTTCTATGGAATGGGTGGACTATCTGCAAACAAGAGCCAACATTAAGTTTAATTCTGGTAATAGGGTTAATCAGAATAATGAAATATTTACTTCTTATACACTGACTTTCACAATCAGGTACTATCATAAGGTAAACGAGCAAATGAGAATTATCTATCAAGGTAAGAAGTATAGGATACTGGCTATCAATTCAGACAGGGCTAAACAATCTACAGAAATCATAGGAGAGCTTATTAATGAATAACGGTGTAACTGTAGACGCTTCACAGGTGCTAAGAATGTTTAGTGAACTTAACAGCAGACAGCAAAAAAATGTGTATAAGAATGCACTACGGAAAGCTGGAAGAATACTGCAAAAGGAAACGAAGACACAACTAAGAAGCGTAGTAGGTAAAGCAATAAATCATAAGAATAGATGGAACGGCAAAACTTTAGGCAGTGGAATAAAACTAAAGGTTGATAAGAAAGCTACAGAAGCGAAGGTTCATATAATGGGGGACTTTAGATTAAAGTTCTTTGAACTTGGAACAACTACCAGACAGCTTAGGAAAAACGGAGCTAACAGGGGGAGGATGAAGGCTGCACATTTCTTTAAAACTGCTAAAGATAAAACGGAACGTGCCATCTTTGATAATATAAATCAAATGGTTGAAGAATCAATAACAAGGATTGCTAATAAAAAATGAGCTTACAAATAGGAAAGGCTATCTATCATTTATTAAAGAAAGATAGCAGGATAAAAGAAAAGGTAGGTTCTAAGATATATCCTTTGATAGTTGAAGAATCCACCACTTTTCCTTTTATCATTTATAAAAGAACCAATATCACACCGAACTACACTAAAGGCAGTTATTCCGTTAATGAATCTGTTACGGTTGATGTAGTTATAGCTTCTAAAGATTACATAGATACCATTGAACTGGCAGACTATGTAAGAGATGCTTTAGAAGGTAGGAGGGGTAACTTTTCAGGAATAGAAATAAATGACATAAGGATGATTAGCGCAGATGAAGAATACATAGAAGATACATTCATTCAGAATTTAACATTCGACATAAACACAAATGGCAAACAAAATACTTAGAGGTAATGACCTGATGATTTTTAAAGATGCGACTGGTGCTGGTACTGCTTATAAAGCACTGGCATTTTCAACCAGTTGCCAGCTTTCCTTAACAGGAAACACTTTGGAAACTTCATCAAAAGACGGTGGTAAGTGGACTAGTAAAGCTGTAAGCAAATTAAGCTGGTCACTTACAACTGACAATTTATATAGTGTAGAAGATTTTAATGCTTTAGTAAATAGCTGGATAAGCAGGGAAGAACTTACTGTTGCTTTTGCTGTATGCACCAATGCAGACAGTGACACAGGTATGCCTGCCGATGGCTGGACTGCTGGCGGTGGATATACAGGCAAGGTAGTTATCACCAGTATTACTGCTAATGCTCCAGATAATGACAATGCTACTTATTCTGTTACTTTGGAAGGAACAGGTGCTTTATCACCTAAAGTAGCGTAATATATTCACTGGGGAAGCTGTTACAGTTTCCCCTTTTTTATTTATATACTATGGAAATTCAAATTAAAGGTACTGCATATAATATACGATATACTATCAGGGCTATGTTTGTGTTTGAACAGATAACAGGCAAGGTATTCAGATTGGAGAATCTGACGGATTACTACCTGTTTTATTATAGTCTGTTGGTAGCCAATAATCCAGATTTGCAAATGACATTCGAGGACTTTATTAATGAATGCGATGATGAACCAGCCTTAGTTATCCAGCTACAGGATTTTCTTTCTAAGGAGATGGAAAAGCAGTCTGCATTCATAAGTGATACTGTAGATTCAAAAAAAAAGTAACGATTAGCGAATTGTATGCTTTGATAGTTCTGGAAGCAGGTATAGCACCTGATTATTTTCTGGACAGTATGCAAATGTATGAGGTGAAGGCAGTCTTGGAGAATCTGCAATATAAGAATAAAACAAGTTGGGAACAGGCTAGAATGATAAGTTATATCATAGCTCAAACTAACAGTACCAAGCAATTATCACCTACTGATATTATGAAGTTTGATTGGGATGAAGCCAAAGAAAAAGATACTTCTATCAGTAGGGATGATATAGCCAGACTACAGGCTAAAGCTAATCAATTTATAAACACACAAAACTAAATATATATGGCTGATTTAGTAACCAGACTATTACTTGATTCATCTGGTTTTAATAATAACATAGTTAAGAGCAGCAGGCAAGTACAGGAGTTTCAACAGATAACAGGCAATATAGTAGGTACTATAGGAAAGTTTGCTGCTGGTATTGGAATTGCGACTACTGCCAGTGACGCTTTTATGAAGATAATAAGAAGCTCACAGGCTACTAATGATGAATGGGACAATACATTAAATTCCTGTAAAGGAACTGTAGATTTATTCTTTCAGTCTATGTCTACTGGCAGTTTTGAAGCATTTAATAACGGTGTTCTTTCTACAATAAGGAATTTGAAAGAACTTTCTGCTTTGCGTGATTCGTTGACTGATGCTAAGTTATCAATGGGATTCAATACTAAAGTCTTTGAAACGGAGTTTACGAAATATGAATCTATAATCAGAGATACTACCAAAAGCAAGCAGGAACGGGAAAAGGCATTTAAAGACTTGCAAAAGTTGAAAGACGATTTTAAAATAGATGTTACTGATGTCTTGGGAGGTGCAGAAGAAGAGCTTATTCAATCATTGAATATTAGAACAGGACGAAAAGACTTTAATATTAATGATATACATAAATATATATCAATCAATAATAATGATTTTTCATCTAGAAATGAGAAAAAGGCATTAACGGAGTATCAAGACCAGTTAAAGGCATACGAAAAAGAAATAAACCAAATACAAGGCAGGATTAATTCTACCAGAGGTGATACTAATGAATGGACAGGTGAAACCAAAAAACAGATGAGGGAAAAACTGTCTTCTATTAAGCAACAAATGGAACTGTTCAAACAACAAAATTCAGAACTTGAAAAGCAGAATTTCTTGAATCAGGATAATGATGCCAATAGAGGTGAAATGATTAAAAACTATGAATATGCTTATGATTTGAAAAAGCGTATGTATGATTTTGATAAACGTACATTGGAATTACAGAATAGTCTTAAACCTGCTGGAGGAAATAATAAGGTAAAAACAGAAGAAGTAATTCCTGCTGGTTCTGTTGCTGAATTGGATAAGCTGATAACGGAAGCCAGAAAGAAGTATGCTGCTGCCATTACAAACGATGCCAGAGTATCTGCACTAAAACTGATACAGGAACTGGAACAGAAAAAAATAGTTCTAAATATTACTGCTAAATATAACAGTAGGGAGCAGGGAGATTTAAAACCTGCTGGTATTCCATCTGTTAAAGGCTTTAATTCAAAGGATATTGGTAAACTAACTTCTCCATTTGTAACAGAAGAAGATGTAAAAGTAAATAATGATTATGCGACTTCATTAGGAGCTATTGCTACTGTTATGGGTTCTATATCCCAAATGACAAATGAAGGTGCTTCTGCTTGGTTAACTTGGAGTGCTAATTTAATGACAGCTATAGGTACTGCTATTCCTGCTATAGAAGCTCTTATTGCTGCAAAGAAAGCGGAGTCTATAGGAAATGCCGTAGCCAGTGCCACGCAAACACCAGTAGTAGGTTGGTTGTTGGCTGGTGCTGCTGTAGCTTCTGTAATAGCAGCTTTTGCCACTATGCCACAATTTGCCAATGGTGGTGTAGTTGATGGCAGTTCCTTCTTTGGTGATAAGGTGTTGGCTAGGGTGAATAGTGGTGAAATGATTCTGAATAAAAGTCAGCAGTCCAATCTGTTCAACCTGTTAGACGGTGGTTCATCTGTAAAAGGAGGTGCTATGTCAGGTGAAGTTGAATTTAAGATTTCAGATAAAGCACTGGTTGGAGTTTTAAAACAACACAATAATAGAACAAACAGACTAAGGTAAAATGGGCTATCAATTAATATATAACTCATCTTTTAAGGATATAGATGAGAATACTATCAATATTGAAATATACAGGGATTCGGGAGGTACTTTGATAGCTTCTGAATTACTCTGTTCTGCTGATGCAGTTTCAATTAACTATGAATCAGATGATGATGTATTCAAACCAATTAAATGTTCAGATTGCCAGATTAATGTCTTGACAACTAAGGTACTGGCTAATCTCTATACAGCATTAGGAAACCAGATATATTGTACCATTTCAAAGAATGGTTCTTTATTGTGGTGTGGTTATTCAGTCCCCTGTCTTTACAGTACGGATTATAATGAAGAATATAATTTGTTATCCTTGCAATTCAATGATATTCTTTCATCTCTTAGTAACTATAACTACACCTATCTAAATGAAAAGCAGTCTATAGTGTCTTTCTATCAGGTAATCAAACATATCATAAGCCAGATTGATACTAATGAACTAATAAAGAATGTCTATGTACATAACGCTAAGAAAATAAATGATACTACTGATTTACTAAATAACTTATTCATACTAGATAGAAATTTCTTCGATGAAGCGAATGAAGCAGAGAACTGTAAAGACGTATTAGAATATATTGCAAGGTATCTGGGTATGACTTGCTATTATTATGGTGATTCTATTTACTTCGTGGACTATGATATTATTAAGAATATCAATTTATATACTAAATATACCCTGTCAGATGATAGTAATACGGTGGTAGCACTTGATAACACCGTTATTAATGTTAATCAGAATATTTATGAAAGTAATGCCAGTATAGCTATTGGTGAGCTATATAATAAGGTGGTGGTAGTTGCTAATTCAAATTCTAATAATACTATAATTCCTGAATGGAATGATGAGGATGATATTATAAATCAGAATGCAGACGCAAATAAGTATTATGAATCGACAAGGGATATTAGTGGTAAGAATTATACATTATTGAATGCTTTCTTTAAATCGAAGAATAATTGGGATTGGAATAAGCCATATCTTTTTGAAATTAACAAACCAATAGAACCGATAGAAGAAGTAACTCCAGATAATGCTGCATCAAATGGCAGCTACTGGCAAAAGGCAGCATACTATGAGACTGCAAATGAACCTTCTTCTTTAAATTGGAAGACATATTTTACGATAAGTGATTACGGTCTGATGGGATGGAAAACAACAGACGGAGTTCAATTGTCATTGAAAAATAAGCTGCCTATAGCAGTCAAAGGTGGAACTTTCATTATTGATATAAATTATAGACTGTCTGGTGATTGGAATGCAGCAGAATGTATTGTAACATCTGATGAACAATACTATGATGGTAAATATTCCACAGGATTTACAGATACGATGTTTAAATGTAAACTTGCAATTGGTGATAAGATGTACTATGATGGTGATGGATGGGTTAATTATCAAGAGTATCATAATAAAGTTGCAAGGAATTATTATAAGATATGTAACGGTCCAAATACTTGGGCAGGTGCAACTTGGTATAAGTATCTGGATGAATACGGCTACTGGCGATTTGTTACTAAAGGGGAATATGATTCTATTTCTGGACGTGAAAAGTATAGCGGTGGATATGCAGATAGAAATTATGTGTATTCATATATGAATAGCAGTAATGAGCGTGTATTTGTCGAGAAATGGTTCTATGATGAATGTAAATTGCAAGACTGTTTTTATCTGGTGCATAAGAATAAAGTAGGGGATAAGGTGTTTGATACAGATTATTCATTGACTAATACAGTTTCGTGGCGTATGAATCTGGCAGAAAGTGAAGATGGTGTTGCCGTTTCATTGCCATCTGATAAAATGACATTAGGGGAATTGATATTTGAACTTTACGCTCCTAATCAACTTGGAACTACTCCTATGAGACGTACCGATAAAGAACCTGTCAGGTGTAATTCATTTCATATTAATGATGTTAAATTGAAATATACTACATCTGATTATGTGAAGGATATTTTTAATGATGAAACGTATGATGAAGACTTGAAGTTTGAGAATGTAATTGATGAAAATATAGTCAATGATTTTGATGATATTGAATTTAGAATCAATACTTATAACGAACACGCAGGCAGTTACAGCTATGTTCTTACTAAGGTAGCAGATGAGTATTACTTTGTTGATACGTTGACTGATACAGCTTCACTGGATAAACTGAAAGCAGAAGAGCACTGTATTAATAAATATGTGAATTACTATAGTAAGCCACGATTCAGATACAGTAATTCAATAAAGAATAGGGGTATATCGCTTAATTCAGTCCTGAAAGAGAATACCTTGAATAAGAACTTTGTAATCAATTCCATCACATACGATTTGATTAATAATAAATGTGATGTTGAATTGAACGAAATACGATAATATGGAAATAAAATCTAACTATATACCACATAATTTCAGGAACAAGTATTTAAAGAATGTAGGTGGAAGTTATTCAAGTACAGTTTTACAGTCTACAGTATCAGGTGAAGCTGGTACTAAAGTTGTAGTAATTGATGATTTGGAAACTTCCAGTAAAGATAAGGCATTGTCTGCCAATATGGGTAAATACTTGAATGAAAACAAACAAGATAAGAATGAATATGTAGATACAATAAATCAGTATTTAAGTACTGATTCTGATGTGAAATTTAACTCTGTCGCTGGCAAGAATGGAGAGTTTGACAATCTGAAAGTAAAAGGAGGTTTGGATGTCTTTACTATTACGAGTAATGAAGTAAGGGGAACTAATGGTATTTTATATGTTACCGATTCAGCACAGGTAACAGGTATAACTTCCAATGAAAATAATGTAATGGTACTAACTGTAAGTGATTCCGTTTTTAGGGTGGATGATATTCTACTTAGCCAGACTTTTGATTCTTCTTCAAAGAAAATAGTCTTAAAAGTTACTACTGTAGATGGTACAACTATCGCCTGCAATGTAATAGAAGCATTAGGCAATATAGAAACTGGTGATGCTTTAGTAAGGATAGCCAATACTACTGATGCTGCCAGACAAAGTTCTATTCTGCTGAATCCGTATGATGGCTGTATTGATATACGTACAGGTTGTATTTCTGAATCAGATTCCACAGTGTCCAGTAGAATAGGTAATCTGGATGGAATTACTGATACTGATTTTGGTGAACTGTCTGGTGATGGACTTTATTCTAATAATGCTTATCTGTCTGGTGCAATAAGAAACTTATCTGGAAAATGGGAATTGAAAGATGATGGTTCTGGTAAGTTGGCAAATGGAAATATTAGCTGGGATACAGAAGGTAGTTTAACATTAAAGTATGGTACGAGGAAGGAATTTAAAACTATAGATATTGATGATTATGATTTTGCAAATGCATTTGAAGTTGATTTAAAGGATGGGTTGAATTTCTTCTTTACGAAAAATAAGGATAATGACCCTAGAACAATAATATTACCTTGCAGTGATACATTTATAGGGCTTGAAGTTGAAATGATATTTAAGGGAAATCCCGGTTTAATAAGGATTGAATGTACAAATAATTATGCGTTTATGTATAACGGGCAAGATGTACGCTACATTTCAATCGGACATTATCCAAGACGATTAAAATTAGTTGCAAGAAAATATAATTTCTCAACTAAGGGTATGTGTAGTTGGTGGATTGATAATGCAGCAGAGTTTAAAATCAGTAGTGATGGTACATTTGCTGGAACATTCAGGTCTATTTGAGTTTATGAATCAGCAACAAATACAATTAATAATAGCCTGCATACTGGTTGTCGTAGGTATAGGATTACTGATAGCAGGATTCTGTGTAGTACCTGTAGGTATCATACATAGTTCTATTCTGGTAGCATTTGGTGAGGTGCTTACTTTCGTTGGAGCTTTATTTGGAATAGATTATCATTATAAGAGTAAATAATATTAGCCTGTGGTCTTGATTGATTACAGGCTTTTTTATTACCTTTGCAGCAATTCCAGATGTCTAATGAGTTAGAACTGGAAGGACTTATTAAGTAACGAAGAGCGTTTAAGATATTATCCTGTTATGAAATCTGGACAATTTCAATCTCCAAGGATAGTAGGCAAGAACGCTCACGTCAATGTTATATACCTATCTTATATGGATAGTCTATATATCGTTTGGCGTGGGCTATTGTTTATTACTTGGAGATGGGCAGTCCAGAGCCTCATAACGGTAATATTCAATAGTTCCCACGCTTTTTTCATTGTATAACAGTCGATAGGGAACATCGACTACAATACATACATAAGAAACAGATAGTCTAGTCTTTAAAGTAGCAGTACTTATTTAGTGTGCAGTTTTCACTGTGTTCCTCACACTAATCCATTATTATTAATTGCTTTCTATAAGGAACATAGAAGCAGGATATATACTCAATATGAAAAAATACAAATTAGTATTATTCACTATGTTGGTTTGTAACCTCAACATTTTTGCACAAAAAGTAGATACTCTCTATTATGACAATAATTGGAAAGGGGTAGAAACGAAACAGTTTGCAAGTTTTATTCGATACGTATCTTATGCTCAAGATGGTAATTATCGTAATAAATTCCGAACATATTTCAATACTGGAGAATTAAATTCAGAGGGTGATTTCATTTCCATTGATAAATACGATGATAGTAAATCAGAGTTTGGTGCTTGGAAGTCATATTATAAAAATGGAAAATTGCAAACAGACTGGGATGTTGTAGATGGAAAGGGAAAATGTATAAATTATTATGAGAATGGAAATAAGAAAGAAGAATTTGAATTGGTTAATGGAACTCAAAATGGAATTGCAATAAGTTATTTTGAGAATGGTTTAATCCATACTAAGGGGGATTGTGTAAACGGTAAATATAATGGTATATTCTATCAATTTACAGAAAAAGGAGATGCTTGCTCACAAGCTGAATATAAGAATGGTGAACCTGCAAAGCCATATTATACTTATTCTACACAGGATGGATTTGTAGCAAAATATAAGATGTCTGATGGTACTTTATATTTAGAAATGCCATCAATAAATGAAAAGCAAGTTTATCACCAGAAAGGGGATACTTGGGATTATTATATGAAAAATGGTTTGTGCCTTATGGTTAATGCTTCAATTAACAAAGATTATGGAAAGTATTTTACTCTCTATGTTGTATTGACTAATAATTCAGTTCAACCCATAACGTTTAATCCTGCATTAATAACTGCTTATAAAAAGAAAAAAGACAAAGTAAAGAATTTGAATGTTTTAAATTCTGATGAATATATGGCAAAGGTGAGTCGTCGCCAAAATTGGGGGAGTTTTTTTAATGCCCTTAATGAATCTATGGCAGCTTCTAAAGCAGGTTATTCAGCTTCTTCTACTCAAACAAATTCTAGCTATTCTGGTGCTACTGTTTCTGGTGCCGTTGGTGCGGCAGTAGGTACAAATGGTGCCACTGTTGGTGCTGCTGTAGGAGTTAGTGGATACGCTGGAAGTTTGAGTACTTCATCAACAACTGTTGGTTATAATGGTGCTGCTGCTTATCAAGCTGAATTAATAGCTAGTGGTAGAATTGCAGAGTATAATAATCAAATGTTACAAGAACGCCAAATGAAAGATGAAGGATATTTGAAAATAACAACTGTTAATCCGGGTGAAACAATAACAGGATATGTCAATATTCAATATGAAAAAGGTGATGAGTTATCTATTAACATTCCTATTGATTCAGTCGTTTATCCTTTTGTGTGGGATATAAGTAAATAGTTTTATGACATAAAAAAGAAATTATGAGAAAGAATATTATACTGTTTTTTACAATATTGATATGGATGGTTGGTAAGTCTATTGATATTAATGCAGCTAATTATTGTATTCAAGAAGAGGCTGATTTATTGATTCCTGCAAATACTGCAATTCCACTTGTATTGGATTATTCTATTAATTCAAAAAAAGCTAAAAGGGGGAATATTGTTAATTTTAAAGTTGCACAAGAAATTTATATTAATGATAAACTGGCTATTCCTGTGGGAACATTAGCAACGGCGGAGATTGTAAAAGCATCGAAAAGAAAATGTTGGGGTAAAAGTGGTAAACTAATTATTAGAATGAGAGAACTTAAATTTTCTAATGGAACTACTATTGCTTTAACTGCTCCAGATATTGAAAAAAATGGAGTAAGTAAAAAGGGAAATGCTTGGACTTGGTTTTGGTGTTCCATATTTTTTATTCCTTTAAATACAATTCCCCCACTCTGTATCAAAGGAGAAAATGCGGAAGTTGAACAAGGATTAACAATTGTCGCAAATACGGTAGAACCTGCTACCATAAGTTTAAAAGATTAGTTCTAAATAAAAGAACAGCATTTGAAGAAATTCATTTGCTGTTTTTTTATTATCATTGCAAACAAAAACACTATGAAGCCAGTAGATAAGTTCTCAATTCAGTATAGCGAGTTGCTAGAGTATATATACCCAGTGACGCAAGAATATTTCCCTGATTTTGATTATGACGAAGAAACAGGACAGGCATATATGTTGCCGTCACAAACGCCAGACACTTTTAAAGGAAGATACAACAGAGGAATTTTGAAAGGTAGATTCTCGTTTGATTCATACATAAAGAATAAAGAACTACAAGAATTGCTTGCTGTATTGGGCTTAGACGCTGAAAAGTTCTGGTATCTATTGCTTTTCTGTTATGATTGCAGTTGGGGTAAATGTATGGAGGGTATAGAAATAAAAGAATCCCCTAAAGAACAGATAGAAAAACTTGTTAATGCTATCAGTGAGGATTATAAAAGAGATACTCCGTTTGGTGCAGTCTTTAAAAGCCCAATTTGTATTACCTTAAAAATAGGTAGGAAGAATATCGTGATAGATAATAAGACGGCTATTGCTAGTATAGCAAAGTTTTGTGCAGACGGATTGGAAACAGTAAATTCAGACCAAATGAATACTGGTAACGTTGATTTGAGTAATCCACATACTGAATCATTCTCCGTATTCGCTTATTATTTCTCACAAATGATTATCACTGCCTTGAATTATCAAGAACAGGTAAAAGAAAAGAGAAAGAAGGGAGCTAATATGTCTGACAAGGAAAAGACGCTGATTTCTCATCTACTATACTTCACTGGTATCGTGAGTAACGAAAGTGTATTGGTTGACTATGACTACTTGAAATCCTTGTTGAAACAATATGAGGATAAAGATATAAGGAGTATGAACGCATTCTATTATTGATTGAGACTTATTTTATTAATTATTCCTGCTTTCTTTTTCTCTAAATACTTCATTCTACAGCTTGTGAAGTAGGGGAATAAGAAAGCAGTGTTTTTTTATTCCCGTTAGCTTCTCAAGAAAAGGGCAATCTTTGCAGTATAACAAATAAAGCTGGAGCGCACCAGTCTAAAAACTGCAAAAGAAATATGAGAACAAATGAAATTTTTACTCTGGAATCAAGAGAATTGAACGAAGGTAAGAAAGTAGCTTTTATTGCTGGTGGTATCAATCGGGACATTAACAAGGCTAACTTGAATGACAAAATGAAGTCTATTGGAGAACATACACAGTATTTTCCGCTTGTTGTGGTTGATGGTGAAGATGTGGTAAAGGAGGGGTTAACTTTGAAAGACCCTGTATCTGGTTTTCCAATAGATTCTTCTAAAGCTAATGATTATTTGGTTATTATTGAAGGTCAGCACAGGTATAGGGCTATAATGGAGCTTCGAGAAAAAGATGCAAAGGCTAAGAAGAATTATGAAAATGCAATGAAGAAATGGCAAAAGAACGGAAGCAGAAAGGAAGATAAGCCAGAAGAATTTACGCCTAAAGCTCCTGCACAGATAAAGGCTATGTATCCATTGGTTAAAGATGAGGATATACGGATTATGATATCAGAAATGAACAATACGTCAGTAAAGTGGAATAAAGGAGATTTTGCTAAACAGGCTTGTGCAGCGTATCCTGATAATGCTATCTTAGGTTTTATCGTTAAGTATATGAATATACAACACCAAAGAACGAAGAAAGGTGAAGTAGATGATATGTTACCGAATGGTGGATTTAAGCTGACAACGCTTAGTAAGTATCTGATTTATTCTGCTGACATAAAAGAATCGGTACTGGCAGATACGTGTAAATATGGAGAAGGCACTCTTACGAAGTATGTAGGTAATGAGCCTGAAAAAATGGTTGAAAGAGCAGAGAAGATTATTAAAGCTGGATTAGATGCTGGATTTACCTATCGTTTTCTGGCAAAAGGTTTCTTCATTGATTGGATTGCAAATAAGAATAATTTAGGGATTCAATATACAGAACTCCTTGAAAGGTTAAAGGATGTAAATAGAGAGGTGGTAGACAGTATTATGAGAGAAGCACAGAAACATAATTTTATGGAACAGTTAAATAGAATAGGATAAACGGGAATCTTTAGTTATTGATGTCAGTTGCCAGCTAGCGTAATGTTAGCTGGCTTTTTTGTTGCTTTATTATCGGTTTATCTACCGTGCGTCTCAACAATAGGGGTATGGGGTGAAATTTTATCAGGAAAGTGCTTTAAACCACACGCTCCCCAACTTTCCACGGCTGGTAAGATTTCAAATATCCAAAAGGTCTGTAATATTATTGTAATCGGTTAACTCTATTTATTCTACAAATTCTGTGATAACATCGGATATTTATCTATCTTTGTTGTGTTCAAATAACGCTGAAAAGTACATAAATGAATAACACTTCTTCGTAAGTGACTGATAATGAAATATGGAAGGAAAATTAGTTTTTTTCCCGGTTATTCGGCAAGAAGTAAATAACATTTTGTATTTTTGGGCATCAATTAATAAAAATAGATATTATGATAACGACACAGGACAAAGAGTTGCTTGCCAAGAAAGGCATCACGGAAGAGCAAATTGTAGAACAATTAGCATGCTTCCAGACGGGTTTCCCCTTTTTGAAGCTGGATGCGGCAGCCTCCATCGAAAAGGGAATATTAGCTCCCGATGCAGAAGAACAGAAGGCTTATCTGGCCGCCTGGGATGCATATACCAACACAGATAAGACTGTTGTGAAGTTCGTGCCCGCCTCCGGTGCAGCGAGTCGTATGTTCAAGAACCTGTTCGAGTTCCTGTCTGCCGACTATGACCGACCGACTACCAAGTTCGAACAGACATTCTTCGACGGAATCAAGAATTTTGCTTTCTATGATGACCTGAATGTAGCCTGCCAGCGTATCGACGGAAAAGATATTCCCGGACTGATCGAAGACGGCAACTATAAAGCAGTGGTATCCGCCCTGCTCGAAACAGCCGGACTGAATTACGGCGCACTACCGAAAGGTCTGCTCAAATTCCATAAGTATCCCGAAGGTTCACGCACGCCGATGGAAGAACATCTCGCCGAAGGAGCCTTGTATGCTGCCGGAAAGAGCGGTAAAGTAAACGTGCACTTCACGGTATCTACCGAACACCGTGAACTCTTCAAGAAGCTGGTAGCCGAAAAGGTAGACGAATTTTCCAAACGCTATGGAGTAGACTATTACATCACCTTCTCCGAACAAAAGCCGAGTACCGACACGATTGCCGCCGACATGGACAACCAACCTTTCCGTGACAACGGCAAACTGCTGTTCCGTCCCGGTGGCCACGGCGCACTGATCGAGAACCTGAACGACCTCGATGCAGACATTATCTTCATCAAGAACATCGACAACGTAGTGCCCGACAGACTGAAAGCCGACACCGTTACTTATAAGAAACTGATTGCCGGAGTGCTCGTGACTTTGCAAAAACAAGTATTCGAATACCTTACCCTGCTCGACAGCGGTAAATACACCCACGACCAGATGATGGAAATGCTTCAATTCCTGCAAAAGAAACTCTTCTGCAAGAATCCGGAGACGAAAGACCTCGAAGATTCCGTACTCGCCATCTACCTGAAAAACAAGTTCAACCGCCCGATGCGCGTCTGCGGAATGGTGAAGAACGTAGGCGAACCCGGTGGCGGCCCGTTCCTTGCTTACAACAGCGACGGAACCATCTCCCTGCAAATCCTCGAAAGCTCACAGATCGACATGGACGATCCGGAGAAGAAAGAAATGTTCGAGAAAGGCACACACTTCAATCCGGTAGACCTCGTATGCGCCGTGCGCGATTATAAAGGACATAAGTTCGACCTGGTGAAGTATGTAGATAAAGCAACAGGCTTCATCTCCTACAAATCGAAGAACGGCAAAGACCTGAAAGCTCTCGAACTTCCCGGCTTGTGGAACGGAGCGATGAGCGACTGGAATACCGTCTTTGTAGAAGTGCCACTTTCCACTTTCAATCCGGTAAAAACAGTGAACGACTTGTTGCGTGAGCAACATCAGTAAAGAGTCTGAATTTAGAAACGCAGATTACCGCAAAGGAAATAGGCTAAATCTGCGATAATTTGCGTTAATCTGCATTTCTCAAATAAAAAAGAGTGTTTAGAATGAATCAGATAGAGAAGATCATCGATATTGCTACTTGGAACAGAAGAGAACATTACGAACATTTCAGTGCTTTTGACGATCCGTTTTTCGGAGTGACCGTTCAGGTAGACTGTACGCGCGCGTATCAGGAAGCCAAAACCAAAGGCATATCCTTTTCCCTGTTAGTCCTCCACCGGATAACGACTGCCGCTGCTGCGGTAGAAGAATTCCGTTATCGCATCGAAGGCGATAAGGTGGTGTGCTATGACAGCCTTCTGCCCGAAGCCACCGTAGGCCGTGACGACCATACCTTTTCTTTTGCCGCCTTTGAATATGATCCGGACGAACTTGTCTTTATCCGCCGGGCAAAAGCCGAAATGGAACGTTTGCAAGCCACTACGGGACTCAACAAAGGAGGCACTTTCCATCCCAATGCCATTCATTATTCGGCAGTGCCGTGGCTCTCATTCACCGACATGAAGCACCCCACCAATATGCGTTCGGGCGACAGCGTTCCCAAAATCTCCACCGGAAAGTACTTCCGTGACGGAGAAAGACTGATGATGCCCGTTTCCGTAACCTGCCATCATGGGTTGATGGACGGCTATCATGTGGCACAGTTTATTGAGAAGCTCCATTTGTAACTTCCGTTCTGAAAAGACAAACCAGACTATTATATGAGAGTAAAGATACCCAGATGGGAAATCGCCGTAATCTGTTCCGCTTTGCTTTTCCCCGGCACTTCGCTTAGTGCGCAGGAGGTAGGGCAGGAAGAGAAAGAGGTGAAGGAAATGCGGCAAGACGTAGAACAGCTCCAGCAGGACGTCCGCCAACTTCGTGAAGAAGTGCGGAGATTGCAGGAAGAAATTCATGGCTTCCGGCACAACAGCTTCCCGCAATGCGGAGCCGACACCGTAGCTCCCTACGTTCCCCACCATTTCATTCACCGGTTGGGGATAGAGGCGCGGCCGCAATACGTGTTCCCCACCAATCCTTTCCTGCAAGGCGAGAACGAACGGTGGAAACCCATCCAGAGTTCATTTGCCGCTCATCTGAAATACTCTTTCAAGTTTCGTCCCAACACCTGTGCCGACCGCATCTATGGCGGAGCTTATCAAGGTTTCGGCTTGGCTTTCACCACCTTTGGCGACAAAAAGCAACTGGGTGATCCGATGACGTTCTATGTCTTTCAAGGTGTACGCATTGCCCGTTTCAATCCCCGCCTTTCGCTCAATTACGAGTGGAATTTCGGTATTTCTGCCGGATGGAAACCTTATGACAACGATTACAACTCCTACAACGGAGCCGTAGGCTCACGGGTGAATGCCTACCTCAATGCGGGTATCTACCTTAACTGGTCGCTTTCCCGTTATTTCGACTTTATCATCGGCGGAGACTTCACGCATTTCTCCAACGGCAACACCAAGTTTCCCAATGCAGGTGTCAACACCACCGGAGCGAAAATCGGACTGGTGTACAACTTCAACCGGGAAGAAGCCGACCTCACTAAATCATTGGTTCATCCCTACGTTCCCCGTTTTCCGCGACACGTCAGTTATGACCTTGTGTTGTTCGGCTCGTGGCGTCGCAAAGGCGTCTATGTAGGCGAGAAGCAGATTGCATCACCGGGCAGCTATCCCGTAGCGGGATTCAACTTTGCTCCGATGTACAATCTCAACTATAAGCTGCGCTTTGGAGTTTCGCTGGATGGTGTCTATGACGGTAGTGCCAATGTGTACACCGAAGATGCGCTGGTGGAGTACGATGCAGGCAGTGGTTCCTCCCGTCGTAAATTTCTCGTGCCGGGCATTCAGAATCAGCTTGCGCTCGGACTTTCCGGACGGGCAGAATACGTGATGCCGTTTTTTACCATCGGTGTCGGCTTGGGAACGAATGTGCTGGGGCGTGGCAATTTGCGCGGACTGTATCAGGTCTTTGCGTTGAAGATCAACGTCACCCGGAGTTCATTCCTTCACATCGGCTACAATCTTCAGGATTTCCAGACCCCTAATTATCTGATGCTCGGTCTTGGTTTCCGTTTTAATAATAAATATCCTAAAGTACGTCATTAACCCCCAATACGCCATTACCCCCAAATGGAACATATCATTCGTAAAATCAGGCAAATCTATCCGGTTTCCGACGAAGCACTTCAAGCGCTTCAGGCGAATATGGAATTAAGGTATTATCCCAAAGATACCCGTATCGTTCAGGCAGGCGTCACAGATCGCCTGGTATATTTCATTGAAGAGGGCATCGCCCGTTCCGTATTCCACCACAACGGAGAGGACACCACTACGTGGTTTAGTCAGGAGGGCGACGTCACGTTCGGCATGGATTCGCTCTACTATCAGCAACCATCGGTAGAAAGCGTTGAAACGCTTTCCGATTGCAAAATCTACGTCATCCACATCGACAAGCTGAATGCCCTCTACGAAACATATATCGACATAGCCAACTGGGGAAGAATCCTGCATCAGAATGTGAATAAGGAGCTTAGCCACATGTTTGTGGAGCGCCTCCAACTTTCGCCTAAAGAACGCTACGAACAGTTCAACCGTCGCTATCCCGGATTGATAAACCGAGTGAAGCTGAAATATGTGGCTGCTTTTCTGGGCATTTCCATCTATACCCTTAGTCGGGTACGTGCTAAAAAATAGCGATTAGCAGGGCTTTTTTGCTTTAGAGCAAAGAAACTTCGTAGCGCAAACCGTATCTTTGCCTTCTAAAAATACTAACTTACTAATAGAAAAACAAATGTCGAACATTTCTGCTTCAGCTTTTTCAGACACCAAGGCGCATTATGATCTTCTTGACGGACTTCGCGGTGTGGCGGCTCTTATGGTGATATGGTATCACGTATTCGAGGGCTTCGCTTTTGCCAGTAATAGTGCTATTGAAACTCTGAATCACGGATATTTAGCCGTGGATTTCTTTTTTATCCTTTCGGGTTTTGTGATCGGTTATGCTTACGACGACCGTTGGGGTAAAAGTCTCACCATGAAAGATTTCTTTAAACGCCGATTGATACGTCTTCATCCGATGGTCATTATGGGTGCCGTTCTCGGTGCTATCACGTTCTGTATTCAGGGGAGTGTGCAATGGGACGGGACGCACGTAGCTATCTCCATGATAATGTTGTCTCTGCTTTGTACGATCTTCTTCATTCCCGCCATGCCGGGTGTTGGGTACGAAGTTCGTGGCAACGGTGAGATGTTTCCGTTGAATGGTCCTTGCTGGTCATTGTTTTTTGAGTATATCGGCAATATCCTGTATGCGTTGTTCATTCGCCGCTTGTCCAACAAGGCACTGACGGTGTTTGTGGTGTTGCTGGGCGTAGCGTTGGCGGCGTTTGCTGTTTTTAATGTCTCCACTTATGGAAACATAGGAGTGGGCTGGACGCTGGATGGGGTTAACTTTTTGGGCGGTTCCTTGCGTATGCTTTTCCCTTTTTCGTTGGGTATGCTTATGTCGCGCAATTTCAAGCCTATGAAGGTGAAAGGTGCATTTTGGATATGTACTATTGCGCTGATTGCCCTGTTCTCTGTTCCTTATCTGGAAGGGTTGGAGCCGCTTTGCATGAATGGTGTTTATGAAGCGTTTTGCGTGATTGTGGCTTTCCCTATCATTCTGTGGATAGGAGCGTCGGGTACCACCACGGACAAGCAATCGACAAAGATATGTAAGTTTTTGGGAGATATATCTTATCCGGTTTATGTGATACATTATCCGTTGATGTATCTGTTCTATGCATGGCTGATTGAGAATCAACTCTACACGTTAGGTGAAACCTGGCACGTAGCTTTGTGTGTCTTTATTTTGAGTATTATTCTTGCTTATCTGTGTTTGAAGCTGTATGATGAACCAATACGTAAATATTTGGCTAAACGTTTCTTGAGTAAGAAATGACGTTTTCATTTCATGAAGTTAAAAAGAAAAACTCCAGCTAATGTAACTTTATCCGTCACCATAGCTGGAGTTTTTCTTATATAAAATAAGACTTTCTTTATCTGCAAATGAGCTTTCTTCTATGTTTTCATCTTAGAAATGATTAGATGTGATTAACAGAGCTGCTTGCTCATCTTATAATTGGTGAGACACATTTGATTAGCTTTCCGCTTTTGCTCTTCATCGACCTGAAAACCTTGTTTTTCAAAAAATGGTTTTGCCGTGATGCTAACTTCTGATGTTAATCTTTTCGCACCTCTTTCTCGTGCATATGCTTCGAGATGCTTATACAAAGATGTTGCGACACCTTGATGCTGAAAGTCCTTGTGAACGAACAGCGTGTGCATATATCCGTCATCGTTTACAGAGCCAAAGCCTACAATCACGCCTTCTTTGTTTTCTGCAACCACATAATGTTGTTCTTCGAAAAGCTCATTCCAGTGTGACGTATCGTCTCCGCACGAAGCCCAATCTGCTACTTCTTCGGCTGTATAATCTTTTCGGTTCACAGTCAGAACTGTATGCTGATATAGCTCTTGCAGTGCTGGAATATCAGACAGGTTTACTTGGCGGATTTTATTCATCTTATCTCTGAATTTCTTGTATTAATGAACTTCTACTTTCTCTGCAATTCTCTTAGCCTTGTCGCGCAACGCATCCAAATCAGAATCAAGCGGAGCATAACAAAGTACCACACCCATACGGCGGTTGACACGTGTAAACGGTTTGCCGAAAATGCGGAGATAAGTATCTTCTTCTTTGGTCACTTCTTCTAGTCCGCGATATTGAGGACGTTCCTGGCTGGCAATCGGGGAAAGGATCACAGCGCTTGCGCCTATCCGTTCTTGTTTGATGCCGGGAATGGGCAGGCCGAGTACGGCACGCAGATGCAATTCAAATTCATTCAGGTTTTGTGTGCCCGCCAGTGTCACCATACCTGTGTCATGCGGACGAGGAGAGAGTTCGGAGAAATAGACTCCATTATCATGGCTTAGGAAGAACTCAACTCCCCAAAGTCCTGCACCTGTGAGGGCACGGGTTACTTTCTCCGCCATCTCTTCCGCTTCTTTCAAATGGGCGGGATCAATGTGTGCAGGCTGGAAACTTTCGCGGTAGTCGCCACCTTTCTGCACGTGTCCGATAGGAGGGCAGAAGAGGGTAGGGCCGTTCTTTTGGGTAACGGTGAGCAGGGTGATTTCGCTGTCGAACTTGATAAATTCTTCAATGATAAGTTCGCGAATATCGCCACGACTGCCACTGCATCCGTATTCCCAGGCATGTTCGAGTTCGTCGGCACTCTTCACGAGCGATTGTCCTTTGCCGGAAGAAGACATCAATGGTTTAACGACACAAGGGAAACCTATTTTATCGGCAGCTTCTTTCAGTTCTTCCAGAGTTGTGGCATAGAAGTATTTGGCTGTTTTCAGTCCGAGTTCTTGGGCGGCAAGGTCGCGAATGGCTTTGCGGTTCATCGTGAAGTTCACGGCACGAGCGCTGGGAACTACCTGGATACCTTCTTTCTCGAAGTCGTATAAGCGTTCTGTACGGATGGCTTCAATCTCCGGAACGATGATGTCCGGGCGGTGTTTCTTCACCACGCGTTCCAGCTCTTCATCGTTCAGCATGTCGAATACTTCAAATTCATCGGCCACTTGCATAGCCGGTGCTCCTGCATAGGAGTCGCAAGCAATGATGTGCTGGCCTTTACGTTGAGCTGAAATTACAAATTCTTTTCCTAGTTCGCCGGAACCGAGTAACAGTATTTTCTTCATCATTTTGAGTGTTTTATATTAGTGGTGCAAAATTACAGCAAAAAAATGAGATAATAATTGTATGTGGCGTTATTATATTGCTCTTTTATGCAAATTGGGAACTTTATAAAGATGGATGTGAATCTTAATGCAAAAATGCGGAATATATAAGGAATAGAATAGATAGGAGAAAAACAGGAAATATGGCTTTAAACTTTCTTAAGGAAAACATGAAAATACGGACTTTTCTGTGTTCGAGCACAAAACTAGTTGTTTTTGCCACTATTTCTTGTTTTTGCTAATCCATTGATTTTTAACAAAGAGATAGGAAACTCGATGGGTTAATTTAGTTTATTGATAGATTATTGCCCCCAAACTTGTTTTGCTATTGATTTGTAGCAGAAATTTGCCTGAATTGGTCAATCTGTAGTCATTGTAGGTCTAATAAGTGTTATCGAACGACAAATTATGAAAAAGGAAGCACAACGACACGGAATTGTTTCTACATTTGCGCAGTTGTTTCTTTAACTATTTCTAAGGACAGAAGTTTATGGGATATAGAAAATAGTTGAACAAAAACTGAACTCAACTGTTTATTATAATAATGAAATAGGTAAAACGCGAAAAATGTGCATTCCTTTCATATTATAAAGTCAAAAAGGAGAGAAAAGAATAATATAAATAAAAGAGATTGCTTATGTCACAGATTATCGGACATATCTCGCAGGTGATCGGCCCTGTGGTCGATGTGTACTTTGAGGGTACGGATGCAGAATTGGTGCTGCCAAGCATCCACGACGCACTGGAGATAAAGAGGCCAAACGGCAAAATACTGGTTGTAGAAGTTCAGCAACATATCGGCGAAAATACGGTGCGTACCGTAGCGATGGACAGTACTGACGGACTTCAGAGAGGCATGAAAGTGTATCCCACCGGAGGCCCGATCACGATGCCGATTGGCGAACAGATTAAAGGACGACTGATGAACGTAGTCGGTGATTCGATCGACGGTATGAAAGGACTCGACCGCAAAGGTGCATATTCCATTCATCGCGACCCCCCTAAGTTTGAGGATTTGACTACTGTGCAAGAGGTACTCTTCACAGGTATCAAAGTGATCGACCTGCTCGAACCGTATGCCAAAGGTGGTAAAATCGGTTTGTTCGGCGGTGCCGGTGTAGGAAAGACTGTATTGATTCAGGAACTTATCAATAATATCGCCAAGAAACATAATGGATTCTCTGTATTTGCCGGAGTAGGTGAACGTACCCGTGAAGGTAACGACTTGCTGCGCGAAATGATTGAATCCGGTGTAATCCGTTACGGCGAAGCATTCAAAGAAGGAATGGAGAAAGGTCACTGGGATCTTTCAAAAGTGGATTATAACGAACTGGAGAAATCGCAAGTGTCTCTGATTTTCGGTCAGATGAACGAGCCTCCGGGCGCACGTGCCTCTGTGGCATTGTCCGGACTGACGGTAGCGGAATCTTTCCGCGACGCAGGAAAAGAAGGCGAGAAACGCGATATCCTGTTCTTTATCGATAATATATTCCGTTTCACACAAGCTGGTTCGGAAGTGTCCGCCCTTTTGGGACGTATGCCCTCCGCTGTTGGTTACCAGCCCACGTTGGCTACGGAAATGGGTGCGATGCAGGAACGTATCACGTCTACCCGCAAAGGTTCTATCACCTCCGTACAGGCGGTGTATGTGCCTGCCGATGACTTGACCGACCCGGCTCCTGCAACAACTTTCAGCCACTTGGATGCCACTACCGTGCTCGATCGTAAGATTACGGAGCTGGGTATTTATCCGGCGGTAGACCCGTTGGCTTCTACGTCACGTATCCTCGACCCGCACATTGTTGGCCAGGAACACTACGACGTAGCGCAGCAGGTGAAACAAATTCTGCAACGTAACAAGGAATTGCAGGACATTATTTCCATCCTCGGTATGGAGGAACTTTCGGAAGAAGACAAGATGGTAGTGAACCGTGCCCGTCGTGTGCAGCGTTTCCTTTCACAACCATTTGCCGTAGCCGAACAGTTTACAGGCGTTCCGGGTGTGATGGTGGGTATTGAAGACACTATCAAGGGATTCAAGATGATTCTGGAAGGAGAAGTGGATTATCTTCCCGAACAGGCTTTCTTGAATGTCGGAACCATTGAGGAGGCAATAGAGAAAGGTAAGAAATTGCTGGAACAGGCAGCAAAAAAATAAAAAGATAGCATGATGAAAGAACTGCATTTGAGTATAGTATCGCCCGAAAAGAGCATATTCGACGGAAATGTGAAGATTGTCACATTGCCGGGAATGATCGGTTCGTTTTCTATTCTCCCCGGGCATGCGCCCATTGTTTCGTCGTTGAAAGCGGGAACGTTGAGTTACACGACGATGGACGGAGAAGAGCACACGATGGATATTCAGGGCGGTTTTGTCGAAATGAGTGACGGTACGGTTTCCGCCTGTGTTTCCTGACGGAAGCTCCCCACCGGCACAAAGACTAAGCATCAAAAGATTGAAAAAAACGAGATTATAACCTTACAGAAAAACACAGTAACATGGTGAATATTAGTAAAACTAAACGGAATTTTATTTGGTGGCATACCTTATTTGCAGTAATTAGCGGGGCACTCGGAGCTGTCATTCTACACTTCGCTTTGCCGGGGCATTATTTCGGAGGGTATCCGTTTATTCCGATCTATTTTTACTTCTTCGGGCTGTTTAGCATTTATGCTTTCGACGCTTGCCGCCGACATGCTCCACAGAGAATGTTACTGTTGTATCTGGCAACGAAGATGATAAAAATGATTCTTTCGCTGATTCTGGTATTGATTTATTGTCTTGCCGTTCGCGAAGAAGCCAGAGCCTTTTTGCTGACGTTTATTTCGTTCTATTTAATATATCTGATATTCGAAACCTGGTTCTTCTTCTCTTTTGAGTTGAATCAGAAACGGAAAAAGAAAAATAAGAAGAAAAATGAAACAGTTGCATAACATAGTAGCTCCGTTGATTCTGTTCTGCCTCATGGCGGCAGTCAGCTTGCCGGTTCTTGCACAGGAACAGGAGGGGGAAGCGGTGTCACAACAGACGCAGGACGAGATTACTCCGAAAGAGGAACAGGAGAACACGGTGGATGTGAAAGAAATTGTGTTCGGTCATATCGGCGACTCCTACGAATGGCATATTACGACGTGGGGTAACACGCACATTACTATACCATTACCTATTATTGTTTATAGTAGCACTACAGGTTGGCACACGTTCCTTTCTTCCCGTCTCGAAGAGAATGGAGGGACTTATGAAGGACTTTCCATCGCTCCCGAAGGAAGTAAGTACGAGGGCAAACTGGTAGAGTATAATGCGGCAGGCGAACAGGTCCGCCCGTGGGATATTTCCATCACGAAAGTGACATTTGCTTTGCTGTTCAACAGCGTGTTGTTGCTCATCATCGTATTGAGCGTGTCACACTGGTACAGAAAACGTCCGCAAGGAGCGAAAGCGCCGGGAGGATTTATCGGATTCATGGAGATGTTCATCATGATGGTGAACGATGACATTATCAAGAGTTGTGTAGGACCCAACTACCGGAAGTTTGCACCGTATCTGCTGACAGCGTTCTTTTTCATCTTTATCAATAACATGATGGGATTGATTCCGTTCTTCCCCGGAGGTGCGAACGTGACGGGAAATATCGCTATCACTATGGTGCTTGCAGTCTGCACGTTCCTGGCAGTGAATATCTTCGGTTCTAAACATTACTGGAAGGATATTTTCTGGCCTGATGTACCCTGGTGGCTGAAAGTGCCCATACCGATGATGCCATTCATCGAGTTCTTCGGAATCTTCACGAAACCGTTTGCTTTGATGATCCGTCTTTTTGCCAATATGCTGGCGGGACACATGGCGATGCTGGTGCTTACCTGCCTGATCTTTATCTCGGCAAGCATGGGGCCTGCACTGAACGGCACGCTGACGGTGGCTTCTGTATTGTTCAACATCTTTATGAATGCGCTTGAGTTGTTGGTTGCTTTCATCCAGGCTTACGTATTTACGATGTTGTCGGCAGTGTTTATCGGTCTGGCACAGGAAGGTGCCAAAGTGAAAGCTGAAGAAAATTGAAATGAAACGCGGTGAAAACGTTGATAAAAAGAATACGGAATAAACGCGCGGAATGAATGATTAAATAATAAACAAGAGAAAATATAAACCATTTTAAAACTGAAAATTATGTTACTATCAGTATTGTTACAAGCCACTGCAGCAGCAGTAGGAGTTAGTAAATTAGGTGCAGCTATCGGTGCAGGTCTTGCAGTAATCGGAGCTGGTTTGGGTATTGGTAAGATTGGTGGTTCGGCAATGGAAGCTATCGCACGCCAGCCGGAAGCATCAGGGGACATCCGTATGAACATGATTATCGCCGCCGCCTTGATTGAAGGTGTGGCTCTGTTGGCGGTAGTAGTTTGTCTGTTGGTGTTCTTCCTCTAATCAGGTATATAACAAGCGAATTTCGCAGGCGTGAACCATGTTTCAAATCATGATCAGCCGCGAAATCGTAAATTGTAAATCGTAAAATCGTAAATAAAGATTATGTCATTACTATTACCTGATAGTGGCCTGCTGTTCTGGATGTTTCTCTCATTCGGGATTGTGTTCGTGATATTGGCGAAATACGGCTTTCCCGTCATCATCAAGATGGTGGAGGGTCGTAAGACCTATATCGACCAGTCTTTGGAGGTGGCGAGAGAGGCTAATGCCCAGTTGTCTAAACTGAAAGAGGAAGGCGACGCATTGGTGGCTGCCGCCAACAAAGAACAAGGACGCATCTTGAGGGAAGCAATGGAAGAACGTGACAAGATTGTTCACGAGGCCCGTAAACAAGCCGAAATTGCCGCACAAAAAGAACTGGATGCGGTGAAACAACAAATCCAGATAGAGAAAGACGAAGCCATCCGCGACATCCGTCGCCAGGTAGCCGTGCTTTCTGTGGACATCGCCGAGAAAGTGCTCCGCAAGAGTCTTGAGGACAAGGAAGCACAGATGGGCATGATCGACCGTATGCTGGATGAAGTACTAACCCCGAATAAGAACTAAGGAAGATGGAAGTCGGAATACTCTCAATGCGTTATGCAAAAGCCATCATTGAATATGCACAGGAAAAAGGTCTGGAGGACAGGTTATATCAGGAGTTCCTGACGCTGTCGCACAGTTTTTGTGAACAGCCCGGTTTGCGCGAAGCACTTGATAATCCGGTCATCACAACGAAGGAAAAGTTGGCGTTAGTCTGCACGGCTGCCGACGGTGACGGAAAATCGACCAGAGAGTTTGTCCGTTTTATCACTTTGGTACTGCGAAACAGGCGTGAAGGCTATCTGCAATTTATCAGCCTGATGTATCTGGATCTCTACCGGAAGCTGAAGCATATCGGAGTGGGTAAGCTCATTACAGCCGTTCCCGTCAATAAGGAAACGGAAAACCGGATTCGTTCCGCAGCAGAGCATATCTTGCACGCCCAGATGGAACTCGAAACGGTGATAGATCCTTCGATTGAAGGAGGATTTATCTTCGATGTCAACGACTACCGACTGGATGCAAGCGTTGCCACGCAGTTGAAGCGAGTGAAACAACAATTTATTGATAAGAATAGGAGAATTGTATAATGTCTGAAAATATAAAAGTAAGCGAAGTATCTGATATATTGCGCAAGCAGCTCGAAGGAATCAACGCCAATGTGCAACTTGACGAAATCGGTACGGTGCTCCAGGTGAGCGACGGCGTAGTGCGTATCTATGGATTGCGAAATGCCGAAGCCAATGAATTGCTGGAGTTTGACAATGGTATCAAAGCAATCGTGATGAACCTCGAAGAGGACAACGTGGGTGCTGTGCTGTTGGGTCCGACGGACAAGATCAAAGAGGGATTCGTCGTGAAACGTACCAAACGTATCGCTTCTATCCGTGTAGGAGAGGGCATGCTGGGACGTGTGATCGACCCGCTGGGCGAACCGCTCGACGGCAAGGGACTGGTTGGAGGCGAACTGTATGATATGCCATTGGAACGGAAAGCTCCGGGAGTAATCTACCGTCAGCCTGTGAACCAACCGTTGCAGACGGGATTGAAGGCGGTAGACGCCATGATTCCTATCGGTCGCGGACAGCGTGAGTTGATTATCGGCGACCGCCAGACTGGAAAGACTGCCATCGCTATTGATACGATTATCAACCAGCGCAGTAATTTCCTGGCAGGTGATCCTGTATATTGTATTTATGTGGCTATCGGTCAGAAGGGTTCTACCGTTGCTTCTATCGTTAATACGCTTCGTGAGTACGGAGCACTGGACTACACGATTGTGGTGGCTGCTACAGCTGGTGATCCGGCTGCATTGCAGTATTACGCTCCTTTTGCGGGTGCTGCCATCGGCGAGTATTTCCGTGATACCGGTCGTCATGCGTTGGTGGTTTACGATGACCTTTCCAAGCAGGCGGTAGCTTATCGTGAGGTTTCTCTGATTCTTCGCCGTCCGTCTGGTCGTGAGGCTTATCCGGGTGATATCTTCTATCTGCACTCCCGTCTGTTGGAACGTGCTGCTAAGATTATCAGCCAGGAGGAAGTGGCACGCGAAATGAACGACCTTCCGGAAAGTCTGAAAGGAATTGTCAAAGGCGGCGGTTCACTCACGGCATTGCCTATCATCGAAACGCAGGCGGGTGACGTATCGGCCTATATCCCGACGAATGTGATTTCTATCACCGACGGACAGATATTCCTTGAAACTGACTTGTTCAACCAGGGTACGCGTCCGGCTATCAATGTCGGTATCTCTGTATCCCGTGTAGGTGGTAACGCGCAGATTAAGGCTATGAAGAAAGTGGCGGGAACATTGAAGATCGACCAGGCACAGTATCGTGAACTGGAAGCGTTCTCCAAGTTCAGCAGCGACATGGACCCGATTACCGCATTGACGATTGACAAGGGACGTAAGAACGGCCGGCTGTTGATTCAGCCTCAATACAGCCCGATGCCCGTAGAACAGCAGATTGCTATTCTCTACTGTGGTACACACGGACTGCTCCACGATGTTCCTCTGGATAAGGTGCAGGACTTTGAACGTAGCTTCATCGAATCGCTGCAACTGAATCATCAGGAGGATGTATTGGATGTATTGAAAACGGGTGTGATTGATGATAATGTGATTAAGGCTATCGAAGAGACTGCCGCCATGGTCACTAAACAATTTATCTAATCGGTCATTGATTTATCTGATTGGCCTTTAAAATAAATCTGAATGGTTTTTGATTTATCTAATTGGCTTTTTTATAAATCAGATCGCCCTTTAATTTTTAATTATTAATTTTTAATTATCACTATGGCTTCACTGAAAGAAGTAAAAACCAGAATAAATTCGGTCAAGAGTACCCGAAAAATCACTTCAGCAATGAAAATGGTGGCTTCTGCCAAATTACACAAGGCACAAGGAGCCATTGAGAATATGCTGCCTTATCAGAAGAAGTTGAACAAGATTCTGACTAACTTCCTAAGCGCGGACCTGCCTATCGAATCTCCTTATGTGCAGGAACGTGAAGTGAAGCGTGTAGCAATCGTTGTTTTTTCTTCGAACACTTCTCTTTGTGGTGCTTTCAACGCCAATGTCATCAAAATGATGATGCAGACTATCGGGGAATTCCGTACTTTAGGACAGGATAATATCTTGATATTTCCGGTAGGCAAGAAGGTGGATGAAGCGGCCAAACGGATGGGTTTCAAACCGCAGGAGGTTTCTCCAACGCTCTCCGACAAACCAACGTATCAGGAGGCTGCCGAACTGGCTCACCGACTGATGGATCTGTATGTAGCAGGCGAAGTGGACCGGGTGGAAATAATCTATCATCACTTCAAATCAATGGGGGTACAGATTCTTCTTCGTGAGACGTATCTCCCCATTAATCTGACGAACGTCGTAAGTGAAGAGGACAGAGAGAATGAAGAGGAGGTACAGGAGAACGAGATTGCCAATGATTATATCATCGAACCGAACGCAGAGGAATTAATCGCGAGCTTAATCCCCACTGTATTGAGCCAGAAGATTTTTACTGCCGCTGTTGACTCCAATGCTTCGGAACATGCTGCACGTACGTTGGCTATGCAAGTGGCTACGGACAACGCAAACGAGCTGATCCAGGATTTGACGAAGCAGTACAATAAGAGTCGTCAGCAGGCGATTACAAACGAATTGCTGGATATTGTAGGGGGTTCCATGAAGTAATTAATCATCTTTCTTTTGTCTTGAAACAAAAGAAAGAAGCAAAGAAAAATTCAAGGCTGACTTTTTTCTCCTACTCGCTTCCTTCACTTCGCTAAAGGGCAGAAACTCGCTACGCTCAAACAGTCTGCCCTTCTTAACGCTCCGTTATGGGCGCTCGCCTGACGGAGAAAAAAGTAGGCCGGGGAACCTGGCGGGGTGGGTGTTGCTGCTTGAATGTTGTAGAGTAGGTTTGTGGGGAAGCTGTTCTGGATAGGGTTGTGGGGGGAGCCGTGCGATATGTCTGATATTGCTTTGGTGAGTCGCTGTTATATCGTTAATAGTTTTATTATATATTGTTCTGCTTTGCTATATTGAGTCGTATAACGTCTGCGACTTTTATATAGCAAAGCTTTTTTATAAGGGGTATAAACCTTTCATAAGTCTCTTTATACTACATAGGCTACATCGGTTATCATTCTATTAGCCTTTTATTCTATGTCCTCTTTTTATATGGTGAGTTTTTTAATAATAAAGCTTCCCACATTGTAAGGCTTCCACCCGCAGGTCTTCCGGCCTCGTTTTTCCGGCGTCAAGCGCAGGTGGTTTCTCCGGCGTTAAAAAGGGCAGACTGTTTGAGCGTAGCGAGTTTCTGCCCTTTAGCCGGAGGAAGCACCGGAGTAGCCGGAAAAACGCAGCCTTGATTCTTTCTTTTTGGTTCTTTTTCTTTCGTATCAAGACGAAAGAAAAAGAATATTCAGTAACTTTACCGAAAATTGGAAAAGCATGGAAAATAATCCGGAACTGCAGCTTGCTTGGCAGTTCATTGAAAATACAGGCACCCATTTATTTCTTACCGGAAAAGCTGGAACCGGGAAAACGACATTTCTTAGACGATTGAAAGAACATACGCCCAAACGCATGGTCATATTGGCTCCGACAGGGATTGCAGCTATCAATGCGGGAGGCGTAACGATTCATTCTTTCTTTCAGTTGTCTTTTGCTCCTTTTGTGCCCGAAACAACCTTTAATTCTTCCCAGACACATTATCGTTATAGTAAAGAAAAGCGGAATATCATCCGTAGTATGGATTTGCTGGTTATTGATGAGATCAGTATGGTGCGTGCTGATTTGTTGGATGCGGTGGATGCAACTCTGCGGAGGTATCGCGATAGGGAGAAACCTTTTGGTGGGGTGCAACTGTTGATGATTGGAGATTTGCAACAGCTGGCGCCTGTCGTGAAAGACAATGAGTGGGAGTTGTTGAGAAAGCATTATGAGACTCCTTATTTCTTTGCAAGTCATGCATTGAAAGAAACGGCATATATGACGATTGAACTCAAGAAAGTATATCGTCAGAGTGATACGTTCTTCCTTTCTTTATTAAATAAAATTCGGGAGAATAAGGCGGATGATGAAGTGTTGAATGAACTGAACCGTCGTTATCAGCCCGGCTTTCAGCCGCAGAAAGAAGAGGGATATATTCGTCTGACGACACATAATAATCAGGCACAGAGGGTTAATGATTGCGAACTGGCATCGTTGCCCGGCAAGGCGTATCATTTTAGTGCCGAGATAGAGGGGGATTTTCCTGAATATTCGTATCCTGCGGATAAACTTCTGACAATTAAGGAGGGAGCACAGATAATGTTCCTGAAGAATGATCCATCGTCCGAGAAACGGTATTATAACGGTATGATTGGTGAGGTGGTAGCGGTTAATGAAACGGGTATTGTGGTGCGTGGTAAAGGGGATAGATCCGAATTTCAGTTGTTGCCGGAAGAGTGGGGGAATTATAAGTATGTGTTGAATGAGGAGACGAAGGAGATCACTGAAGTGATAGAGGGGACGTTCCGCCAGTATCCTATTCGTTTGGCGTGGGCTATTACGATACATAAGAGTCAGGGTTTGACGTTTGAACGTGCTATTATTGATGCACGGAATTCCTTTGCACATGGACAAACTTACGTGGCTTTGAGTCGTTGCAAGACGCTGGAGGGTATGGTGTTGGAGTCTCCTTTGCGCAGGGAAGCCATAATAAGTGATGCTACGGTGGATAATTTCACCAAAGCGGTGGAGCAGAATAAGCCGGGCAGCCAGCAGTTGAATGATATGCAAAAGGCGTATTTCTTTGATTTGTTGAGTGATTTGTTTAATTTCTATTCGATCGATCAGGCTTATAAACGGTTGCTTCGTCTTATGGATGAGGATTTGTATAAGCTCTTTCCGAAGCAGTTGGCTGAATATAAGGCGTTGGCTCCCCATGTTAAAGAGAAGATTGTGGAGGTGTCTCAACGTTTCCGCAATCAGTATACCCGGTTGATACATGAGAGTGAGGATTATGCGGCGAATGAGGAGTTGCAGGAACGGATTCGTTCCGGTGCCGGATATTTTCATAAGGAGTTGGAACCGGTTCGGGCTTTGTATGATAAGACTAATATGCCTCTTGATAATAAAGAGTTGAGAAAGCTGTTGGCAGAGCGTATGCAGGCGCTGGATGATGCGTTGTGGATTAAAGAGTCTTTGTTGGAAGCTGTGTCTACAAGAGGGAAGTTTGCTATCACGGATTATTTGAAGTTGAAGGCTAAAGTAATGTTGAGCCTTGAAGATGATTCTACGTCCTCCGGTTCTTCGAAGGCTTTGAAGGAGAAGAAAGAACGTAAGGAACGGAAAGAGCGTACACGCAGTGCTGAAAAGGTAAAGGTGGAAGTTCCTACGGATATTCTGCATCCGGAGCTTTATCGTGCCCTGTCTGAATGGAGAACAGCCAAAACAAGGGAGATGAATGTTCCTGCTTATGTGATTATGCAACAGAAAGCATTGATGGGAATTGTGAATCTGCTACCGGATAGTCCAAGAGCTTTGGAGGCGATACCTTATTTTGGAGCGAAAGGAGTAGAGAGATACGGGCTTGAGATTCTGGGTATTATCCGCAAGTATATGGCGGAGAATCAATTGGAGAGGCCGGAGATAACGGATATGTTAATCTCCTCCGGTAATAGCGATGATACAGTAAGGCAACGAAAGACGAAGCTGCAGAAAGAGGCAGAGAAACAGGAGAAAGAGGCGGAGAAGGAGAAAAAGAAGGAGGCGAAGAAAGATACGAAGTTGGTTAGCTATGAAATGTTCCGTCAGGGAATGAATATAGATGAAATAGCCAAGGCTCGTGATTTGGTATCCGGAACCATTGCCGGACATCTGGAGCATTATGTCCGTTCGGGAAAGATCAAAGTGGAGCAGGTGGTGAAAGCTGAAAATATAGCGAAGATTCGCAAGTATTTGGATGAACATGAATACATGGGAATATTCGCTATAAAGGTAGCATTAGGAGACGCTGTCTCCTATGCTGATATCAAGTTTGTATTGGCTGTTTCCGGGCATTAATAAATAAGGTTATTATTCCCGGACAGGGTTAAAGATTACAGAAGAAAGAAACGAAAACGGGAACGCTGATGTCAATCAGAATGCCGTGCAGGATGGCGATGGGAATCATTTCTTTTCCTGAATATCTGGTGATGGAAGGCAGCAGTACATCCATCGAGTTGACTCCTGCTGCTGAAATAGGAGCGAGTTTCCCGAAGTACTTCTTGATGATTGGAGTACCAAGAAGTGTCATCATCTCACGGAAAATATTAGTCAGTAGGGCAATGGTTCCCAGTTCCGTAGCCAGTTGCAGTCCGATGGAGGGTTCTTTGAACTGGGTGATAAGGATGGAAGAGAGTGAATAGTAGGCAAATCCACTTCCCACTGCCATACAGTCGAACACGCTCCATTGACGCAATAGCAAACTTGCCAGGGCGGAGAATAACAGCGTACCGATAATTGTTCCCAATGGAATCAGCAACATTTTAGGGTGCAAATGTGAAACAATGGCTTTCAGGTTCTTATTGGAACCGATGCTGATTCCTACTTGTAACATTAATGCATAAAGTATGTACATGGAAACTGTGTGCGTATCGAACTCGAACTTATTGAAAGCTCCCATGATACAGCCTACACAAAAGAATACTATAACGATCAGACTTCCTTTCATTGTTCGCCTCCTTTCCTGAAAAATAATTGTAGTACCAAACGGGCAGCAATCAGGCTTCCCAATACACCGGACACAGCAAGAACAATGGCTTGCCATCCGAACTTACCAAGATTGTTCACAATCAGGCTATTAGAACCGATAGATACACCGAGAATAAAGAGCAACAGGAATATTGTAAGAGAAATTGTCTTTTCTGTCTTCTGTAGAATACTCCAGTTACGCAATACATAGCCGATGCCGATTCCTAAAAACATGGTAGATATAATAGAGAACATAATTGTATATATTTTGGGTTAGGTTAAACTGATGATTGACAACACACAAAAGAATTTTCAAAGAAGATATTACATCTGCTTGAAAATCAGAAAGGAATACTGCTATGGCTAACAAAACAAGTCAGCAGGTAGTTCCTGTAAAGAAATAGTTGGGAAATTTAGATGAATCCACTGAACCAATGCACATGCACGCAACAAGACTTACAGAAAATAGGTATTCCTGCAAGAAAAAGAGTAGCGTTATGTAATTGTAATGTTTGATTCATCATTGGTCTTTTTTGAATTTGGTGCAAAGATAGTTATTTATTGCATATTTTCAAAATAAATATGCAATAAATAAAGAGAAAGGAATATCCGGAACGAGATAGATGGTTGTAAAAAGTTGGTTATGTGCTCTTTCCCTTATAATTTATCCCAGTTCGCAAGAATTTCTTTTAACTTTTGGGGCCTGTATCCGAGCATTGTCCGGGCTTTATCAATACTCATCCCACTGAAGCGGGGACGGGGAGTGCTTTCATTCATTTCTTCTGTGGTGGTAGGATGGATAAGAGAACGGTCGAGTTTCATATAATCTGCTACCTGGTAGGCAATCTCTGCAATGGTCATACATTCATCGCCACAGATGTGGAAGATGCCATTCGCCGTATGTTCTATTAAACGTAGCACTCCATCCGAAACGTCTCCAACATAGGTTGGTGTCCGCCATTGATCGGATACGACACGTATTTCTTGTCCGGCTTTCAGACGGTTCATTACTAGCTGTACAATATTACCATGTTGTCCCGGTAGTGCCTTGCCATAAACGATTTCTACACGGACAATGGCATAACTGCTGCAAGTTTCTGCCACCCTCTCTTCTCCTTTCCATTTGGTATATCCGTAGTAGTTGACCGGGGCAGGGAGGTCTTTTTCTGTATATAACAGCCCGGCAGCTTCGTTTATCTTTCCATCAAAAACAAAGTCCGTAGATAAATGAATGAACCGGCTTTTGTATTCTTCGCATAAATCGGCCAGTTGGCCTACTGCGGTAACATTGGTAAGATAGGCTTCTTCATGATGCGTTTCGCAATAGTCCGGCACGGACAGAGCGGAGCAATTAATGACTACATCGGGTTGAACCTCTTTGAAGAGATGCCTAACGTCCGCTTCATTCCGTATATCTGTTTCGATGAAACGATAATCCTCCGCGTTATTGGGAAGAATATCCGGATGCAGGGAGCAGCCCGTCAGCTTGTATTGTTTACAAGCAGATAAATCATTTACAATCTGGCGTCCGGTGAATCCGTTGGCGCCGATAATTAATATCTTCTTCATTAGGTTCTATATTATAGATGTTATAGATTATTTCTACAAAAATAAAAAATAATATCAACTACGCAAATAGATTTCGTACTTCCCTTCTTACTTTGCTCCCGATAACGAGATTTATATGAATTGATAAAAGAAAAGATGTATGGAAAAAGTAATTATGGGAACACGTTTACCCGCTAAACTTTGGTTGGATGAAGTAGAGGACTCTTGTATGTCGCAGATTATGGATTTGACTTCACTGCCTTTTGCATTTAAACATATTGCCATCATGCCTGATGCGCATGCGGGAAAAGGAATGCCTATTGGCGGTGTGTTGGCTACCAATGGCGTGATTGTTCCCAATGCTGTGGGAGTGGATATCGGTTGTGGTATGTGTGCGATTAAGACGAATCTAAAAGCGGAAGATTTTAGTTATACGGATTTGACTTCCATTATGTCGAAGATTCGTGCAGTTGTTCCTTTGGGATTCGATCATCAGAATAAAAAGCAGGATCAGGAATTGCTTCCGCAAGGATTCGACTTTGAAGAGATGCCTGTTTTGAAGAATCAGTACGAGGCTTGTTTGAAGCAGATAGGAACTCTGGGAGGTGGAAATCACTTTATTGAGATTCAAAAAGATACCGCAACGTCTGATGTTTGGGTGATGATTCACTCCGGAAGCCGTAACATTGGTTTGAAGGTTGCCAATCACTATAATAAGATTGCGCAATATTGGAATGAGAAATGGTATTCTGAAATGGTATCGGGACTAGCTTACCTGCCAATGGAGACACAGATGGCAAAGGATTATTTCCGTGAAATGAATTACTGTGTGGCCTTTGCCTTTGCCAACCGTCAGTTGATGATGACTCGTATTTGTGAAGCCATCCAGGCAGTGAAACCTGAAACGGACTTTGATCCTATGATTAATATTGCCCATAACTATGCAGCTTGGGAGAATCACTTCGATCAGGATGTGATTGTACACCGAAAAGGTGCTACGCGTGCCTATGAGGGCGAGATCGGTATTATCCCCGGATCTATGGGTACCAAGTCTTATATTGTTGAGGGACTGGGTAATCCGGAGAGTTTCAAAAGCTGTTCGCATGGTGCAGGCCGATTAATGGGAAGAAAGGATGCCTGTCGCCGTTTGTCACTGGATGAAGAGAAGGAGAGAATGGATCAGCAAGGTATCATTCACGGACTTCGTTCGCAGAACGAACTGGATGAAGCACCGGGAGCTTATAAAGATATTGCGCAAGTGATAGCGAATGAGCGGGACTTGGTGAAGCCGTTGGTGGAGCTGGCTCCAATGGCGGTGATTAAGGGATAATGTCATGCCATGTTTAAAGGAGTATCTAGCGTATGGACATAAAAAAAGGAGCAACGCCTTGCTCCAACCTTTGTTAACCTTAAATCTAATACTATGAAAAACACAATGCAAAGATACAGACTATTGCGAAATTAGCAAATAATCCAAGAAAAAAAGTATGTTTTATAACATTGATTAAGAATTGGTTTTCTCAATTCAATTTTTATTAAGAGATTTGACAGACCACATGTGAAGAATCAACTCTCTACCACCGTATGCTTCTTAGAGTAGATTTAATGAGTGGCAATATACCACGCTGTTTCGTTCTTTTTTGAAGCACCCGGATTAGTGCTTGGGTCGGAAATCGTGATTCCGGAGAAAGTATTGATATCAATTCTTTCTCCATAGTAGGAGGAAGAGATTGCTGTAAAATACTGTTTGGTATTCCTTTTAAAGGGTACAGCGCGTTTCAGCTGCTCGTTGAATTGTTCTAATAGATCCGGATCGGAACATAGTTTGGAAACGTAATCACCGTAATCAAAGAATATGGTAGGCGTATATCCGTCTAATCTTTGTAATTCGCCCGTTAATTCTTCGTTAAACGTATAACGCTGATTTATTTCTTTCATAATAGCCGCCAGGTTGTCTAATTCCGAGCAATCAGTAACACCGATTGTTCCGCAGGGAGTCACATAATTTGAATAAAAAGAATAGAAACCGTCACAGACCTTTTCGTAATCTATATTTCCGATTAAGTACTGGCCTATCTTGTCGTATGGCATCCCATAGGCCATTATTTCACTTGTAGAAGCTATCAAGTGGCTTGTTACGTTTTTAAGGTCATAGGCAACCTCTACCGTAGACATATAGCAGTCATCGAAAAGTATATATTCCATCTTTAGGCCCGCGTTCGAAATACCTCCGGCAAGCGTAGTAATATCAGTTTGATATTTCGTTTGTGTTCCTCCAAAAAAACGTGTCATCAGTGCATGTTCATACTCCCAGTGCTTTTTACTAATCTGCAAGCTGCTGCGTGAAACTGCTCTCGATACAGGTATCCATCCCATTCCGTGGCATCCGATAATCATTGCATATCGTTTGGCGGGAGCATAGGTTTGTACATCGTTCAAAATAGAAGTGATGCCCTCTGCAGTTGTATAGGTAGGATCCGGATAATCGTAGTTTTTTAAAGTCTTCTGTACACCTTTGCCATTCTCATAGACAAGTTCGGAGAGAGTGGCTTTAGTGGCCGATGTACATATAAATACGATCACCCGTTCATTCTTCAATATATTGTTTCCGATGATACTTTTCAAATCGGCAATGTTCTGATAGAAAAAAGAAGTGAGATTGTTCGACCAGGGTAGATACATGAACACCGTCTGTTCATTGTTCGAACGAACAACAGGATCAGTCGGATCGGGATCTGTCGGATCAGTAGTTGAGTCATCCGTTTGCCTTGTAGTTGGAGAGGTAGAAACAGGATCCTCTTTCTCACATGAAATCATGCCAAAAGAAAGAAATAATACAAAGAGGATTGATTTCATCAGACGATAATATGGTTGCATTGTTTCCATTATTCTACAAGGATTAAATAATCTTTTTATATGTAACGTAAAAAGAGAACCTTTTGATCTGTCTTATCGAGACATAATTGACATCTCTCTTTTTGCAAAGTTATTGAAAAATAGCGTAATTCCTATATTATCATGAATAAGAAAAAGGAGAGAGCTTACGTATAGACATAAAAAAAGGAGCAACGCCTTGCTCCAACCTTTGTTAACCTTAAATCTAATACTATGAAAAACACATTGCAAAGATACGGACTATTGCGAAATTAGCAAATATTCCAAGAAAAAAAGCATGTTTCATAACATAGATTAAGAATTTGATATTCCAATTCAAATTTTATTAAGACTTTTTGATTGCTTTATCTTCCTCTAATCCCTTTGACATATACTTTCAATTAGGTATCCTGAAATCATTCGGAGAACAACCTGTGATTTTCTTAAATAACCGGCTGAAATACTGTGGATTCTGAAAACCCAGCTCTTGCGTTATCTGATTGATTGTTTTATCAGTATTCACCAACCAATCTTTGGCAATCTCGAAGCGTTTGAACTCGATATACTCTTTAAATGATTTCCCCGTTTCATACTTCAGTAAGTCGTTGAAATATTCAGGAGACAAATGAAGCAGGTTCGCACAATACTTATGTGAAAGTATATCGACAGTCGGTACCTGTTTCGTTTCAAAATGGTTATTTATGATTTTATCGAATTGTTTGATAATCGTTTTATTCGCTTCATTACGTGTAATGAATTGGCGTTCGTAGAAACGGATACAGTAATCCAGCAATAGTTCTATATACTTGGAAACTATCTTCTTGCTATGTCGGTCAATGCAACGTTCGAGTTCCTGGTTTATTTTATCCATAAACTCCAGAATGATTTGCTTCTCGCGCAAAGATATATGTAATGCTTCTTCAGGCAGATAAGAGAAGAAAGTATAGTTATGTATATTAAGTCCGAGCGGAGTGCCACAAATCAGATCGGGATGAAAAGCCAATATCCATCCTTTGGAAGGAAAATTCTTACTGTTTTCCTTCATATTGATAGACTCTCCGGGACTAAGGAAGAGCAAAGTACCATCCGAAAAATCATAATACTGGTGACCATACATATACGCTTCACATTTACACTCACTCAATAGAATCGTATAAAAGTCGAACTTGATGCCCGTATGAGCTGACAAGTCAGCCTTTGAGAGATCGATGACACTTACCAGCGGGTGTAGTGTCTTACTCCCCAGGCAACAATTGCATTGATGCACGGTTCCTATTTTGAGTACTTTATCTCCCATGATGTTGAGACTCCTGTATCTAAAATACGTCTAGTTTTTTTGTTTATATTCGTTCGGGGTGCAGCCGACATGCTTTTTAAATAACCGACTGAAGTGCTGTGGATATTGAAATCCCAGTTCATAAGCTACCTGGCTGACAGTTTGAACACCTTCCAGTATTCTTTCTTTGGCCAGTTCGATAATCCGGCACTGGATATATTCCTGTGCAGTTTTTCCGGTTTCCTTCTTTATCAGGTCCCCGAAATAATTAGGAGAGAGGCATGCCTTGTCTGCAAAGTATTTCACGGATGGCAGTCCTTCGGTCATTGCCACCTGATTTTGGAAATATTCGTCCAGTAATTGCTCGAATTTAACGACTATATCTTTATTCGCCTGATTGCGTGTAATGAACTGCCGTTCGTAGAAACGCATACAGTAATCCAATAGCAGTTCGATATTCCGTACGATAAGTTGCTTGCTATGCTTGTCGATAGTATGCTCCAGTTCGAGCCGGATTTTATGTATGCAATCGGTTACGATTTCTCTTTCCTGATCTGAAAGATGCAATGCCTCATTTACCTCGTAAGAGAAAAAAGTATAGTTTTTGATATTCTGTCCTAATGAAGTTCCACGGATTAAATCGGGGTGGAATAAAACCCCAATCGACTTGGTACGGGGAGCCGTTCGGTTACGGTTGTCTATTCCGCTCACTTGTCCCGGTGCCATACAGACAACCGTTCCTTCCTGATAATCGTAATTCTTACGTCCGTATGTGAGATCCCCGCATTTGGCATCTTTCAGGAACAGACAATAGAATCCGATGTTCATACGGATATACTCAACCGACTTGGTAGCTTTTGAGAAGTCGATTACATTAACTAAAGGGTGCAATGTCTCCAGTCCAAACAACTGGTCATACTGATCGACGGTTTCAATTTTTGTTATTTCATCCATATGCTTTGTTATTAATCTGATACAAAGATAAAACATTTGGAGGTATCTTTTTTATTTCATACCTCAAATCAGTAATAAGGGTACAAGAATCAGTAATCTGTATACTACATAAACTTGCGGGCGGAAAAATAAATGGCAATGATTGCTGGAAGTAAGTCATGGAATTGATATATTTGCTCCGGAGAATATAAAAAACAGGTTTTATGAAAGCATTATTCATTGGAGGAACGGGTACTATCAGTACAGATGTAGTTGCATTGGCGCAACAGAGAGGGTGGGAGATTACTCTCCTTAACCGCGGCTCAAAAAGAATGCCGGAAGGAATTCACAGTATCATTGCGGATATTAATGATGAAGAAGCTGTGGCAAAAGCCATCGCACTTGAACATTACGATGTGGTTGCGCAATTCATCGGTTATACGGCAGAAGACGTAAAGCGTGATATCCGCCTGTTTCAGAATAAAACGCGGCAATACATCTTTATCAGCAGTGCCTCTGCCTATCAAAAGCCATTAACCGATTATCGCATTACCGAAAGCACTCCTCTGGTCAATCCCTACTGGCAGTATTCCAGAAACAAGATAGAAGCGGAAGAGGTATTGATGTCAGCCTACCGGACAAGTGGTTTTCCGGTGACTATCGTTCGTCCCAGCCATACCTATAACGGAACCAAACCTCCCGTAGCCGTACATGGAGATAAGGGAAACTGGCAGATTCTCAAACGGATTCTTGACGGCAAACCTGTCATTATTCCCGGTGATGGCTCCTCTTTGTGGACACTGACTCACTCCAAAGATTTTGCCAAAGGCTATGTCGGACTGATGGCGAATCCACATGCCATTGGTAACGCTTTTCATATCACTACCGATGAAAGTATGACTTGGAATCAGATTTACCAGACAATCGCCGATGCGTTAGACAAACCTCTGAACGCATTGCACGTGGCATCCGATTTCCTTGCCAAACATAGCGATCATTATGATTTCAGGGGGGAACTCTTAGGAGATAAAGCAGCTACGGTTGTTTTCGATAATTCGAAGATAAAGCGGCTCGTCCCGGATTTTATATGCCATATCTCTATGGCGGACGGATTGCGGCAAGCTGTACATTATATGCTTTCTCATCCGGAAACTCAAACACCCGACCCGGAATTTGATTCGTGGTGTGACCGTATAGCCAATGCAATCAGTGCGGCAGACAAAGCTTTCTGATTAATAAGTACCTGCCACTAATTAATTGCTATTTTTTAGGCACGGATTACACGGATTAACGCGGTTATTTTTCAGTAATGATAACCCTAAAGACCGTGAAATCCGTGCCTAATTATTATTTAATAAGGAGTATTTCTTCCTTGCTGCACCTCAATTCGTATTCCGAAATTACCATTAGCAGATTTCAGTTCAAACGCTCCCCGGAAATTATTCCTTTCCCAAGGCATAGCACTGCGGTTAGGCACCCGCCAGCCATCCTTGTTGTAATCTCCGTAAGTATTGATTCTCATTCCGTTTTTCAGCTTGAAAGATCCCATCTGCATAAACTGTGGAGAAGAAGACAATCCCCAACCATATCCGTATCCAAAACCAGAAAACCCGGAGTAAGAAGACGAAGAAAAAGAGTCGGTGAATCCTTGAGAATAGGTAATATCCGTGTTTAAACGAAAGAGCTGATTATAATCTTTCGTCATATTAGGCATATCTAAATTAAATTTGGGAAGTTCGGGAGTTGCTACGTTCATTAACCCCATATCCAGCAGAAAACCACCAAACTCTTTGATATTGGTAGATGGAGCACGACGAATACTATCGGAAGGAATTTCCGACTGTGCGGATGCAAAACCGACCGATAATATCAGCGAAAGAAATAGAATCAGTTTTTTCATCTTCGTAAAGGTTGATTTACCACAAAGATAGATAATTTCCACCTGACTATCCGCTTCCGTTATGTTTTCTTAGAAAAAAACTTATCTTTTCAATTTAATCACCGGATAAACGACAGGAGCCGTCTCCCATTTCCTTTTCATCGGGTTGTATGAGCGTTCCATACCTCCATGGAGTTCGATATAATCGTTGAACTTGATTTCAAGAATCATGCCATAACCGCTTTGCGGATAGATAGGAGTGAGATACCCCTGCGAAGCATTTCGTTCGCCATTCACAGAATATTCGCCGAAAGCCCGTATACGCAGAAAATTATTAATCCGGTAAGCGGCCGAACCGCTAAAACCAAAATCATTTCTGGCACCATGTTGGAAAGAAGGCATTGTATACTTGGCACTGAACAGCCCACCTGAAAGCTCCCATCGTTCATTAGGAGCATACGTATAAATGGCACCTACCTGAATATGCGTCCCCATGGTAGGATACGTATTATGCAAACTATACGTACTTAAATAGCTGTTAGCATTGATCCCGAAAATATCCGACCGATTATAGTCGCGGCTGAAAGGATCGAAAGAAGTACCCAGTCTGGGAGTAGGCCAGGGAGTATCTATAAATTCGGGAGGAGATATATGAAGCGTCATGCTATCCGTTTGAATGGTTGGCTTCCTGTCGTTCGGCGTTATATTCATATCGGGTAAGATGAAACCCTCCTTATCCATATTTAATGGCTGCTTTTGCTCCGGTGGCAGAAGAACCGCACGGCCGATGCTATCCTTTTTCACTTCCACCTGTTGCGCAAATGCGGTACAGGTACAAAGTAAAAACATAAATCCTGTGAACTGTCTTTTATTCATGGCACTTTGCAGTGTTAAAGAGTTTAGTTGACAATCAGTTTATAGCCGATTCCCCGTACATTGACAATACGTATCTGTTCATCTTGCGAGAGCTTATGCCGCAATTTGGTAATGAACACATGCAAGCTTCGGGAATTGAAAAAACTGTCGTCTCCCCAAAGTTCGAGCAAGACATCCTGCGTGTTGACCACCTGATTCCGGTTCTCGCAAAGCCGTTTCAAGATTTCCGATTCACGATGAGAGAGTTCCTGTCTCGTTCCTGCGTGTAATAAAGTTTGTGCAACAGGATCAAACAGATAACTTCCTATCTCAAAATGATTGGCAACCTTATTCTCTGTGAAGAGAAAAGCCTTTCCCATTAGTGCTTTGATTCGGATAATCAGCTCTTGTATACCGAAAGGCTTTTTCAGATAATCATTTGCTCCGAGTTCAAAGCCCTCCACCACATCATTGATGGCCGAACGGGCAGTCAGGAATAAGACAGGAGTCTGTTTATCCGTCTGGCGGATGCGACGCACCATTTCAAAGCCATCCATTTTCGGCATCATCACATCGGCTACAAGTACATCCGGATGAAGTTCGAAGAAAAGGCTTAGCCCTTCCTCGCCGTCATTCGCCGTATGAATGATAAAGTCATTTTCTTCAAGTGTATCCTTGATAATCATGGCGAGTGTCTGTTCGTCTTCTACCAGTAATACGGTAATTTTGTTTTTACTCATGATTTTATGGGTTTATAAAGTAATGGTAAAAGTGCTTCCTTTGTCCGGTTCACTCTTTACGGTGATAGTTCCTCCATGTTTTTCGACCATGCTCTTTACATAGAACAGCCCTAGTCCGTAACCTTTTATATTATGAAGATTACCCGTCGGAACCCGGTAGAATTTATCAAATATGTGCTTTTGTTTATCAAGTGGAATCCCGATTCCCCGGTCGGTAACGCTGATGGTTACTGTCCCCCCAGTCTGTCGGCAGGAAATAGACAATTCGGCTTCCTCCTTCGAGTATTTCACTGCATTATCTATCAGGTTACTGATGATGTTGCTGAAATGCGTGCGGTCGGCTACAATGACAAGCGTTTCCGGTTTAATATCCAATTCAATATGTACAGGCTTGTCCGCTTTTAGCTGGTGCTGCTCCATGAGCGGAGTAATCAGCTCCTTCAGGTTGATTTCCTCCGGATGCAAACGAAACGTTTTGCGACGCTCCATTCCCATGGATAAAATCTGTTCCACCAGCCCGCTAAGCCTTTGCAACTGCTCCTGACTGATGCGTAGATACTGGTCGCGCTTGCTTTTCTCTTCCGCTTGGTTAAAGTTCAGTAATGCGTCATTAGCCGCATAGGCTACGGCAATGGGAGTCTTTAATTCGTGCGTGATATTATTGGTAAAATCACTTTTCATTTCATCCAGCGTTTTCTGTTTCAGAAGCGTCCGGATAAGGAACCAGAAAGAGAATCCGAGAATCAGAAGAATTACAAATGAAGTGACCAGAATACCTGTCATCTGCTTTAACACCAATGAATTGATCGGCTCGAACACCAGTTGGTAGCGTTGGCTGTGATGCATATTAAATTCATAGTCATAGCGGATTGCCTTGGGACTGGGAATATAACTGCTATCTCCCGCAATACCTAATGTATCGGTATATACAATGGAAGAATCGGCACTGATCCCGGTATAAATCAAAAGAGTGTGATGAGGAATAGAGAGATTATGCTCTTTCATCACATGGGTGAGCAAACTGTCATATCGCTGCAGGTTGACATCTATATAAGTGTCCACCCCCGAATGAATACCCTGCTGAATACTCATTAACAGCTCCTTTAGCGAATCTTGCTTTTTCAATAACACATCCAGCCCGTTCTCACTACTTGCAACAGGTGTAGAATCTTCCGGAGCGTTACCAACGGTCTTTACCGTATCCGTGGTTGTTTCTGTCCGGGAGTGTATCGTATCCTGACGGCTACTATCCGTATAAGAAATCGTTTGTTTAGTCACTAATGAATTGCCGTCCGCATCATATCCGGCCGATACCGTTAGCGAACCGTGTTCCACATTATCTTTTTGCAAATCATTTACCCGGAGCACGACCTCGTTAAAGTCACTCGTCCGCATCGCATCTCTGATATTGCTCTCCATTTCCATCTTCATCGACCGGTAAAGCCCTGTCAACCAATAAGCTTGATAAACAAAGATTCCGATTAACGAGCAGATAACCAGTATGACGATATGTTTTAGTGGTAATTTCATACAGGCAAAGATAATAGGAAACTATTCTTATTCTTCTCTTTGATAAGACTAAATAACACTAGATAAGCCAGTGATAACGCAAATTTCCATTTTTTCTACCGTATTTTGTCGTATTCCAAAAATAAAGACGAAATGAAACGGATTAATTTACTATTTATGTCTCTTCTATGTGTGTGGATATCCGCTACAGCACAAGTCGGACAACAGTCACAGGAACCTGTCGACAGTATCAAGAATATAGGTTATATGGATAGTTTGTTTCAGGAACTGCCCGAAGTGATGATTACAGGTGAACGCCCTATCGTGAAAGCCGAACAAGGCAAACTCGTGTATGACGTGCCGAGACTGGTGGGCAACCTGCCTGTGGATAATGCCTATGATGTTGTGAAAAATCTTCCGGGTATAGTAAATATGAATAATAGTCTGATGTTGGGAGGACAGGAGGTAACTGTTGTCATCAACGGAAAAGTGACCACTCTGTCTGCCGAACAATTGGATGCTTTATTAAAATCGATTCCTGTCAGCCGGATTGAGAAGGCGGAAGTGATGTATTCCGCTCCGGCACGCTATCAGGTACGCGGACCGATGATTAACCTGATATTAGCACCCGGCACAGGACAGGCATCTTCCCTTCAAGGAGAACTCTATACAGCTTTTAACCAACATCACTACGAATCTTTGGCAGAACGTGGAAGTCTTCTGTACTCCGGACGTAAATTCTCTGCAGATCTTCTTTACTCTTACTCTTATGATCGTGACCGAAGGATTACGGAGAAAGAAGCACTTCACACGTTAGCCGATGGTTCGGTACATCAGATGGATATGGATGAAATAATGACTTCCCGTACCAACAGTCATCAGATACGTCTCGGAATGGATTACTCTCTAGCAGAAGATCATCTGTTAAGCCTGGTCTACACAACAGCTTTTACCGACTCCAAACATTATTCCATAGCTACCGGTGCGCAAAACTCTGTTACCGACTCGCAGGGAGACAGCCAGCTCCATAATGCAAAGTTGGATTATCAAACCCCTTTCGGGCTGAAAGCCGAAGTGGCATTTACATCCTATCATTCTCCCGGCAGCCAATTATTATATAGCACGATGGGAACAGAGACAATGAATTTCTTGAGCCGGGATAAACAGCAAATCAATCAATGGCGTTTTTATGCCGGGCAAGAACATACCTTAGGTAAAGGCTGGGGATTGAATTATGGTATAACCTATACGACCACTTTAGACCATAGCTATCAAAGATATTATGACCCGGAAACAGATAACCTGTTACCGGATAATAACATGAACTCCCGCCGTCGCGAACAAACCCTGAATGTGTATGCCGGACTAAGCAAAAGCTTCGGTGAAAAACTCTCGGCCGATGTTTCTCTGGCAGCAGAGCAATATCATACAAATATCTGGAATGAATGGAGCCTGTACCCGGTAGCCAATCTAACTTATATGCCCGCTGCCGGACATGTCCTGCAATTCTCATTGAGTAGTGACAAGGAATATCCCGAATACTGGAGTGTACAGAATGCAATCTCTTACATGGGAGCATACTCTGAAATTCAAGGAAATCCCTATCTCAAACCTGCCACGAACTATGAAACCAGCCTTAATTACATATTAAAAGGCAAGTATGTTTTTTCCGCCTTTTATAGCTATACCAAAAACAAGCAAATGCAAACCCTCTACCAATCACCGGAACGCTTGGTAGAGATTTACAAATTCTTCAACTTTGATTTTTCATCACAAGCCGGATTGGTAATGACAGTTCCCTTTAAGGTGAAAAAATGGCTCGACTCCCGTTTCACAGCCATCGGTTTTCGTTATCGCCAGAAAGATAGTGACTTCTGGGATATCCCGTTTGACCGTAAACTATATACATTCGTCTTGACGATGGACAACACATTTACCCTTTCCACCAAACCCGACTTAAAATTCACCCTGACCGGATTCTATCAAAATAGAGCTATACAGGGAATTTTCGATCTTCCTCGTTCGGGAAATCTGGATGCAGCGCTTCGTTACACCTTTGCAAAAGGAAAAGCACAATTGACGCTGAAGTGTGACGACCTGTTCAATACCTCCACCATTTCGACACAAGTCCGTTACGGATTGCAGAATGTGAAAAACCACTATATGCGCACTACCCGTACATTCGGTATTTCGTTTAATTATAAATTCGGAGGATACAAAGAGAAAAAAAGGGAAGAGGTCGATACCTCCCGCTTTAAATAAACGCTAATTAATTTTTAGACATAAGAGCGAGAAAAATTTCAGACATAAGAACAAAAGAACATAAATGCTGCGCTTTGAAAATTATTTCTGTTGTTTATTTAACTGCTATTTTATTTTTTGTTCTTATGTTCTTCTGTCTGAATTAAATTCTCATTTATAAAATGAACTACTTAGTTCATTCTTTTGATGCTTTCCATGTTTGGGCATATTCTTCCAACACACACTTGATGCTTTGTCCGATTTTCACATAATCGGCCTCATTCAAATTGGCTAGTGACACACGCACACTCCATTTCGGTCCGGCAAAGCCACCACCATTCAACAGAACGAGTGAAGTTTCGTTTGCCAGGCGGAAAACCACATCCAATGGATTGTAGGTCTTTTGCAGATAAGTAACGAAGTCATCCCCATAGAATTTCTTCGCCCATACCAGCATATCGATCTCCGAATAATATCCGGCACGTAACGGATCTTCCACCAGCGTGAAACCTGTGTTATCCCACAACGCATGCAGACGACGATGAATAATTTCCTGCATCTTCTTCTTATAACTGTCTTCTTTATCCAGGAGCGAGAAGATGGCAAACAAACTCATCTGTATCTGTTGGGGCAGGGAAAGCCCTGCAGTATGATTCAGCGCAATTTGTCGGCTGTCAGCCACCATGCGCTCAATAAATTTCATCTTTTCCGGTTGCAGGCTAAGGCTGGAATAACGTTTGTTCAAGATTGATTTCTGCTCCTCCGACAGGCGGGCAATCATTTTGTCGTAGATGTTGTCTTCGTGTAAAGCAATCACTGCGGTTCTCCATCCTGTAGCTCCGAAATATTTGGAGAACGAATAAACACAAAGCGTATTGTGTGGTAATTCAGCCATCAATGAACGGAAATGAGGAATAAACGTTCCGTACACATCATCCGTGATAATCATCAGGTTCGGATTATCATTCTTCACAATGTTGATGATACGTTCGGTAGTCTCTTTGCTAAGTGCATAGCTGGGCGGGTTGCTCGGATTGGTGATAAACAACGCTTTGATCCGCGGATCTTTCAGCTTGTCTATATCTTCATCCTTATACTGCCAGGTATGTAAACCGTCAGGAGTCATCTGGTCGGCAGAAATTTCGGTAACGTCGAACTGATAGCGTCGCAGTTCCGGGATTTCTATATAAGGAGTGAACACAGGAACCATCAAAGCAATAGCATCCCCCTGGTTCAACAGGAAATTCTCTTGCAAAGAATCGAACAGATAACACATGGCTGCCGTACCTCCTTCGGTCGCGAAAAGGTCAAAAGTACCTTTCGGCGGACGGCGGTCACACATCTCTTGCGCCAGGTAATCCTGTACGATTAACTCCGTAAAATGTAAAATACGGTCGGGCACAGGATACTGGTCGCCAATCACCGATTCTGCCCATTCGTGAATAAGTGTATCCGGATCGGCAGCATGTTCCATCAGCATATAATTATAGCCCTCTTTCAATAGGTTAGCACCGGGAGCTTTCTCATTTTCTTTCAGGAAAGCCTCGAAACGGGCAGCAATTCCCGCCTTTTGCGGAATACCTGCTATTCCTTCTTCCAGTGAAAACGCATGACGACATTCACAAAGGCCGAATTGTCCCAGCAGAAAAAAGGCTTCGCGTGGCTCGGTAGCAATCCAGTTCGGGTTACCTCTTCCGGCATTCAACATGGTATGTGCTATCTTCTTGATACTTTCATCTGCCATATCGATCAGTTTGTTTTTCAGCTCGAACGGGCTGATCGTTTCCATTTTCTTGGCATAACTTTTGGTAATGGCAGGGTTATTTGTTTTCTTTTCCATAATGATATTTATTTATATAGTTTTACATAAGTAGTACGATGACAACTCCCCAGATAATCAGGAGCGTATTGCCGACTGCATACGTCACCGTATATCCTAATGCCGGTGTGTCGCTTTCCACTGCGTCCTGAATAGCTCCCAATGCAGCTGTTGTAGTACGTGCTCCTGCCGTACATCCCAATGACAGGGCAGGGTGGAATTTGAACAAGTATCTCGCCATCAGCAATCCGGCGAGGAGAGGAATGGCCGTTGCCAATGCGCCGACGATAAACAGACTGACGCCTACTTCCTTGAATCCGGCAATGAAACTGGGACCTGCAGCGATACCGACCACTGCGATAAACATATTCAGTCCTACATTATTCAATACCCATAAAGAAGGTTCGGGGATACCTCCGAAAGTAGGATGCTTGCTGCGTAGCCAACCGAACAGAAGTCCGGCTATCAATGCGCCGCCACTGGTAGAAAGACTGATAGGAACACCTCCCAGATGAATAGCCAGTGCACCGAAAAGACCACCGAGCAAAATACCCAATCCAACGAAGATCATATCCGTCTGGTTGGTAGGCCGGTCAATATAGCCCATTTGTTTGGCAGCACTTTCCACTTCATGTTTAAGACCGGTAAGTTCGAGAATATCTCCCGAATCTACAATCGTTTTAGGCAATACCGGAACATTGATTCCGGCACGTTTGATATTCCGGATACTAACCCCGTGCATAAACTTCTGCGCCCTGATTTTGGAAACCGTTTCTCCGGCAAAAGTCCGGTGGGTCACCATTACAGGAAGAGTTTCTGCAGGGAAGTCGAGTAATTGTGCATCAATCACTTCCGGACCGATCCAGTCTTCTTCTCCAATCACAAATTCACGGCGTCCGCTAAGTACCACTTCGTCATTCTTATGAAGAATCAGGTTCGGATCTACTTCCTTCACCACTCTTTTTTGACGAATCCGTTCTACAAACAGCCGTTTATCATTTTTACATAGATAAGCTTCGAGTTCACTGACTTTCTTTCCTTTGTCAAACCATTCATTGGTGATTTTATAAGCACGGAACACAACCGGACGAAGAGCCGGGGAAAATCCGGGTTCGTCAGCTTCCGATGTTCCCATTTGAGCCTCCAATTCCTTGCAGTCGGCCTTCACCTTATCCAGTCCACCCAGCATTTTAGGGCCGAGAGAAGCCAGAATCCACGCCGAACCGGCCGTTCCGAAAATATAAGTTACGGCATACGCTACCGGAATTGCATTGATGAACGTGGCTTTCTGTGCATCGCTGATTCCCAGCTGGTTGATCGTATCGCTTGCCACGCCGATAACGGCGGATATTGTTTGTGAGCCTGCCAACAGTCCGGCAGCTTCTCCTACATGATATCCCATGATTTTGGCCAGTATCCACGGGGCTACCAGACTGACAATACACATCAGTACGGCAAATCCCACTTGTGGCAGGCCGTCTTTCTTCAATCCGCGGAAAAACTGCGGACCTACCTTATAGCCAACGGCAAATAAGAAAAGCAGAAAGAACACAGCTTTCATCGGACCATCTACAGTGATATTCAGTTGTCCGACCAATACTCCGACCAGAAGAACGCTGGTGACTGTCCCCAAGGAGAATTTCCCTATTTTGAGTCTGCCAAGCCAGAACCCGGCAAAGAGCGTCAGGAAAATAGCAAGTTCAGGATGTACCCTTAGTTGATTAATAATCCATTCCATAATTAAGTTGTTGTTTTAGGTTATGTCATTTACAACAGTTATAGCGTAAAAAGAGTTTGTTGTGTTATGAAAAATAGAGATATAATATCCGTCGAACTTTAAATTTCTCTATTTCGCTTTTTTGTTATACTTTTGTTCCTTCAAAAATAAAACTAATCATATTCTGTATGAAATCAGACATAGAAATAGCTCGCAGTATTGAGCTGAAGAAGATTAAGCAAGTTGCCGAAGGTATCGGAATCCCTCGTGAGGAAGTGGAGAATTATGGCCGCTACATAGCAAAGATCCCCGAACAACTGATTGATGAAGAGAAAGTGAAGAAAAGCAATCTCATTCTGGTAACTGCTATCACAGCAACCAAAGCGGGCATTGGCAAAACTACAGTATCTATCGGTCTCGCTTTGGGATTGAATAAAATTGGAAAGAATGCGATTGTCGCTCTTCGCGAGCCGTCTCTCGGTCCATGTTTCGGAATGAAGGGAGGAGCAGCCGGTGGGGGATATGCACAAGTGCTTCCGATGGACAAAATTAACCTCCATTTTACCGGAGATTTTCATGCCATCACTTCTGCCCATAACATGATTTCCGCCCTGCTCGATAATTATCTCTATCAGAACCAGGCAAAAGGTTTCGGATTGAAAGAAATTCTTTGGCGGAGAGTGCTTGACGTGAACGACCGTTCGTTGCGCAGCATCGTTGTCGGCCTCGGACCTAAATCGAACGGGATTACCCAAGAGTCCGGTTTCGATATTACTCCTGCTTCGGAGATTATGGCAATTCTTTGCCTTTCCAAAGATGTGAGTGATCTGCGTCGCCGTATTGAAAATATCCTGTTGGGCTTCACGTATGACGACCAACCTTTTACTGTGAAAGATTTGGGAGTGGCAGGAGCCATCACTGTGTTGTTGAAAGATGCTATCCATCCTAATTTAGTGCAGACTACCGAAGGAACCGCTGCTTTTGTACATGGTGGTCCGTTTGCTAATATCGCACATGGTTGTAACTCTATTCTGGCCACTAAATTGGCAATGTCTTTCGGTGATTATGTAATAACAGAAGCCGGATTCGGTGCCGATCTCGGTGCAGAAAAATTCTATAATATCAAATGCCGCAAGAGCGGACTCCAACCACGTCTCACGGTGATTGTCGCTACGGCACAAGGATTAAAGATGCACGGAGGTGTCAGTCTCGACCGTATCAAAGAGCCGAATATGGAAGGCTTGAAAGAAGGATTGCGTAATCTCGACAAACACGTTCGTAACCTTCGCTCATTCGGTCAGACCATCATCGTAGCTTTCAATAAGTTTGCATCCGATACGGATGAAGAAATGGAATTACTGCGCGAACATTGCGAACAGTTGGGAGTGGGTTTCGCCATTAACAATGCGTTCAGTGAAGGAGGAGAGGGAGCAGTAGATATGGCCCGTCTGGTAGTAGATACCATAGAGAACAATCCGTCCGAATCTTTACGCTACACTTATAAAGAAGAAGATAGCATACAGCAGAAGATTGAAAAGGTAGCCACTAATATTTACGGAGCCAGCGTTATTACTTATAGCAGTATTGCCCGCAACCGTATCAAACTGATCGAGAAAATGGGAATTACTCATTATCCGGTTTGTATTGCGAAAACACAATATTCATTTTCTGCCGATCCAAAGATTTATGGTGCGGTAAACAACTTCGAGTTCCATATTAAAGATATTGTTATCAATAACGGAGCTGAAATGATTGTAGCCATTGCCGGAGAAATTCTTCGTATGCCGGGATTACCCAAGGAGCCGCAGGCATTGCACATCGATATTGTGGATGGAGAAATAGAAGGATTGAGCTAAAATATATACCTCAAAAAAATATTCCGGTATGATGCCGGTAAAATAAATCCCCGTCTTTCCCTATGAAATAAAATGTGGAAAGACGGGGATGACTGTATATAGAGTCCAGTGCGCTTCTGTTTTCTCTTCTTGCACACTGTACGGTTGAATTCGTCCTTGCTATGAGTGATATATGACATCATATATTGCTTTTATAGTAAGAAAAACGAAAATATGGACAGATGGTGCGGGCGGGACCGTTAATAAATAAAAAAAGCCTGCTCCTTTCACAAAGAGCAGACCTTATAAATAAGAAATAAAGCTGATAACAGTGAAGCTATTAGCTTTGAAATCGTTTTTTAATAAGCAAAAAGAGGATATTTCTTCATTGTCTCATTGACACGTGCACGTACTTGTGCAATAACTTCCTCATTTTCTACGTTAGACAATACAGTCTCGATCATTTCAGCAATTTCGAGCATCAAATCTTCTTTTGCACCACGAGTTGTGATAGCAGGAGTACCCAAACGGATACCGGAAGTCTGGAAAGCTGAACGGCTGTCGAACGGAACCATGTTCTTGTTAACAGTAATATCGGCAGAAACCAATGCTTTTTCTGCCACTTTACCTGTCAGTTCAGGATATTTGCTACGCAGGTCGACCAACATAGAGTGGTTGTCTGTACCACCGGAAACGATAGTAAAGCCACGGTCAATCAAAGCCTGTGCAAGTACAGCAGCGTTCTTTTGTACTTGTTTAGCATATTCCTTAAATTCAGGTTGCAGGATTTCACCGAAAGCAACTGCTTTAGCAGCAATTACATGTTCCAACGGTCCGCCTTGAACCCCTGGGAATACGGCAGAATCCAGTAATTGAGACATCATCTTGATCTCACCTTTCGGAGTGGTCTTTCCCCACGGATTGGGGAAATCCTTACCCATCATGATGACACCACCACGAGGTCCGCGAAGTGTTTTATGTGTAGTAGAAGTGACGATATGTGCATATTTAACCGGATTTTCGAGCACTCCGGCAGCGATCAGGCCGGCAGGGTGAGCCATGTCAATCATCAGGATAGCGCCTACTTTGTCGGCGATTTCACGCATACGTTTGTAATCCCATTCACGAGAGTATGCAGAACCACCACCGATAATCATTTTCGGTTTCTCACGTAGAGCGACTTCTTCCATCTGGTCGTAGTCAACGCGTCCAGTTTCCTGATTCAGGTTATATTCGCAAGGAGTATAGATGATACCGGAAGTGTTTACCAGTGAGCCATGAGAAAGGTGTCCGCCGTGTGCAAGATTTAATCCCATGAATTTGTCGCCCGGATTCAGAACTGCGAGGAAAACAGCAGCATTAGCTTGTGCTCCCGAGTGTGGTTGTACGTTTGCCCATTCCGCGCCAAAAATTTCTTTCAGGCGGTCGATAGCGATTTGTTCGCTTTGGTCTACTACTTCGCAACCTCCGTAATAACGTTTGCCGGGATAACCTTCTGCGTACTTGTTAGTCAGGCAAGAACCCATTGCCTGCATAACCTGGTCACTCACAAAATTTTCTGATGCAATAAGCTCGATTCCTTTCAACTGACGTTGATGCTCTTTTTCGATGATGTCGAAAATGATGTCGTCTCTTTTCATTCTTTTATAAGTAAGATTAAATTTCTAATTCGAGATACCTATTTTAAGCGCACAAAGTTAATGAAAATAAATAAAGAATGAAGGAAGTACAAGAAAAATGTTAGTAAAAAGCCGGATTTAATGATATTTTATTCTTAAAGGATGAATCCCAGCGAAAAACTTAACGCGCTGTCACGGCGACGGAAAATAATGTTGCTCACTCCTGTGCTGCCGTCGGAATTGATATTGTCGTAAATGATGGACTTGGAGATATTTCCGATGCCTTGCTCGTAGCGGAAATCGAAAAAGATACGGGAGATGTTGACGCCTACACCGATCACTGCACTGACATTGAACGGATACAGCCTTTCGTGAATCCCTTTTTGGTCAAAATTCTTAAAAGTGATTTCATTGTGTTTTCCCCATAAGTAGCGAAGTTTGGGGCCTGCGAAGATAGACATTCCGTAAGGCCCTTTTTTCACCACATTATAGCCGTATAAAATAGGGAAATCCACACTGTGCAACACCGATTGCACGGAAGCATAATCAGGCTCGATGGCAGGATGCTGCGAACCGAGCTTATCGAAAGTGATCTCACATTTGCTTACATTATAGGACACTTCCGGCTGAATGAAATGCTTCTTCATGTTGATGCGCATAAAGAGGGCGCCGAAATAACCTATCTTGTAGTTATTCTGCACCTCATCGATAGTTACATCCTTAATTTTCAGTTCAGACACCATGAACATGGAAGAGTTGAATCCCGCCTTGATACCGATATTTATTTTTTTTGTATTGGGGCGGTCTACTTTTTCTGCGTTATAGTTCTGGCCGACAGCCGTGCAGGCTATAGCTAACAAACCGGGAAGGATGAATTTACGCAGCATATTCATGGCAATATCGCACTTTTTATGATTTCTTCTTTTCTACACTCCAACCGAACTTACCGATTTTCTCTCCCAGATTATAATATCCTCCGTGCACATATACCAGCGGATTGGCTTCGGCCAGTTCCAGCTTTCCGGTTTCAGGATTCAGGTTCCGGTCGTCCGCACGCACATTTACTACGTCAGCGATAAACATATCGTGTGAGCCGAGAGAGATGATTTCTTTCACACGGCATTCAATGCAGAGAGGAGATTCTTCAATCAACGGAGCACTAACCACCGTACACTGTCCGGGTGTCAGCTTCATCTCATCAAATTTATGATAATCACGTCCCGAACGAACTCCGCACCAGTCAGTGGCAAAAGCCATATCTTTCGTTGTCAGGTTGATGACAAACTCCATGTTTTTTTTGATAATGTCATAAGAATGGCGTTCCGGACGTACGGATATATAACACATGGGCGGGTTTGTACAAATCGTACCCGTCCATGCTACTGTGAACATATTATATTCGCTTTCTTCCTTTCCGCAGCTGACTAGTACAGCCGGCAGCGGATAGATCATCGTTCCTGGTTTCCAGTCCTGTTTCATAGGGCTATACGTTTATTCAGAGGATTGTAATCTCTTCACGTTTCTGCTCTTTCTCGCAATAATGGCACTTTACGATACAATTATCCTTGTCTATCACATGAAAGATAGTGGCCATCGGTTCGTTGTTGGTGATACATTTCGGATTGGCACATTTCACGATGCCCCGAAGTTCATCCGGCATTTTCACCTCTTTCTTTTCCACTACTTCGTAATCGCGGATGATATTCAGCTTGACGTGCGGGGCAACTACTGAAATACGGTTAATCTCTTCGTCGCAGAAGAATTTATCTGCAATCTTGATGATCCCTTTTTTACCCAGCTTCTTGCTGTCGAGGTTGAATCCGATAGTGATATTGCTAGTCATCTGTTCCACACCGAGCAGTTGCACTACGGTAAAGAGCTTTTCGGATGGGATATGGTCAATCACTGTCCCGTTTTTCAGGGCAGCTACTTGCAATGCTTGTTTATTTTCGCTCATAATAAAATATCGTTTTTAACGTCATCTAATGTGATACCTAATACATCGCAAAGGATTGCTTCGCGGGCATACAGACCGTTTTGTGCCTGTTGGAAATAATATGCTTTCGGATTGTCATCCACATCGTAAGCAATTTCGTTGACACGGGGAAGCGGGTGCAGGATACGCAGGTTCGGACGTGTGTTTTCCAGCATTTTGTTACGGAGAATATATACATTCTTCACCCGTTCATATTCCATCAGGTCGGTGAAACGTTCGCGTTGCACACGGGTCATGTACAGAATATCGGCGTCAGCGATAATCTCTTCGGTAAAATCCGTATGTTCAACGTATTTTATTTGGTGCGTTTTACAGTAAAGTTTGTATTCTTCCGGCATTTTCAGCTCTTCGGGAGCGATGAAGTGGAAAGTCGGATTAAAGTGTCGCATCGCCATCAGCAAAGAATGTACGGTGCGGCCGTATTTCAAGTCACCCACCAGGAAAATGTTCAGATTTTCCAGCGTTCCTTGTGTCTTGTAGATAGAGTAGAGATCGAGCATCGTCTGCGACGGGTGCTGGTTGGCTCCGTCACCTGCGTTGACAATGGGCACCGGGGCTACTTCGCTGGCATACCGTGCAGCTCCTTCGAGATAGTGTCGCATGACGATAATATCTGCATAGTTGCTCACCATCATGATCGTGTCTTTAAGTGTTTCCCCTTTGGAAGAGCTGGTAGCTTTGGGGTCAGAGAATCCGATTACTCGTGCACCGAGACGGTTGGCAGCTGTTTCAAAACTCAAGCGGGTACGGGTGGAAGGTTCAAAGAACAGGGTTGCTACAACCTTTCCTTGTAATAACCGGCGATTGGGGTTCATTTCAAACTGCTTCGCCATTTCGAGCATGTAGAGGATTTTTTCTTTAGAATGTTCGGCAATGGTTACTAAACTTCTGTTTTCCATTTTGTTATCTTTTATGTGGATAGAACTTGTTTTACCGGAGCGTAAAGGTACGAAGAATTTGTGAAAAGCACAGATTTTTCGTACCTTTTTTATCAGCTTTTAATCAGTCGGTTTATTTCCGTCCGCTAGCTAACGCTGCAATGATATATTTCCCCGGTGCTCCGATTTTACTCCAGGCCGTATTGGAGAGCAGTTTCCACACCTGGGTGCCTTTCCTGCCATAGTCCGATAGCCGGAGAATCGTCTGTTTCTCTTTTGGGTCAGTCACTTTATGGTTGTCCAGACTCTCCATCAATCCTGCTATGTTGTGTGTAGCCAGATTGTAGGCATACCCCGGAATTTCAATCGAAGCATCGTTAATTTCTTCTTCTTCAGAATTTAGTTTAGTTTCCTTTAGTTTAGTTTGTCGGGAAATGTCTGCATTTTCTTGACTCACCTCCTCTTGAGTTTCAAAAATGTCTGCATTTTCCGCGTTCAACTCTTCTTTTTGCATCCCTTTTTTCTTCTTGGTCTCTAATAAATAAGGTAGTTGGGAGAAATCTATTTTCCTTCGTGTAGTAGCTTCAAACCACACCCTTTGAATCTGTTCCGAAGTGAGTATGCCGTATTTTTCGTAGGTTTCCTTATGGAAAAATCCTTTTTCCAATAATAGGTCGACAATCTTTTCCATCATGTCCTCTTTGATCCCGCCGCCCACTTTACGGACGAAAATCAGGTTTTGTTCCTTTCCCCAAGAGATATAATATCCCTCTTTATATATTTTACAAAGCAATCGCATGACAATGTAAGAAGCTAATACTCCAAACTTAGCTTCTAATAGTTCCATCACTTCTTCGTCAAAGAAGTTTGCCGGTGTCGGAAAATAAGGTATCCCTTTATTAATCATATTCATTGTTCAATATATTTTAATCTAACTTATACAATAGCTCTCCACTCCATCAGGTTCCCGATCATAAATCTTCTCCATCCTTTTTGTTCTTCACTCCAATAGAGAATAGACTCTTGTTTTGCTGTGATATTGAATTCTCTATGGAAGAATTTTTCATATCCTACCAGTGTTCCTCTTTCCAGACAAAACGTGCCATCCTGCTTGTAAAAAGCTATCACTACATTCCCATACAACATGCGATCTATTAGTTTAATGCACTCTTGTACAATTCTCTCCGCACATTTATCCGAAATCCCCTTTTCAGCAGTAATACGTTTTTTCCATACTAATTTGCAAGCTTCTAACTTGCCTTTCCTGATTTTTTGTCTCATTTTCTTCTGTTTTTAATTTTGAAAAATAAATTTCTGTTTGAGCGTAAATCTTCCCTTATAGATAGTGACGGTATGTTGTTGTCATAGCGTCACTATCCTTTCATTATAGTGACGCTATAACGATAGCATACCGTCACTATTTTTTTAAGAGAAAATCTGTTAGTTTTCGACCGGTTGAAAACGGCGGCGAAGGTAAGCCTTATATTCCAACTGTCCCATTATTTTTTTTAGTACTTGCTTTTGATCTTTTCAGCTTGTTCTCTTTTTTCCTTTTTCTCTTTCATGTACTCTTCTTCAACAGGTTTTCTCAATGCCCCTAATTCAGCATGTATACTACTAAGTTCCATTAACTTATAGCCACCGTGTTTGTGGATGTATAATACTTTTTGGTCATAGATATATTGGGCTAGATTTATCAGCTTTCTTTTCTTGGGATGGCGGAAATGTCCATCAATAAAGATTTTTAAATACATGGTGAAATAAAGACGGATATCTCCATCGATTGCTATTCTGTTATCCAGTTCTTCTTCACTGATGATTTCTTCCCTTGAATGCCTCCTGGGGGCTTTTTTCATTGTTTGGACATTTCTTTTCACCTTGCCGTTTTTACTACCTTTTTTGGCATTTTTACTTTTCATAATCTACTAATTTTAACGTTGGTTAAATATATATTAATTCTAAAAATAATATCTGGAAAGCGGAATTAAACGTGCAAAAAGATTTGTTCTTTTGCCGCTTGCCAAATAGTATATATATAAAATAACTAGTGATGCAAATGATGAATAAAAATGGATTTAGTCGATGTGGGGAGAACTACATCAATCGTTTACGAAAGGAGGGGCGTTATTCTACAGCGCATGTCTATAAGAATGCCCTTTATTCTTTCAGTAAGTTTTGTGGTACGTTGAATATGTCGTTCAGACAGGTCACCAAAGAACGTTTACGACGTTATGGTCAGTATCTTTATGAGTGTGGTTTGAAGCCTAATACGATTTCTACGTATATGCGTATGCTTCGTAGCATTTACAATCGGGGAGTGGAAGCGGGTAGTGCTCCTTATGTTCCCCGATTATTTCATGATGTCTATACAGGCGTGGATGTCCGCCAAAAGAAAGCTTTGCCTGCCGGTGAATTGCACAAACTTCTATATGAGGATCCCAAATCGGAGCGTTTACGTCGCACACAAACTATTGCCGCCCTGATGTTCCAGTTTTGTGGAATGTCATTCGCCGATTTAGCGCATCTGGAAAAATCAGCTTTAGAGCAGAGTGTATTACGTTATAATCGAATCAAGACGAAAACTCCCATGAGCGTGGAAGTGCTTGATACTGCCAGGGGAATGATTAATCAACTCCGAAATAATCAGGAACCCATTCCCGATTGTCCGAACTATCTGTTCGACATACTTTGCGGTAACAAGAAACGAAAGGATGAAAGGGCATACCGTGAATATCAGTCTGCTCTTCGAAGATTCAATAATAGTTTGAAGGATTTGGCGAGAGCTCTACGTTTGAATTCTCCCGTTTCTTCTTACACACTTCGCCATTCCTGGGCAACGACAGCCAAGTATCGTGGAGTGCCAATTGAAATGATTAGTGAATCATTGGGACATAAATCTATAAAAACCACACAAATCTATTTAAAAGGTTTTGAGCTAAGAGAACGTACAGAGGTAAATAAAGGGAATTTATCTTACATTAGAAACTATCGTTTAGGTAGATAATTGACGATAAAGTATTAGAAATCAAGGGCGAAATGTTTCTGTTACTTCTTAGGTAACGGATAATTATTCGGTGCAAAGATATGCAAAAATACAAATAGTAAACAAGTAAAATCTTCTTTTTTTTCTGATTTGTTGAAATATGCAACAAAAATATATCAGGACATGATGGTTTTGTTTTATCATGCCCGATATTCCTATATTCTGTTTTCAAAGATGCTTTTCCCTTCGCGTAGGTTAGAAAAACATTGCTGTAGGCGGTTCTTGTCCATGTTTTTCTGTTTTCATCTGTTTTCCTGTGAATGAGTACCTTATCCGTTACCTAAGAAGTAACGGAAACATAAGGGGTAAAAAAGTATGATTCTAACGAAAGAAACTTTAAGTGCTGGGCCTAGTATTGGGACAGGGGAAGGCGTAGCACACTCTAAACGCTGGTATGTCGCTCTGGTCCGTATGCATCATGAGAAGAAAGTAGCCGAGCGTTTAGACAAAATAGGGATTGAAAATTTTGTACCGGTCCAGCAAGAAGTACATCAATGGAGTGACCGCCGTAAAGTAGTTGAGTCCGTGTTGCTTCCGATGATGGTTTTTGTACATGCTGATCCTAAAGAACGTAAAGAGGTTCTTTCCTTTTCTACAGTTAGTCGGTATATGGTAATGCGCGGTGAGAGCAGTCCGACTATTATTCCTGATGAACAAATGGCCCGTTTCCGTTTTATGCTCGATTATTCCGAAGAGGCAATCTGTATGAATAGCGCTCCTTTGGCACGTGGTGAAAAAGTACGTGTTGTCAAAGGTCCTTTGACTGGTCTTGTAGGAGAACTTGTCACGGTGGATGGCAGGAGTAAGATTGCTGTCCGGTTGAATATGTTGGGGTGTGCTTGTGCGGATATGCCGGTTGGGTATGTGGAACCGGTGAAGCTTTGAATATGTGATTATATTTCAGACACACAACTTTATTCATTTATACTATAATGGAAAAGACATTGAAGAGCATAGTGCAATATGCCCGCAAAAATTATTTCAGTTATTGGGTTATTTTAGGTATTGACACGGCAATTTCTGTATTATGTTCGTTGGTCGCTTATGCGGTAATTCATTATATGGCGCATGTTCCAATGACCGACTGGATGCTTTGTAAGTTTGCTTGCGTTTCTTTGGTGGCAAGTGTTGCGGGCTCTTTATTATTCCATACTTATCGTAATACAATTCGTTTCTCACAGGCACGTGAACTTTGGCGTATCATGTGTGCCGTTTTATTTAAAATTACCTGTTTGGTCATTATTTCTTTTGGAGTTATATATGAGACCCAATTGCCATATAATTATAAAATATCCTATCTTCTATTTGATGGTTTATTGACTTTAGTGATCTTGACAACCTTCCGTGTATCATTGATAATCGTCTATGATTTTTTATTGGATTGGGTGAATAAAAAGAACACACGTATTCTTATTTATGGTACTAATGAAGAGAGTGTAGCCTTGAAGTTACGTCTTAGGGATAGTGCACATTATAAAGTAACCGGTTTTTATGTATATGGTAAAAATAACAGCCGACGCCGATTGGCAGATCTTCCCGTTTATTACTTTGAAAATGAATCGGATGTTGATTATATCATGCGGAAGCGCGGAATTAAGGGGATTCTGTTTGCCCGTTATGAAGATACCCGTCTGGAAGAAAAACGCCTTCTGGAATATTGTAAAAACAATGAACTTAAAACATTGATAGCTCCTACTATCAGTGAAGCGGATTCTGATGGAAACTTTCATCAGTGGGTACGTCCTATTAAGATTGAGGATTTGTTGGGTCGTGCCGAAATTAATATCAACCTTCGTCAGGTTGCAGAAGAATTCAGGGGAAAAGTGGTGTTGGTGACTGGTGCGGCAGGCAGTATTGGTAGTGAACTTTGCCGTCAATTAGTGCAGATGGGAATTCAGAAACTTATCATGTTCGACTCTGCAGAAACACCTCTGCATAATGTCCGTCTTGAGTTTGAGAAAAAATATCCAAATATAGATTTTGTTCCGGTGATTGGTGATGTGCGTGTGAAGGAACGCGTTCGTATGGTATTCGAATTGTATCATCCTCAAATTGTTTTTCATGCCGCCGCTTATAAACATGTGCCTTTGATGGAAGAAAATCCTTGTGAAGCTGTACTTGTCAATGTGACCGGTTCTCGTCAGGTGGCTGATATGGCTGTGGAATATGGTGCTGAAAAGATGATTATGGTGTCTACGGATAAAGCTGTAAATCCTACTAATGTAATGGGCTGTTCCAAGCGTTTAGCTGAAATCTATGTTCAAAGTCTGGGATGTGCTATTCGTGAGGGAAAAGTGAAAGGAAAAACTAAATTTATTACGACCCGTTTCGGAAATGTGCTGGGTAGCAATGGGTCCGTGATCCCCCGCTTCAAGGAGCAAATAGAGAATGGCGGTCCGGTCACCGTCACCCATCCTGATATCATTCGTTTCTTCATGACTATTCCCGAAGCCTGTCGCCTAGTGATGGAGGCGGCTACCATGGGAGAGGGGAATGAAATTTTCGTTTTTGAAATGGGACAGGCGGTGAAGATTGTCGATTTGGCGACTCGTATGATAGAATTGGCCGGTTATCGTCCGGATAAAGATATAAAGATAGAATTTACGGGCTTGCGCCCCGGTGAGAAACTTTATGAAGAGGTATTAAGCGATAAGGAAAATACGATTCCGACGGAAAATCAGAAAATCATGATAGCGAAAGTGCGGAGATATGAATACGCTGATATTCTTGATATATACGCTGAGTTTGAAAAACTGTCTCGTGCGGTGAAGATTCTGGATACAGTGAAACTGATGAAGAAGGTGGTACCTGAATTCAAGTCGAAAAACTCTCCGAAGTTTGAAGTGCTGGATAAAGAATAATAAACTTATCTATTTTATGAATAAATCATTTTGTATGCACACGAGTGTGCGAAAAATGGGGCGCGATGTGATTGCCTGTTTGGTGGCGATCTCCCTGTTCGCATCCTGTCAGTCCTACAAGAAAGTACCCTACTTGCAGGATGCGGAGTCGGTGGAATGGACATCTCAAAAGAAAACCCTGTATGACGCCAAGATTATGCCGAAAGACCTGCTGACCATCGTTGTTTCGTGCACCAGTCCGGAGTTGGCCATACCCTTCAACTTGACGGTAGCCAGCCCTATAAGCATATCTGTCAAGAGTCAGATAACCACCCAGCCTTCATTGCAACAATACCTTGTAGACAACGATGGAAAGGTAAATTTTCCCGTCCTTGGAGAATTGAAAGTGGGCGGTTTGACCAAGAGACAGGCTGAACAAATGATAGTGGAAAAACTGGAACCCTATATAAAGGAAACGCCGATAGTAACGGTTCGTATGGTAAACTACAAAATCTCCGTAATCGGAGAAGTCACCCGTCCCGGAACATTCACCATCAGCAATGAGAAAGTGAACTTGCTCGAAGCACTGGCCATGGCGGGCGACATGACCGTCTGGGGGCTTCGTGACAACGTGAGACTGATTCGTGAAGGTGCGGACGGAAAGCAGGAAATCGTGACGTTGGATCTGAATAAGGCTGAGACCATTCTTTCCCCTTATTACTGGTTGCAGCAGAATGACATCGTTTACGTGACCCCCAACAAGGCGAAAGCGCGCAATTCGGATATCGGTAACAGTACGAGCCTGTGGTTCTCCGCCACCTCCATCCTGGTGTCTCTGGCAAGTTTATTAGTAACCATCTTCAGATAATCTCCCTATGATTGAGGAAAGAAAAGAACAACAAGGTGCACAGCCTGAAGAGCAGATAAATATTCAGGAACTCCTTTTCCGTTATTTAATCCATTGGCCGTGGTTTGTGGCTTCGGTCGTGATATGTGTCGCCGCCGCGTGGGGATACCTGCGTCTGGCCACACCTGTTTACAATGTATCCGCCACCGTCCTGATCAAGGACGACAAGAAAGGAGGAGGCGCTAGTATGTCCTCCGAACTGGAAAAAATGGGACTGGACGGATTTGTCTCCTCGTCAAGCAACGTAGACAATGAAATAGAAGTCTTAAAGTCCAAGTCACTGGCGAGAGAAGTCGTCGAGCGGCTGAACTTATTTGTCACCTATAAAGATAAGGATGAGTTTCCCGTCAGAGAACTCTACCGCACTTCTCCCATCACGGTGAGCCTTACCCCCCAGGAGGCGGACAATCTTCCGAAGCCTATGGAAGTCGCTATGATTCTGCAACCGTCGGGTGCGATGGATGTACAGATCACGGTAGGAGAAAAAGAATATCAGAAACAGTTTGATAAATTACCAGCTGTGTTCCCCACTGATGAAGGAACGGTCGCTTTTTTCGCTAACAGCGATACTTTAACATCGGTTCGTCCGGATAGTGTGACCACAGAGCGTCATATCACGGCCTTCATTCACCGGCCTTCTTCTGTAGCGAAAGGATATACCAACTCTTTATCCATTGCCGCCACGTCTAAAACGACTTCCGTAGCGGTCATCTCGCTGAACAATTCCAGTACCCGTCGTGGCAAAGACTTCATCGACAAGCTGCTCGAGATGTACAACATCAACGCCAACAACGATAAAAATGAAGTAGCGCAGAAAACGGCTGAATTTATAAACGAGCGTATTGGCATCATTTCCAAGGAGCTGGGCACTACGGAACAGGACTTGGAAAATTTCAAGCGCAGCGTCGGCATCACCGATTTGAGCAGCGAGGCGCAGATCGCCTTGACGGGAAACGCTGAATACGAAAAGAAACGGGTGGAGAACCAGACACAAATCAACTTGGTGAAAGACCTCCAACGCTATATGTCAGGAGCGGAATATGAGGTGTTGCCCGGCAACATCGGTTTGAGTGACGCCGCCTCGGCCGGTGCCATCGCCCGTTACAACGAAATGTTGGTGGAGCGTAAACGCCTGTTGCGCACTTCCACGGAAAACAATCCGGCCATCATCAATCTGAACACCAGCATACACGCCATGCGTAGCAATGTGCAAGCCACCTTGGACGCGACCCTGAAAGGATTGGAGATTACGAGAGCCGACTTAGCCCGTGAGGCAAGCCGCTATACCCGCCGCATCAACGATGCTCCGAAGCAGGAACGCCAATTTGTCAGCATCGCCCGTCAGCAGGAAATCAAGGCGGGTCTTTACCTAATGCTGCTTCAGAAGCGCGAGGAGAACGCCATCACATTGGCCGCTACTGCGAATAACGCAAAGATAATCGACGAGGCCTTGGCGGATGCCCTTCCCGTTTCGCCCAAGCCCCTGATGATCTATCTTATTTCACTGGTATTGGGAATCGGCATCCCGGTTGGCATCATCTATCTGGTAGCCTTGGCTAAGTTTAAGATTGAAGGTCGTGCCGATGTGGAGAAACTGACCACCGTCTCTGTGGTGGGCGATATCCCGATGGCGGACGAAAAGCAGGGCTCTATCGCTGTATTTGAGAATCGGAACAATCTGATGAGCGAAACCTTCCGTAATATCCGGACCAACCTTCAATTCATGCTTGAAAAGGAAAGAAATGTGGTTTTGGTAACTTCCACCATTTCCGGTGAGGGAAAGTCCTTTGTCTCCTCCAATTTAGCGATCAGCCTTTCTTTATTAGGGAAAAAGGTAGTCATCGTAGGTCTCGACATTCGTAAGCCCGGCTTGAATAAAGTGTTCAACATCTCTAGAAAGGAGCGCGGCATCACCCAGTTCTTGACCAATCCCTCTATGGATCTGATGGACTTGGTGCAGGTATCTGATATCAGCAAGAATCTGTCTATCCTTCCCGGTGGATCGGTTCCTCCTAATCCAACCGAGTTGCTGGCTCGTGAAGGACTGGAAAAAGCGATTGAATCTTTAAAGAAGAATTTTGATTACGTGATATTGGATACCGCTCCTGTTGGTATGGTAACCGATACTTTACTGATAGGACGTGTAGCTGATTTATCCGTTTATGTCTGCCGTGCCGATTACACCCGCAAGGCGGAGTTTACTTTGATCAATGAGCTTGCCGAGAATAATAAACTGCCTAATCTCTGTATCGCTATCAATGGTCTGGATCTTCAGAAGAAGAAGTACGGTTATTACTATGGCTATGGTAAATATGGCAAGTATTATGGGTATGGCAAACGCTATGGGTATGGATATGGTTATGGAGAACATGAGGGAAGTGAAGAGTAAAATAGGGCAAGTAAAGAGTAAAATAAAGTAAGTATAATATGCGAAAATTTGAAGATTTGAAGATTGCCGTAGCCGGAACAGGTTATGTGGGTATGAGTATGGCGACTCTTTTGGCTCAGCATCATGAAGTGATGGCTGTGGATGTCATTCCTGAAAAGGTGGAAAAGATCAATCATCGCATCTCACCCATACAGGACGATTATATTGAAAAATTCTTTGCGGAGAAAGAATTGAATCTCACAGCGACATTGGATGGAGCGGCAGCTTACAAAGATGCCGATTTTATCATTATTGCTGCTCCGACCAATTACGATCCACAGAAGAATTTCTTCGATACCCATCATCTTGAAGATGTGATAGATCTTGTTCTTGAAAACAATCCAGAGGCCACTATCGTCATAAAGAGTACCATTCCTGTAGGTTATTGCCGTAGTCTCTATGTGAAGTACGCAAAGAAATTCAAAGAAAAAGGGTGGGACACTACACGTAAATTCAATCTCCTGTTTTCACCGGAATTCTTAAGGGAAAGTAAAGCTCTTTATGATAATCTTTATCCCAGTCGCATCATTGTAGGATATCCCAAAATGATTAAACTGTTCAGTGAAGAGAATGAGGCTATAAAAGCGATAGCTGGAAGTCATTTGGAAGAAGCGGCACATACTTTTGCTCGACTCCTTCAAGAAGGAGCCATTAAAGAAGATATAGATACCTTATATATGGGCTTGAAGGAAGCGGAAGCCGTAAAGCTCTTTGCTAATACCTATCTTGCCTTGCGTGTCAGCTATTTCAACGAATTGGATACCTACGCTGAAATGAAAGGTCTTGATACGCAATCTATCATTGATGGAGTCGGCCTAGATCCACGTATCGGTACGCACTATAACAATCCAAGTTTTGGGTATGGTGGCTATTGCTTGCCGAAAGACACGAAACAACTATTAGCCAATTATCAAGACGTACCGCAGAATATGATGACGGCTATTGTAGAGAGTAATCACACTCGAAAAGATTTTATAGCTGATCAAGTCCTGTCTAAAGCCGGATATTATGGTTATAGCGAACAAAATGACTATAATAAGGAAAAAGAAAAAGAATGCGTGATTGGAGTCTATCGCTTGACAATGAAATCCAATTCTGACAATTTCCGCCAAAGCGCCATTCTAGGAATTATGAAACGCATCAAAGCGAAAGGTGCATCTATTATTATTTACGAACCTGCCATGCAAGACGGTGATACTTTCTTCGGTAGTCAAGTGGTGAATGATATGGCAAAATTCAAAGAAATGAGCCATGCTATCATCGCTAACCGTTATGATAGTTGCTTGGATGATGTGATGGAAAAAGTCTATACTCGTGATATTTTTCAACGGGACTAATAAACGGGTAAAAGTAAGCAGTCATTTTAGACCGTATTGTAGTAGTTAAAAATCATTCATATTTTTGCCGCGTAAACTAAAACGTAGCATGAAATGAATAATCGAAAAAATCGTGAGGGTGACTTTTATGCCACGGACATAGAAAGAATGATAATGGAATCCCATTATTTGAATGCGCTTGAGTCGATGCTGGCTATGTAGTCATTGCCGCTCCTACCAACTATGATCCCGTCAAGAATTTCTTCGACACATACACTATATCGAGGATGTGATTGACTTGGTGCTTGAGGTGAATCCTGAAGCGACAATGGTTATCAAGTCAACTATCCCCGTTGGTTATTGCCGTTCACTCTACGTAAAGTATGCAGAAAAATTGAAAGCAAGCGGTTCTGATGTCAAGTTTCGTATTTTCTTCTCCCCCGAGTTTCTCCGTGAGAGCAAGGCGCTCTATGACAATCTACATCCCAGTCGTATCATCGTTGGTTTCCCCAAAATGATGGGTGCAGAATGGGAAGAGGAGAATGAAGCAATTCGCAAGATTCAGGGTAACCACATGAAGGAGGCTGCCGAGACTTTCTCAAAACTCCTTGTAGAAGGAGCAGAAGGTCCATCTGCAGATAATGCAATCATGGAAGAGTATGCAGCGACAAAACACATCCCAGTTTTGTTTATGGGATTGAAAGAAGCAGAAGCTGTCAAGCTCTTCGCCAACACTTATCTCGCCCTTCGCGTCTCCTACTTCAACGAACTCGACACCTATGCCGAGGTCAAAGGCCTCGACTCAGCCGCCATCATCAACGGCATCGGTCTCGATCCTCGTATCGGCACCCACTACAACAATCCTTCGTTTGGCTATGGCGGCTACTGCCTTCCTAAAGACACCAAGCAACTGCTGGCAAACTATCAAGATGTACCCCAGAACATGATGACGGCTATCGTGGAGAGCAATCGCACCCGAAAGGACTATATTGCTGATGCAGTTCTTCGTATGGCCGGTTGGGACGACTATAGCACCCAAAATCAATATGCAGGCCAAATGGAAGTTCCTACTATTGGTGTCTATCGCTTGACGATGAAGTCCAACTCGGACAACTTCCGTCAGAGTGCAATTCAGGGTATCATGAAACGAATAAAGGCTAAGGGGGCAAATATCGTTATCTACGAGCCTACGCTAAACGATGGTGAAACCTTCTTCGGTTCGCAGGTAGTCAATAACCTCGCCAAGTTCAAGGAGATGTTCAAGGCTATCATCGCCAATCGCTTTGACGAATGTCTGGGCGATGTGGAGGAAAAAGTCTACACACGCGATATTTTCCGTCGCGACTAAGAGTGCTTACAAGAAGATGCGTGGAGTTTTAGTTCAATGATTACCCGCACATAAAGATTTTATCTAAGCAACGCGCATCTTCTTTTTACTGGATGTACAAGTAGAGCTGTGCTTATGGTGCGATACCATCATCCAGCACAATACGATAATAATTAAAAACATTATATATACAAATGTTCAACCTCAGTAAATTCATAGGTGACTATGTCACCGGTCGTCCTGTTTCAATGTTCGAGGCGGACATTCAGGCAAATGCCGAGAAGCTTACCGCGGAAATCAAGGGTAAGAAGGTGTGTGTAGTAGGTGGTGCCGGCTCTATCGGTTCCAGCTTCATTAAGGCAGTTCTTCGTTTCGAACCTGCATCGGTCGTTGTTGTTGATCTCAACGAAAACGGACTCGCAGAACTCGTTCGTGACGTGCGCTCTACCGAAGGTCTCTACGTACCTGAGGAGTTTCGCTGTTACACCCTCAACTTCGCTGATCCTATCTTCGAGCGCATCTTCCGAGAGGAGAAAGGCTTCGACATCTTTGCAAATTTCTCTGCTCACAAACACGTACGTTCCGAGAAGGATAAATATTCCGTTCAGGCTCTCATCGAGAACAACGATATCAAGGCCAAGAAGCTCATGGATCTTCTGGCCGTCTTTCCTCCTAAACACTTCTTCTGCGTGTCTACAGATAAGGCTGCCAATCCTGTCAACATCATGGGAGCCAGCAAGCGCATTATGGAGGATCTCGTGATGGCATACAACAGTCACTTCAAGGTCACTACCGCACGTTTCGCCAATGTAGCCTTCTCCAACGGCTCACTGCCTGACGGATGGATTCATCGTCTTCAGAAGAAGCAACCTCTGGCAGCACCTTCTGACGTGAAGCGCTATTTCGTCTCTCCCGAGGAGTCCGGACAAATCTGTATGCTCGCTTGTATCCTCGGCAATGGTGGAGAAGTGTTCTTCCCAAAACTTGGCGAAGACCAGATGCTAACCTTCTCTGCTATCTGCGATGATTTCGTAAAGGCAGAAGGCCTCAAAAAGGTAGAATGCGCCAACGATGCAGAAGCAAAGGCAAAGGCCAACGCTATCAGCTACGATTCAGAGGAATACCCTGTCGTTTACTTCAAGTCCGATACCACCGGTGAGAAGGCTTACGAAGAGTTCTATGTCCCTGGGGAGAAAGTCAATATGGAACGCTTCATGGCTCTTGGTGTCGTTGAGGAAACCACTCGTCGCGACATGAACGAAGTCAATACCTTCTTCACAGAACTTGAAGGTATCTTCGCATCACCCGAGTTCACCAAGGCAGAAGTTGTAGAATCCATCAAGCGCTTTATCCCTAACTTTGAGCATGAGGAGAAGGGAAAGAACCTCGATCAGAAGATGTAATATATAATAAGGTAACAAGTTATCAATTAACATTTACCGCTATGGCAGATTATAAGAATACAATTGACTTTATTAAGTCGGTTTATGGAAATAAAGAATTTACCCCCTTGGCAGTACCTGTCTTCCAAGGTAACGAGAAAGCATACCTTAACGAGTGTATCGACACAACCTTCGTTTCATCTGTAGGCAAGTTCGTAGATCGCTTTGAGGAGGAGATGGCAAAGTACACCGGTGCCAAGAAGGCTGTAGTGTGCGTATCGGGTACTAATGCTCTCCACATGTCTTTGATGTTGGCAGGCGTTCAGCGTGATGATGAAGTGCTCACTCAGGCACTCACCTTCATCGCAACTTGCAATGCTCTTTCGTACATTGGTGCACATCCTGTGTTTATCGATGTGGACAAAACAACCATGGGTCTCTCTCCTGATGCAATGAAGGACTGGCTCATCAAGAATGCAGAGGTGCGCGAGACCAAGAATATCGCTAAGGCCGACATCCTTTCGCATACCGATTACGCAACACCTCAGTACCCACTCACAGAGGATACAAAGGCTTGTTACAACAAGAATACCGGTCGTCGCATCAAGGCCTGTGTACCCATGCACACCTTCGGTCATCCTGTTCGCATCGAGGAGGTTTCTGCTCTTTGTAAGGAGTGGCACATCGAACTTGTGGAGGATGCAGCAGAGTCTATCGGCTCTACTTATAAAGGTCAGCACACTGGTACTTTTGGTCGCATTGGTGCTATCTCTTTCAACGGCAACAAGACCATTACCACTGGTGGTGGGGGTATGCTTCTCTTCAATGATGAGGAGTTGGGCAAGTACGCAAAGCACGTCACCACACAGGCAAAGGTTCCTCATCGTTGGGAGTTCCGTCACGACCACATCGGCTACAACTATCGTATGCCTAACATCAATGCAGCCCTCGGTTGCGCACAGCTTGAGAAACTTGATAAGTACGTTGCTAGCAAGCGCAAGGTGGCTGCTGAATATATTGAGCACTTCAAGAATGTAGATGGTATCGATTTCTTCGCAGAACCCGAGAACACATTCTCCAACTACTGGCTCTCTGCAGTTGTACTGAAGGATAAAGAGGCTCAGCTCGACTTCCTCCAGCAGACTAACGATAATGGCGTCGTGACACGTCCAATTTGGGAGCTCATGAACAGACTTCCTATGTTTGAGAACTGCGAAAACGATGGCCTTCAGAACACCATCTGGTTTGCAGATCGTGTAGTAAATATTCCTTCAAGCATACGTGTTGAAGATCTCTAAATAAATTGTAACCTTTTGAACCCTATATAATGGAACAAAAGAATCTCATTCTCGTTGGTGGTGGTGGCCATTGCAAATCAGTCATTGAGGTGGCTGAATCTGCTGGCTACACTATCCTCGGAATCGTTGATCGCCCTGAAGAACTTGGCAAACTGGTTCTTGACTACAAGGTTATTGGTGTGGATGATGATATTCCCCAATATGTAGAAAAGGCCGAATTTGTCATTACCGTTGGATTTATCAAGAATCCCGCCCTCCGCATCAAACTATATAATAAGGTAAAAGAAGCTGGAGGCAAGTTGGCTACTATCGTTGCATCAACCGCCCACGTTTCCAAGTACGCAACTCTTGGCGAAGGTACAGTAGTCATGCATCAGGCTTTTGTGAATGCTGGTGCACAGATTGGAAATAACGTTATCCTCAATACATTCACCAACATTGAACATGATGCTGTCGTTGGCGACCAATGTCACATTTCAACCGGCACTATGGTCAATGGTGACTGCAAGATAGGTCAGAACGTGTTTGTTGGAAGCCAGTCAGTTCTTGCTAATGGCATTGAGGTTGGTGACAATATTATCATAGGTGCAGGTTCTGTTGTTCGCAAGTCAATCAGTCAAAAGGGTATTTATGTAGGCAATCCTGCCATCCTCAAAATCAAAGCATAATGGAGAAAGTACTAATCATAGCAGAAGCTGGAGTCAACCATAATGGCTCCATCGAGTTAGCAAAAAAGTTGGTAGATGAAGCCGCTGAAGCTGGTGTTGATTATATCAAATTTCAAACATTTAAAAGTGAAAAACTTGTCTCAAAATCAGCAAAACAGGCAGAATATCAACAACGAAATATTGGCAAGGCAGACGAAAGTCAGTTGGCAATGCTGAAGAAGCTTGAACTTTCTGAAGCTGACCATCGGGTACTTATAGATTACTGTAACGAAAGAGGTGTAAAGTTTTTTTCAACAGCTTTCGATTTATCAACTATAGATCTTCTTAAATCCTTTAATATTGGTTTTTGGAAAATACCATCTGGTGAAGTGACTAATTATCCATACATTCGAAAGATTGCGAGATATGGGGAACCTGTCATCTTATCAACTGGTATGTGTGAACTTTATGATATTGAAGCTGCTTTCAATGTTCTGTTGGAAGAAGGTGTCAAAAAGGAAGATATAACCATACTTCATTGTAATACTGAATATCCAACTCCTTATCAGGATGTCAACCTCCATGCTATGCTCGAGATTGGGAACAAGTTTGGTGTCAAGATTGGTTATTCTGACCACACAAAGGGTATTGAGGTACCTATTGCTGCAGTTGCTCTTGGCGCTACAGTTATTGAGAAACACTTTACTCTCGATAAAAACATGGAGGGACCCGACCACAAGGCTTCTCTTGAACCTGATGAACTGAAAGCTATGGTTTCTTCTATTCGTAATATCGAGCAGGCATTAGGTACAGGTCACAAGACCATTTCTGAATCTGAGCGTAAGAACATCGAGATTGCTCGCAAGAGTATCGTAGCTGCACGCCCTATCAAAAAGGGAGAACTGCTGACAGAGGATAACCTAACTGTCAAGCGCCCAGGTAATGGCATTAATCCTATGCGATGGAATGAGGTTCTAGGTACGGTAGCTATCAAGGATTATCAAGAAGAAGACAAGATCGTGCTATGAGAAAGATTTGTTTTATAACTGGCACCCGTGCTGAATATAGTTTGCTTTCTCGACTCATGCGTCTAGTTAAGTATAGTGAGTCTTGCGAGCTTCAGGTCATTGCCACCAATATGCACTTGATGCCTGAATATGGAAATACATACAAGGAGATCGAAGCAGATGGTTTCACCATTGATGCAAAGGTGCCAATGCCAAAGCCTTCAGATGATGCAGAAGGTGTTCTCGCATCTATGTCAACAGAGATGGAGGGTATGACAAAGGCACTCAGTCAGTTGGCTCCTGATATGGCTGTCATTCTTGGTGATCGTTACGAGATGCACATTGCAGCAACCGTCTGCATGCTTCTTCGTATTCCAGTTGCACACCTACATGGTGGTGAGGTATCAGAGGGTGCTATTGATGATAGTATTCGCCATTGCATTACCAAGATGAGTTCACTCCATTTTACTTCTACAGAGGAATATCGCCAGCGTGTTATTCAACTTGGAGAACAACCGGAACGCGTGTTCAATGTTGGATCCATCGGTGTTGAAAATCTGAAACGAGTACAGCTGATGACAAAGGATGAGTTGGAAGCAACTCTTGAATACGAGTTAGACGTGAATACAGTCATGTGTACCTATCATCCTGTAACTCTTGGTAATCGCACACCAGCTGGTGAGATAAAGGATTTCCTGGAGGCTTTAGACGCTTTCCCTCAGATGCGTGTTCTCTTCACTATGCCAAACTCTGATCAAGGTGGAGATTCCATCAAATCGGCTATTGAAAAGTATTGTGCTAAGAACTTACGTTGCAAAGCGTTTGCCAGCCTTGGTATGAAGCGATATTTGTCAGCTCTGCAGTATGTGTCTGCAGTTATCGGTAATAGCTCAAGTGGCATACTCGAAGTTCCTTCTGCACACATTCCGACCCTCAATATTGGTGATCGCCAAAATGGTCGCACAAAGAGTGAATCAACTGTAGATTGCAAGTCAGACAAGGCTTCGGTTATTGAAGGCTTGAACAAAGTTCTTTCACCGGAGTTTAAGTTATTTTGCAAGACTACAACAAACCCATACGATAAGGAGGGTACTGCAGATGCTATTTTCAAGGTAATCTCCACCTATCCTCTCGAACAATTACAACAAAAGAAATTCTATAATCTTTAAGTTTATGGACAACAATATATTGGTAGTGATTCCTGCTCGTGGAGGCAGCAAAGGACTCCCTGGAAAGAATATCAAAGACCTTTGCGGAAAGCCACTGATTGCATATAGCATTGATGTGGCGCGTGCTATCACATCTGATGAAAATATTTGTGTTTCAACTGATGACCAGAAGATCATCGATGCAGTAGAGAACTATGGGCTGCATGTACCTTTCGTGCGTCCGGCAGAATTTGCTACCGATACCGCTACTACCAATGACGTGTTGCTCCATGCTGTAGATTTCTTCGAGAAGAAAGGCAAGCACTTTGACCGCATGTTGCTTCTCCAACCTACATCTCCTCTACGTAAAGTGGATGAAGTAAAGGAAGCAATGCTGCTCTATAGTGATGAGATTGATATGGTAGTGTCGGTAACAAAGTCACATGCACCTGCTGTTCTCTGTAACGACAACGAAGATGGTTATGTAGAACTCGTATACAATAAAAAAGCTGAAGGTCGACAGGCACTTCCTACTTTCTATGAGTTTAATGGTGCTATCTATGTAATCAATATTGAAGCACTCAAAGAGAAAGGACTTGGCGGTTTTACTAAACGTGTAAAATATGTTATGTCTAAGGAATCATCTGTAGATATAGATGATATCTATGACTTTATGTTAATTGAATCGATTCTAAAAAATAGATGACCATGTTTAACAGATATATAATCTCAGAGTCTTCAAGTTTATTGGATGCTCTTAAAGCAATAAATGCAATTGAAAGAGGTGAGGCTTTTACTCTATTTGTTTCTGACTCTGATAATAGGATTGTAGGCACTTTGACAGATGGTGATGTTCGAAGAAGTTTAATCGACGGAAAGAATCTTTCATCTTCTGTCTCTGATGTTGCGAATAGGAAGTTTACTTATCTCAAAGCTGGCAATTATGATGTGAAACAAATCCACATTGCAAAAGAAAAAGGCATTGAACTTCTTCCGGTCCTCAACGAGCAAATGCAGATTGTGGATGTTGTAAACCTGAAGAAGCAGAAGTCCTATCTACCAATCGATGCCGTTCTTATGGCTGGTGGCAAAGGCGAGCGCCTTCGTCCGCTTACAGAGAAGACTCCAAAACCATTGCTAAAGGTTGGTAATAAGTGCATTATTGACTATAACATTGATCGTCTCATCAGCTATGGTGTCCGTCATCTCTCTGTAACTGTCAACTACCTCAAAGAGCAACTCGAAGAGCACTTTGCAGAACCAAGAGGCAACGTACAGGTAAAGACAGTTCGTGAACCTAAGTTCCTTGGTACCATAGGTAGTATCAAGTTCGTGGAGCACTTCTACAATGATACTGTCCTCCTGATGAATAGTGACCTCTTTACTAATATCGACTATGAGGACTTTTTCCTTCACTTCAAGGAGCATGATGCCGATATGAGTATTGCCGCTGTTCCTTACACTATATCAGTACCTTACGGTATATTCGAATTGGATGGCCGTAATGTGAAGGGCGTATTGGAGAAGCCAACCTACAATTATTATGCTAATGCTGGTATCTACCTTATTAAGCGCGAGCTCCTCGAGCTTATTCCTGAAGGAGATTTCTTCAATGCCACCGACTTCATGGATATGCTTATGAATAAGGGTTATAAGGTTATCCGTTTCCCTCTTAATGGAACCTGGATTGATATAGGCAATCCGCAGGAATATCAAAAAGCAAAAGAATTAGTAAAACATATAAAATAGATTATACATGAAAACGGTTTTAATAGCAGGTGCGGGGCAGTTAGGTAGCCGTCATCTACAGGGTGTAAAAACATCAAAACACGAACTTGATATATGGGTTTATGACTTAAGCGAAGATTCATTGGCAGTTGCAGAAGAGAGATATAATCAAGTGGAGTCTGATAATAAAACTGCTCATTTCGTTAACTCATTAGATCTTGTTCCAGCAGAATTGGATGTTGTTATAGTTGCGTCTAGTTCTAAGCCTCGATACACAATTGTAAGTCAGTTGCTTTCAACGCATAGTGTTAAATATCTTGTGCTCGAGAAGTTCCTTTTCCCGAAGCTAAGCGATTATTCCGAAATAGATGAGCTTCTTAAAAAGAAAGGGGTAATGACGTGGGTTAACTGTCCTCGACGTATGTGGGAGGGCTATGAATATATTAAGTCTCTTATTGTTCCTGAATTACCTGTAGAATATACCTTTGAAGGTGGCGAATGGGGCATGTGCTGCAATACTATCCACTTTGTCGACATTTTTATGGCATTGAATGGTGCAGCATCTTTTGAGTTTTGTATAGATGATTTAGAGCAGGAGGTTGTTGATAGCAAACGTCCTGGTTATGTAGAAATCCATGGTACCGAGAGATTTACAACTGCAAATGGTAGCGTTTTGAGATTAACATCAACAACGGCATTTGATGGTGTGTCTCGTTCGATTATAAAAAATGGAAATAATATAATTGAGTATTTTGAGGGTAAGGGAGAAATCGTAGTTAATGGAGAACTTAAAAATGTACCTGTTCACTATCAGAGTGGTCTATCCGGAATATTGATAGACGAGCTTCTAGAAAAGGGAAGTTGTAGGCTTGCTAATTATGAACAATCAGCATCTTACCATGTCGCATATCTTAGCAAGATTGCACCATTTATCAATAAAATTAAGGGCTGGACTTCTGAATCGTGCCCGATAACCTAATTTATTAAAATAAAGCGTATGAATATTTGGATTATTGGTGCAGGATTGATTGCACAAGAATACGGAAAGGTGTTGAACAGCCTTGGCTATGATTATACTGTTATTGGCCGTGGAGAAACAAGCGCACAGAAGTATAAGGAAGTTGTAGGGAGAGATATTGTTATTGGAGGATTAGAAGCATTTTTAAGTACTAATCCAAGAGTAGCAGATAAGGCTATTGTTGCTACAAACCTTAGCGCCCTCAGTCAGAACACCATACAACTAATAAAGTATGGGGTAAAAGAGATATTTTGTGAAAAACCCGGTTTTCTATATCCTGAGGAGTGCGAAGAGGTTGTTAAGGTAGCGCAAGCCAATCATGCAAAAGTCTACCTTGCGTATAATCGTAGATTCTTTGCTTCAGTCCTTAAAGCTCAAGAGATAATCGCGGAAGATGGTGGGGTAAAATCTTTTAACTTTGAATTCACTGAATGGGGACATGTTATAGAAAAGATGGATAAACCCAAGGGAGATCTTGAGAATTGGATGTATGCAAATTCTTCCCATGTTATAGATCTCGCTTTCTACCTCGGAGGAAATCCTGTACAGATAAATTGCTTTACTTCTGGGGAGCTCTCATGGCATAAGCCTGCGGCTTTTGCTGGAGCAGGAATGACAGAAAAGGGCGCACTATTCAATTATTGCGCAAACTGGGCTGCACCAGGTCGTTGGGGTGTTGAAATCTTAACAGCTAAGCATCGTCTTTACCTTCGTCCAATGGAACAACTTCAGATACAGAATATAGGTAGTGTCACTATCACTCCTGTTGAAATTGATGACCATTTGGATAAGGAATTTAAACCAGGTTTTTATCTTGAGACGAAAGCTTTTGTTGAGAATTGTACGAGTAATTTGTGTCCTATTATGGAACAATTGGGACATTTGAATGACATATACGTTAAAATCAAGGGATTATGATGCAATTGCTTTTCAGCTTTAAGTTGTTTCGCAAGTTCTTTCGATGGTATCTTTTACGCCATGTGAAAAGCCATCGAGGGGAACTTTTCCTAGGACCGGCACCTACTATGTTGACTCGTAATACAATCCTGGGGTTAAATCCTAATTTCAATGGGTTAATTATACAGGGTTTGGGTAATGTAACCTTTGGTGACAATTTCCATTCTGGTGAACATTGTCGTATTATTACATCTAATCATAATTTTGAAGGTGAAGCATTACCATATGACTCAACAATGATTCATAAAGATGTTATCATTGGTAATAATGTTTGGTTAGGATATGGAGTCATAATCTTGGGAGGAGTATCAATTGGAGACGGAGCTATTATTCAAGCAGGTGCTGTGGTGGTTAAAGATATTCCGAAGTGCGGTATTGCAGGAGGTGTACCAGCTAAGGTATTTAAGTATAGAGACATAGCACATTATGAAGAGTTAGTTTCTGCAAAAAAATATCATTAATTCATGTCTAAACTTCTCAAGAATACAGCATATTATGGTATTGTACCAGCTGTCCCTAAGGTTGTAAGCATTTTATTGCTACCCTTGCTGACTATGCATCTTACTTCTGTCGATTACGGAATCGCCGGAACTATTGTAGCCTATACTACAGCTATAGCAGCTTTCTCAACTTTGGGGTGTACTGCATTTATCACAAGCAGTTTCTATCACTACGGTAGTCATTATAAAATTATCTGGAGACAGGTATATGGATTCCTACAATATTGGATGGTTCTTTTTGCCATTCTTCAATCCGTCCTTCTATACTTTATAATTCCAGAAGAGGCCATAGAAAATCGTTGGCTAATAATAATATTAGCGAATTTTAACAATGTCTTTTTTGGACCATCCGCAATTCTGGGTGCTATGTATTATAGGCTTAATCAGGAACCTAAGCCTGTTGTATTCAGGAGTTTAGCGTGTGGGTTGATAACAGTTTTTTCCAATCTGATATTTATAGTATATTTAGAAAGTGGCTATATGGGCTGGTATATTAGCTCTTTCTTGGGTACATTCTGTATTAATGCGTCATATTGGTATGTCCTAAATCATAGATTAGGCTTGAAACCTTCCTACATATTAAACCTAAAGGCTATTAAACATGTGTTGAAAGTTTCTCTCCCTACAATCCCCCATGCGTATTCTACATATTTGATTAATGGATCAAATAAGTTTGTAATGGATAGAGCGAATACACCGCTAAGTGCAATAGGTCAATTTAATTTTGCTTCGGAATTCATGAGCTATTTTGAATTGTTTGCCTCTGCCGTAAATTCAGCGATTTCTCCCATGTTTATGGAAGAACTGAAGCGTGGTAATATCCTGGCGTCTCACAGGATATTTAAGCAATCTCTGGTATTTTTTTCTATCGCTGTATGCGGATTTATTATATGGTCGCGAGAGATCTTTCTAGTAATGGTACGGAATGAAGATTTATCAAGCACTTATTGGATTGCTTCTATTTTAGTTGCAGGTTTTATACACCGCCCTCTGTATCTTGCCGTTACTTCCGCTATGTTTTACTATGAGAAGACAGCGTCTTTGATGAAAATATCTCTTACTGGTGGCCTGATTGCATTCCTTGGCTATTGTATGTGCATTCCTTTATGGGGAATTACATCTGCTGCTATTATAACATATCTTTCATTTTTAGCGATTGGGTATTTGGGATATGTCCTACCTTCAACAAGAAAGTTGTATATTTTACCTTATAAGGTATGGAATATATTTATAGCTCTTCACGCCCTCTTAGTTGTCGCTTTTTTTATAATGCAAACACCTTTATATATAAAAGTTATATTTTCAATATCAATATTAATTCTATTGAATAAAATCAGGAATAATTTATGATTGAAATTGTATTTATCTGTATATATATTACAATTATATATTTGGTTTTTTCATCGTTGTCTTCTAAAGATTATTGGGGTGTAGTAGGATTTGTGCTGCTTTTAATGACCTTCTCCCCGATGATGCAGTATATTTATTTCCCAGAGTACAAAATGGACACAGTTCTTTCATATAGACAGTTGCCATTTAAACGTGTATGGTTGGAGTATATACAGGCATTTATACTGATACTCATCTATAAAAAGATTCCTGGAATCGGGCCAAACAGGCTAATAGTTCGTTTCGTGTCGTTGTACATACTGGTTAATCTGTTTCAATTTGTTAATACTCAGGACTTCATAAGGTCATTAAATGGCTATTGGCTGTCTGTCGTCAATCCTTCTATATTTGCCCTTATTGCAAGCAAAGTGCTAAATTGTAACATTCATAAAGAGAGCACTATTTTGAGTGTAATATTTAAGTATCTCTTCATTGTCTTAGGATTATTCTTTGTAATCTCAATATTTAACTTTTTCAGAGGTGGAGTTGTTCAATATGATCCTGATTATGAAGGCCTATTTATATATGGTATAGGATCCGGATTGGGTGTTTTTCGCGATAGAATTTTGATGACAAATGTTTTTATGTTCCTCCCATTGCTATTTTTGCCACATGATAGTATAGTAAAAAAAAATCTTACTAAGAAACGATTAATTCTATTCACTCTTGGAATATTTTTGATATTGTTACTTAGCAATTCACGAACAATGTATATGGCAGTATTGCTCATGCTTCTATTAGTTACAATATTTAATCCATTCCAAAATAAAACGGAGATGATTAAAATTCTTGTTGGTGTTGCATGTTTGTCAATAGTTGTGAACATTGTTAGTTCTGGCGTAGATATTACAGAAGTTATATCTGATCGTTTTACAAATCAGGGTACAAATATGTTCGAATCAGCAAAGGAGGATGAGCGATACGAGATATGGTCTACGGCAAAAGATTTTGCAGAAGATACTCACTATTTAGGAATAGGCTTTGCAAATTTTAACCTTAAATACGCAGGTAGAGCTGGTAACTACTCAAATGCACATAGTATGTACTATACAACCTTAGCAGAAAGAGGAATTATGGCTCTTATCTGGCTTGTTTACACTTTGCTGTTCATTGCATTTAGAAGCTACAAAGAAATGAAAAATAGAACGAGAATGTTAGGTTCTATCTTGTTTATTGGTATTTTATGTTTTTCCTTTGTTGTATATACGGGTGAAGATTTGTTTAATGTGTCCCAGGTTGCTTATGCTCTACCGCCTTATTTTATAATGTTAGCATTGTCGTTAAGTTTGTCTTATAATAATATTCAATCAGATGAAAGCATATATTCATAAACTTTATGACGAAATCTTATGCAAGGAACAGAGCAATGATATAATTATATCAGGAGCTTCATCATTAAAAGTGATTATTTTAATTGTAAGTAAGTTGTTAAATCAAATTTTAATAACAATCACTTCAATTTTCAAAGAGAATCCTGATATTTCAAGCAAGACTGTATGTATTGTTTTGACACAGAATCAAATGCGTTCTGTTTCTCCTTTAGTCGACGATTCAATAGCGGTAATTAGGCCTAGGCTTGATTCTGCGAATATATCAAATTCTAGGATATTTTATTTTCCTGCCTTGGTGTATTTCTGGGATTTTATATTCCAAGTGAGTTACATAATTAAGAGATCTAACACATCTTGGAAACAAATTTACAATGCTGCAGCTTATTATTATTATTACAAATCCTTTAAAAGGTACTTCTCAAAAAACAGACCTAAGTCAGTTGTAATAACGAATCCATCACATCCTATTTTAAGATCGTCAGTTCTTGCTGCCCATGATTTAAAAATTCCTACTGTTTATTTACCCCACGCAAGTGCAAGTCCTTTATATCCTACCATTAAAACGGATTATGCACTTTTAGAAGGCACGGATGCTCTCCATCTGTATCGATTTGCAGATTTTACGAAGAAGATATTATTAGGGTCACCAAGGCTTGATCCATATATAAAAATGAAAAGGATAGAGCACCAAGGTATTAATATTCTTGTTGCAGCAAATTTGCTTGATGATATCGAGAAAGTGTATGAACTTTTCTGTTTGCTAAAAAATAACGATAGTACTAAACATTGCAGATTTTTATTTAGACCACATCCTAACCTATCTGTGGATTGTGATAAGTTTGCAAAATTAGGCATTGAGGTAATATCTCCTAAACAAGAGTCGTGCCTTGAATCATTAGAACGTACGGATGTTTTGATTTCTGCAAATTCAACAATATTTTTTGAGGCAATATATTTGCCAATCCGATGCTATTATTATGATTTTGTTAAGGATGGCTTAGTAAAAGATAGTTATAATCTCAAATCATATAAATTTGTTAATTATTTAAGTATAGATGTAAAGATAGATACTACTCCTTTTTATATAGATAAGGAGGAAGCTGATAGAATAGATATCAATATGCAATCGAAACAAGTCTCCTCCGATTTAATCGTTAAATTCCTGAACAATACTATCCAATGAAAATCTTAATAATTACAGCATGTTATCCTGGCGTGGATATTCCAAAGGATATAACTCCTGTGGTTCATTATTTTGCTAGGCAATGGGTAAAATCAGGACATGACGTTCATGTCATTCATAGTGTCCCCAAATTCCCTCAAATTGTTTATCCTTTATTGATGATGTGCAAGAATCTCATACAAAACAAGTATGGAGGTTCTTTTTTAACACGTCCACTAAAAGATGATGACTATGTGTTAGAGGGTGTGCATGTTCATCGCAGATCAATTTACAAATCTTATCCTCATAGTCTTTATACTGACAAGAGTCTTAATCAGCATGCAAAACAGATTGAAGACTTTGTTAAAAGTAATAGTTATATACCAGATGTTATTTCTATACACTGGGACAGACCAGGTCTTAATATAATAAGTAGGTTACTAAAGAAATATAATATCCCGGTAGCATTCATAGCGCATGGAGCACCACCAGCCACCTCTGCTAATATTGAGGCTTTAAAATCAATAAGCTTAATTGGATACCGTTCTGAACCTATTCGCCAAGATTGTATAAAACAGTTTGACCTTAGTGATAAACAGCAATTTATGTGCTATTCGGGAATACCTCAAGCGTTAATACCTAATGAGGTAGACTCTGTCTCAAGTCGAAGACGAATTTATACGTACGTTGGTATTATGGTAAAAAGAAAGCATCCTGAGGCTTTACTTGAAGCTTTAAAGAATGACAAAGGCTCTTATTTTATTAATTATATAGGAACTGGAGCAATGCAGAGTGATTTAAAGGCTTTATCGCAAAAGTACAAGATGGCACAAATGGTAAACTTTGCTGGTCGTGTCCCTCGCGAAAAAGTTTGTAAATTACTACAAGAAACAAAGTGTTTCATAATGATTAGTTCTGGTGAGGCGTTCGGATTAGTATACATTGAAGCAATGGCAAACGGCTGTATTACCATAGCGTCGCGTGGCGAAGGAATGGATGGGATTATTCAAGATGGAATAAATGGTTTTTTGTGCGAATCAGGCAATTACACGGAATTAAAAAATATTCTCGACAGGATAGAATCAATGTCATGTCTCGAATTAGATTCAATAGCTGATGCTGCGAGGAAAACTGTCAATCAGTTAACAGACGAGATTGTTGCTGATATGTATTTACGAGAACTTATGAAAATTGCCAAACATTAGTAATTAGAAACTTAGTCAAAACTATATGAAAGTAGTTCTTCTTGCCGGTGGCTTCGGCTCACGCATCAGTGAAGAAAGCCAGTTCAAACCCAAGCCAATGATCGAGATTGGCGGTATGCCTATTCTTTGGCACATCATGAAGGAGTATGCCTACTATGGACATACTGAGTTTATCATCTGTGCAGGTTACAAGCAGGAGTATATCAAGGAGTGGTTTGCCAACTACTTCCTTCACAATTCTGACGTCACCTTCGACTACCGCAATGGTAAGAACGAGATGACCGTTCATCAGACCAATATGGAGCCTTGGAAAGTAACTGTAGTCGATACCGGCTACAATACCATGACCGGTGGCCGCATCAAGCGCATCCAACAGTATGTGGGCAACGAGCCTTTCCTCATGACCTATGGCGATGGCGTGTGTGATGTGGAGATTGACAAGCTCATCGAGTTTCACAAGAGCCATGGTAAGCTCGCTACACTTACTGCCGTCAAGATGGCTCAGGACAAGGGTGTACTGGATATCACCAAGGATCAGGCCGTTCGAGCATTCCGTGAGAAGTCTGCTTCTGATGGCGCTCCTATCAATGCGGGCTATATGGTGCTCCAGCCTGAGGTATTCGACATGTTCCCTGGTGGCGATTCATGTGTCTTCGAGAAAACTGCTCTTGTACAGCTCGCAGAACAAGGCGAACTGATGTCTTACGTACATACTGGCTTCTGGCAGTGTATGGATAACATCCGCGAGAAGAGCATGCTCGAGAAACTCCTTGCCGAGGATAAGGCTCCTTGGAAGCGTTGGGATCGTGTTGTTCCAGAAATTCCTGATTACGCAAAATAATACTTCGATAAACTCAGTAACCAAAGAAATGGAAAATATATTTGAATTCTATAAAGGTAAGCGTGTGTTCCTGACAGGTCACACAGGCTTCAAAGGTTCTTGGATGTGCAAGATGCTTGCCAATGCAGGAGCCATCGTGACCGGTTATTCACTCGAAGCACCTACAGAGCCTTCGCTCTTCAAGATAGCTAATATCGAGGGTGACATCCACTCTGTGATTGGTGACATTCGCGATATGGCTGCTCTTAAGGCTGCTTTCGATGAGGCACAACCTGAGATTGTTCTGCACCTTGCAGCTCAACCTATTGTGCGTGACTCTTATAAGGATCCTGTCTATACCTACGAGACTAACGTCATGGGTACAGTCAATATCCTAGAGTGCGTTCGCCAATCGAACTGTGTAAAGTCGTTCCTCAATGTAACTACCGATAAGGTTTATCTCAACAAGGAATGGAACTGGGGCTATCGCGAGAACGAGGAGTTGGACGGATATGATCCTTACTCTAACTCCAAGTCTTGTTCAGAGCTCGTTACCCACAGCTACAAGCGTTCCTTCTTTACCGACAAGGACGGACAGCCTATCATTCCTATATCTACTGCTCGTGCAGGTAACGTTATCGGTGGTGGTGATTTTGCTAATGACCGTATCATTCCTGATTCAATTCGTGCAGCTGCAAAGCATGAGGATATTGTGGTTCGTAATCCGTTCTCTACTCGTCCTTACCAGCACGTTCTGGAACCTCTGTACGCATATCTCGTAATCGCCATGAAGCAGTACGAGGATAGCAAGTATGCCGACTACTATAACGTAGGTCCGGATGATGTAGATTGCTTCCAGACAGGTGCACTCGTTGACCTCTTTGTTACCAAGTGGGGTGAGGGCATGCGTTGGATCAACAAGTACGATGGCGGTCCTCATGAGGCCAACTTCCTTAAACTTGATTGCTCTAAGCTGAAGACCACCTTCGGCTGGACTCCTCGTTGGAATCTCGATGAAGCCATGGAGAAGATTGTTGAGTGGAGCAAGTGCTGGCTCGCTGGTGGCGATGTTCGTGCTTGTATGGATAAGCAGATTGCAGAGTTTTTAGGTAAATAACCTGATAACCTCAATAACCAAATAAACTCTTATTCAAATAATGAAGAAAGTTATCATAACCGGAGCGAACGGCTTTATTGGCTCTTCGCTCATCAAGAAGATGGTAGCCAACAACGTTGAGGTGGTTGCCGTTGATATTACTTTTGCAGGCGACCGTCTGCCTGCTACCGACCTCATCACCAAGATTGAGCCGGGTGTGGATGCAGCTCTTGCCGACAAGATTCCTGCTGGCGAATATGATGCATTCTACCACCTTGCTTGGAGAGGTGTCAACGGAGCTGAGAAAGCAGACCCTACCGTTCAGCTTGCCAATATCCAGATGGCTGTCGATTGTGCCAACATCTGCAAGAAGTTGAGCGTGAAGAAATACCTTTGTGCAGGTACGGTTGCTGAGAACGCAACCTTCAGCCTCTCTAACCTTCAGCAGACTTCTGGCGGTATGATGTATGGTGTTGCAAAGCATGCTTGTCGACTTATCGTAGAGGACTACTGCAAGAACATCGGTCAGAACTTCGTATGGATGCAGTTCTCTAATATCTATGGTGTAGGCAACAAGACCGGCAATCTGGTCAGCTACACACTTGGCGAACTGATGGCAGGCAAAGAGGCTACTTTCAGTCCTGCACTCCAACCATACGATTTTATCTATGTAGAAGATCTGATTGAGGCAGTCTATCGCCTTGGAGCCAACGAAACCAAGAAGGCTTTCTACTATATCGGTTCCGGCTCTCCTCGCATCCTGAAGAATTATCTCCTTCGCATTGGCGAATTGGTTGGTTATGCTGACAAGGTAGGCATCGGCATCCGTCCTGATGATGGCATCAAGTACTCAATGGACATGTTTTGCAACAAAGACCTTGTTGAGGCTGTTGGAGAGTATGTCTCTACCGACTTTGATAATGGTATCAACAAAACAATTGCTTGGCTCAAGAGCCTTTAGCCTCTTAAACCATTAAACTTTAAACATTTACGAAAATGGTTCGGAAATTTGAATTCAAGGAACTTGAAATGAAGGGTGCTTTTGAGATTACACCCTTCTATGCTACTGACGAACGTGGTGGCTTTGTCAAGGATTATAATATCGACATGTTCAAGGCCAATGGTATTGAGCATGAACTTAAGGAAGTATTCTACACCATATCCAAGAAGGGTGTTATTCGTGCTATGCACTTTCAGCTCGTGAAGCAGCAGGCAAAGTTGGTTCGTTGCATCAGCGGACACGTGTATGATGTTATCATCGACCTCCGTCCTGATTCGCCTACCTTCGGCAAGTGGCAAGGCTTTGACCTTACCGGAGATAATCAGAAAACCCTCTATATACCTCAGTTCTTCGGTCATGGCTACCTTGTGCTCGAGGATTCTGTTGTCAGCTATAAGTGTGGTGAAGTTTTCTATGGGGAAGGTGATGCTGGTATCAGCTACAATGATCCCGACATGGGCATCGTATGGCCTTTTGACAAGATTGGTGGCATCGAGAATATGATTATCTCAGAGAAGGACAAGAACCTGATGAGTTTGAAGGAGTATATGGAAAAAATAAAGTAAGACAACACATGGCAGCAAATTTAGCAGTAGTAATCAGTTCCTGCGATCTGTATAGTGATTGTTGGAAGCCACTATTTCATTCCATCCATCAGTATTGGAGTGACTGCCCATATTCAATATATCTCATCAGTAATCACAAAGATAGTGGTGATGAGAGCATAAGAACGATTAAAGTGGGTGAGCATCTTGGCTGGGGAAGTAATACAAAGAAGGCACTGGCAGAGATACATGAAGAGTATATACTATATCTACAGGAAGACTATTTTCTTGGGGCTCCAATGAGTACAGATGCAGTAGAGAAGCATGTGCATTTTTGTTCGGATAATAATGTTGATTATATTCGTTTGGAAGCTCCATATCGAGATAATCTCCCTATCCATGGGAATATAGATTATTGCGAGGACCCTGTTGCTGCCAAATATGCTTTCAGTCTTCAACCTTCTATTTGGAAAAAAGATAGCCTCCATCAGTTCTGTATAGAAGGATGGACTGGTTGGGACTACGAACGTAATATTTGTGATTATATTCAGAAGAACAAAATTAATATAAGGGGCTCGGTCGTAAACTCTAAACGCAAAGCAGATATAGGTTTCCCAATGGTAGACGGTACAGGAATTCGCAAAGGTATATGGACGCGCGAAGGCTACCGTTATCTTATCGAGAATGGCTTTAATGTTGAAGCAGCTGGCCGTAAGGTAGAGGGTAAGTTTATGTCATGTTGCATGAAGCAACATGGTTTTTTCAAGATTCCAGCTCGTGTTATAATACGCATCATGCAAAAGTTTATGAGTCGGTAATTAATCAAGCAGACAAATGGCGCGATGCTGCTGATCGAATCAGTTGTCTGCTACAAATAATATTCTGATAATGCTAAACATTCTAATAGACGCATACGCAATAGCTCCTAACTGGGGAAGCGAGCAAGGAATGGGTTGGAACTGGGTGAGCAATCTTGCCAAATTCTGCAATCTGTATATCATAACAGAAGGCGAGTGGCAAACGGAGATTGAACAATCCCTATCCGCTGCCATGATGAATAATATGGATAAGACAGTCAACCCTACAGGACTCACTCGCCATCAGGCAGAAAACATGCACTTCTTTTACCTACCGGTATCGAAGGAGGTGCGTGAGATGTGCTGGAACCAGGGCACATGGAAGTTCTATATGTACTATGAGCAGTGGGAGAGACGAGCCTATGAAAAAGCACAAGAGATTATTTCAGAGCTTAAAGCTGAGAGTTTAGAGCTTAAAGAACATCGTGAGATTGATGTGATACATAAGCTCAATATGATCTGCTATCGTGAGCCCGGGTACCTATGGAAGATAAAAAACAAGCCTTTCGTATGGGGGCCTATAGGTGGTTATGCCGGTATGACGAATCCATACATGAAAGACGAACCCATTGTGTCGTTGTTTAAGGAGAACCTGAAGAACTTTCTGAACTATCTTACCTTCCATTTCCAGCCTCGTGTGGGTAAGGCTGCCAGACGTGCAGATGCCATAGTAGGTGCATATAAGGAGACCTATGAGGCACTTCGTGATGTGTATCGTCCGGATACGGTTCTGATAAACGAGACAGGTGCATTTATTGACGAGACTTCCAAGCCTCATGCTTCGGACAAGAAGGAACTGAACCTACTATGGGTGGGAAAATATGACCTTCGTAAGCAGCTCGGAATTGCCATCCGCACTATGGAACTGCTGAAAGATAAGAAGAACATCCACCTGTGGGTAGCCGGTAATGGATATCCGAAGGATGTGGAGAAGTACACCAAGATGGTAGAGGACAAGGGTCTGAAAGAGAACGTACACCTGATGGGAGTTGTGCCTAACGTCAAGACTCGTGAGATGATGAAGGAGATGGATATTTTCTTCTTCACCAGTGTGCATGATGCCACCTCTACTGTAGTTCCCGAAGCCATCAGTGCCGGACTGCCTGTAGTTTGTCACGACATGCGAGGTTTTGGTGTAATTGTGGATGACGAGATTGGTCGCAAGGTACAACCCAAGGATCCCGAAGCCAGCGCACAGGAGTTCGCTAAGATCATAGCCGACCTGGATACCGAGCGTGACACTCTTCGTCAACTCTCAGCCGGATGTATCGATCGCCAACGCGAAATATCATGGGAAGCCAATGCCCGCAAGATGGTCAAGGAGTACGAGAAGGCGGTTGAGAGGTTTAAGGCAAAGAAGAAATAGAGGTATCAAGCCGGTCGCAAGAAGTCCGAAGTGCAATTCACCGAAGCACTGTTTGAAAGACCAAGCTCGAGTGCTTGAAGAAAAGTATGGAGTAAAGGATAATCAGGTGACAAGGCGAGAAGCTGACAATTGGATTGTCCAGCCTGCTAAAAAATCATTTCGATTAAGTTGGCTTTGCCGACTTGTTGTTGCCCCGGCATAACAATCAAGCTGGCTTGTTGTTCTACACTTTGCTTCTATCAAGTTGACATTTGACATTCTATCTGGTGGATGAGTGTTTATTAAATTAATAACCGTCTCCTTTTAACGAACCATAAACAGGTGAACTAATCCATAGTTCGCCAAATGTTATATTACCAGAATTTTCTACCACATTGAACAAACGAATAGAAAAAAAAAATTGGACTCTGCTGAGGTCTGCATTGGGTGAAACCGATTGCAGTCTTGTAGGTTATGGAACGTTGACAGAAAAGGACTGGAACGTACTATATGATTTGGCTAGCAATCAGGGGCTGACGGAAACTGTTTTTAGCGCTATTGAAAAATTGCCTAAGAGCCAGTTGCCCCCTATGGATCTCCTCATGGATTGGCTGGGGCAGGTGGAATACATAAAGAGCAGTAACGAGGGCTATCGAGAGAAGGCACATGATCTGCTGGAGGTGTACCGTTCTAAGGGTATCATTTTTGTGGTTCTGAAAGGTGAATCTTGCGCTCGCTATTATCCCGATCCCGAAAAGCGGGCATTAGGTGACTTGGATGTGTTTCTGTTGGAGGAGCCTATGGAAGTTTCAAGTTTCAAATTTCAGGTTTCAGGTGACAAAGGAGTTTCAGGATGCTATATGGGTGGTCATGAGTGGGCGTATGAAGAAGGTAATCGTTTGGCTGAGATCCTTGGCGCGAAGGTGGATATCCATGACTACAAGCATTCGCACATATCCTACAAGGGTCTTATTGTTGAAAACCATCGCCTGCTGACTACTGCACGAGGGTCGAAGGAGAAAAAATCTTTTGAAATGTATCTTCAAAATCTTTTGGAGATTAGAAATTCTGCGCAATTTGAGGCTTTATTCTTAACGGTTCATGCCTACCAGCACTTTATGGAAGATGAGTTGTCGCTGAGGCAGCTTTGTGATTGGGCAATGTTTGTAAAGGCTTGTTGTAAGGAGGTGGATTGGAATGATTACTTCCAATGGATGGAGCAACTGAATATGTTGAAGTTTGCCAATGCTGTCAGATGGATCACCCAATACCAGTTTGCGATAGATGGTGATTATCCTCCTACAGCCCCCGGCATTGAGCAGTTGGCAGAACGACTATTAGATGATACCTTATGCGGCCGACATGGACAGATGTCGTCTGAGAATATTGTTAAGTACCGAATATGGCAGACGAAGAAGATATTCCACAGTAGTTGGAAGTATCGTCTGTTCCGCAACGAGAATGTATTGGTTTCATACACCAAGATGCTCTGGAACCATTGGTTTGATAAAGTATAACCCTAAAGATATGAACATATTTAATATACACATCGAGTTTGACTCAAAGATCTTCTGCAAGACTGTAGAAGATTATATTGCGAAGAAACAAAAGGCATACGTTTGTGTGGTGGACGCGAATGTAATCACCATCGCACAGAAGGACTTGAAGTATCGTGAGATAGTCAAGGGAGCCAATATCAATACCTGTGATGGTAGCTCTATCTCCAAGATGGCCAATGCTATCTATGGCACAAGCTACTCTGCCTTTAATGGTCCTGAGTTGTTTGAATACTACATCGAGCGACCATACAAGCACGTATTGGTAGGTAATACACAAAAGAAGGTGGACCAGATTAAGGCCAAGGTAGCAGAAAAAGGGCTCGACCTGGATTTAACCCATGTAGATGTGCCTTTCGTGCCGGTTGATCAGTTCGATTATCCAGCTATAGCCAAGCAGATTAACGAACTGCATCCGGATATCGTATGGGTGTCGTTAGGTGCTCCTAAGCAGGAAACTTTCATTCATAACATCTTCCCCTGCATAGAGCAAGGAGTATTGTTCGGCATTGGAGCTGCCTTCAATTTCTATACCGGAGACCTTCATAACAATAAGAAGGAGATCCGAGGCCTCCGCTTCATCTGGTTGGAGCGCATTTTCAAGGAGCCCAAGAAGCAGCTCTCACGTGTAGGCAAATTCCTCCTGATGATGCCTAAGATGTATCTGGAGGAAAAGAAGAGAGCAAAGGCGATGAAAAGAAAAATGGTGGAATGTAAATAATGCAATATATGACAAAAGTACTTATAACAGGTGCTGGCTCCTATGTAGGCGAGTCAGTGCGCAACTATATTCTCGGAACTGCTCCCGAACAGTATCAGATAGATTCCGTTGACACCATGGGCGACAATTGGAAAATGGCAGACTACAGTCAGTATGATGTGGTGTTTCATGTGGCAGGTATTGCGCATGTGAATGCTGACCCTAAGATGGAGCCACTGTATTACAAGGTGAATCGCGACCTCACCATCGAGGTGGCGAAACATGCTAAGGCCAATTGTGTGAAGCAGTTCATTTTCATGAGTTCACAGATTGTCTTCCATGAGAGCCAGTCGCTCAAAGGAGAGGTGCTGACTAAGGACACTAAAGAGAATCCTAACGGGTTCTATGGGGATAGTAAACTTCAGGCAGAACTTGGCATCAAACCACTGGAGGATGAGAATTTCAAAGTCTGCATCCTTCGTCCATGTATGATATACGGCCCGAATGCGAAGGGAAACTTCCCTCGTTTAGCAGGTCTTGCGACCAAGGTGCCTGTATTTCCTTGCTGGCACAATAAGAGAAGCATGCTCTACATAGATAATCTGTCTGAGTTTGTAAAGCAAGCAATTAAGCGCAAGTTATCTGGTACGTTCTATCCTCAAAATAAAGAGCAATCAGATACGGTTGAAATCATTCGTTATTTTGCAAAGGCAACCGGTCACAAGGTTTGGATCACCAAACTGCTGAATCCGTTTGTGTGGTTAGGCAGTTTTGTGTTGCAGCCTATCAACAAGATGTTTGCTACATACTACTACGACCCGGAGATGTCGAAGATGGACTTTGATTATCAGTTGGTAAGTTTTGAGGAATCCCTCAAGCGTGTTGCAGAAAGTTTGGAGAAAAAATAAAGAATTTGAATATTCAAAGACCATAGTAACAGATATCTATATGAGTATTTACATTACTTACGGAATTATCTTAGTAATCTTACTTGCCCTTGAGTTGGCATACTTTAAGATTGCCGATAAGTGCAACATCATAGACAAACCCAATGAGCGTTCGAGCCATTCCACAATTGTTCTTCGTGGTGGCGGCATCATCTTCCTGCTGGGTGCATGGGTGTGGAGCGCTTTCTTCGGATTTCAATATCCCTGGTTTATTCTGGGCTTGACTCTGATCGCGGGTGTTAGCTTTATTGATGATATCCGTTCTTTGCCCGATAGCGTGCGTTTGGTAGCTCAGTTCGCAGCAGCTGCTTTGGCATTCTATCAGTTGAGTATGCTGAATGCAGCCTGGTTCTCACAATATGGCATACTGATGGGTGGATTGTTCATTATGCTCGCCCTCGTTGTGTATGTGGGTGCAACGAACGTAATCAACTTTATGGATGGCATCAATGGCATTACGGCTGGTTATGCCCTGGCAGTTCTTGCACCTCTTGCATTGGTATCAGATGATGCAGACCTAAGTCTGATTCTGGTGAGCATCATTTCGGTATTAGTATTTTGCATCTTCAACTTTCGTCCGAAAGGTAAGGCAAAGTGCTTTGCTGGTGATGTCGGTTCTATCGGTATCGCATTCATCATGCTTTTCCTTATCGGTAAGGTAATCATTGCTACTGGTGATTTTACTTATCTGATATTCTTGCTTATCTATGGTGTAGATGGCGTACTGACTATCTGCCATCGCATCATGCTTCACGAAAACCTCGGAGAGGCTCATCGTAAGCATGCATATCAATTAATGTGTAATGAACTGAAGATTGGACACGTAAAAATTAGTCTACTTTACATGGTTATGCAGTTGGCAGTATCATTAGGCTTTATTTATCTCTGTCCTAATTCCATTGCAGCCCATTGGGGATATTTGGTAGCTACTGCTATTGTCTTTGCTTTAGCATATATTCTTTTTAAAAAGAAGTACTACCATCTTCATGAGGAGTATTTGGCTTCATTAAAAAAGTAATTTATTATGATACAGATTGACAAAGATCTAATAAAGAATTTATTTGATAAGGCTGTAGTCTCGGAGCGCAAGCGTATGAATTATGATTTGCGTACTTCTGAGAGTGATACCTCTCAAAGAATGCTGAACGCAATGATGCCTGGAACTGTGGTGCCTATTCATCGCCATCCAAGAAGCAACGAGAATGTTATTCTACTTTGCGGAAAGCTCGTAGAGGTGTTGTATGATGATGAGGGAAACGAAACCGACCGCTTACTCCTTGATCCAACCTTAGGTAACTTTGGTTGTGTCGTCCCTGCTGACGTGTGGCATACAGTAGAGGTGCTTGAGCCAACAGTTATCTATGAAGCGAAAGATGTTGCTTTCGGACAGGATGGGTCAGAGATATTTGATTCCATGAAGAAACTCAAAGAGCAAATCACTTACCTCATCGGTATGGAGCGTCAGTCTGGATCCATGGATGTAGTTACTCCTCTCTACGTCAGCCGAATGCTCAATGTCCCACTTGAGGATGTTGAAAAGTGTATGAAGGAAATGGGTATATAGTGTCCTCCAGCCACGACTACACCTTATGAGAATACAACAATACAACCGATCTTTGTTGCTGTAATTACATCAACAGTTCAATCGAGATCTGGCGGAGGATGAGTTTTTATCGTTATGTTAAAATTGGATGCTTATAAGTGAGATGAAACATGTAGGTCCCTAACTTCATGCTACACACATGAAGATCCCTACATTTTGTGGTCAGGAAATACACAGCGGTGTATTCCTGATCAACGCCCTCATGTCGGTGTAAATCCGATGTGATTTCTATTATATCAACCGTCTGTGAAGATAGTTGATATTTTTTTTGTAAAGCAATGACTGATGGATAATTTTTAGTAGCTTTGTGAAAAATATGATTGATATGGAAGATTTGCAAAGATTATATCCTATCGGGATACAGACATTCTCGAAGATACGGGAGGGGAATTACCTCTATATTGATAAAACGGAATATGTTTATCGGATGACTCATTCGGCTTCCAGCTATATGTTTTTGAGCCGTCCACGACGTTTTGGGAAATCATTACTTACTTCTACGCTGCATAGCTATTTTTCCGGACGCAAGGACCTGTTTCACGGATTGGCTATGGAGAAACTGGAGAAGGAGTGGACGGAATATCCGGTGCTTCACTTTGATATGAGTATGGCGAAACATATGGATAAAGGAGGATTGGAACGTCTTCTTGATTTTATGCTTGCTGAATATGAACGTACGTTTGCTGTTAACGCAGTAGAGGGGGATGCCAATCTACGCTTAGTTAATCTTATTAAGCGTGCTTATGAGCAAACAGGTAAGAAGGTGGTTGTGCTTATTGATGAATATGATGCTCCTTTGCTTGATGTGGTACATGAACGGGAAAATCTGGATGTATTGCGTAACTTCTACAGTCCGTTAAAAGCTTGTGATCCTTATTTGCGTTATGTATTTCTGACTGGTATTACTAAATTCTCACAACTAAGTATTTTTAGTGAGTTGAATAATATAAAGAATATTAGTATGGATGAGCCATACGCTGCTATCTGTGGAATTAGTGAAGATGAGATACGTTTGCAAATGAAGGATGATTTGGGAGGATTGGCAAAGAAATTGGAGATAACACCTGAAGAGGCTTTGATGAAATTGAAAGAAAATTATGATGGTTATCATTTCACTTCTCCTTCGCCCGATATATATAATCCTTTCAGTTTGCTAAATGCTTTTGCAGATGGAAAATTTGGATCTTATTGGTTTGGTAGCGGTACGCCTACGTATCTGATAAATATGTTGAAGAAGTTTGGCGTGGAACCTTCCGAAATTGGAAATAATAGGGTTTCGGTCGAGGATTTTGATGCACCAACAGAAAGGATGACAAGTATTATCCCGCTGCTATATCAAAGTGGCTATATCACTATTAAGAATTATGATGAGGAATTAGACTTGTATACATTGAATATTCCTAATAAGGAAGTGAGAATAGGCCTGATGAAAAGTCTTCTTCCACATTATGTTGGCGGCAAAGCACCGGAAGCCAATACGATGGTGGCGTATCTTTCCCGTGATATCCGTAATGGGGATATGGATACTGCATTACGCCGTTTGCAAACGTTCCTGTCCACTATACCGCAATGCGATAATACGAAATATGAAGGACACTATCAGCAGGTTTTTTATATCATATTTAGTTTATTAGGGTATTATGTGGATGTGGAAGTTCGTACTCCTCGTGGACGGGTAGATATAGTACTTCGTACGAAGACTACATTGTATGTGATGGAACTGAAATTGGATAAAAGTGCGGGTGAAGCGATGGAGCAAATTGATTTGAAGAATTATCCGGAACGCTTTGCTTTATGTGGATTGCCTGTCGTAAAGGTGGCTGTCAGCTTTGATAGCGAACGGTGTACGATTGGGGACTGGGAGATTATAAATGCTTAAGTATTGTAATAAATATGATTGATATGGAAGATTTGCAAAGATACCCCATTGGGATACAGACATTTTCGGAAATACGGGAGGGGAATTACCTCTATATTGATAAAACGGAATATGTTTATCGGATGACACATTCCTCTGCCAAATATATGTTCTTGAGCCGTCCACGGCGCTTTGGTAAGTCATTACTTACTTCCACGCTGCATAGCTATTTCTCCGGACGCAAGGAGCTGTTTCATGGATTGGCTATGGAGAAACTGGAGAAGGAGTGGGTGGAATATCCGGTGCTTCACTTCGATATGAGTACTGCCAAACATGCGGATAGTGAACAGTTGCTCCAAGAATTGAATCTGAAACTATATGGTTATGAACAGATTTATGGACGGCTGGAGGAGGAGGTTAATCCCAATCAGCGTTTGATGGGACTGATAAAACGTGCCTATGAGCAGACCGGAAAGAAAGTGGTTGTACTTATTGATGAATATGATGCTCCTTTGCTGGATGTGGTGCACGAACGGGAAAATCTGGATGTATTGCGTAACATCATGCGTAACTTCTACAGCCCGTTAAAAGCTTGTGATCCTTATTTGCGATATGTATTTCTGACTGGTATTACCAAATTCTCCCAACTAAGTATTTTTAGTGAGTTGAATAATATAAAGAATATTAGTATGGATGAGCCATACGCTGCTATCTGTGGAATTAGTGAAGATGAGATACGTTTGCAAATGAAGGATGATTTGGGAGGATTGGCAAAGAAATTGGAGATAACACCTGAAGAGGCTTTGATGAAATTGAAAGAAAATTATGATGGTTATCATTTTACATCTCCTTCGCCCGATATATATAATCCTTTCAGTTTGCTAAATGCTTTTGCGGATGGTAAATTTAATTCTTATTGGTTTGGTAGCGGTACTCCCACATATCTGATAAAGATGCTGAATAAATTCGGAGTGAAACCTTCCGAAATTGGATGTAAACAACTAAAGTCCTCAGTTTTCGATGCTCCTACTGAAACGGTGACTGATGCAGTGCCTTTATTGTACCAAAGTGGGTATATCACTATTAAGGATTATAATAAGATGCTAGATCTTTATACGCTGGATATTCCCAATAAAGAAGTAAGGCTGGGACTTATGGAGAGCCTTCTTCCTTATTATGTAAATAACAAGACACCTGAAGCAACTACCATGGTGGCTTATCTTTTTTATGATATTCAGAATGGTGATATGGATGCTGCTTTACACCGTTTGCAGGAATTTCTGTCTACGATTCCTTACTGCGACAATACAAGGTTCGAAGGACACTATCAACAGGTCTTTTATATCATATTTAGTTTATTAGGGTATTACGTGGATGTGGAGGTTCGTACTCCTCGTGGACGGGTAGATATAGTACTTCGTACGAAGACTACATTGTATGTGATGGAACTGAAATTGGATAAAAGTGCTGGTGAAGCGATGGAGCAAATTGATTTGAAGAATTATCCGGAACGTTTTGCTTTATGTGGATTGCCTGTCGTAAAGGTGGCTGTCAGTTTTGATAGCGAACGGTGTACGATTGGAGACTGGAAGATTATAAATGCTTGATTATATCATTGATTTATAAGTCGCTATATACTTGATTGAATATAAAGAGCTCCGCAAGGGGCTTTTTTCTTTTCTATCCGGAATAAAAGCTTCACCTTTGCATCGTTGATCAACAAAATGTGAATAAATAACTTGAATTTAAATCTTAAAAAAACGTAGTATGAGTGTAATTTACAAAGTCATTACGCGGCCAACAGATCCGCGTGTTCCCAATTCTCCTAAGAGATATTATCCGCATCTGATCACTTTAGGTCAGTCCGTCAACCTGAAATATATTGCACAGAAAATGCAGGATCGTTCTTCGCTGTCTGTCGGTGACATCAAGAGTGTAATCCAGAATTTTGTGGAAAAAATGAAGGAGCAGTTATTGGAAGGTAAGTCTGTGAATATCGAAGGTTTGGGTGTGTTTATGTTGACTGCCCGTTCGAAAGGTGCGGAGTTGGCGAAGGATATTAATGCTAAGAGTGTGGATAGTGTTCGTATCTTTTTCCAAGCCAATAAAGAGTTGCGTGTCACCAAAACTGCTACCCGTGCAGATGAGAAGTTAGATCTGATCAGTCTGGATGAATATCTGAAGAAAATTAGCGTTACTGTATCTCCGGAAGATCCCGAGAAACCGGATGAAGGCGAAGGTGGCGGAGATGAAGGTGGCGGTAGCGGAGAGGCACCGGATCCCGCAGCTTAATGTCTCGTTGATTAATAGCTGACGGTTAGAGTGTTCATTTAGTGTTTAATTTAAAAAGAGAAATGTCTATGAAAAAAACGTGGAGTATTATTTTGAAAGTGATTATTGCTGTTGCCGGTGCGATTGCCGGAGTGGTAGGTGTGCAGGCAGCAACCTTGTAATTGATTATCTTATAAATAGGTATATTTATGAATGAATAACAGGCGGGATTTTTCCCGCCTGTTTGTGTTTAGATATAATAAGAGGGTTGCTTTCTTGAAAAATGCTCTTTTTTGTTTTGTTTCATGCTATTTGTTAGGAGTATCGCTCTATATTTTAACAAAATAGAAATTATAATCAAACTCGTTGGCTGAATAGCGGATTTTATCTACCTTTGCATCTTAATTAAATGCGTCATTTTAAGCGAGAAAAAACATGATTCGAAAAATAATAAAAGCTCTTTGGATATTCTTGGCAGTCATAGTATTGGCTATTGTTATAGTCTTTGTCTCCATTTCAAAGGGTTGGATTGGCTATATGCCTCCTGTAGAGGAACTCGAGAACCCGAGCTATAAATTTGCAACAGAGATTTTTTCTGAAGATGAGAAAGTGCTTGGTACATGGTCTTACAGCAAGGAAAACCGGGTGTACACGGCTTACAAGGATTTGTCACCCAGTATTATCAATGCTCTTATTGCAACGGAAGATGTTCGTTTTGTCGAGCATTCGGGTATTGATGCCAAAGCATTGTTCCGTGCGTTTGTGAAACGTGGTTTGATGTTTCAGAAAAATGCAGGTGGGGGTAGTACCTTGTCACAACAGCTAGCTAAACAGTTGTTTACAGAAAATGTGGCGAGAAATACACTTCAACGTCTTTTCCAAAAACCGATTGAATGGGTGATTGCGGTGAAACTTGAACGTTACTATACCAAAGAGGAAATATTGAGTATGTATCTCAATAAATTTGATTTTCTGAATAATGCTGTTGGTATCAAAACTGCTGCATATACCTATTTTGGCTGTGAACCGAAGGACTTGAAGATTGAAGAAGCAGCTACGTTGGTGGGTATGTGTAAGAATCCGTCACTCTACAATCCGGTTCGTTTCAACGAACGTTCCCGTGGCCGTCGTAATGTGGTGCTCGAGCAGATGCGTAAAGCTGGATATATCACAGATGCAGAATGTGATTCTTTGCAGGCTCTTCCGTTGAAACTGACTTACAATCGTGTTGACCATAAAGAGGGGCTGGCTACTTATTTCCGTGAATATCTCCGTGGCGTCATGACAGCACCGAAACCGGTAAGAAGTGATTATCGTGGTTGGCAAATGCAGAAATTCTACGAAGATTCCATCGCTTGGGAAACTAACCCGTTATATGGCTGGTGTGCGAAAAACAAGAAGAAAGACGGTACAAATTATAATATCTATACAGATGGATTGAAGATTTATACAACTATCAATTCACGTATGCAGCAGTATGCCGAAGATGCTGTAAAAGAGCATTTGGGTGATTATCTGCAACCTATATTCTTCAAAGAAAAAGAGGGAAGTAAGAATGCTCCGTATGCACGATCACTACCGGAAAAACGAGTGGAAGAGTTGTTGACGAAAGCAATGAAACAAACGGAACGTTATCGCCTCATGAAAGAGGCGGGAGCTTCGGAACAACAGATTCGTAAGGCGTTCGATACACCGGAAGAAATGACTGTCTTTTCCTGGAAGGGTGATAAAGATACGATTATGACACCGATGGATTCCATCCGCTACAACAAATCTTTCTTGCGGACGGGATTTATGTCAATGGATCCGGCAAACGGACACGTGAAGGCTTATGTGGGCGGACCGAATTATGTATATTTCCAGTATGATATGGCGATGGTGGGACGTCGTCAGGTAGGTTCTACTATTAAGCCGTATTTATATACATTGGCAATGGAGAACGGATTTTCTCCTTGCGATCAGGCACGCCACGTAGAGCAGACTTTGATTGATGAGAATGGAACTCCCTGGACACCACGTAATGCAAATGATAAGCGTTATGGAGAAATGGTAACTCTGAAATGGGGATTGGCAAACTCCGATAACTGGATTTCTGCATATCTGATGGGTAAGCTGAATCCGTATGATTTGGTACGCTTGATCCATAGTTTTGGTGTACGTAATAAAGCAATTGATCCGGTGGTTTCACTTTGTCTGGGACCTTGTGAAATTTCTGTCGGTGAAATGGTCAGCGCATACACAGCTTTTGCCAATAAAGGAATCCGGGTGGCTCCATTGTTCGTTACCCGTATTGAGGATAGTGATGGCAATGTCATTTCTACTTTTGCACCGCAAATGGAAGAAGTAATAAGCGCGTCGAGCACTTACAAAATGCTGGTTATGCTGCGTGCCGTTATCAATGAAGGAACGGGTGGACGTGTTCGTCGATATGGGATTACCGCCGATATGGGTGGAAAAACTGGAACGACCAATGATAACTCCGATGCCTGGTTTATGGGATTCACTCCTTCACTGGTATCCGGTTGTTGGGTAGGAGGGGACGAACGTGATATTCACTTCGGTAGAATGACCTATGGACAGGGTGCTGCTGCAGCTTTGCCTATCTGGGCAATGTATATGAAGAAAGTGTATGACGATCCGACCTTGGGATATGACCAGCAGGAGAGATTCAAACTCCCTGAAGGGTTTGACCCGTGTGCCGGTTCGGAAACTCCTGATGGCGAAGTGATAGAAGAAGGGGGATTGGACGATCTTTTCAATTAAAGAAGTGCACAAGTATATTGTTTGCATAGGGAGTAATTACAACAGGAAAGAGAACTTGACTTTTGCCAGGCAGAAGCTGACTGAATCGTTCTCTTCTATATGTTTTGCTCCCGAACTGGAAACTAAACCTTTGTTTTTTAAGAATCCGGCTCTGTTTTCCAATCAAGTGGTTCTGTTCTATTCCGATAAGGATGAAGAGACGGTGAGGAAAATGCTGAAAGATATAGAACAGAGGTCCGGACGTCGTTCGGAGGATAAGAAAGAGGAAAAGGTTTGTCTGGATATTGACATGCTTTTATATGATAACAAAATATTAAAACCGGAGGATTGGCAAAGGGGATATATACAACAGTCATTATCTGCTTTCCATTCTTCATTATTTATTAAGTAGATGAAATTTCTTGGAATTATACCTGCCCGCTATGCATCCACTCGTTTTCCTGCGAAACCGTTGGCTATGTTGGGCGGAAAAACAGTCATACAACGCGTATACGAACAAGTGGCAGGCGTTTTGGATGACGCTTATGTAGCTACGGATGATGAACGCATTGAAGCTGCCGTTAAGGCGTTCGGGGGAAAGGTTGTGATGACTTCCGTTCACCATAAAAGTGGTACGGATCGTTGTTATGAAGCCTGTACCAAGATTGGAGGTGATTTTGACGTCGTAGTGAATATACAAGGAGATGAGCCTTTTATTCAGCCTTCACAACTGGATGCGGTAAAGGCTTGTTTTGAAGATGTAACCACGCAGATTGCTACGTTGGTGAAGCCTTTTACTGCCGATGAACCGTTTGCCGTACTGGAAAACGTGAATTCACCGAAAGTAGTAGTCAACAAGAACTGGAACGCACTTTATTTCAGTCGTTCTATCATTCCTTATCAGCGTAATGCCGAGAAACAGGACTGGTTGAAGGGACATACCTACTACAAGCACATCGGATTGTATGCGTATCGTACAGAGGTGCTGAAAGAGATTACCATGCTTCCACAGTCTTCTTTGGAGTTGGCCGAATCTTTGGAGCAGCTTCGCTGGCTGGAGAACGGATACAAAATAAAGGTCGGTATCAGTGAGGTGGAAACTATTGGAATCGATACTCCACAAGACTTGGAACGGGCAGAAGATTTTTTGAAGAATAGAATCTAATCTTATGGATCGTACGATACAACCTGAAATACAAACCCTGAAAAATTTTCGTATACTTCCTCCCGTTCGAATGACGTTGCCAAACGGCATTCCGTTGACTGTTATTAATGCGGGTGAACAGGAAGTAGTACGCATAGATGTGCTTTTTGCCGGGGGACGCTGGCAGCAATCGCAGAAACTGCAAGCTCTGTTTACGAACCGGATGCTGCGCGAAGGCACGAAAAAATATACGGCTGCCACCATTGCCGAAAAACTGGATTACTACGGCTCATGGCTCGAATTGTCCAGCTCGTCGGAATATGCATATATCACTGTTTATTCGTTGAATAAGTATTTGGCGAAAACATTGGAGGTGGTGGAATCCATGATTAGAGAACCGCTTTTTCCGGAAAAGGAATTGCATACCATTCTCGATACCAATATCCAACAATACCAGGTCAATACTTCCAAAGTTGATTTTCTGGCACACCGCAGTCTGTTGCAGTCGCTTTACGGTGAACAGCATCCATGTGGTAAAATAGTGGTGGAGGAAGATTATCATGCCATCACTCCGGAAGTGCTCCGTGAATTTTATGAACGGTATTATCATTCGGGTAATTGCTCTATCTTTTTGTCCGGTAAGGTGACGGAGGATATTATCAGCCGGGTGACAGATACATTCGGCACTTCTTTCGGTCAGCATCAGCAGCAGGTGTCGAGATTAAGTTTTCCTTTTACTGCTGTTCCCGGAAAGAGAATTTTTACAGAGCGTGAAGACGCCATGCAGAGTGCTGTGAAGATGGGATATACGACCATTACTCGTAATCATCCTGATTATTTGAAACTTCGGGTATTGATGACTTTATTCGGAGGTTATTTCGGTAGTCGGCTGATGTCTAATATTCGTGAAGAGAAGGGATATACTTATGGTATTTCGGCAGGAATCATGTTTTATCCGGATAGCGGACTATTGGCTATCTCGACAGAAACGGATAATGAATATGTGGAACCGTTGATACAGGAAGTGTATCATGAAATAGACCTCCTGCATCAGGAACCTGTGTCAGCCGAAGAATTGACTATTGTACGCAACTATATGTTGGGAGAAATGTGCCGTAGTTATGAGTCGCCTTTCTCACTTTCGGATGCGTGGATCTTCATAGCTACTTCCGGTCTGGATGATGACTACTTTTCACGTTCTCTGCTGGCTGTGAATGAGGTTACTCCGATGGAAATACAGGATTTGGCACAGCGCTATTTGTGCAAAGAGACATTAAAAGAGGTCATTGCAGGTAAAAAGTTGTCATAAATTGCTTTCCGAAAGTGGGCTGTTTGGGATAGAAATTGTATCTTTGTCCAAATTGTAATTCTAAAATGAGTAACGACTAAAACCAATGAGGAAATATCTATATACTACACTTTTATTGGCTCTTCTTGCACAAGAGGGAGTGATGGCACAAGAAAATGAAGGAAAAAAAGGCGGATTTTTCGGAAAAATTAAAGATACATTCTCCACTGAAATAAAGATTGGCAACTATACTTTTAAGGATGGCAGTGTCTATACAGGAGAAATGAAAGGACGAAAACCGAATGGAAAAGGAAAAACAGTCTTTAAAAACGGTGATGTCTTTGAAGGTGAATATGTGAAGGGGAAACGTGAAGGATATGGAATTTATATGTTTCCTGACGGAGAAAAGTACGAAGGACAGTGGTTCCAGGATCAGCAGCATGGAAAAGGTATCTATTATTTTATGAATAACAACCGTTACGACGGTATGTGGTATCAGGATTATCAGCATGGTGAAGGAACAATGTATTATCATAACGGTGATTTATATGTAGGTCATTGGGTGAATGATAAACGTGAAGGCGAAGGTACATACACTTGGGCGAATGGAGCCAAATATACCGGTCATTGGAAAAATGATAAGAAGAACGGCAAAGGTATCATGAACTGGGACGATGGCTGTAAGTATGAAGGAGATTGGAAAGATGATGTCCGTCACGGAAAAGGGGTATTTGAATATACCAATGGAGATAAATACGATGGTGACTGGGCGGATGATATTCAACACGGAAGAGGTACTTACTACTTTCACACGGGCGATCGTTATGAAGGTTCTTATCTCTTAGGTGAACGCACCGGTGAAGGAGTTTATTATCATGCTAACGGCGACAAGTATGTAGGTAATTTCAAAAATGGCATGCAAGACGGAAAGGGTACTTTTACCTGGGCGAATGGTGCTGTGTACGAAGGAAGCTGGAAAAACAATAAACGTGATGGCAGAGGAGTCTATAAATGGAGCAATGGCGATGTTTATGACGGTGATTGGAAAGACAACCGTCCCAATGGACAGGGTACTCTGAAAACCGTTGCTGGGATGCAATATAAAGGTGGCTTTGTTGACGGATTGGAAGATGGACAGGGCGTACAAATCGACAAAGATGGTAATCGCTTCGAGGGCTTTTTCAAACAAGGAAAGAAAAATGGTCCTTTTGTGGAAACAGATAAAGATGGGAAGGTGATTAAAAAAGGAACCTATAAATTCGGAAGACTTCAATAGATGATAAATGGTAGTGGGCTGCGCATTGCGTGGCCTATTTTTTTGCATATATGTACCAGATGATGGAATAATGATAATTGGTATGGACAAAGAAAAATGGATAATAACCCAAAGCGGTCATTATCCATTTTATAATTTCCTGTTGAAAGTAACTTCAACTATCAACTAGCATTTGTCACCTATCATCTATTAAATGATGTATTGTGAACTGATAGATTCGTTATTCATCACTCGTTTGATTGTTTCAGCAAACATATCGGCAATACTCAACTGTTTTACTTTCGGACATTTCTTTGCGTATGGGATGCTGTCGGTAAATACCATTTCTGTCAGGGCAGACTCTTGCACGCGGAAAGAAGCCGGATCAGACATTACGCAGTGGCTGGCGATGGCGCGTACAGATTTGGCACCGGCATCCAACATGATGTTGGCTGCTTTGGTAATTGTTCCTGCAGTGTCTACGATATCGTCAATCAATACTACGTTTTTACCTTCTACGTCACCGATGATTTGCATAGATGCTACTTCATTGGCTTTTTCACGTGATTTGTTACAGAGTACCAATGGTACACCGAGGTATTTGGAGAAAGTACTGGCACGTTTTGAACCTCCTACATCCGGTGTAGCAATAACCAGATTTTCCAGTTGCAATGACTGGATATAAGGAAGGAATACTGCTGATGCGTACAGGTGATCTACCGGGATATTGAAGAATCCCTGAATCTGGTCTGCATGCAAGTCCATCGTAATCAGACGGTCGATACCTGCAACAGACAGCAGGTCGGCTACCAACTTAGCGCCGATAGATACACGGGGTTTGTCTTTTCTATCCTGACGTGCCCATCCGAAATAGGGGACTACAGCTACAATACTCTTTGCAGACGCACGTTTTGCAGCATCGATCATCAAGAGAAGTTCCATCAGGTTGTCTGAATTAGGGAAAGTGGATTGAACCAGGAATACGTGTGCGCCACGAATTGACTCCTCATATGAAACAGCAAATTCGCCATCGGCAAAATGGGTAATGTTCATATTTCCCAGAGGACAATCCAGGCTTGCGCAGATTTTTTCTGCCAGATATCTCGAGTTCGTTCCCGAGAATACCATAAAGGGTGCTTTTTCGCTCATTTTGTAATAGATGTTACCTATTTGTTAATTTGCCTGCAAAGGTAGGAATTTCTCTTATTATTTAGAAGGACTTATTGTATAAAAAATATTTTTCTCTCCAACTTATCGGAAATATTTGTAGATTTGCTTTCTGAAAACAGTTAATAGTCAAAAATGAGTTCACGCTTTCCTTTATATATAATAGGTATAGTGTTGTTTGCCTCTTTTTTTTCGTGCACTGATATGGTGCCGACCAAAGAGGTGCGCCTGATTGATTCATTAAACGGGAAAGCGTATGCTTATCGTTATCGAAGCCTGGATTCTTCTTATAAATATGCCAATGAAGCCTATAGACAGGTGAATTTCTACAAGTCGGGGAAAGCGGAAGCATCCAACAACCTGGGGTTCTGTGCTTTTATGGCTATGGACTTTGACCGGGCGGAAGCGTTGCATAAGGAAGTATATAAACTGACTAAAAATGAACTCGAACTGTTGATTGCCGACATCGGACTGATGAAAATCTGTCAGCGGACGGCTATGAACAAAGAATTTTATGATTATCGTAATAGTGCGCTCAAGCGCATGAAACGTATTCGTGAAGAGAGTGATTTGTTTGCCGACCGTCACGAGGCACTACGGCTGGATTATGCATTCACCGAATTTTTCATCGTTTCTTCTATTTATTATTACTATCTGCAGCAACGGCAGGAGGCCATCACATCTCTTAACCGGATTCCGGAAGATGAAGCTTTGACAGATACTAATCAGTTGCTTTATTATCATTATATTAAAGGTTCGGCCTCGTTGGTGGAAGCAACCAAGCCGGAAGACCGGAAAATGCGTGAGTTCGACCAACTTTATATTACCTGGCGGACAGCTGTTCAGACTAATCATCCTTATTTCGAAGGAAATGGTCTGCAAGGATTGGCTAATCTGATGGTTTCACCTAATAATTTCGAACTTTTTCGGACGAGAAGGGGATATGCGCTAGATCAGTTTGGGTTTCCCGTAGATTCGCTTTTGCCTTTGCGAATGGCACAGCGTGCGCTTGAAAAATTTCGTGAGTACAATGATTTGTATCAGATTGCCGGTGCGTATGTGTCTATCGGTAAATATATGAATGAGCACGGACGTTATACGGAGGCATTGGATACGCTTGCAAAAGCGTTGGATTGTGTGAATCAACATCACATGCTCTATTATCACCATGCGGCGGATACATTGGATAAACTACATGTTTTTGTAGAAGGAGATACGACTTATACCGGGGTTCCATGGATCATGCAGGAAGATGTGAGAACGGTACCTGAATGGATCTCAAGAATTCGGGAGCAATTGAGTGTGTCGTATGCGGGGCTCGGGATGAAGTATGCTTCTGATTACAACCGGAATATATATTTGGATATTTTAAATTATACCCGTCAGGATAAGGAGTTGGAGAGCCGCTATCTTTCATTGGAAGCCGATTCACGACAAATGACGCTTGTACTTTCTTTGGTTATTGTCGGACTTGTATTGGTGGTTATTCTTTGGTGGTTTTTCAATAAACGGTCTAAAATAAGGAATCAGGTAGACGTGGAGCGTCTGCAACGGATTCTGACTCTTTGCCGGGATATAACTTCGTCCATTCCGATGAATGTTCCATTAATTCAACAAGGTATCGATCAATTATTTGGGAAAGGACGTCTTCAACTGGAAATTCCGGAGGAAGGAAAAGCGGCACTGGTTCCTCTGCATCGGTTGAACCGTGATGAAAAAGCATTGGTGCATGTGCTTGAACCGTATATTGTTTGGGCTGCGGACAATGAGCAGATGGTGGAAGCGTTGAGTGACGAGCGGATGCAGCTGGAAAAGCAACGGTATGTTTACGAACAACATATTGCGGGAAATAAACGTCAGAATCTTATAAAGAAGGCTTGTCTGGCCATTGTCAATGGTATTAATCCTTATATTGACCGTATCTTGAACGAAGTGCATAAGTTGACGGAGCGGGGGTATATTGATAATGCGAAGATTAAGAAAGAGAAGTATCAATACATTGATGAGCTGGTAACTACGATTAATGAGTACAACGATATTCTGGCTCTTTGGATTAAGATGAAGCAAGGAACGCTTAGCCTGAATATTGAAACTTTCAGTCTCAATGAACTGTTTGAGCTGCTAGGCAAGGGAAGACGTGCTTTTGAAATGAAAAATCAGAAGTTGGAAATTGAACCGACTACGGTTATGGTGAAGGCCGACCGGGCACTAACTTTGTTTATGATTAATACGCTGGCGGAAAATGCCCGTAAATATACTCTGGAAGGAGGAACAATTAAAGTGTATGCCCGTACTACGGAGGATGCGTATGTCGAGATCTCTGTGGAGGATAACGGAAGAGGTATTTCCGAAGAGGATGTGGCGCATATCATTGGTGAGAAGGTGTATGATTCCCGTGTGATTGGAATGAAGAATGCAGCCGATCCGGAAGTGTTGAAAGAAAACAAAGGTAGTGGTTTCGGATTGATGAATTGTAAGGGAATCATTGAGAAGTATAAGAAAACGAACGATTTATTCCGGGGATGCGTTTTTGATGTGGAGAGTGAACTGGGGAAGGGAAGCCGTTTTTATTTTCGTTTGCCTTCGGGAGTGCGTAAAGCAATGGGGGTATTGTTGCTTTGCTTGTTGCTTCCGTTGGGGATGGTTTCTTGTCTGCATGATCCGATTCCTCCCATGTTGCAGGATGGCGATTCGATTGTAGTAGTTACGGATTCTGCGTATGAGGATTTGCTGGATGTAGCGTCGGATTATGCGAATGCTGCCTATTTTGCTAATGTGGATGAGAATTATGAGTTGGCTTTGCAATATATAGATTCTGCGATGCTATTTCTGAATGAGCATTATGAAAAATATGCGCGTCCGGATCGCCCACATCGGTATATGAAGCTGGTAGGTGAGGGAACGCCTGCTGAAATCAGTTGGTGGAACGAACTGTTTGATTCGGATTATCATGTAATTCTGGATATCAGGAATGAGGCGGCAGTTGCTTTTCTGGCTTTGAAACAGTTGGATGCTTATAGTTATAATAATTCGGCATTTACAGATTTGTATAAGTTACAGGGAGAGGATCAAACCCTTGAAGCATATTGCCGGCAGTTGGAGCGTTCGAATACCAATAAGACGGTAGGAATTATTTTATGCTTTGTTTTATTGATTGTTTCGTTGGTTGGATATTACTTTCTGTACATGAGAAAACGTTTGCAGAATCGTTTGAATCTCGAACAGGTACTTGAGATTAACCAGAAGGTGTTTGCTGCATCTTTGGTGAGACCGCAGGAACAGGAAAATGCAGAGGCACTTCAACGAGAAGAGAGTACGCTTAAAGAAATTCCGCAGCGGATTGTGGATGAAGCATTCGGTTCGGTAAATGAATTACTGACGATTGACCGGATGGGAATTGCCGTTTATAATGAAACGACACACCGGCTGGAATATGCTTCTCGTCCCGGACAGGAAATGCCGGAAATGGTAGAGCAGTGTTTTAGTTCCGGGAAATATCTTTCCGAACAGCATCTTCAGGCAATTCCGCTGATGGTGGAAGCAGGGGGCGAGCATCAATGTGTCGGTGTGCTTTATCTGGAGCGCAGAGAAGGAACGGAACAGGAGACGGATCGACTGCTTTTTGAATTGGTAGCTCGTTATGTGGCTATTGTTGTGTTTAACGCAGTGGTGAAACTGGCTACAAAATACCGGGATATCGAGTCGGCACACGAAGAAACACGCCGGGCTTCCTGGGAAGACAGCATGTTGCATGTACAGAATATGGTACTTGACAACTGTCTGTCGACGATTAAACATGAGACGATTTATTATCCGAATAAGATCAAACAGATTGTAGGGCGGTTGAATGCACAGAATCTTTCGGAAACGGAGGAGCGTGAAGCGGTGGAGACTATGACGGAATTGATTGAATACTATAAGGGAATCTTTACGATTTTGAGTTCGTGTGCTTCCCGTCAATTGGAGGAGGTCACTTTCCGGCGTACGGTGATTCCGGTACAGGAACTTTTGGATGCTGCCGGAAAATATTTCAAGAAGTTGATGAAGAATCGGCCGGAGAGGATAGAATTGGAAATAGAGCCGATGGAGGCGAAGGTGATAGGAGACGTGAATCAGTTGCGTTTTCTATTGGAGAATTTGATTGATGAAGCATTGACTGTACGTGAAGATGGAGTGATACGTTTGCAAGCGCGCAAGGATAATGAATATGTTCGTTTCCTCTTTACGGATACGAGACGCGAGAAGAGTGTGGAAGAGTTGAATCAACTATTTTATCCGAATCTGGCACGTATGACTTCCGGTGAAAAAGGGGAGTTGAGGGGAACGGAATATCTGGTATGCAAGCAAATTATCCGCGACCACGACGAATTTGCGGGACGTAGGGGATGTCGTATCAATGCCGAGCCGGCTGAAGGCGGCGGGTTTACGGTTTATTTCACTATTCCGCGCCGATAAAAGGAAAACACATAAAAGTTATTAGATAAGGAACATGGAAGAACAGAAGTTTAAAGTTATTATTGTAGAGGATGTAAAACTGGAGTTGAAAGGGACAGAAGAAATATTCCGTCATGAAATACCGAATGCAGAAGTAATCGGCACGGCAATGACGGAAAGTGAGTTTTGGCCGTTGATGGAGGCCCAGCTTCCCGATCTGGTATTGTTGGACTTAGGACTAGGAGGTTCTACGACCATTGGTGTTGATATTTGCAAGAATATATTCAAACGTTACAAAGGAGTTCGGGTATTGATCTTCACGGGTGAGATTCTGAATGAAAAGTTGTGGGTGGACGTATTGAATGCCGGTGCAGATGGAATCATTCTCAAAACGGGTGAGCTACTGACGAAAACAGATGTACAGGCTGTGATGGATGGAAAGAAATTGGTATTTAACTATCCGATTCTGGAAAAGATTGTAGATCGTTTCAAGAAATCTGTAGCCAACGATGCCAAGCGTCAGGAGGCTGTCATCAGTTATGATATTGATGAATATGATGAACGTTTTCTCCGTCATCTGGCTTTGGGTTATACGAAAGAGATGATTGCCAATCTGAAAGGAATGCCTTTTGGTGTGAAATCATTGGAGAAACGGCAGAATGATCTTATCGGACGTCTTTTTCCGAATGGTGAACGAGTGGGAGTGAATGCTACCCGGTTGGCAGTACGTGCATTGGAATTGCGTATTATTGATCTGGATAATCTGGAGCCTGACGAGGAGTAGTTGCTAAAGCAAACGAAAAATAATCCCGGAAAATGATGAAGAATAAATGGCGCATGCCCCATCCCGCTACGATGTTCCTTCTGCTGACAATGGCAGTGGTCTTTCTTTCATGGATATGCGATATCTATGGATTGAAAGTGACATTGCCGCAGACAGGTGAGGATATCCGTGTACAAAGCCTGTTGAGTCCGGAAGGAATCCGCTGGTGGTTGCGGAATGCTATTAAGAACTTTACAGGTTTTGCTCCATTGGGCATGGTGATTATTGCTATGTTCGGATTGGGAGTGGCACAACATTCCGGTTTTATTGATGCTTGTATCCGCATGGGGGTGGGAAACCGGCAGGAAAAGAGGAAGATCATCTTGTGGGTGATTGTGCTTGGCTTGTTGTCGAATGCCATTGGTGATGGTGGATATATCATTTTATTGCCTATTGCTGCTATGCTGTTTCAATGGGTGGGGCTTCATCCGATTGCAGGGATTGTTACGGCTTATGTTTCCGTTGCGTGCGGGTATAGTGCTAATATTGTATTGAGTACGATGGACCCGTTGTTGGCGCATACCACGCAAGAGGCTGCACTGGCACAAACGGGTTATCAGGGGAATACAGAACCTCTTTGCAATTACTTTTTTATGAGTGCTTCAACGGTGGCCATTACGGCTATTGTGTATTGGATTACTCAAAAATGGCTTCTTCCTACGTTAGGTAAGTATGAAGGCAGTATGAAGGTGGTGGCTTACCATCCTCTGTCTCGTAAAGAGCGGCGTGCCATTATGATTTCCATTGTTGTGGCAGCTATCTATGTGGCTCTTATCTTGTGGCTTACTTTTTCTTCTTATGGAATTTTGCGGGGTGTGAATGGTGGTTTGATGCATTCGCCTTTTATTGCCGGTATTTTGTTTTTGCTTTCTTTGGGAGCAGGTATTACGGGAATGGCTTATGGATTCAGTTCCGGACGGTATCGCACTGACAATGATGTGATTGAAGGACTTACGCAGCCAATGAAGCTTCTTGGAGTGTATTTCGTTATCGCTTTCTTCGCTGCGCAGATGTTTGCCTGTTTTGAATATTCCCATCTGGATAAATGTCTGGCGATTATGGGGGCTGACTTGCTTTCTTCGTTTGAACCGGCTCCTTTGTCTGCTCTTGTTCTGTTTATTCTGTTTACGGCATTGATAAATCTGATTATGGTATCTGCTACCTCCAAATGGGCTTTTATGTCTTTTATTTTTATCCCGATGTTTGCACAGATGGGAATTGCTCCGGATATAGCACAATGTGCTTTCCGTATCGGAGATAGTTCGACGAATGCCATTACTCCTTTCTTATTCTATATGCCTCTGGTGCTTACCTATATGCGGCAATATGATAAGCAGATTACGTATGGTTCATTGCTGAAATATACTTGGAGATATTCATTAGGCATCCTGGTTGTCTGGACATTGCTGTTTATCGTTTGGTATTTGTTGAAAATACCGATGGGATTGTAGGGTTAAGGAATGATTGCCGGGCTCCGGTTTATCTGATTGGAATTTTGTTTTTCTGAATTAATCGCTATATTTGCACCGTTCCTTAAAGAAAGACAACGAATGAATCTACCAGAAATCTCTGAAAATCTAATTGAACAGTTAAATCACGGTAATACAAAAGCATTTGATAAAATCTATCATACCTACTACCTTTATTTGTGTGCGATAGCTGTTTATTATGTGCATGACAAGAGGGTGGCAGGGGAGATTGTGAATGATGTCTTTGTCGCTTTTTGGCAGAATCGCCACCATATCACTCACCCGGCTCTTCCGTACTTGCGGCGTGCTATTCAAAACGCAAGTATTAGCTATCTGCGTTCTTCCTACTTCAACGAAAAACAGATGACGGAACAGATGGAAGAAATCTGGGCTTTTCTCGAAAATCATATTCTTTCTTCCGATAATCCTTTGCAGGCATTGGAGCATAGCGAAATGAATACCATCATCATGAAGAAGGTGGAGGAATTGCCAGCCAAATGCCGTGCCATATTTAAAGCAAGTTTGTATGAGGGTAAGACATACAGTGAAATTGCCAAGGAGCAGAATATTAATGTGACCACTGTAAGAGTACAGATGAAAATAGCATTGACTAAGCTACGCGAATCACTGGGTACACCTTATATGATAGCTATTTTGATGTTTCTCTAAAAAAAATCGCTTTTCTTTTAAACGTTTCTTTTTTTATTGCGTATCTAGTTATATACACCCATAGAAAAAGTACGTTTATGAATGACTCTTATCATATAGAAGAATTGGAAATCCGGATAAGCAACTATCTGTCCGGTAACTGCACCGAAGAAGAGAAAGAAGCTCTGTTCGCTTATCTGGCTTCCAATGAAGATGCAGCTAAAATTTTCCGGGAGATGTCCGCAGTATGGGCTGTTTCTTCTGTGCCTGCATTTGCCAAAGTAGAGGATGCTAATTTATCACAGATAAAAGAAAAAATAGCCGCTGCTGAGATGAAACCTGTCCGTTCGCGGAAGATAGTTCCTGTGTGGCTGAAGGTAGCTGCTGCAATTATTTTGTTGTTGGGCTGTAATTACTTCTGGTACACTTATACTGAAAATCTTACGGAAGTATATACGAATGCGGATTCTCCTTATGAAATTAAAGTGCCAGCTGGTTCGCGGACGAATATTGTGCTTCCGGATGGAACAGAGGTTTCATTGAATGCGGGTTCTGTGTTACGTTATTGCCGTGGGTTCGGTATTCGTGAACGTGATGTTACGCTTGATGGCGAAGGATATTTCAAGGTGGCGAAAAATGAGAAGATTCCTTTCTTTGTAAATACGAATGGTGTACAGGTAAAGGTGGTAGGGACTGTTTTTAATGTACGCGCTTATGATGACGATAATTATGTAATGGTATCTTTGTTGGAAGGTCGTGTCAATTTAGCCACTTTGTCCGGTTCGGTAATGAAACTATTCCCTAGCGAACAGGCTTTTTACGATAAGAATACGGGCCGCATGGAGAAAATGAAATCAAATGCTAGTTCTGCCTGTGACTGGTTGGATGGTGGCCTGACATTTGAAGATGCTCCGTTTGCCGACATCGCACACCGTCTGGAGCGCAAATTCCAGGTGAAGATCAGTTTAGAGAGTGAACGTCTGAAAGCGGAACGCTTTTCCGGATGTTTCAATAGTAATCAAAGTATCAATGATATATTGGGAGAAATCAACGTTGAGAAGCAATATACATGGAAAGTTAGTGGAGACACTATCTTTATAACTGACAAGAAAAAGGAGGTAAAATAAGAAAAAGTAAAGTATGATTGGGAACTTAGTCGATAGATATATCGGCGGTTCAGCGTTGTATAGAAAGATATTATGTTAACCTTTAATAGTGAAAAATATGAGATTAATAGTAAAAAGAATATTATTAATGCTTCTGCTTTTGTCTGTAGGAAACGTTTTGACTGGTGGTTTCCAGCTATCGGCACAGGAACAAAGTAAGCGATTCAGTGTGAAAGTAGATAATATTACTTTGAAAGAAGCCATTGAAGTAATAAAGAAGCAAGGCAATTACTCTTTCCTGATTCGTAATAATGACATTGATTTGAATAGGAAAGTCTCTGTGAATATAAATAACGGTACTATTAATGATGTGATGGGACAATTGCTGGCCGGTACGGACGTCAGTTATGAAGTGAACGGACCCCGGGTGATTATGTTCCATGCAGTGACACCGCAGAAAGAACAGGAAAAAGTGTTTGTCTTAAAAGGTAGAATCACTGATCCTACAGGTGAAGGGGTGATTGGGGCAAATGTGAAAGTAGTCGATTCTACGGAAGGTACCATTACGGATATGGATGGCAATTTTTCTTTGATGGTTACTCCGAATGCCCGTTTATCCATATCGTATATCGGCTATGCCACACAGGAAGTGGTGGTGAAAGATCAACGTCCTCTCAATGTAACTTTGAAAGAAGATACTCGGTTAATAGACGAAGTAGTAGTTGTTGGTTACGGCGTACAAAAGAAAGCGAACCTGACAGGTGCGGTGAGCAGTGTGAAGATGGATGATGTTTTAGGTGACCGTCCGGTGGTGTCTGTGAGTGACGCTTTGAAAGGGGCAATGCCCGGCTTGCAGATTACAGGTAATTCAGGAAGACCCGGTGAAGAAATGAGCTTCAACATTCGTGGTGTCAACAGTTTGGATAAGAATGGGAAACCGCTGGTGCTGGTGGATAACGTGGAGATGGATATTAATATGCTCGATCCGAACGATATTGAATCGGTGACTGTTTTGAAGGATGCGGCATCTTCTGCTATTTACGGAGCACGGGCAGCTTTCGGTGTGATTTTGATTACTACAAAGAAAGGCTCGGATGCAACTAAACTCTCTATTAATTATTCAAATAACTTCTCTTTTAGCAGACCTGCCAATATGCCTCATAAGGCTACTCCGCTCCAAACGGTACAGGCTTATAAGGACATGGGGACAATCAATTATCAAAGTGGTCAGAACGTAGATACCTGGTTGGGACTTTTGAAGGAATATAATGCTAATCCGTCTGCATATCCGGATGGTTATGCAATGGTGGACGGGCTGCGTTATAGCTTGGCAGAAACTGATCTTTTCGATGATATGATGGAGACTGGTTTCCAGCAAACTCATAATATCTCGGTAGGTGGCGGTACGAAAGATATTTCTTATCGTTTCTCCTTCGGTATGGTGAATGAAAATGGGGTACTGGCTTCGGATAAAGATACGTACAAGCGTTACAACGTGTCTTCTTATCTCCGCTCGGATGTGTTTTCATGGATTACTCCGGAATTGGATATTAAATATACGAACTCGAACTCTTCATTGCCGGAAACTTCCGGAGGATATGGTATATGGGGAGCAGCAGTCGCATTCCCTTCTTATTTCCCTACTGGAACAATGAATATTGACGGCGAAGAATTACCGATCAATACTCCTCGTAACTTGATTGATCTGGCATATCCGACAACTATTCAAAAGAATAATCTTCGTATTTTCGGAAAGGTTACGATCAGTCCTTTGAAGAATGTGAAGTTGATTGGTGAGTATACATTCAATCATCTAAGTAACGAGAAAACGAAATTTGAGAAGAAGTTCTATTATGCACATGGAGGTAACTTTGTGAAAGAGGTTTCCACTGCCAATTCCAAGTATGAATATTCCAATGGTATTACGGATTATAATGCATTGAACTTCTATGCTAACTATAACAACTCATGGGGCAAACATGATGTAACGGTGATGGGAGGTTTCAATCAGGAGAGTAGTGATTATCGTTATGCTGAGATGTCGCGTATGAATATGATTAATGAAGATCTGCCGTCTATTTCGCAGTCGACAGGTGATTATTTTGCTAAAGACAAATTTGAACGTTATACGGTAAGAGGGTTATTCTATCGCATTAACTATTCGTTTGCCGGCAAGTATTTGCTTGAAACGAACGGACGTTATGACGGTTCTTCCAAATTCCCGAAGAATAGCCGTTTCGGTTTCTTCCCTTCGGTTTCCGCCGGATGGCGTATCAGCGAGGAAGCGTTTATGAAACCTTTGAACTCTGTTCTTTCGAACTTGAAATTGCGTGGTTCTTGGGGTAATATTGGAAATCAGAGCATCACTCCTTACGCATATATTCCCGGTATGGATGCGGAACAGGCTTATTGGACTGTTTCCGGTATTAAAGTTACTACTTTGAAACCAGCTGCTTTGGTTAGCAATAGCTTTACTTGGGAAAAAGTAACGACAATTGATGTCGGATTCGATCTTGGGCTATTGGATAACAGATTGAATATGGTGTTCGACTGGTATCGTAGAGATACTAAGGGTATGCTTGCTCCGGGCTCTGAACTTCCGGGTGTATTAGGTGCAAGTGCCCCTTTACAGAACACGGCTGACCTTCGTTCTAAAGGTTGGGAAATCTCGGTTGACTGGAACGATCAGATCGGAAAAGTGAAATATAGCATAGGCTTTAATCTTTACGATGCGAAAACAAAGATTACTAAATACAACAACGAAACAGGACTGTTTGGCAAGGACAAGAACGATAATGAAACATATCGCGTAGGAATGGAACTGGGTGAAATTTGGGGGTATGTGACCGATCGTTTGTACACAGTGGATGATTTCGATGCAGATGGCAAACTGAAACCGGGTATTGCTAAAGTGGAAGGTTATAATCCGAATCCGGGAGATATATTATATAAGGACTTGGATGGTAATGATATTATCAACAGTGGTACCAGTACAACGAAAGATCCGGGAGACCGTAAAATCATTGGTAATAATACCCGGCGTTATCAGTATGGTATTCATGGTAGTGCAAGTTGGAACGGTTTTTCTCTGTTATTCTTGCTGCAAGGAGTTGGTAAACGAGATTTGTGGGTGATGAACGATCTGTTTTATCCGCATTATGATGCTTGGACTACCGTTTATGATTCACAGTTGAATTATTGGACTCCGGAAAATACGAATAGTTATTTCCCCCGTATTTATGAGAAAGCGGCCGGAAATACAGATGCCAATACACGTGTACAGACTCGTTATCTACAGGATGGATCGTACTTAAGTATTCGTAATATAACGCTTTCTTATAATTTCCCGTCTAAGTGGATGAGTAAGATTGGAGTTAATAATCTGGCTGTGTTCTTCAGTGGTGAGAATCTTTATACGTTCGACCACTTGCCGAAGGGACTTGATCCGGAACGTTCTGTCACGGATGATTTAGGACAACGTGGTTTTACCTATCCGTATATGAGACAGTATTCGTTCGGTATAAACCTTTCATTCTGATTGTTTCACAATTTAAAGAGTAATTATTATGAATAAATATATACTATGTGTAAGCGTTAGTCTTTGTTTGTTGATGTCGTCTTGTCTAAATGACGAATTTCTGGAGGTTTATCCCAAAGGACAGCAAACAGAAGCATCGGTCTTTACTACCTATGACAACTTTAAAACGTATACATGGGGATTGTATAACGTGTTCTTCGGATATACGTATGATACAGGGCAAACGGATGAAATTTTCCGTGGTGATTTTGAATCGGATAACATGATAAAAGGATTGGATGGATATGAAGGTCAGTGGGCATATCGCAAAGCAAAGGCTACGGATGAGTCTAAAGATTGGGATTATGATTATATCCGTCGTGTTAACCTGATGCTCGATAATATTGATCATTCGGAAATGAGTGAAACCGAGAGGGAGCATTGGAGAAGTGTGGGATATTTCTTCCGTTCTTATAAATACTTTCAGATGCTTTCTAAATTTGGTGATATTCCTTGGGTAGAGCATGCTTTGACTGAGGAAAGTCCCGAGCTTTATGGAAAACGTGATAGTCGTGACTTGGTGGCTTCCAATATTCTGTCTAATTTGAAATATGCGGAAACACATATTGGCAGTAATATCGAAGCGGATGGGAAAAATACAATTAATATGTATGTGGTGAAAGCTCTTATTTCCCGTTTTGCTTTATTTGAAGGAACTTGGAGAAAATATCATGGTTTGTCGGGAGCGGATACTTATCTGGAAGAATGTGCCCGTGCTTCTGAAGAGGTGATTAAGCAATATCCGAATGTGCATCCTAAATATGATGAGTTGTTTAATTCGGAAACACTGGATGGGGTGACAGGTATTCTTTTGTATAAGGCTTATGAAACCGGACAGTTAATGCATGGTTTGACCCGTATGGTGCGTACAGGTGAATCTTATATTGAGGCAACGAAAGACGCGGTAGACAGTTATCTTTGTACGGATGGACGACCGGTTAGCACGACGACTAGCCGTTATGGGGGTGATAAGAATATGTATGGACAATTCCGTGATCGTGATTACCGGTTGTATTTGACGATCTGTCCTCCATATATGGTGAAGAAAGAAAACGGACCCAGTACGGCTGATTGGAAATATACGGATAATGCACAGGACAGGGAATTTATAGATTTAATGGCTACGATTTCCGGTGAAACTTATCATCGTTTGCCGTCTTCCAACTTTAAAGGATTCACCGTGCAAGGACAACCTCACTTTAAGAATATGAACTGGGGACAGGGCTGGAACGCTTCCCAAATGGGCTTCTGGGTATGGAAATATTATAATACACATACTGTAGCTACCAACGCGAATGGGGTGAATACAACAGATGCCCCGCTGTTCCGTATAGGTGAGGTGATGGTAAACTATGCCGAAGCGATGTGCGAATTGAACAAGTTCGACCAGGCTGCTGCGGATAAGTCTATTAACAAACTTCGGGCAAGAGCTAATGTGGCGAAAATGGTGGTGAATGATATTAATGATGCTTTTGATCCGAAGCGTGATCCTTCCGTTCCTGCTCTTTTGTGGGAAGTGCGTAGAGAGAGACGAGTTGAATTGATGGGCGAAGGTTTCCGTTTGGATGATTTGCGCAGGTGGAAGAAAGGAGACTATGTTAACAAACAACCGCTGGGTGCCTATGTGACAGGGGCTTCGGCCAAGAATTTGAAAGTAACGGGTGGTGCAGGTGCTGATGAAGGATATGTTTATTTCTTTGATACCCCGCTTGGATGGCAGGAACATTATTATCTGTATCCGTTGCCTTTGAAGCAATTGGCGTTAAATACGAATTTGGAACAAAATCCGGTATGGACAAAGTAATTTTAAATTGAAATGATGCACAAGACCTGTAATATTTTAGTATATTGCAGGTCTTGAAAATTTAAGGTAGAAAATGAAAAATAGAATATCAATAAAATATGCGTTTTTTTGTGGAACAGCTTGCTGCATCTCATCTATACTACGTGCACAACAGGATGCATCCCAAATGAATGTGCTTTTTATAATGGCTGATGATATGCGCCCCGAACTGGGGTGTTACGGGGTAGATGTAGTGAAAACTCCTAATATGGACCGTTTGGCGGCAAGTGGCGTCTTGTTTCAGAATGCGTATTGTAATATTCCTGTGAGTGGGGCATCCCGGGCTAGTTTATTGACGGGTGTATATCCTCATTACCCCGATCGCTTTATTAGTTTTTCCGCCTATGCCAGCAAAGATTGTCCCGAAGCAATACCTATTTCGGGATGGTTCACCCGGAATGGTTATCATACTATTTCGGACGGCAAGGTGTTTCATCATATCAGCGATCATGCGGATTCGTGGAGTGAGCCTCCTTACCGGAATCATCCGAATGGATATGATGTATATTGGGCGGAATATAATAAATGGGAACTTTGGATGAATTCGGAATCGGGAAAAACGATTAATCCGAAAACGATGAGGGGACCTTTTTGTGAATCTGCTGATGTTCCTGATACTGCCTATGATGATGGGAAACTTGCAAACCGAGCTATTCGTGACTTGAAAAGGATGAAGGAGGCTGGCAAACCTTTCTTCTTGGCTTGTGGTTTCTGGAAACCTCATTTGCCGTTCAATGCCCCAAAGAAATATTGGGATTTATATAAACGGGAGGAAATACCTTTGGCTACCAATCGTTTCCGACCTGAAGGATTGCCGGAGCAGGTTCGTAATTCGAGCGAGATATATGCGTATGCACGGGTTGCGGATACGAGTGATATTGACTTCCAGCGGGAGGTAAAACATGGATATTATGCTTGTATGAGTTATGTGGATGCACAGATTGGCAAGGTATTGGATGCATTGGATGAACTGGGATTATCGGATAATACAATTGTGGTTTTGTTGGGAGATCATGGCTGGAATCTGGGAGAACATGATTTTATAGGTAAACATAATCTGATGAATACTTCTACTCATGTACCGTTGATTGTCCGTGTGCCGGGAATGAAAAAAGGAAAAACAAAATCGATGGTGGAATTTGTTGATTTGTACCCGACTTTATGTGAACTTTGTAAACTGCCTGTTCCCGCTGAACAGCTAAGCGGGCAAAGCTTTGCCGGGGTTTTCAAGAATCTGAAAGCTAAGACGAAAGGTGAAGTCTATATTCAGTGGGAAGGAGGAGATAATGCCGTTGACCGGCGTTATAGTTATGCGGAATGGATGAAAGGCGACGTGAAGAAAGCCAGTATGTTGTTTGACCATCGGATTGACGGGAAGGAAAACAAGAATCGGGTCGATGAAAAAAAATATAAGAATAAGGTTGAATCATTATCTTCTTTTATTAGAATAAAGAAGTCATCATTAAAGAAATAATATGAAAACAGTTTTATTACAGTCCAGCCGTTTGGTATCGGTTGTTTTATTCATGCTTTACGGAATGTCGATGTTTGCCCAGCGACAGGATATCTTGCTAAATAATGATTGGAATTTCCGGTTTTCGCATCAGGTACAGAAGGGAACAGAGGTAAGAGTTGATTTGCCTCATACTTGGAATGCGCAGGATGCTTTGTCCGGTAAGATAGACTATAAACGGGGAATTGGTAATTATGAGAAGAATTTATTTATTCGTCCCGAATGGAAAGGAAAACGTCTTTTTATTCGTTTCGAAGGAGTGAATAACATTGCAGATGTGTTTATAAATCGTCGTCATATAGGTGAGCATCGTGGGGGATATGGAGCTTTTATCTTTGAGATCACAGGAAAGGTGGAATATGGAAAAGAAAACTCTATATTAGTACGGGTGAATAATGGTGAACAGTTGGATATTATGCCTCTGGTCGGTGACTTTAATTTTTACGGAGGTATTTATCGTGATGTACATTTGTTGATTACTGATGAGACGTGTATTTCTCCTTTGGATTATGCTTCCCCCGGAGTACGTCTGATACAGGATAGTGTGAGCCATCGGTATGCTAAGGTGCGGGCTATTGTTGATTTATCAAACGGGAGTAGTGGTAATCAGGAAGTGGAGCTTAACGTACGCCTGTTAGATGGTCAAAGGGTGGTGAAAGAAGGAACAAAGAATGTGAATCTTTCTGGAAACGAAGTAATGCAGCAGGAACTTACATTTGAAATCGATCAGCCTCATTTGTGGAATGGTCGTCAGGATCCTTTCCTTTATCAGGCGGAAGTGACTCTTTTCCGGAATGGTCAGATGGTAGATCGTGTTACACAACCGTTAGGACTTCGTTTTTACCGGATCGACCCTGATAAAGGTTTTTTCCTGAATGGAAAACATTTGCCTCTTCAAGGCGTTTGCCGTCATCAGGATAGGAGTGAGGTGGGCAATGCGCTGCGCCCGCAACACCATGAGGAAGATGTGGCATTGATGTTGGAGATGGGAGTGAATGCTGTTCGTTTGGCGCATTATCCGCAGGCTACTTATTTTTATGATCTGATGGATAAAAATGGTATTATTGTATGGGCTGAAATACCTTTTGTGGGTCCTGGTGGATATAATGATAAAGGTTTTGTGGATTTACCTGCTTTCCGTGCCAACGGAAAAGAGCAGCTCAAAGAACTGATTCGTCAACATTATAATCATCCTTCTATTTGTGTATGGGGGCTGTTTAATGAGTTGACGGAGTTGGGAGATAATCCGGTTGAGTACATCAAAAAATTAAATGTGCTGGCACATCAGGAAGATACTACCCGGCCTACGACCTCCGCAAGTAATCAAATGGGAGATTTGAATTTCATAACGGATGCTATTGCTTGGAACCGTTATGATGGATGGTATGGTGGCACTCCCGCTGATTTGGGGAAATGGTTGGATCGAATGCATAAGGATCATCCGAAAATATGTATTGCTATCAGTGAATATGGTGCCGGCGCAAGCATTTACCATCAACAAGATTCGTTGGTTAAAACTGTACCAACCAGTTGGTGGCATCCTGAAAACTGGCAGACGTATTATCACATTGAAAACTGGAAAACAATCTCTTCCCGTCCTTATGTATGGGGGAGCTTTGTCTGGAATATGTTTGATTTTGGCGCTGCACATCGCACTGAAGGAGACCGTCCCGGAATTAATGATAAAGGTTTGGTCACCTTCGACCGGAAAGTTCGTAAAGATGCTTTCTACTTTTATAAAGCCAACTGGAATAGGGAAGAACCAATGCTTTATTTAACAGGCAAACGTAACACAGTACGTACACAACGTTTGCAAACAATTACTGCTTTCACGAATCAGGCAGGAGCCGAATTGTTTGTAAACGGTAAGAGTTATGGTAAAACAACACCGGATTCGTATGCTATTCTGGAATGGAAAAATGTGGAACTGCAACCAGGTGAAAATGAAATAAAGGTTGTTTCCACTAATAAGAAGTTACCTTTGAGCGATAGCTTTCATTGTAGATTGTGATAGGTCGTTTAAATGATAATCGGAAAGAGCACTGTAAACAGAGTAGGTTTGCAGTGCTTTTTTTCTAGGAAGGTCTCTTTGGGGAGATAATAGCCCTTCCTGAATCTATAACAGCGGATAATAATACTCCAACAGTATAACAGATCATATCTGACCATAGAAAACCATGTCCAAAGATTAATGCTCCAAGTGTGGTGTTTCGTACAGTATTTGCCCAGTCTGCTTGGTATAGTTGGCTAATTTCTATACAATAAGAACATAATAAGGAAATAACAATGGTCTTGAGTATAGATAATGACGGGAAAAGAAAGCGTATTCCGCAATATACCATGGCTGCCCAAAGCGTATCGCCTGAATACTCTGCGATAAACTCGGGCAATATATCACCATATTTTCGGGAAGCCAATCCTAAGACTATAATTGCGAAAGTTATTGCTAAATAAATCCAACGTTTGTTTTTCACGCACTAATGTTTTAGTATGGTGCAAATTTATAAAATTAAGTTGGATAACTTGGCAGGATGGATCAAACTCTGATAAAAACAGATTTTATTTACATACTAAACCTTTCGTTCTTTTGAAATGTTATAAGATCGTTCGAACTTTATCTCGATAAATGTGTTCATAACCAACCGATTTACGCAATTGTTGTGGAAACGGCTGCAGTTGGTCACTTAAAAAGTTAGTAATTAAAATAATAGAGTTATGAAGAATCTTTTTCGACCGTTGTTAGTACTGACAGGATGTATAGTATTGGCGAGTTGTGTAAGTCAGAAGCAATTTAAAGGTTTAAAAACTGATTATACAAAGTTGCAAACAGAATATCAGGAAAGTCAATTGCAGCTAAGAGAAAATCAGGCACGTTCAACAAGTCTTGAGGAGAGACTTGCCGAAGCGCAGCGGAATAATAGTGAGTTACGCAAGAGCTTGTCCGATATGCAAAGCATCTTGAATAAGAGTCTTACACAGAGCTCTCAAGGGAATATGAATATGGGTAAGTTGATAGATGAGATCAATGCTTCAAACCGTTTCATCCAGCATTTGGTTAAAGAAAAGAATAGATCAGACTCTTTGAATCTCGTAATGGTCAATAAACTTACCCGTTCGCTTACCCGTGAAGAGATGCGTGACTTGGATATTAAGGTATTGAAAGGTGTTGTATATATTTCCTTAGCAGATAACATGCTTTATAAATCAGGAAGTTATGAAATTAGCAATAAAGCAGAGGCTGTGCTTAGTAAAATAGCCAAAATCATTCAGGACTACAAAGATTATGATGTTCTGGTAGAAGGAAATACAGATACCGATCCGATATCTCGTACGAATATACGTAATAATTGGGATTTGAGTGCGTTGCGTGCTTCATCTGTTGTTCAGGCATTACAGAATATTTATGGTATAAATCCCAAACGCCTGACTGCTGCCGGTCGAGGTGAATTTAATCCGGTAGCCGGTAATGATACGGCAGAAGGAAAAGCTCGTAACCGCCGGACCGAGATTATTATAACTCCTAAACTGGATCAGTTTATGGATTTGATAGATCAGGCTCCTGATAATTCTTCATCAGGTATAGTGGGGGATGAGAATACAAAAGAGTAAAGGAAATATTTCCATCTAGGGCTAATAATAAAGCGATGAATTTGAATTCATCGCTTTATTATTAGCAATTTGAAACAGATACAGTAAAGTGTTAGAGGTATCTATATTTTATTTTCAGAGCTTGAGAAATTGCTCTATTTTATAGAGAGTCCGATTTGAAATGAGTATTGCTGATTTTAAATGTTTTCGGCAGATGGACCTATTTTGAAAATTCAAACTCATATGGATAAGGAGTTTGATTCCATGAAACCCATTCTATCTTTCCATAATTATGCAAATCACATGGGAAAACCACAGAATAGTCCCATGGATTATATCGATATGGTATGTCAACATATTGACAAGCATATTTATTTGAATATAGCCAATGATATCCTGTTTTAGAGTCGCTATATATTGCTACCATAAAATATTTACCAATCTTTACTTTAGCGGAAGTATATGTTTCCTTTATTGACGAGGCAAATATAGAATAAGTAGCATCAACTATGCTACCATCTTTCTTTTTAATTTTTGATTTTGACAGCAAATTCCAAGTTTCATCTTGTATTTTTTGATAATCAAGTATATTCCCTGAAAAAGTTTGCTTTTTCACATCAAATTCCTCATTGTTGTCAGCCTTAAATAATAAAAATGTGGTGGAAATATTTTCGTAATCAGACTCTGGAGTAAGAGCTTTGTATCCATTTAGCCAAATTTCCTGAATGTCACTTTTTTCTTCATCACTTTTACTACATCCAACTACTATCAGTGCAGTCATAATTAAAAATAGAAGTTTTTTCGGGCTGACCCCAAAGGAACCCTGAATGCATTTGATGCTGTCAAGTTTCTCTTGGTATTCATTGAGTATATTACGTAGTTTGGTATTGATTAGTGCTGCGTCTGGACGTTTGACTACTTGCCCGTTTTTGAATTGTGAAAGACTGTCGACTTTGAATCGAGTGACAATGTATTTTGTTTCTTCTTTGTGATGGATGGCTATACAAATTTTGTGAGATCCATCACTTAACACCTTTGCTGGGATTAGAGCTAATCTGATTGTTGCCATAGTTTCAAAATTTAGAGAAAACACTCGGACAAGATTTCGACAAGGTAAATTGCTCAAAAGTGAGAGTTTTCTCGTTTTTTTTTAATCAATAGCAGCTAATTAGAAAAGTAAAAAGGCTGATTAACCATTTGATAATCAGCCTTTCTGCTAAGTGATTCAAGTAACGTTCTTTAATCGCCTGATTATTAATTGTTTACACAATTGCGTGGCCTACAATATGCCTACATTTCTTATCTATTACAGGTTATTTCTTACTTAATAAGACTTGTATTAGACGTTCCTTCTCTTCGAGAATCTTCTTTAAATAAGCGATTTCTGCCTCTTTATTAAGACTATTTTCCGTATTACTTTCCAAAGGATTATCAAAGAAAATACCGGGAGAAACATTAAATACCTCTGCTATGGCTTCAAGAGTTTTAGTATTGGTTGATCCTGTTCTTATCATGGATTGAATACTACTTTCATCCTTACCAATTCGGGAAGCTAATTCCCTAATCTTGATTTTATTTTTTTCGCATAAATCCCTTATAAGCAATAAATTAGCCATAATTTGATATTACATTTACAATATTTAACATGAATTATTCTACTGAATAAGTAGAATAAAACTATATTTGTGATATAAATATAGAAATAAATAATAGATTTAATGTGATGTTATGGCAAAAAAAACTTTAAAAAGAAATGAAGACGGCGAGAAGTTAAGAATGTATCTAATTGGTTTACCGCTGAAAGATTCTTCTAAAATGGTGGCAAAATTAGCGGAAGCATGTAAAGTACCACTACATACCGTTCATAATTGGCGCGCCGGATTATGTCGTATTCCCGAACTTGCCAAGGATAAGATCGAGGAAGTAACAGGCGTGAAAATCTTCCATGTGGACTAAATAACCTTTTAAAACTTAAATGTTATGAATACAAAGATTATTGCGAGAGTGAACAACGTAGATATCTTGTCTACAGGTGACGAGCAATTTGTGGCAATCAGACCCATTTGTGAAGCATTGGGGATTGATCAGGAAGGACAGAGGCAGCGAATAGAACGGGATGAAATACTCGGTCCAGCTGCCTGCCTGATAAAGGCAATTGGAAAAGACGGAAAGAGTTATGAAATGTATGCTATTCCTTACTGTTATGTTTTCGGCTGGCTGTTTTCTATTGACATCTCAAGAATAAATGAAAATGTAAAAGCATCGGTTCTGGAATATAAACTTGCATGTTACAAGGCTTTGTTTACACATTTCACGGAGTCGCAAACCTTCCTGAAACAAAAGCAGACCGTTATCGAGCAGAAAGTACTGAAGTGCCAGGAGTGCCAGTGTCGTTTTAAAGAGGCTCAAAAGTTGATGAACGAAGCTAAGACGGAATTAAATCAGGTAATGAAAATAACGATTGATGACTGGCGGGCTAATAATTGCCGGTTGGATTTACCTTTTGTTTCCGGTGAAATGGATGATTGACTTTAGAAGCAGGTAATAAATACCCGGGGCGGTTTTTGCCGCTCCATATAATAACCGCCGGAGTGTGGAGATAACCCCGAAGGGCGAAAGCGGGTGTTATTGGTAGTTCGATGCTATCCTCCGGCACAGCTATAAACAACAATGAGCAAAATTTACATAGTAACTAAAAGGGAATCCGGAATATACGAAGAAGACGGCGTTTGGTTTTCTATCCTTGCCGCATTTGATACGAGAAATAAAGCAGAAGAATATTTAAAAAAATATGTAAAAACGGCTCCTAAAGAAGCTTACTACACTTTCTATCGAATAGAATCTGTTCCGTTGTTTCTTTCTTCTCATAAAGTGAAAATAAACAGACCGAAACATACGACCTATCCTATTGGTGAATTGGTAAAATTAAAAATAAGTGGTGAAAAATAATTCAAATCAAGAACAGAAATGAGCAAAAAAATCTCCATAAAAGTAACTGAAGCACAACCGCTTCCTTGCCCTTATTGCAATGGTTTTTACGGTTATCAGTATAGTGATCTGTTTAGAATGAGTTACACGAGTGTGCATAATTCTGACGGTACATATTCCGGTGGGGAATATTCCGATGGAGTTTCCTTAAACAAGAGTAAAACAGCTTATTGTGTGAATTGTGGTACCAAACTACCTTTTACCCTAATACGTGAAGGTGAGGAACAAGTCGAATAATTAAAAATAAATAAGAAATGAAATCAACAATTACCACCCCCGATGAATTAACCACGCTACGAATAGAAGGCAGTAGTGGAACCTATAAAATATTCAGTAGCTTCCGCCCCATGGAATCCCCTGCGTTCGTGGATGCGGTAGACAGGAAGTATAATCTGGCGGAGATTAAGAATCTTTCCGGCGGAAAAGGTTATTTCCTGGTACACTTGAACAGAGAGCAGCAGGAAACCATACAGGAGGATTTAAACGCTATCCTTTGCGATAGTGTGCCATGTCTTCTATAAACTAAGACGATCTTAACGAAATGCCATGAAAGAAGACAGACGCCTAAGAAACCTACGTTATCAGATGCGGAAGAAAGGTTACCAGTTCGATACAAAGAACCTGGTGGCCATTATGCCTTCACATGACAAACGTTCCCTTCTCCAGGAAAGGAGATTAAGCAAATTCGGTTTTTCAATTCAGTATAACATGTTTGAACAATGAAAGATAAAAATTTAAAATACATCGCCCACGCTATTATCGTGGTTGCCTTTATGGGACTGATTGCCTTTGTCATTTATTATACGGGTAAAACCGCTTTTCTTTGGCTGTTATTATTCGTTTTCCTGTATCAACCTTGGGGAGACTTGAAAACAAAGCAGGAGGAAAACAACGAAAAATAAGTAACTATGTAACTTTATAACGATGATAAAGGCAGAAGACATCTACAAAGTAACCAACAACGGGCTGGATATAATTCTACATTATTATCCGCAAGCCCGGGATTGTGTCGGAACCAACCGCCATTTTAAACGCCGGCCGTCAGAAGACGACGCGTCGGCCTGTATCAAATTGTTCGGTAAGGAAGGTTCCCAGCAGGTTTATAAGGTAACGGATTTCGGCGATACCGGAACGGCTCAAAGTCCCGTCGATATCTGCATGTATGAGGAAGGCCTCCGGTTTAACGAGGCTATCCTTAAACTTGCATCCATGTACAACGTAACCGATGAACTCAACCGTAACGTAAACAAACCGGATATCCGTAAAGTTCCGGCCTCCCAAGATCAGAAAGACGGTACTAAAATTTTCGAGCTTGCCGATCATCTCGCCCCGGATCAGTTACGCATACTCGGCCCCCGTGTCACCCAGGAGAACGCCGAGGCCCTGCACTGGTATTCGGCCAAATATATAGGGTATGTAAAAAATCGCGAGGTAACCTATAAATACGCGACTGCGACATACCCTATCTTTATGCGCGAATGTCTGGTAAAACCGGCCGAAGGCGACACGCCCGAAGTGAAGTTCTATAAAATATACGAGCCCCTGAATCCGGACAAGCAGTGGCGTTTTTCCTACACCCCGGAAGGTGTCAAGCCGAAGGACTATATAAACGGTCTTTCCGAACTGAAAGCCTTATACCGGGAGTTTAATTCCAGGGAAGAAGCCGCCTTTAAAAAGAATCCGGCCAATGCGGAAAAGCCCTATAAGGAGCAGAAGCTGCAGGAGGCGTTTATATGTTCCGGAGAGCGCGACGCCCTGTGCGTTAAATCGTTGGGCTTTTCTCCGGTCTGGTTTAATTCGGAATCGTACAAACTTTCCGAACAGGACTATAAAGAGATCATGAAATACGTTGAAGTCCTGTATAACATACCTGATATCGACACGACGGGCAGGGTGAAGGGTACGGAACTTGCACTACGCTTTATTGATATCCACACGATCTGGCTACCGGCCTGGCTTAACACTTACCGGGACCAGCGGGGCAAACCGCGTAAAGATTTCCGGGACTTTATGGAATTACGAAGCAAGAACGAAGATTTCCGTAACCTTATGACGCTTGCCATGCCCGCCAAATTCTGGTATTCCAAGTTTAACGAGAAATCCCGGCAATGGGATCACAATATAGACGCGGACTGCCTTCACTACTTTTTACGTCTTAACGGTTTCTATTCGCTTCATGATGAAAATTCCAGTTCAACGAAATACATCCGTATTACCGGCAATATCGTAAAACTGATAAAGGCAAAGGATATCCGGAAGTTTATCCGCGGTTGGGCCCAGGATAGTTTTTTATCCCGCGATATTAGAAACCTTATTTTGAACAGCCCCAAACTATCAGATACAGCCCTGGACAATTTGCAGGAAATAGAACTGGACTTTACCAATTATACCCATAATACACAGATGTTCTTCTTTCCCGGTTGCAGCATGGAGGTAAGCGGTACCGGTATAAAGGAACATCCGGCCAACGGCAGCACATTATCCCACTACGTTTGGGAAGAAAACGTACTGAAACACAAAGTTCGTCTTATGGAAGACATGTTCACTATTTCCCGTAAAAAAGACATAGAGGGCAACGATGTGTTTGATATCCGGATAAATGCCGTTCCGTCTAACTTTTTCGGTTATGTAATCAATTCGAGCCGTGTTTACTGGCGTAAGGAGCTGGAATATAATTTCGATGATAAGAGCGTAGGAGAAGCGGAATCTTACCGGGAAAAACATAAATTCGATATCGAGGGGGAAGGCCTCACGGCGGAAGAAGTGGCCGAACAGAAAAAGAACCTTATCAATAAGATATTTACTATCGGTTATATGTTGCACCGGTATAAATCCCCTTCCCGTGCCTGGGCACCGCAGGCCATGGATAACAAGATCGGTGAAGACGGGGAATGTAACGGACGTTCGGGCAAATCATTCATGTTCAAGGCCCTTTCCTACTTTATGAAGACCGTCAAGCTTTCCGGCCGTAATCCTAAACTAATGGATAACCCGCACGTGTTCGACCAGGTGAACCAGCATACCGACTTTATTCTGGTGGATGATTGCGACCGGTATCTTAATACGGGTCTGTTTTACGATATCATCACGTCAGATATGACCGTGAACCCGAAGAACAACCAGTCGTTTACTATACCGTTCGAGGAATCGGCCAAGCTGGGATTTACAACCAATTACGTTCCTATTGATTTTGACCCGTCTACGGAAGCCCGTTTGCTGTACCTGGTATTCTCCGACTACTACCACCAGCGTACGGAAGATAACGACTACCGGGAAACGCGTTCTATCCGGGACGATTTCGGTAAGGATTTGTTTTCTAAGACGTATTCCGAAAACGAGTGGAACGCCGATATAAATTTCTTCTTGCAGTGCTGCCGTTTTTATCTTTCTCTTTGTGAGGAATCCGTTAAACTACTTCCGCCCATGGAAAACATTATCAGGCGTAAATACAAGGCCGATATGGGCAATAATTTCGAGGACTGGGCGAACTCTTATTTCTCTCCGGACAGCGAGCACCTGGACAACTTTATCGTCCGTGAAAAGGCCTTCGCCGATTACAAAAGCTTTTCCGGTGTGAATAAAATTACGATGCAGCGTTTTACAAAGGCCCTCAAAGGCTTTGTAGCTCTTTGCCCCTACATTGACGAACTCAACCCGAAAGACCTTTGTAACTCCCAAGGGCGTATCGTACGCAAGGATAACGACGGAAAGGCCGCCGACATGATTTATCTACGTTCGTGTAGTACAGCGGAACCGGCTGCCGGTGGTGAAACGGAACCGACCGATCCGACACTCATGTTTGTACCTGATGAACGACCGGCGGAATGAATAACGCGCATTTGAAATTAAACAGCATGTCCGAGTTTACCGCGCTCTGGAACAGCGGAGAGAGGTTCCGGAAATTCGCCGAACAGGTCTACCGCTATCTGGAGCGTATGAAACCCGGTACCGTCCTGGTGCTGGAACGCTATTCTGGCGAGCAGCTCGAATGGATCATCAAAACGGCCTGTGTTTTTATCCTGGAAGGCAACAACTCCCTGGAGTATGAATTTAACGAAGACTATACGGCCGTCGTGCACCGCCATGTGGACCCGGACGTAAAGAAATGGATTTTAAGCAGATGCAAACACCGTGTATAAGACGAACCGAAGCCGGTAAACTACGAAAAGAGGGACCAGATACGAAAGTGTCGGTCCCTCTTTTCGTAGGGAAACAAAGGTGCCCTGTCCGTCTTCCCTCCCCATACCCCACCTCTATTTCATACAAAATTTTAGTAACCTTGTAACCTTTGTTTGCTTGAAAGAAAAAAGTCTGAAAATCAAATAAATAAATAGGAAATAAAGGTTACGAAGTTGCAGTTACAAAACGGTTACAAACTTTTCCGGTTTGTAACACCGGGCTTTTTATCTTCTACCAGTAAGTCCGGTTACAAACTGTTTTCCTGCCATTTTTTTGTAACGGGAATTAGTAACGTTACTAAGTTGCTAAGATACAACATTTTACCTTTAACGGTTGCCCGGTTACGAAATTACAAAAATTTAGTACCGGATTATATTAGAACAGCCTGGCGGAGAAAATGTCGGAGGCGTGGCGGCAAGGAAAGGCACATTATAATTATTCTCCCGGAGTATATTTATCAAAATGACGGCCGAAAGCCTACATTTTCCTGTAAATGTCAGAACAACAGCGTATAAAGGGATATCTTTGTCTTTAAAAAGGAATGTTATTGTTATGATTACCACCCGAATACAAATTGAATCTTACCTGGCCGAGTACGTCCGGGGCAAATATTACGACGAAACGGTCGGTACCGTCCGTTTTCCTTCTTCGTCCGATATCTATGTGACTATTTACGATCTCATGGAGAAACGGCCGGTTAATTGTTCGGCTGACCGCGGCAACCTGGAGTTTATGCTGCCTGACCGCCGGGAGGCCAATTTTGCCGGCGGCAAGTCTCCAGAACAGTTTAATTACATTTCCGTACGTGGTACCGTCATTCTTGAAAAGCGTTTGCGTGCCCTGATGTGGGCCGAGCTGCACGAACTCATGGACGAAAACAAGCATCTGCGCGGAATCGAGTTTAAGGAAACCGTTTTTACCTTCCTGAAAAAGTATGATATATCTTCCATTCAGGAAGACGGACTGCTTAAAAATTACCAGCGGTGGCGGGACAGTTTCAGGCGTAAGAAGAAAAGGGCTTATAACCGAAAAAAAATGTAAAAAAGCAAGTTATTTTTTACCTACCAAGTGTATCTGTTTGTCCTTTTTTGTCCGGTTTTTGGCTGAAAAACGTCCGAAAAATGCTGAATATTTGATTATCAATACTTTATATCTGTAATTATGTCAAGAAAGTTAATATCCGCCGCCCATAGCCTGCAACTGGTTCCCGTTTACGACATTATTCATTTTGGCGTCGTGCGTTCGAAAGTCGTTATCCGCTCAATCGGAAAACCTGATATTCTTACGATCGTACCGGGAACCTTAAAACCAGGTGACAGCAAAAACGAAGACGTCTATACTAAAAAACATACCTTCAAACTTGCCGACGTGTCCCAAAATAAGACGCTTTATCTGGAAAACCTGAAAGCGACACCCTTTGTCGCTCTTTATATTGACGAAACGGGTAATACCCGTGTTTCCGGTTCTCCCGATTACCCGCTTACCTTTTCTTTTGAAATCGGCGGGGGGCTGTATAATTGTACCCTGTCCGGTACGGGTCCGGGCGTTGATGCGTTCCTGTAGGTTCCTTTCAGTCCTTCTCTACCTATTATATAGGCGTTTTCTTTGCCGTAAAAAAGAGAACGTGGACAAAATACAGGAGATTTTTACAGCACCTTGGGCAATCGCTGATAATGATTATTACCGGTTGCTTTCTTTACTTGTGCCGTGTGTTGCAGCCGGCAACCTGGATGCGATCGAAAAACGGCTTAACAATAATAAAATAACCGCTTACGCTACTACGCCTTACCTTGCCAACCGGTGGGAACTGGACGACGACACGCTGCCGGTTGACAGCGTGGCCGTCATTATCCTGGAAGGCACCTTGTATTCCTGGGAGACTTACCGCCTGGAAAAGCAGCTCCGGGATGTTTTCGATAATCCTAAGATTTGCGGTGCGGTACTCTGGATCAATGGGCCGGGCGGTATGGTCGCACATGTGGACCTGGCGGCTAAAATGATTGCCGAATCTTCCAAGCCTATAGCTACCTATGTGGCCGGTACCATGGGGAGTGCCCATTTCTGGCTGGGAACCGCCGCCGGTAGAACCTTTATCGCTTCCCCTATGTGTGAAGTCGGTTCCGTCGGGATCATGCTTACTTACCAATCTTTTAAGGAATATTTTAGGAAACAGGGCATTGATTACCGGGAAATCTATCCGGATAGTGCCGATCTGAAAAACTATGAAACCCGCGCGATTGAAAAAGAGAACAACGAAGAGCCTATAAAACAACGTCTGGCAGTCATGCACCGTATTTTCTGTGATGCGATCAGTCGGAATCTGGGTATTGCCTACGATCCGGAACTTCCCCTTTTCCGGGGACAGATATTCACCGGCGACGTAGCCGTGGCAAACGGTTATATAGACCAGTTCGGCACGCTGGAAGACGCTGTAAAGTGGGTACTGGCACAGGCCACCGTCAGAAAAGTAAATGAGATGTATAACATATAGTATTAACTTCAAAATTTTGTATATATGAAATTTAAGAGCTTTTCCGCTCACATTCTGGCCCTGCTGGGTCTGTCGGAATGGAGCAAGGTAGAGGACAAAAACTCTATCACGGTCGAGGAAGTGGCAAAACTGAAAAATTACGGTTTTACTGAAAAATTCCTCACGGACTTTAAAGCGTCCCTCGAAAACGATTTCCAGGACGAAGCCGAAGACGGGAACCAGGGAGAGGAAACCGAGGAGCCTAAAACAACCGCTTTCCTTCGCGGTTTGTTGGGTGATACTGCGGCCCGTTTGACACAAGCGCAGGAACAGCTTGAAGCCTTGCAGACGCAACAGCGTGACGAAAACCGGAACAATACCGCGTTAATTGCCAAGAAGGATGCCGAAATAACGAAGCTTTCCGGCATTATCGCCCAACTTTCGGCCGCTGCGGAAGATGATCCGGGCAAAGGGAAGCAACACAACGCCCAGGCGGACGGTAAGGGAAAATTCAATCTCCAGGATGAAAAGCAGCTGGGAGGCTTGCAGGGTGAAATGTTCTCACTGGACCGCCCGTATAACCTTCGCGCCAAAGCTGCGTTAATGGAGGCTGCCGGTTTTGAAATGATTGCTCTTCCGAAAGCAAGTTCCATTGACTACAGCCGTTTGAAGGAGGACCTCGGGGCCTTTTACCGTATTCCCTGGCAACAGCGTTTGCAGTCGTTTTTAATGGAACTTCCTTCCATTGAAAGTATTTTCCCGCTTGAATCCGGTTATCAGGATTTGGCTACGCTGGTAAACATTTGGCTGGGTGAGTTCTCACAGGCCGGTAATGAGGAATCCGACTTCGACAAGGTGACTAAAGGTTCCTACGAGTTCGACGATGAAACCTTGCGAATGTTCAACGTGATGTTTGCACACCGTTTCAAAAATTTAAAAGCCCTGGAGAAAACCTGGATCGGCACTTTGAACAAGGAAGGTTCAAACCCTATCAAGTGGTCTTTTATCGAGTACATCCTGGCCGAAACCGCCAAGAAGTTGCATAACGAGCGCGAACAACGCCGTATTAACGGAATCCGTAAGGACCCGAATCTGAACGAACCGGGCAAAGCACTTGCTGCAGCTGACGGCCTGTATGAGTTCCTGAACAAGAAAGTGAACGGACATACCGATATCAATAACGGAAAGTTCGTTTACCAGATCAAGCCGTTCGAGCTGGGAGAACTTACCGAAGCAAACATCGGTGAGAAGGTGTACAAGGGTACTTCCATGATCCCGGCGGTTCTTCGTGACAGCGGTAATCTGGCACTTTATATGCCTTCGCACTTTATTGTATTGTATCATAAATACAATGAACTGCATTACGGGCAGAACCAGGATTACAAGGCTAATATCATGTATGTAAAGGAATATCCGGCGGTGAAGATTATCCCGGTTCCCAATGCTGACAACCACCACCGTATCTTCTGGACGTTTGAAGGCAACATTAAAACCTACGAGGACAAGCCGGGTGAAATGACGGCTTTCAACCTGGAGCAGGAAGACTGGAGCCTGAAAGTATGGAGTAACTGGCGTGAAAGTATCTGGGCTATTGCCGTGGGCTTCAAGTACACCAAGAAAGAAGATATGGACTATACGCGCCAGATGATCTTCTGTAATGAGTATGACCGTCCGGCGTCTTACTTTGTGGACGCTGACAAGGACAAGAACCCGTCGGCCAAGCTTCATACCTCCATTGTTACCGTAGCCAATACAGCCGAATTTACGATTACCGATATTGAAGACGCGCCGGTAGGTACGGTTATTTCCCTGAAATGCGGAAGTGTGGATAAAGGCGTTAAGATTGAGAAAAGCGGAAACTTTGAACTTATTTCCGAGGCCTGGCAGCCCGGCAAGGGGGATGTTATCAAACTGATGAAACGTGCCGACGGTAAATTTATCGAGATCGGCCGCGAAAACGCTTCTTCCGATGCGTTACAGTTTGCGCCGGATGAAACGGAACCTTCCTTGCTTGACGGTGAAGTATTCGTAACCGGTGAGAATACAAAGGCGACGGCAATCACTAACTTTACCGATGCGGAAGCCGGTGTCGTTTACACGATCTACGGAAGCGGTTCTGAATATGCTTCCACCATTGCAGCCGGCGGAAACTTTGTTTTAACCGAAGCTATGACACTTTCCGAAGGTAAGTTTATCAAGCTGGCAAAAGCCGCCGACGGTAAATTCTACGAAGTGGCAAGAGGCTAAATTTCAGCGGAAGGGATACTTTATCCCTTCCATTTTATAACCTTATAAATCATTAAGTTATGACATACGTAAAAGCAAGCGTAAGAAGGCCGTCCGGCAATCCCGGTAACGGTATTCAGCCCAAGGATCAGCTCGTAATTTACGACGTTGACGATATTCTTTCCTTTCCGCCGAGAAACGATGCCGGTGTGGTTATCGAGGATGATATCGTAATGAAGGCGGGACGTTACGCGATCGGTATTTACCTGACACCCGGTACCGCTGAAATCAGTTCCAACAGTGACGGGGAAACGGACGCCGAAGGTTATACGCCTTCCGTTAAGTTCAATCATCCCGGTAACGAACAGGAAATTCGCGAGTTTAAGACAAACTGGCTGTCCAAGAAATGTATCGTTGTGCTCCGTTATTGTAGCGGAAAGCCTGCCGATCTGATCGGAACACCCTGTAACCCGTGTAAATTATCCGTTTCTTATACCGGTTCCAATGAATCGAATACGAACGAGCTTACTTTCACCCAGATCAGCAAGGGGGATGATATCGCCATTTACCGGGGTACCGACACCCTGGAAGAACCGGTGGCCGTAGTGGAAGCCGGTGCCACGGATATAGATTACCAGACGGACGGGCAGTACCAGCTTTCCGCAGGTGCGGCTAAGATAGCCGGTGTTACCGGTGGAAGTCACGGCTCGGTAATTACCCTTATGGGATGTTCGGGCGTTGCGCCAACGGTGGAAGCTGGCGGTAATTTCCTTCTGAAAGGTGGTAAGACATTTACCGCTTCCGAAGGTTCCCAACTGACGTTGCGGGCGTTTAACGACGGTTCGGAGGCTATGAAATGGATTGAACAAAGCCGTTATGAGGCGTAAGTAAACGGCTTTCATGTAATTCAAAGGGTGACCGGCAGCACATGCCCGGCCACCCTTTGTCCTTTTTAGGGTAATTACCCCCTTTTTTCTTTGTATCATCAAATTTTATATAGTATGAAACAGGAAATTATTACCTATCTGGCCGGTCCGCGTAACTTTATTCAGGGCGTGGAACTGTACGAGAAATACGGTATCAACCGTATGTTAAAGAAGTCATTTCGCCGGCAAGGAGAAACGGAAACGATGAAGGCCATTCTTTTAGAGGAACTACGGAAGTTGGCCGGGCTTTCCGAACGTGAATTTAAGACGATCCGGCGCAACTCCAAACAGCCGACCGCGGTAAAAATGGAACCCGCCCGGGATGAAACACCCAAAACGCCGGTAAAATACAGCGATGATTTGCTGCTGGAACTTGCCGAATCTTTCGGCGTCAGCGTGGAAGAACTCGTTTCGTCCGATTTCCGGGATAAGGTTCTTTCCATGGATGAAAATGCCGACCGTGTGGAAGAGCTGGAAGAGGAACTGGAAGAGGCGGAGAAACGATACAAGGCAGCTCCGGAAACCGTAACCAAAATGATACGTTTCCGCGAAAAATTTACTTTCCTAAACTCTCCGGATTGCCCCGACATTCTGAAAATACTTGTTTCCGACATGTTCACCGCATACGGGAGATATAAGGAAGCTTTCGCCCGCCTGGAAGCTACTCCGGATGATGTCAGTTCACTTTCTACAGCACAGGAAGCGCAGGCGGTTGTGGAAAACTTCATCGCTAACCGCGAGATATGGGACGAACTGGAATATTACCGGGAGAACGGAAAGATTCTGGGTAAATGTGAGAAGGTAAAAAGTTTGTCCGTCCGTAAGGGCGTCGAGAACCTTTCGGATATCGACATACAAAAGGCACTGAATAACGCCCGCGCCAACCTTTCAAAGAACAAGGCGAAACTGGAACAGGCCGGGGATGATGAGAAGAAGAAAACGAGTGCCCTTGCATTGATCCAAAAGTGGGAAACTACACAGAAGGCCATAGAGGAAGAAATCGAGGCGCGAAAAAAAAAGTAGTCGAACTTATTGCCAGTCTGACAGGGAAACGGCAACGGATCACAAAGAACCTGGGCCGTTTCTCTCACCCTTGCGACCGCTCGGAGCTGGGGCACCAGCTCAAAACATTAACCCTCCGGATAGAAAAAGAAGAAAGCCGGCTTAAACAACTTTCCAATGATAACAAACCAAATTTATAACGAGGATTGCCTGGAGGCGTTGAAACGTGTTCCGGACAATTCTGTAGATTGTATAATAACCGATCCGCCTTATTTCCTGGGAATGACACATAACGGGCAGAAAGGCAGTTTTAAAGATTTGTCTATCTGTAAACCCTTTTACCGGGATTTGTTTCAGGAGTTTAACCGGGTGAAGAAACCCGGTGCTTGCGTGTATTTTTTTACGGACTGGCGCGGATATGCTTTTTATTATCCGTTGTTTGACTTGTATTTAGGCGCGTCAAACATGCTCGTTTGGAATAAACAGTCGGGGCCGGGTAATCATTACGCCTTTATACATGAACTTATTTTGTTTCATTGTGGAAAGGGTGTTTCTATTGGTGCCACAAACATAATAGATAATATCCGTTCTTTTGCGTCCGGTGCTAAACTGGTAGAAGGTGAAAAGGTTCATCCCACGCAAAAACCGGTGGCGTTGATCCGTAAACTGATTGAAGACAGTACAAAGCCGGGCGATTTGATCCTGGACACTTTCGGCGGTTCCGGTACTACGGCCGTGGCATCCATTGAAAGCGGCCGGAACTTTGTTTTAATGGAACAGGACGAAATTTATTATTTCACGGCACAGAAACGAATAAAAGATGCGTATGAACGATTTAACGGTGGTAGATAGTATTTACCTGGATGCGCAGCAAAAAGAGGATGTACGGCGTTTGTCTTCTTTAGGGTATTCTTCGAAAGACATAGCCGTTTCCCTGGGGCTTTCTCCGGAAGATGTCGGGCTTTTTGTCCGGGATGCGGAAACGGTGGGAACTTCTGTTAACTTTCTGATCCGGGAAGGGATTCTCGTAGCACGTGCCGCCCCTGAAATAAAACTCCATGAAGCGGCGGAAGGTGGAAACGTGGAAGCTATAAAACAGCTGGAGGCCGTACGGAAAAGACATACTTTTGAACGTTTAATCGAACAAATGGATGACGACGAATTTAATTAAGCCCTCACGAATAGACTTTGACAAGGTGGATATCAACCAGATTCAAAGGATTCTTTCTACCGGTACGCTGGAAGCACTCGCGCCCGATGAAAGGGAATATTACAGCCTTATGGAAATGGTACGGGGCCTTCGTGCCCGTATGCGTATAAATGGCAAGTTGGTGACAAAGGCCGGTATCATCCGCCTTTTAAAGTCGGAGCCTTACGGCCTTTCGGACTGGATGGCCCGCCAGGTGTACGCCGACAGTCTCAATTTCTTTTATACACAGGATAACGTACGCCCGCAGGCTTTCGCCAACCTGTATGCGGAAAAGGCCGAAAATTGGGCGAATACCGTCTTTCTTATGGGTAATGTAAAGGAGGCTAAGAACCTTCTGAAACTGGCGGCGGAACTTCGCGGATGTTATAAGGACCAACAGACCGAAATACCGGAGGAACTGCTTTCACAGAAAAGCACGGTTATTTATACTACCAGCCGTAAGGATCTGGGTGTTCCTGAAATCGACCGTAAGGAATTGGAAGAGTTTATCGACGCGATACCGGAAATTCCTGTTATTGTACGTGATAATATAAAAGAGGATGCGCGTATTAAAGCTTTTGATCTGAAAAAACGTATGTTGTATGATATCAAAGAGTTCGGGGAAGATAACGAAGGTGAGTAACGCCGATGATGTAGAAATAAAATACGGTCATATAATCCAGGTTCTGACGGACTGGATCGATACTACTATCCTTGTATCTATTGACGGCCGCGGTATGGCTAAATCTACCGTTATACAAGCCAGGCGTTCCGCCCGGTGTGTGGAAGAAATGCCCGGCGGTGCGTTCGCTTTTGTTGCCAATACCTACAGTAACCTGGAAGATAATATAATGCCGGCCGTACAGAAGGGCTGGCAACTTATGGGCCTGATCGAAGGGGTACACTATGTAAAAGATACCCGCCCGCCTGAATCCTGGCGGCGTAAATGTTCGGTTATCGTAGATGATTACAAGCATGTTTATAGCTTCTGGAACGGATGTGTTATTTTCATGGGATCACTGGATAACCCTTCATTGCTTGCCGGAAAGTCTGTAATACATCTGTTTTATGATGAAGCGAAGTACGATAAGGAAATGAAAGTAAACCGCGCTATGCCTATTCTTCGCGGTGATGCGATCACTTACGGACATTCCCATTTGTTCCTGGGAATAACCATTACTACCGATATGCCGGATATCGACGAAAACGAGTACGACTGGTTTTTCCGGTATGTCAAGCAAATGGACCCGGAACGGATCATTAAAATAGTGCAGGCGGCAAGTGTACGTAATGACTTGATAATTTCCCTTTTACGGGAACAAAGAAAGAACAGGCCTTCCCCCTTGAAACTGAAACGTTTGAAGCGGGATATTGAATATTACGATCGGGCTTTGTTGAAGTTGAGAAAAGGGCAGACGTTCTTTCTTAACGCTTCTTCATTCGCTAATGTTGAGATACTTACGATTGATTATTTAAAGCGGTTGTATAATGGTACGCTGGAGCTTCACGAATTTAAAAAGTCGGTGGTGGGTATGCGTCCCGGTCTTCGCAGGGATTTACGTTTCTATGTGTTGTTTGGTGAAGGACATAAGTATTATAACGGTACCATGTCCGGGGAAGCTGCTTACAGCTCGCGGGAGCTCCGGTACCTGCACCATGATAAAGCGATTGAAGGCGGTATGGACTTCGGTAATATGCTTTCTTTGGTGATCGGTCAGGCGGACGGTGCTTATTACCGGGTACATAAGAACTTTTTTGAGATACCGCCGGGCTGGTTCCGGGAGATCGCCGACCAGTTCCTTTCTTTCTTCCAGAACCACGAATACAAAGAACTGGATTTGTACTATGACCGTGCAGGTAATAACTTTGAGAAACAGAAGGAGGATTACGCGGGTAAGATCAAAGACGCCATAGAAAAAGACGGCAGCGGGAACCGTACCGGCTGGATCGTAAACCTAAAGAGCCGTAAACAGGCAGTTATCCGGCAGGATGCGGAATACGACTTCATGCAGGAGATTATGGGCGGTACCAACAATAACCTGCCTATCCTGTTGGTTGATGCGGTGAACTGTAAAGAAATGGTTAGTTCCGTAGAAAAGGCAAAGGCTGAAATCAAATACCGGGGTAACTCTAAAGTAGTGTTCAAAGTGAAGAAGTCCGAAAAGCTGGCACCGAAAAAACTACCGATGTTATCCACCAATTTCTCCGACGCTTTCAAATACTTACTGATGCGCCCCGGCTGGATAGCTTTAGTACGAGGCAAGCGGACGCTGCAGGCCGACTCGTTTGTGGATCAATGGATAGAGAACAGGCATAAAAGGTAATTGCCTTGTAACGCTGGAAAATCGGTTTTCCGGCGTTTTTTGTGTTACCAGGTTACGGGTACCCCCTCCCAGAGGTCATATTTCACCTTTTAGGAGGAGGGCAACTGCTTTCCGACTTCTGAGCGGCTCGGTCTTCGGAAGGTGTCATTTTTTAAGTTTTTGAAATTTTCTCCGGTTTTTGACTGTTTTTCAGTCGTTTATCTGCATTTAGACCAAAATTTTACGCGAAAAAGTGAGTTTTTTATGCGTTTTTGCTTCATTTTTTGGGCGTTTTGGGGTGAATTACCGTGTATTTTTGGGCGGTTGCCTTCATTTTTTTTGGTGGATTCTTAGTATATTCGCTGGTAAAAAGTAATAAATATAAAATCTTAATACTTAAAATAACGAAGAAATGAAAACGGTAAAAGACATTAAAAGTAGGTGATGTGTTTTCTACGGAAAGAAACGGGGAAAAATTGTTATGTACAATTATAGAATGCCGTGGAAGTTTATTTCCTGATGTTTTGAATTTCATAGCTAGGCTAAATGATGATAAAGGTGTTATTTCATTGTGCGGATTGCCGGATAATGATTATTTGCATTTCGGCTGTAATTTGAAAGAAGCAAGCAGGCCTAAAAACGGATATGCTTTTATTGCTGAAAATTAATCGGTTGAGTGTTCGTATAATAAAGCCCTATCAGATTATTTTGGTAGGGCTTTTGTATAAATATATATTTTGAGTATTTTTGCAGCTGCCAAAATACTGCATACCGTCAGAACTTATGGGTGGTACAAACTAAGGTACACACTAATTTTAAGTTACTGATATGAGAAAATTATTTTTATTATGTGTCATGTTGATAACGTTTTCATCATGTAACACTAATCCGCCGGAAGATATAGGGGATTCTTTCGCTGTAGCTAAAGCTTACGTCAAGTTAAATTTAAATTATCCAGAAGAAGCAAACTTTAAATTATCAGGAGTTGAGCATGAATATCTTGGAAATAACGAATGTATTGTAAAAGGTACAGTTATTGCTAAAAATGCTTTTGGAGTGAAATCTAAGTTAAAGTATAGGGTGAAATTAAGGTACAAAGAAGGAAGAGGAATAGATCCTCGTAATTGGGATGTATTGGAATGCTCTGTTTACTAATCTAATTACGTATGAAAAAAATATTTTTAGTTATTGTATTGGCTGTATTGGCAACGACAGCTGCTGAAGCTCAACTTCAAAACACCGTATTTAAAGCTAAAGTCTTTATTAGCGATAAACAAACTTCCATTGGTGAACACGATACAGAAATATTTAGCTATCCTGTATCTGATAGAAAAATAGAAATAGACAGTATTCATGGATTGGCGAGAATAGAACTACCAACAGGAACTAAGTTACGTAGAGTTATAAAATTTGTTGAACACTCTTATGAATCTTTCGGTAAAGTATATAACGGGTATTATCAAACAAATGCAAATGAAAAGATATATATTCGTGAAAATGAAATAGGATTTCATGCTTTTTCGACACTTGGTATGTTTTTTACTTTTCATTTAAAGGGAACGAAAGAAAGAAACGATGTGGAAGAGAAAGAAGAGGCAGAGAAAATGAATTACGGGAATATCTTAAATATGTATGGTTTTCATGATGCTACATGCTATAAATATAGAAAGATTGAAAAAGGAATAAATAAAATGACTGTTAAGTATATTCTTGAGGAAGAAAAACCTCTTTTTGAAGAAGTATTTATAAAGGGAGATTCTGTAATAGATATTTCGGTTTATAAAGAGTGTTTTATAAGATACTCGGATTTAAAGGTTAGTAATTATATAAAATTAAATATTAAGAAATAAGAGAATAATCATTTATGTAACGCTCGCCAATTTCGGTGGGCGTTTTTGTTACAAAGTAACGAATCGTATTGTCGAGAAATTTTCTTTTTCTGATAAACTTTTATTAACGTTTTTTTTTTTTTGTTCAGATTTTAATGCCGACATTTGCCCATGCCAAAAATACTACTGTTATGCAGTCCGGTGAGTCTCGGTTATTGGCTCGAATAAACAACGGGCTTTTTTTATGCCCGACAAATGCTTGTTTAATATAAGGTGGTTGCCTTTCCCTAAACTATATAACCCGATCTTCGGACGGTTTGCGGTAGTGTTTTTGGCGAAACAGGGAAATGGCTTCCGCCTTTTTCTTTTTTTAATAGACCAAAAACACTATCGTTATGAAAAAAGAATTTCAAACCGGTACAAGCTATGTACCTTCGTTTCGTACTGGTAGTACGGACGTAAACACAATCCAACATCGTTATTTCCAGGAACCGAAACAGGAATGTACTGTTTGTTCAACTTCTGGGGCTTATTACTTATCTGCTATCGCTTGTTTCTGTCTTACTTTTATCTATCCACCGGCTGTCATTGGTGCAGTTATATGTGTGTGTCGTGCCAAGAAAGCGAGGAAAGGAGGTCGAAAATGACATCTTATTTTATAGAGCTTAACGAATATAAGCCACAGAATCGAAAATGTGCTGAAATGGCAGAGTTTGCAAACCAGTTTGGTAATACGCTTTGCCCTGATAAAATTTCCTTCGATGCTTTTAAAACTGAACTGGAAGCAAAGGTAAAGGAGCTGAACGAGAAATACCCTAAAACAATGCCGCTGAAGATATCTTCCGGTAGCGGGTTTATTCATATAGACCAGGACACTAAAACACATAATAACGGCTGTGACAAGCCGGTAGCCTATTTTTTTATTTACCGGGTTAAAAGAATATATAGGTTTTCAGAGCGTCCCCAGATAGAAAAGAAAGGAGGTTCCGAATGATATATACTGAATATCAGCAAGTGTTACTTACCCAATTACAAAACAATGATAAAAGAATTGAGGAAATAAAGAAGGAACAGGAAGAAATACAGGGGATGTTTCTACAAGAAAGTAAATTTAAACCGGGTGATCTGGTACAGGTTGATTATAAAATAAGTAATGCTACTTTTAAAGTTCGTGGCTGGATTTTCCGGATTACATTCTGGAGGAATCGCCCCTATTATCACCTGAATTTACCCAAGAAAGACGGTTCCCGCGGATTAAGGGTTAAAAGTATATGCGACGGGGTACTGGAAAGTATAACAAGTATTTCACATATTAAATTAGAAGACTTAAAAGGAGGTGCCAAATGAATACAAATAATCCTGATATCCTATTTTTCGTTAGACGTGAATACGGTGCGCCTTCCATTGAACTAAGGGCTTATAAGGTGGAGAAGATTAACAATGAGTTTGCTTTCCTCGAACTGGAACGTTTGCGGTTGGTTGTTTTCTCCGGTGATTTTCAGTCTGTATCACTTCATCACGAGTACGGTAAAAACAACTGTATGTATAATAGTGCTAATAATATACCGGATTTGATGAAAGACATGAAGAGGTGGCAGTTATCGCCCATTGACAGACGTAATTATGAACGCTTTAGAAAAGTCGCCCTCGGGATATACCGGCAGGCCGGAATAATTGATTTCACTACCTTAGAGACTACACCGATTAAGAACGTTTAAAGAAAGATTTGTTATGAAAGACATAGAAGTAAACGGCGCACATATCACAGATGAAAGTGCCGAAATATTGAAACAGTGGCAAATTAAGACAGAACCGGTTTCCGCTTGTTACATACGGGTAATAGAGGAAACGATCGACGATTTGACCGATGAAGAGAGCGAACCTCTTTCTCCGGAAAAAATTGTAGGGCGAATCAGGACTTTACGTATGATGAAAAAAGACATCGAAAAGTTGTCTAATCCTTAATATTAATAATTTAGCATATCGGCTGAAAAGGCAGCCGTTGGGTTTAAGTCCCAGGTTAGGGTTTGTTTGTGCCGGGGTGGTTCCCGGCACTTTTTTTATGTCCTTTTCGTCCGTCTCCGTTCTTCCCACCTTTGCAGTAACCAATGATTCAAATTATGAAAATAGGAACGGACAAATGGAAGCATTTCGGGATTAATTACGCTATATGTGCCCTGTTGGGTAATTATGGTGTTCCCTTTGCCCTGGGTGCTTCATTGGGTAAGGAATACGGGGATAAAATGTCACCCGGTAATAAATGGGACTGGAAGGATATTCTGGCAGACCTGGCCGGGATCGTGGCGGGTTATTTGACGCATGTATGTATAGTTTGGACCATAATGTAGAATTTTCAACTTTATCAATATGACGGAAACGATAATTACAGCGATTATTACGGCTCTTTGCACGGGTGGCCTGACCTGGTTATTTACTCTCCGATATACTCGTAAACAGGCGGAAGCTGATGCCATGAAGTCAGTACAAGAGGTTTACCAGGAACTAATAGAAGATATGAAGAATGACCGTAAGGAGCTAAAGAACGCATACCAGGAACAGAAAAAACGGTTTGACGAAGTGGATAACAAGTACAAGGAAGTCCTGCAGAAATGTAACGAAATGGAAAAGGCTATCAAGCAGAACGCTCGTGTAATGGACACTATGAAGCCGTTTCTTTGCGGCGTGAAGAATTGCCCGAACCGTAAATCTATCACTTTTGACACTAATAATAATTAACGACTTAATAAACATGAGACATGGAATCGTACACCTACTTATTTTTATTTGTTTTGCAGCTTGTTTTTACGGTTGTCGTTCTCCTCACTCTGTTACACGAAAAACGGTTACAGAAGCAACTGGAGAAGAAAAACAAACAACTACTGACGGAGCTATTGAACTTGCGCGAAGAGATTCAAGCAATGAGGAGCACGTACTTGACGTTTACCGGGAAGATAGTACGCATATCCGTATCGACTACGACAGCCTCGGAAGAATTAAAGAAATTGATTTCAGCAACCGAAAAACTGAAAAAAGAACTGGAAAGAATCAAAGCAGTTCCTTCCAGGATCATAAGGAAACTACCAGTCAAGCGGAAACAGTCGTTACCCGTAAATCCGACGTTAAGCAACAAAGCCAGGAAAAAGAAAAGGTTACAAACGGGTGTAGCTTATGGACGTTCCTAAAATTCATGTTTTTCTTTCTATCCTTTTGCCTGGTCCATGATAACTGGGGCGGGATTAAAAGTTTTATCCGCCGACTATGGAAAAAATAAACCTTTATGTAGCGGTAGAACAGATGAAGCGGATTACCATTTCCGGGGGAACCTTTTCTATCAAGTTCCGGAAATGGAACCGGCAGACACGGGACGGCGGTGACATGGTGATACTCACGGCCGCCCGTTTGAGGAAGAAGGCGACGGATGAAAGCATCGAAAATTCAAGCTATAAACTATTCCTGACGGACACCACAACGGGTCGGCCGCTGAATTGCTGGGAATGCCTGGTAATGGAGTTCAACGGGAAAAGAATAACGATTTAAGAGTATGGAAATAAGACGAAGTGGCAACTTTGGAATTATAGATACCGGCACTGACAAGGGTTTGATCTCCTTTTCTATCGGTGGCCGCGGTAAAGGTTGGGAACCTTCCAGCATCCAGTTAAACCGGCGGGGGGCTTTCTTTTCGCGTAAGATCAGCGTAAACGGTACTTTTATTGTTCCCATGGGGGATAATAACGACATGCCGGGCGATGTCATGCGTTTACTAGATAAATTCTACGCCGGTGAAGGTATTATGGGTAAAATAGCCGGTTTGCAGTGGGGAGAAGGTCCACGGCTGTATGAGGATGCAATCGACGAAGACAATAACCGTTTTTACCGGCGTTGGAAACTCGATCCGGAAATAACCGCCGACCTGGAGTCGTGGGATTACACGACGGTTCTTCACCGCTCACTTGTAGACTTAACGCACATGCAGGGCTTTTTTATAAAGTTTGTCCGGAACCGTGCGCCGCGTGTGGGCAATCCCGGGCGTTTGGTACGGCTGGAACATATTCCCTACCAGAAGGCCCGCCTGGTATATCCTCCCGACGGCGAGGATGAACCGCAGGAAGTACTTGTGGGCGACTTTCCTTATCCTGATCCGGCCTATACTTACCGTTACCCGGTCTTTGATCCGGCCCACCCGTTCAAATATCCGGTTTCCGTGAAGTATTATAATATCTATTCCTTTTGTAAGGACTTTATGAGTACGCCGCGTTTTCTGGGTGCGCTTGACTGGCTGGAGCTTGCCGGCGGTCTGGCCGCTATCCTGATCGCCTATAATGAAAACGCTTCGGCCATTTCCCTGCATATCGAATCGCCGCAGTCTTACTGGGACCGCGCGGAAGCACGTATAAAACAGGTTTGCGAGCGTACGGGCGAGAAATACACGGCCCAGATGCTGGAAGATTTCAAGGACGAAGCTATGGAGAAATTCGCCTCCAACATTACCGGAAGGCAGAACGCCGGAAAATACATGCACACGACCAAATTCTGGAATCCGGAAGCGAATAACTTTGAGGGCTGGACGGTGGAACCACTGGATAAGAAGATAAAGGATTATGTGGACGCCCAGATTAAGATATCCAATAAGGCGGACGCTGCCGCCACTTCCGGCTTCGGTCTTGATCCGGTACTTTCAAATCTGATTATAGAAAACAAACTTTCTTCCGGATCGGAGAAATTATACAGCCTGAAAGTGTATAACGCTTCTGAAACGGCTATTCCGGACATGATCCTTTGTAAGCCGTTACAGCAGTATATTAATGCCAATTTTCCGGGTACTACTACGAAAGTGGGGCTTTATCGTACCATAGTGGAAGCGGAACAGAACGTTTCACCCTCTAACCGTATGAAAGAAAATGCGTAGTCTGTTTTTTACACCGAAACCGGAAGATGTGCCGGAAGAACCGGTAAGCGACCGGCAACCGGAAGAGAACCGGGCCGATAACACCCCGGACAAGCATATAAAGGCCCGCCGGACGAAAAACGTTCATTTTGACCGGCGGATAAAATCGGAGCTGCACCTGGAAGAGTGTTTGCCCTGGCATTTTGAGAAAGGGGCGTCTTATCACTGTATCAGTCATGGGGACGTTGACAGCCTTACTTATCTTCGTGTGATCGTGAAGCAACAACCGGTGGAATATGTTCTGATTTCTACCTGGTGTATGGCAATTACCGATGTTAAGGAGGTGGAGAAATGGCTGGAGAGAAAAGACATAGGGCACGCGGATTTTTATGTAGGTGAAATCTTTCAAGGTTCCTACGCGGATGTTTATTTATACCTAAAGAAGGTGGCAGAACGTTTCGGATCACGTGTCTGCATCTTCCGTAATCATGCTAAAGTAATGGCCGGTTTTGGTAACGCTTTTGATTTTGTAATAGAAAGCTCGGCCAATGTGAACACCAATCCGCGCACGGAGCAGACCTGTATAACGATAGATACCGGGCTGGCCCGCTTTTATAAGGAGTTCTACGATGAAATAAACAATTTCACAAAGGATTTTGATAATTGGAAACCATATACATTAAAAAGAGACCGAGCAAATGACGAAGTTATTTAATAAAGGCGGTGACGGTGCCGGTGAAATAGTCCGTGTTCTGGGATTGATCGATAATGATCTTGATTTTACCAAGTGGGAACCTATCTTACCGCTGGGTATTCGGGATTTACAGGCTATCATCGGAACGGAACCCATAGACGCGGTAGATAAGTATTACCGTGAAGATCATGCGGACGGCACGGAACCGGACGGCATGGCGGAAACTTTGCGGCTGATGCAGCAGGCGGTGGCGATGTTTACCTGGTTAAAGGTCATTCCCACTTTGGACGCACAACACGGAACGGCCGGACGTGGCAAACACCTTGGAGAGAATGAAACGGGTATGACCGCCTTACAGGAGTTCAAGGATGAAGAGAATATCCGGAACCTGGCTTATGAAGCCGTAGACGCGTTAGTGGAGCTAATGGACCGCGAAAAGTTTGATTTCTGGATGAACGGCATTAAGAAAAAGGCTATAAACCGGCTTCTTATTCAGAATAAAGAAACGTTCGATGAATATTACAATATCGGAAGTCACCGGCTTTTTCTGGTGCTTATTCCTATGATTCGGGAAGTCCAGGACGGGCAGATAATACCTGTTATCACCCGGAACCGTTATAACAAACTGATTGAAGGCGATACCGTTTTAACAGAGAAATTGCTGGAGTATGTACGTCGCCCGCTTGCACTTCTCACCATAAAAAAGGCCGTTGAACGTTTACCGGTGGAAGTTCTGCCCACTGGAATCGTACAGGTACAACAGAGTACAACCGTACGGGATAAATTGCGGGCGGAAAAAGAGGCCCGGCAATCGGTTGCTAACAGTCTGGAGCAGGACGCGGCGGCTTACCTGGATGTATTGCAGGATATCATCAGGGAACTGGATGCGCAGTCGGAAACGGTGGATTACTATATACCGGGTGTTACCGTACAATCCAAAGGAATAACCTTTTAATGTCCGGACATGGAGAAGTTTACATATAATAATAAGACGGTGGAGGTTCCTTCCTGCCTGGATGAAGTCAGCAGTGAGCAGTACCGGCAGTTTCTTATATTGTCGGTACTGATGAACCGCGGTACGATCAGCCCCGGACAGTTCCGCGTAAAATGGCTTTCTTTTCTTCTGGGCATGAAAGCGGATTACACCATGTACCGGCGTGAGATCATCCGGGAGCTGGACGGCCAACTGGAAAAGCTGGACGGCTTTTTCTTTTATACAACCGGTAAGGAGGGCGAGCGGATCGTTACGCCCATTCTGAAAACCGGTCGTAACCTGATGCAGGATTTCGGGGGCTGGCATGGTGTCGGTGACATGCTGAACGGTCTTACTTTCGGTAACTTTTGTGATTGCCTGGATTTGTTGCAGCAAAGCAGGCAGGCGGCGGCAGAAAAGGACGATCCGGCTATAAATGAAATCTTCCAGGATATCACGTTAAAGCTTTACCGGTACAAGGACCCGGAGAAGATGCCGGCCGTTCCTTCCTTGCTTGCCATTCATGCGGTAAATTTCTTTTCCGCCGTTTGGGAAATGGTTCTTTCCGGACCGGTTTATATCGGTGGTGAAGCTATCGACTTTCGGATATTGTTTCAGAAGCTGGCATCCGAGGACAGGAAGGCGGACGATAAAACCGGCTGGACCGGGATAGTCTTTGAGGTGGCGGCTTCCGGCGTGTTCGGCAATAAGAAGGAGGTGGACGATACACCCTTTTGGGATGTATTGCTTTATCTGTATAAATGTAAGTTTGAATATTTGCACCAAAAACGTAACAAGAAATGAGAACGACAACAGGAACAAAAAACAAGATCAAGAAATTCGAGGGGTTGCGCCTGAAAGCATATGTATGTGCCGCGGGAGTATGTACGATCGGTTACGGTCACACGGCTGGCGTAAAACCGGGTGATGTTATTACCGAGCCCCAGGCCGACGCTTTCTTTGAATCGGATATCAGAGCAGTAGAAAACCAGGTGAACGCGCTTCCCCTTCATTTGGGACAGTACCAGTTTGACGCGGTAGTAAGTTTTTGCTTTAATGTAGGTATCGGAAAATTCAAGAAATCAACGCTTTATAAGAAGATCAGAGCGGATGCGTATGATTCATCCATACCGGCAGAGTTCAAAAAGTGGATATACGGGGGCGGTAAGATTCTTCCGGGGCTTGTTACCCGCCGTGAATGGGAGGCGAAACGTTATCAGGGATTGACGATATGATAGATATAAAGGTTTACCGTGAATACTGGGAAGGCGTGCAAAAACGTGTTCCTGAAATAAAGAAGGTGCTACCCGTTACCATTGACGAGGAAATGAGTAAGACGATACAAGGACTATCAAAAGAAGAATGTCCGGTGCTCTTTATTCTGATTCCGTCGGGAACGGGTGCCAGCCTTTCGGCTGACAATGTGAGGGAAAATAATTTATGTGTTATTTTCCTTATGAGCAAGTACGATCCCCAACGAAAAGGGGCTTATGAGACTATCGAAGAGGTGCAGCCGGTTATGGAGCGTATCAAACAAATGCTGATAGAAGATTCTGCCACCGGTTGCCCTGTCACTAAGGAACTGGATTTAACCAGCCTTTCCACTCTTCCGGAATCCGGCTTTTACCGGACGTTTGCGGGGTGGAGCCTGGCTTTCTCATTTAAAACAAGATTCTAATGGATGCTTTTGCGTGGTTCTGGTTAACTGTCATAGTAGGTATTATTACAATAGGTGTAAATGATGCGTTGTGTACCTATTGGAAATATAAATATGCCTCAAACAAGAAAAATGAAACTGTTAAGGATGAATCCGGGGAAAGGCACATTATTTCCGGATTCTCAAAAAATGAATAACTGAATGGCCGAGAATTTTAAAACGGATTTTTTTACCGACCGGATCGGGCGTGGAATACAGGACATATTTCAAGCCCAACTGGATATTGCAACGAAACGAATTTACCAGAAAGGCCGTGAACGTAAGAAAGTACAGGGAACCGGTGAGATCATACAAGGGCGATCCGGTGCATTAATGGCCGCACTACAGAACCCGAATTATTCGGTCGTTCCGGACGGCGAAGGAGTAATCGCCCGTTCTAACCTTCCATTATATACCCGCTTCCTGGATATGAAGAAACACGGTAATTACCAGATTTATAACCGACAGATATACGGGATTCTGTATCATGACACACTCGGGAAGATTAAATATGAATATCAGGATTATGTAAGGGAAAGGGTAAAAGAAATGTTTGCCAGTTCGCTAAAGTAAGTGTGTTGTTACCTTCCAAAGTTCATTCTTTATATTACGATGTTAAAATATAGCAAATTCGCAATAAATGTATTTATATTATTTGCATGGTTATTGCAAATTTGCTATATTTGCACTGTATTTAAAGGTTCTTTTATTTTATGAAGTACAATCAACTTTACGCCGAATTAAAGGCGGCAGGTTGTTACGTTGTGAGACATGGCGGAGAACACGATGTTTGGTTCAGTCCCAAGACTGGCAAAAAGTTTTCGATACCCCGCCACGGGTCTAAAGAGGTTTCTCTTCACATAGAACGTAACGCAAGAAAAGTGCTGGGGATTTAATCCCCGCACTTCTTTACTTCATAATTTAAGACTTTTAGGTGCGATAGTGGCAGGTAATATTGCCTGCCACATTTAAAAATAAATAGTATGAAAGTGAATGTTTTGTTTGAACGTGCGAAAGACGGTTATTATTCCTGTTTTATGGAAGAAGAGTTACCGGATTTTGGATTGGCCGGCTACGGAGATACAGCGGAAGCGGCTAAGGCTGATTTTCTGAAATCATACGAGGAAATAAAAGAGATGTTAGCGGAAGAAGGCAAGGAGGTTCCAGTATTGGAATTTTCTTATAAATATGATCTACAATCATTCTTTAATTATTTTTCATTTCTCAATATTTCAAAGATAGCAGAGGTTGCTGGTATAAATCCGTCTCTTATGCGTCAGTATGCGTCCGGAGTGGCGAATGTCGGTGAAAAACAGTATGATAAAATAAGGATAGCAATAAAGAAAATAGGAAATGAATTAGTTTCCGCTCAATTTTGATAATACAACCTGTTATAAGGTTTCTATTATACTTCATAAAAAAGAACTTAATACACCCGATGTATTATTTCGTGAGAAATGATATATCAATTAAGCCCGGCCCAATTCGGGCGGGCTTATTACCAATTATTTATTACTTGTATCTTATAGTAATTATATGACATACGAAGATATTTTATTTCTGATCGGCTTTTTCCTGGTAATAGCTTTTTTCGTAGGATGTAAGCATAAACCGGCTACTTTATCCGGGTGGCTTGCTTTTGCCTTTCTTTCCTTTATTGTGACGCCCCTTATATCAGTTCCTTTAACCTGGTACGTTTGCCGGATGCTTGATCGGGTAACAATTAAGGATAAAGGATATTTTGATCCTTCGGATTTTACATTTAAGAGATAAAATATTTCTTCTTAGTATAATAAGCCTGTAGAATGGTTCTACGGGCTTTTTTGTGTCCTTTTCCGCCACTTTACACCAGGATAATTTTGCCTTATAAAATTTAAGTTGTATGGCAAAATTAAAACCTGATTATATCGAATGGGTGTTAACCCTGAACGCCTCCGATGCGCAGAAGGAAATACATAATCTTTCAGAAAAGAACAAAGAGCTCCGGGATAGCAATAAGGAAATAAAAAAGGCTATGACCGATTTAATCGCCACAGGGAAAGCTGGTGGTAAACAGTGGAAAAGGCTGAATGAACAACTGAAAGAAAATAATAAGACGCTCGGCGAGAATAACAAGAAGATTGCCGAATGTGAGAAACGGCTGGATAAAACCACCATGAGTGCCAACCAGCTGGCAAGGAAGGCAAACGCCTTGCGAAAAGAGCTTCGCGATACGGTGAAGTCTTTGCAGCCGGAAAAATATGCCGCCCTGGAGAAGGAACTGAAAGAAGTTGAAAAAGCATACGGGCAGGTCACGAAAAAGGCGGAAGGTTTCAGCGGCTCCCTTCTTTCCCTGAATAAGATAAAAACGGTTCTGGCCGGTGTGTTTGTCACTATCGGCGCAATGATAACCGGGCAGATTATCGGCGGGCTAAGGGATGCGATCAGTACTATTATAGAGTTTGAGAAGAAAAACAGTACTTTGGCCGCTATCCTGGGAACTACGAAAAAGAGTATTAAAGATTTAACGGATGAAGCGCGCCGGCTGGGTGCTACTACTTCTTATACGGCCGCACAGGTAACGGAACTTCAGATAGAGCTTGCCAAGCTGGGATTTTTCAAAGAGGATATTAAAGCGATGACGCCTTCCGTACTGAAATTCGCTAAGGCGGTGGACACGGATCTTGCCTCGGCTGCTACGCTTGCCGGTGCAACATTGCGTATTTTCAATCTTGATGCGGAAGATACGGAACGGGCACTTTCCACCATGGCAATAGGTACAACGTCCTCGGCCTTAAGTTTTGAATACCTGAATAGTGCAATGTCTACCGTCGGCCCGGTAGCTAATTCTTTCGGATTCACAATCGAGGAAACGACCTCCCTTTTGGGAGCTTTGGCAAACAGCGGTTTCGACGCTTCATCGGCAGCGACGGCAACACGTAATATTTTGCTTAACCTGGCTGACAGTAGCGGCAAACTCGCGCTTGCTCTCGGTGGTCCGGTTAATAACCTGGATGATCTGGTAAAGGGACTTAAAAAATTGAACAGTGAAGGAATAGACTTGAACAAGGCCCTTGAACTGACCGATAAACGTTCCGTTGCAGCGTTTAACACTTTCCTTAACGGTACCGATACCGTGCTGGCACTTTGCGACGCGGTAACAGGTGCGGAAGACGCCTTTAATGCTATGTCCGAAGAAATGGGGGATAACGTTCAGGGTGCATTAAACCGGCTAAGTTCAACCATTGAAGGGGTAGTTTTACGTTTCTATGAATCAAAGGGTATTCTCCGGGATTTAATAGACCTTGTTACGCTTATGGTGGAAGGTGTGGGTGGTATGATCGACATGTTTAATAAATGGGGTGTTGTCACTTATACCGTTACCGCTTATTTGGTTTCTTACTATGGAGGACTGAAAATCGCTACCATGTGGCACGCCCGTTTTAAAACGGCGACCCTTGCTTCGGTCGTTGCAGAGAAAGCGCACGCCGTACAGCTTTATATCAGCCGGGCGGCTACTCTGACTTATGCGGCAGCCCAGGCACTATTACACAAGAATACTACCAGATGTACCGCTGCACTTCGGTTAATGAGGATCGAACTTTTGAAGAATCCATATACGGCCCTGCTCGCGTTACTCGTGGCAGCCGGTGTTGCTATCTACCAGCTTGCAAAGAAGACGGAACAGGCTTCGGCGGCGATGAAGGCCCACCAGGAAGTCGTAAAGAAAGTGAATGAAGAATATTCCAGCCAGGAAGCAAAAATAAAAACTCTTGTAGCTGCTATCAATGATGAGAACCTTTCCAACTACACCCGTAAACAAAGGCTTGCGGAATTAAAAGAACTGATACCGGATTATAATGCGGAATTGGATGAAGAAGGCAGGCTCATAAACAACAACAAGGAGGCCATAGATCAATATTTAGTTTCCTTGGAAAAACAAATCAAGTTGAAAGCTTACCAGGAGGAACTGGAAGAATTGTACAAGAAAAAAAGGAATCTTGAAAGCCAAGAATCAGAGCAAAGCGACGCTTACTGGGACACCCGCCAGCAAAATACATTGTCAGGATATAACCGGAACAGTCTTACCGCTAAAATAAGCCGTTTATTTGGTACAGAAAAAGAGGCTAACCAGTTGAAAGCTCTACAAACAACACAGAAGGATTTGGCCGGTATAGAATCAGCAATCGCCCAGATCAATAATGATATCTTAAAAACAGAGGCGACGGCCACTTCATTAACCGGAACCAATAAAGAAAATATAAATACTGAAACATCACTCATAAAGAAACTGGAGGCCGAAAAGAAAAAGGTTCAGGAACAGTGGGCGGAAGACAGCGAAGCGAATATCGCCAAGAAAAACAAGGAAATAGAACGTATCGACGCCGAAATAAAACGTTTAAACGAACTGGGGAAGGTCAAAAAGAAAGCGGAAGCCGGGGAGTATAAAAATACGGAAACGGATGCCACATTAAAACCTCTGGAGATCGAGCACGAAAAACGTATGCTTCTAATCAAAGAGAACCGGGAAAAGGAAAATAAGACGGAAGCCCAGTATATTCTCGAAGGGACGGCGGAAAACCTTCGCTATTACCGGGAACGTCTCGACGCCCTCCAGAAGCTGGAAGCAAAAACGCCGGCCCAAAAGAAGAAATTACTCGATGAAATCCACAAGCTCGAAACGGCAGCGCAGGCGGCCATTTTTACGGAAACCGGCAAGCAGGAGGACGCCCGTATAAAACTGGTACAGGAGAAACGGGACGAACGGTTAAAGATTGAAACCGCCTATTACAATGTCCAGAAGGACACCATGGAAAAAGCGGTATTAAACCAAAGTATCACGCAGGAAACCGCCGACGCCTATATGCTGGAAGTTGAAGCGGAGCACGCCGCAGAACTTCTGGAGATAAACCGTACTTACCAGAATGATATTGCCGCTTTGGAAATTACCGGCAAACAGAAACGTATAGAAACAGCGACGGAAGCGGCCGACGCCGTGCGTGAGTCTGAAATGAAGTTATTGCGTGATCGGGCGGCCATTGCTCAAAAAGTACGTGAAATAACTTCCGTTCCGATAGGAATAACCGGTATGCAGGAGGCACACCGGAAGCAGGTTCAGGATGTAGAAACGACTTATAATGCCATAATTGAGATAGCGAGACAGGCGGGGATTTCTACCGTGAACTTGGAAGAACAAAAGAACCGGGAGATAAACCGGCTGAATTATGAATACCAAAGTAGTATTTACCAAATCCAAGCAGAAATCGGGCTTTCCTGGCAACAGCAGCACGAACAGGAGCTGGCACGCTTAAAACACCTACATGATGAAGGATTGATAGATGAAAAGAAATATCAGGTCCTTCGCTTAAAGGAAGGAAAGAAAAATATACTGAAATATTTTCAATATTATTCCGCCCTTTCTTCTTCCATGGTAAATTCAATACAAGAAGCGGAAATCGCATCAGTAGAAGCCAAATACGCAGTACTTATACAAGAGGCAGAAAATAACGGTGAAGATACTGCCGCTCTGGAAGAGGAGAAGGAAAATAAGAAACTGGAGATTCAGAAAAAATACGCTGATCTACAATTTGCGATGAAGTGTTCCCAGATTATAGCCGATACGGCAGTTGCCATAATGGAAACTCATGCAAGTCTCGGAGGCTGGACGCCTGCCGCTATTGCAGCGGCCGCGATAATGGGAGTTACCGGTGCCGCCCAGCTTGCACTTGCAGAAGTTGAACGGGAAAAGGTGAAAAATATGTCTGTAAGTAACACAGCAGGCAGTAAAAAAGTAACCGCCGAACGTGTTGTTTCCGGTTCTTCCGGTGGTGGGTATTCGGAAGGTGGTTACACCGGTCCTGGTGGGCGTTATGAAGTGGCCGGCGTAGTTCATAAGGGGGAATATGTGGTACCACAACCGGAAATGAATAATCCTAAAGTGATCGATGCCGTTAGTACTATCGAAGCGATCAGGCGGCAGCGTACCAATGCGAACCCGTTGCCACAGAATCCGGGTGAATATGCGGAAGGCGGTTACGTTACCTCTTATGCAGGGGATTCTTCCTACCGGGAGTTCCTGGAAGCGGCAAAGGAGCTTCGCGCCTCCTGTGAGGCTATCAAATTGATAAAGGCCTATATCGTTTATCAGGATTTGGAGAAGGCCAAAGAAACTATAGATAACGCCCGCGACACCTTTACACGCGGAAAATAAGTAATCATTATGCTAAAGATTAAGACGAACAAAGGTTATCTGGATTTAGGGGGTGACTTTACCGTACAGATTGATGAAAAATCCCCTGTCATGAACGACCGGGGATCGCAAACCGTACCGGTTACGGTTCCATGTACCGGCAACAATGCTAAAATAACCGGTTTTGCTCACCGTCTCGACATGGGTATAAAGCCGATGAATGAAGATCAGGCATGTACGATATTGGACGGAGCATATAAACGTACCGGGAAGATAAATATTGTTTCCGCCGGTAAAAAAGAAGGTATTACCCTTAACATCGGCTTTGACAATTCGGAAGCCTACAGCGCATGGAAAGCAAAAAAATTAAATGCTATTACATTACCAGTGAAGGAGTATAACAGCGTTAATTCTCTTTGCGCACATTTGCAACAAGTTTTAGGAGGTTATCAGACTGATTATGCCGTATTTCAGATTATGACCGGTAACGATTCGAAAGATAATCAGTTTTACCCTAAATACTTGAACTATATCACACCTGTATCAGAAGGAAGTAAAGTTTATCGTTTACGTTACCAAGCAAGAACAGAAACTTTTTTGGTAAATGGTACTCCGACTGCCGTAACACTTCCGGAAGGTTACGGCGTAACGGCTTTTTTATATGTATGGCGTGTGCTGGAACTTGTTTTTTCCGAATTTGGATATACCATAACCGAAAATCCTTTTAAGACGAACAAGGAACTTTCTAACCTGGTAATATTGAATAATGCTGCCGACTGTTGTGTTAAAGGAAAACTTTCTTATGCCGATTTGATGCCGGATTGCACAGTAGAGGACTTTTTAAACGCCTTGCATGTGCGTTTCGGACTGGTTTATAATGTTTCTTCCGATACGAAAACAGCCACGTTAAGACTGATCCGGGATATTGTGGATGATGTTCCGGACATTGATTTGTCCCGTAGCCTGACGGACGAACCTTTAATAACTTACGAAACGGCCCGGCAAATGAAGTTATCGGCCAAGACTTCCTTTACCGGTGCGGCTCCCTCTGTTGAACGGTTTGAAGACTATTTAAAGGATCAGGAAGTGGCTAGACTGGCAAAAGTTGACATTAGTAAAAGGGTGATACATCTAAATTATGAGGAAACAACGGGGCGGTGGTTTAAATGGGATGAAGACAACAAGCGTCTTACTTATTCTTCATCGAGTTTTTTTTCCTGGGATCGGAAAACCGACAATATCGAAGATAACGAATTAACCAGCGACGACGAATGCGTTCCAATGGATTTTGCCCCGAATGATATTCTTTCCCCTCAATATCTGGCCGATTACGTACACCGTTATACGTATCTTAAAACATCCTCCAATAATGATGATGAAGATTCGGAAAAGGTGGAAACCCCGTTATCTTTCGTGTTTGCTTTTACATCCTCACAGAATAGTAAATATCCTTTCGGTTCCGTGTTGCCTTATACTTCCGAGGGTGAGGAAATCGTATTAAAAGACGGAAGTAAGCATACGATATCGCTTTTATTTCAATATAAAAACGGCCTGTTTATAAACTTCTGGAAAAAATATGATGCTATAATAAGACACTCTTTCAACCAGGTAGAAGCGAATGTCCTGTTACCGGTCCACCAGCTTATGGGTATGGATATATTGACACCTGTAGCCCTGCGGGGCCAGTATTTGCTTTTTGACGGATTTTCTTATTCACTTCCAGCGAATAAGAATGTACCTGTTGATCTGACATTGAGAACACTTCGGTTAATAGCCCCCTTAAATCTTGATGAAGAACATTATATTAAAGATTTCGGCAGTACTTTATATGTTTGGAAACTGGTTCGTAATACCCAGGCGGAAGTGCAGGAAAATAAAAAGCAGGAAATATTGGATGATTTTAGAAATTCGGGATATACCATTGTTGATGACCGTTTTTGGACCATAACGGACGGTTTTATAAATCCCGGTACGGATGATTATATAATAGAAAATCCGCCCACTTCTGAAAATGATACGTTAACACGGAATTATCAGTTCCAGTTAAGAGTGAATATAAATTATATCGATGATGATCCGGAAGCAACTACCGGAACTTATAATGAAACATTTACCCTTTCGTATATAGGGGAGTTCATCTCCGTTGTGTATTCCGGTTAATTCCGTCCTTTATTCTTCCTTTGATAAACCCAACTTTTGCACCATGGAAAAGCAGAATAACATAGTACTTGCCCCGTGCACCACCCAGGTAACGGAGCTTTATAATTTCTGGAAGGAGAACCATACGGGCCGGCTTACGGACTTTTATAAGTTTATGGTAAATCCTTCGGCTGCCAGGGACCGCTTTATATCCTCTCTGGAGATGCAACATGAGTTAACAGGCAGTTTTATCGTAACCAAAATAGCAATACAATGAGTGCCAGCGACGAAGCTTTAAAGGTGAACATATATCCTACGGGAAATGCTTTTACGCGTAATCCTATTTTTTTGTCTGTATCATCCAGTTCTATGGCAACATACAGCATCAGAATGAATAATGAGGAAGTTTTCAAAGGAAACGGAATCGGGGAATTTCGTGTTAATATAGCCGAGATTGTCGAAACTGGAATAACAGACGCACGGATTTTATCGGATAATACGGAGCATCTACTTGCCGTTTCCGGTTTGTCGGCCGAAGTAACTATACATGTGGTAAATGAGGGAGAAGAAGAGGATAACCTGTCTTTTACAGCCTGGAAAGGGGGGATTTCCAAGAAGGAGTTTAGACGTCTTCGAAATATGGGGACTGATATATTTTCTTTGAAGTTCCTGAATGAATCTTGTAATTTCTTCTTTACCACCCGGAGTAACGACTGGCGTATAACGATGCGCGAGACGGAACTTTACCCGCTTTGTTTCATTTATCCGGGACACGAACTGAAAATAACGGAACTTCTTACCGGTCAAAGCCTTGCAGTACCAGGCACGACGGGGAGTTTATATGCCTTGAACCTGGAAGCCGTAAGACTTAAATTCTTTACCGATTACGGGGTACTGGCCAACCTTTTTGACGTGTATAGCGGTGATACGTTCGCTCTCCGGATCGGGATCGAGCAAAGCCCGACGGTTCGCGAGCATTACCGGCTCCGGTTCCTGAACAGTTACGGGACTTACGAAGTGTTTTCTCTGGAAGGCGAGGCGAGCGTAACTCCCGGCATGGATGAAGACGAAGACGCTGTTTTCCGGCGTTACGATGAAATTACCGATGATTATTATTCGGATCGCATACGTACGGAGATACAGGAAGCCGTAACGATTAAGACGGGATTCAAACGCCCGCAAGAAATACGCTTTCTTCTTGATCTGCTTTCCTCTGATAATGTCTACCTGTCTGGTTACGGTCAGGAAGAGATCAAGGTAATTCCTTCGGCGGAAGAGTTTTCTTATCGTGTCCGCCCTGACGCGCCGCAGAACGTGACGTTAAAGCTCACGTTTGCCGAGAAGGAGTCCAACTGGACCGGAGAAATTACGGAAAGCGGCTACCGGAAACCGGGCGTTCATTCCAAAGAGTTCAGCAAACAATTTAATTAATGTATCTATATGGCAACACAGGAGTATATCGATGATCTTATTATAATCATTGAAACCGCGGAAGACGCGGGAAGCGTTACCAACCAAATGGTGGCGGCGGTTCTTGACTTTTTAAACGTAAACCTGAAAAAGGTTTCCCAGGGTGAGGAAGTCCTGGAAGAGGAAGCCGCACGCATTGCCGCCGATGCTGCATTACAGAAGGCTATAGACGCCGTATCTTTACGTATCGACCGGCTTGTCGGTAATAATGCCTCCCAGGCAATCGACAACTTTAACGAAATTCTTAATTTTCTGAACGGGCTTAAAGATAGTGATTCGCTTGCCGCATTGCTGGCTGATATTAACGCCCGTATTGGCAGCGAAGACGGTTCACAGAGCGAAGACGGTTCTCTTTGGGGAAAGCTGAAAAGTTTATCCCAGGATATTTCCAGTTGTTCCGAGGACATAAGCACGTTGCAGGTAGACCGTGACAAAATAAAACAGGAGTTGCAGCAGACGGCCGGACTCCAGGTTTCAACCTTTACCAACGTGAACAACTTTTTGAACGCCGGTACCGTCTATAGTGACCTGTCGGGAGTGTTTACAGCATTGAAAACGGCGGATAAGATTAACAATGTCCGGAAAAACGGCGTGATCCTTTCGTTCCTTACTGCCGACGGCTGGGTGACGAAGCAATTTAGAGGTAATCCGGACACGGATTTTGAAAATGTCGAAAAGTGGGAGGATTTCGGCAGCGGCGGTTCGGCCGGCGGGAATACTTATAACGTAACCGGTAACATGCCACTAACGGAAGGTTTCTATACTCTTGCTTCCGCCATTGCCGCGGTACCGGACAAGTGGCGCGACCGGGGGCGTGTTATCACCTTTGAAACATCGCTCGGTAAATGGGAGACGTGGCAATTTGCCGGAACCGATCCGGCTGTCTGGGATCAGGAGGCGAGCTGGGAAGAGTTCGGCGGCAAAGGAACGGTAAAGAGTGTAACGGTAAACGGCGAGAAGCAGACGCCGGACGCGGCCGGTAATGTGAATGTAAACGTGGATGTCCTGGAAGTGGACGAGACTTTGTCCGCCGATTCCACCAATCCAGTAGAAAACAAGGTAGTAACCGCCCGTTTTAACGAGGTGGACGCTTCCACGCTGTTTAACGTAAATGCGGAGGTAAGCGAGGATGAAACATCCGTCCGTCTGTCATTCCAGAATAAAAGCGGTGCGGAAATTACCGCCGTGGATATCCCGGCCGGTTCCGGTGGAGGTTCCGGTGAAACGGTGGCTACAAAAATTGTCTTGAATGCGGCTGTAGATAATGCGATCATCAAGGAAGGCGGAAACGCCCGTCTTACTTATACGTACGATCACCAATACACCACGGGGGACGAAAAGGGGGAATCCACCGGGCAAAAGGCGGATATCACCGTTACGATCAGGCGTGGAACGACTACCATGTATTCCCAGACGGTCAGCGATGTTTCCAAAGGCAGTTACGAACTGGACCTTTCAAGTTACTTGCTTGTTGGGAATACCGATATTTACGTAGTGGCAACCACAACCGATCCGACTACCGGCAAGAAACAGACCCGGCAGGCGTTTACATCCGTGAAGGTTGTCAGCCTTTCCCTTACCAGCTCTTACAATCTGGCGGGGGCCATAGCCGCAGGCGGTTACACCCTGGCCGACACGATTAATATCCCTTATGCCGTCAGCGGTTCCGGAACAAAGGTCGTCACGCTTTATCTGAACGGCCAGCAACAGAACGCGCACACCATTACAAGATCGGGAACGACAAACGGCAGTTTCAGTTTGTCCCCTTCTTCGCTTGTAACCGGTCGGAATACCGTTCAAATGGTTGCCGAAATGGAGGCTTCCGCCGATCTTGTGTTAAAATCCGAAAGTATCTACATTGATATCCTGAAATCCGGAGGATCGGCACCGTTCATCGGCACGATGATAAGTTTTCCGGACGGTCGTATTTTTACGGAGGATCATCTTGTTCCGCGCCTGGAAGCGGGGCAGTACGAACAGGTAAAATTTGACTTTGTGGCTTATGATCCCGCCGCGACGCCGGCCAAAGTGGACGTTTACCGGGACGGGGTGAAAACGCAGTCTGTCAGTGTGGCGCGTACTACGCAAACATATACCAACCGTTTTACCCAGCAGGGTGAAATCAATATGAAATTTAAGACGGGAGCCACGGAATACCCGTTTTATATCGACGTGACGGAAAGCGGGATCGACTTGCAGGAAACTACCGCCGGGCTTGTACTGAAACTTTCAGCAGCCGGGCGGAGTAACAGTGAATCCGATCCGGGAGCCTGGGATTATGGCGACATACATACAACGTTTGCAGGTTTCGACTGGAACAGCAACGGCTGGACGGGTGACGCCCTGAAACTTACGGGAGGCGCGAAGATTGAAATCGGGTACCGGCCGTTCTCCACAGATGCGACCACTACCGGGGCTACCTATGAAATGGAAATTCTTTGTTCGTCGGTAACGGACCGGCAGGGAGTGATACTGGACTGTATGGCCGGCGATATCGGTTTACAAATGACAACGGAGCAGGCCCTTATGCGTGTTTCTGGCGGTACGGAAGTAAGTACAAAGTTTGCAAGTGATATGAACCTGAAAATAGCCTTTATTGTCGGGTCCAAGGCTGGCAAACGGTTGCTGGAACTTTATGTAAACGGAATCCGTTGCGGGGCTGTACAGTATGGGGCTACCGAAGGACTACTGCAGGCGGAACCGGTGAACATCCGTTTGTTCAGTGATACGGCGGATGTGGAGATCAGGAATTTCCGTATTTATAACCGTGCGCTTACGGATGATGAAGAATTAAATAATTACATGGTAGACCGCACTACGTCGGACGAAATGGTCCTGTTATTTGAAAAAAACGATGTTACGGGGGACAACGGTACGGATATCGACATAGACAAGTTACGCGCCCAGGGAAAGGCGGTTATGCGAATTGTCGGCGATGTGAACCTTGTCAACGCCACCAATAACAAGAAATTCGAGGTACCGGTCGATATCTATTTTTATAGCCCGTACGGTAAGGAGTATGATTTTGTAGCAAGGAATGTCGGTCTAAGAATACAGGGTACATCATCCACCACTTATCCGCGTAAGAATTACCGTCTTTATTTCTTGCGCCTGGAAAAATACGGTACCACGCTGGAAGTTAACGGCGTGGATGTGCCGTCTCTTGAATACAGTTTCAAACCGGGAGCACGGCCGATCAGTATATTCTGTTTGAAAGCGGACTTTTCCGATTCTTCCGGTACACATAATACCGGTGCGGTGCGTATTGTGAACGACGTTTGGAAGAAGTGCGGGTGGCTGACACCGCCGCAGGCTGCATATAAGGGGGAATATGACGTGCGTATAGGCGTAGACGGTTTCCCTATGGACCTGTTTTATGACAACGACGGCACCGGTGCGAATACTTATCTGGGAAAATACAATTTCAATAATGAGAAGTCGGAAAGTGCGATTATTTACGGTTTTGAAGGAATTGAAGGATTCAACGACGAAGCGGCCCTGAACGGGCAGCGTAACAAATGTATCTGTCTGGAGTTCTTGAATAACTCCGAGGCCCTTTGTCTGTTCGGGACTACCGATATGTCTTCTTTTGATGATGCGCTGGAATTTCGTTTCAAGGCAGATACTACCTGGGCGGATGCACACGAGGACGACAAGGCGGCAGTTACAAGGCTTTGGAACTGGATCAATTCATGTAAAGGTAATTCTGCTAAGTTTCTGGCGGAATATAACCAGTATTTCGGTAATGACAGCCCGTTTGCATGGTATCTGATTACCGATTACTTTATGGCCGTGGATAACCGGGCAAAAAATATGATGCTGGCAACTTGGGACTCTCTGATCTGGTATTTCCTTCCTTACGATATGGACACTTTGTTCGGTGTGCGTAATGATTCGGTACTGAAATACGAATATACCATTACCCACGAAAGTTTTGACAACAGTATAGGTTCTTATTCGTTTGCCGGCCATGATTCCGTTTTATGGGAACTGGTACGCAGTTGTCCGGACAAATTGCGTGAAGTAGCGGAAACCTTGCGTAGCAATATGAGCCTTGAATATGTTCTGCAAGTATTTAACGAGGAGCAAATGGGTAACTGGTGCGAGCGGATTTATAACAAGGATTCGGAATATAAATATATCCTTCCGCTTACCGAAGGGGTGACAACCAGCAGCGGAACCAGTTATTATAATTATCTGTATGCCTTGCAGGGCAGCCGTTACGCACACCGTACTTATACCATTCAGAACCGTTTTGCCCTTCTGGACAGTCAGTACGTGGCCGGTACTTACCGCCGTGACAGCTTCGCGGCTTATTTCGGGTATAAGTTCGGCAGTGATAACCGGAAAATTCGGATTACGGCCTCCGAACGGTATTATTACGGGTACGGGTACACGTCCGGAACACCGCACCAAAGCGCGGTACTTGCAGAAATGGCCGGTAGTGTGGTGGAACTGACAATGGACACGGATTTGATTGTAAACGATCCGCAATATTTCTACGGTGCAAGCCGTATTCGCGGGCTTGATCTGACGGATGTAAGCCACGCCATTGTCGGCACGTTGAACCTGAACAACTGCACGGCCTTGCGTGATCTGAATGTTAGTTGTGAGGCCGGACAGACGACATTTAACGCCCTTCTGGTGGGTAATTGCCGTAATCTTCGAAAACTCGACATATCCGGACTTAAATCTTCTTCCTTTACCGGTATGGACCTTTCAAGTAATACCAAACTTGAAACCTTCCTGGCCGGTGATACATCCCTTACCGGTGTGACATTTGCCGGCGGTGCGCCTCTGGCCGTTTGCGTCCTTCCCGGAACTTTACAGACGCTCGAACTCCGGTACCTGAACAAACTAACCAATGCAGGGCTGCAGCTGGAAGGTACGGCAAATATCACGCGCCTTGTGATTGATAACTGTAGCCTGATCGACTGGAACACGTTATTACAGCAATGCAGTGCGACCAGCTATCTACGAATTACCGGTATAGATATGGACGGGAACGGTAATTTGCTTCGCAGGCTTATGACAATGGGCGGCGTTGATGAAGACGGGGGAAACGTGCAGACGTGCCGCCTGGTAGGTACGTACCGGCTCACCCAGTCCATGTCGGATGAAGAGTACGCCGCCACCTGTGCACATTTCCCGGAACTGAATATCATTCAGCCGCAGTTTGTCGGTATAAAAATAGATCAGACGGTAGGAGACGGGGAAAAGATTACGAATCTGGATAACTCTACCGGATATGACTATAATACTGAATTTACCCCGTCTTCCCATATATTGGAAGTGTTGTCGAAAAGACGTTGTATTCTGGCTAAAAAGACGGCGGAGGGTGAAATGACCTGTTACCCGCTTCATGATGAGAACCGAAATAAATACGCGGATAGTGACAGCGTGGAGAACGCCACGGATGCAGTATTAACCGGATCGGAAGGTGAAGTTTACATATATGAGCCTCATTACTGGTACAAGGGAGTAACGGACGTGCTGAATCAGTGCCTTTACGGTTTTATTTCAAGTAATGAGGATGCGCCGGCAGCAGCAGGGTACACCAGTATAAGATTTACCCGCGAGGAACTGGATGTGACGGAAGGGATCGGGATTCGTAAGAATACGGATTACACAACCATTGAAGAGGCGAAGAATGAATACGAATCCGGATCGTTCGCCCTGGTGGACGTCCGGGATTACAAGCAGGTTCGTTTTCCCGGTTTTGCTTCTACTCTTTACGGTGCTGTATTTATAGATGATGCCGGGAAAATAGTAAGTCGGATCAGCGTTTCAAATGCGAACGGTTTTATCAATGGTATGTATCTGTTTTGTGCCGTTCCTGTAGGGGCTACGAAACTGGCCTTTACTTTCCTTAATTCGGCGGCCTTCGATTTCGTTTTACTCACAACATCGGAAAGTGTGGAAGCGATCGAGCCGGACTGGGTAGAGCATACGGAATGCCTGGGCGGTGTTTATGAAGCCTATCTGATTGATGATGTGCTGCGTTCTGTCAGTGGTGTTTCAAGTGTAGGAACTATTTCACAGAGCCAGGCAGTCAAATACGCCCAGAACAGGGGCAAAGGTTTCCAGCTGTTCGACTGGGAGATGCACAAGGATGTGGGTAATCTGCATTTCTTTAAATACGGTAATACCGATTCGCAGGGAGTTTGCGGATATGGAACAAACAATTACCAGAAAGTGACAGGCCTTACAAATGCGCTGGGGATGCGTGATACGGTTTCTTATTATAAGGAAAAGGGCGGTTCCAATCCACAGGCGGAAGGTGCTTACCGGGACGGTGTAAATTATCAGTCCGTCAATGTGCTGGGATATGAGAATTTCCAGGGAAACAAGGCGGAATGGTTGCAGTATGTCACAGTAAACAAGACGGCGGCGGACGGAAGGTGGTTTATTACCATGCCGGACGGAACGGAACGCGTTGTACAGGGAATTACTGTTTATAATGCGGATATTTATCCTACCCACATGGTTTGGGGCCGGTATATGGATTTGATTGCGGCCAAGGAAGGCGGTTCCACTTCCTCTCATTGGTTTGACAGGTTCTATGTGGGTACCGGGCTTTCTCGTGTGGTGTATCGGTCGTACAACTACGCGTTCGCGTTAGGCGGTGTTTCGTATGCGAGCGCGAGTTACGATTCATCGAGCACGTTTGCGTACATCGGCGTTCGGCTTGCCTTCAGGGGCATCATACGCTGGGCAGGTAGCGTCGCGGCCTTTAAAGCCATAAATCAGGCAGATTAAGATAAAAAATAGCAACGTAAAACGTTGTGCGGGTAGCGCAGGCGTCCGGAAGTAAGACGGGTGCCGGTGCTTCCTGAAAGTACAAAGGCGGATTTCCTCATATACACTCGTGTGGTGTATCGGTCGAACAACAACGCGAACGCGTTAGGCGGTGTTTCGTATGCGAACGCGAATAACGATTCATCGAACACGAATGCGAACATCGGCGTTCGGCTTGCAAACAATTAGGATAAAGAAAAAGCGCATAAGCCTTAAAGATTGGCGTACAACAGTGGGGACGTGTCCCCGGCGTGGAGCCAAGAGGAATGAGCCTCGCCAACAGCAGCCGTTTACGGCTGGAAAGGGGAAAAATAAAGCGCAGGGCAATGGGGTTTGGTAGGAATTTTTTTCGAAGAAGCCCGGCCCGGGGAATTGAAGGCTAATTTAATTATCATGTGGAGAGAAGATAATATTATAGAAGAGATTGTCGAGGACTCCAATATAGAGGACGCCATAAAAACGGTATTGCGCAAAAGAAGACGAAAGCGCAGCTTTGCCGGGCGTAGAATACTGGCGGATGTCCCGAAGGCAGTAGAGAGGATCAGGCAGCGGATCAGGAGTGGGCGGTTCAAGCTCGGAGGATATCGGGAAATGACCGTAGACGACGGGCCGAAGGTAAGGACCGTACAATCGGTTTCCCTGGAGGACAGGATCGTTCTTAACGCTGTTATGAATGTGGTGGACCGGCATTTGAAAGTACGTTTTATCCGGACTACTTCCGCATCCATTAAAAACAGGGGAACGCATGACCTTTTACAGTATATCGTTAAAGATATAAAGGATGATCCCGAAGGAACCCTGTTCGGGTACCAGTTCGATATAACGAAATTCTATGAAAGCGTAGACCAGGACATTTTGCTGGATGCAGTGAAAAAGATGTTCAAGGATAAAATATTAATCGGAATCCTGGAAGAGTGCATCCGCATGATGCCTAAAGGCGTAAGTATCGGGCTAAGATCATCACAGGGGCTTTGTAATTTGCTTCTATCCATTTACCTGGATCACCGGTTAAAGGATCAGGAGGCAGTAGCACACTATTACCGGTATTGTGACGACGGTCTGGTGCTTTCCGGTAGTAAGAAATACCTTTGGAAGGTTAGGGATATCATTCATGAACAGACCCGGAAAGCCCGCCTGGAGATTAAAAGCAATGATACCGTTTTCCCGATCACCGAAGGTATCGACTTTCTGGGATATGTAACCCGCCCGGATCATGTACGGTTAAGGAAGCGTAACAAACAGAAGTTCGCCCGCAAGATGCACAAGATTAAAAGCAAGAAACGCAGGCAGGAGTTAACCGCCTCATTTTACGGGCTTACAAAACATGCCGATTGCAAGAACTTATTTTATAAACTAACAGGAAAGAAAATGAAAAAATTAAAAGATCTGGGCTACAAGTACAAGCCTAAAGACGGACGGAAACGATTTACCGGGGCAAGGATCAAGTCGCCCGAACTGATGAACAAGGATGTGATCGTACTTGATTATGAAAAGGACGTTCCGACGAAAAACGGAAACCGGACTGTTATAAAGCTGGAACTCGACGGCAAGGAGAGAAAGTATTTTACCAGCCTGGAGGAAACCCTTTTCATTTGTGAATCAGCGGCAAGAGACGGAGAACTGCCTTTTGAAGCACATTGCGAAGGTGAAGTAAGTGAAAAAGGATTGATAATTATACATTTTACTTGAAATGATACGGATTTATGCAGACAGCAAGGCGGAACCGGTAAGATGCACCAACCGCCGCCGGGGAATCTGGCGTATTACGTGGGATTACCAGGAAACAGAGACACCCGAAGGAGTGCAACGTAGTTACATGGAAGAGACGTTCGATCATCTACCCGCACTGGCAGAAATCAAGGCGGTTATTAATGAATGGTATAACCGGAAGATAACCGACACGATCGAAAGCGGGTACGTATGGAACGGCCTGAAAGTCTGGCTTTCCATGGAGAACCAGATGAATTATAAGACGGCGTACGATCTTGCCTTGCAGACAGGCGGGGAAAACCTTCCTGTTACTTTCAAGCTCGGGGAAGAAGACAACCCGACGTTTTACGAGTTTGCAAGTATGCAGCAACTACAAGAGTTTTACACCGGTGCCGTGAAACATATACAGGAGACACAAAAGGAAGGCTGGGCACTTAAAAAGGCGATAGACTGGAGCGTTTATACGTTGGAGTAGAAAAGCGAAGGGGGAAGCGGGAAACACGTTTCCCCTTCACTCTTTTAGTTATAACATATCATCAAAGGCGTGTATTCCCGCTTCGCGTTCATCTTCCAGAGCATGTGCGTAAACCATTGTCATAGTTATAGAACTATGTCCCAAAAGGTGGGATAGCGTTACGATATCATGTGTTTTCTTATAATACAAGGTAGCGAATGTATGCCGCCCGGTCTTTGAACTGATATCCTTTGTTATTCCTACTTTACCGGCTATTGTTTTCAATACCCGGTTTATATCCTGATCCGTGGGAAGGTTCATAAACAAGTTACCTTTTGTACGTCCGGCCCGGTAATATTCATAAATATAACGTGCCGGGTCCGATAAGGGTACAGTTACCGGTATTTTGGTCTTACCTCGTGTGTAGTGTAGTTCATTCCCTATGAACTGGTTTATCTGCAATGCTTTTGCATCGCCTATATGCAAAGAAGTAAAACAAAGAAACAGAAAAAAACGGAGTACGTTCTGGGTACATTCTTCCAGGCGGCCGGACCGGTACAAGGCGGTCAGACGGAGGAGTTCTTCTTCCGTCAGGTATATAACTTCACTTTTGGGGCGACGTATCTTTATGGCCGCGAACGGGTCCTGGTCCATATAACCGCCGCGTATGGCGGCACCTACATATATTTTGATAGTAGCCATGTTACGCCATGCCGTAGAATCCATGTTACCTATTTTGCGAAGATATGCAAAGAAAGACAGGAGAAATTCATGGGTAATCTCTGAAAATACAAGGCCGGGGGCGAATGTTTCCAGTTTCTTGATGATAGAAACGTGATGTTTCCAGGTACCGAAAGAAATTGTTTTGCTAATTTGTTTGAGGTAAACCCGTGCAAAATCAAAGAAAGTACCAAAATCCGAAGGATTGTTGTACTGGCGGAAGAAACTTTCTTTTGTCAGCGTCTCATTTTTAAGACGGGCACGAACAAATATGTCGCTTACACGTGACCGGATGTTTGAGATGATTAAATTTTTGTCTTTACTCTCTTTGTCCCGGCCTTTTATCACTTCGTTTTGCTCGTCCCATTCTTTGGACGTGACACTTAACCTTACCGCGATCCTTATTTTCTCGCGGTTGATATAAAATTCCACATACAGGGGGAGCCGGTCGGTTTTGCCTTTTTTGCCTTGTCTTACAACTCTTATTGCCGTCATTTTTATATGCCTATTTTATGGCTCAGTTGTAATTCTTGGGGGGTGGATTAACATTTGTTAATTTCTCTTTATGC